>Ga0182747_1000944_pt1 | contig 24202 bp, 25 predicted proteins | sample eDN3rd30CBELigBY_FD_128526 | JGI IMG/M metagenome (GOLD analysis project Ga0182747, IMG submission 128526) | Enriched backyard soil microbial communities from Emeryville, California, USA - eDNA 3rd pass 30_C BE-Lig BY (version 2) (version 2) | ecosystem: Environmental > Terrestrial > Soil >...
CAGCAATATTTACGCGTGGTTCAATTCGAGGTAGACCGACTCTCCCGGATGACCAAACAGTTATTACTCCTATCCACAATTGAGAGTAAAAAGGATTTAATGGAAGTTAGTAGCGTAGATATAGCTGAACAGCTCAAAGTTGTTATTCACCAATACGAATGGAGCACCCTGGAAAAAGGAATAATGATGAGTTACTCACTCTCTGATGCCAGGGTTAAAGGGGATCCAGCATTACTATATTCTGTCTGGGAAAATCTGCTGACGAATGCGATTAAGTATAATCGTGAAAATGGTACGATTGATATTGAATTGACTGAAGCGGATAAGGAAGTTGTAGTTGTTATTAAAGATTCTGGTGTGGGATTAAGTCAGAAGGATTTCGATAGAATCTTTGACCGTTTTTACCGGGCGGATGCCTCTAGAGCACGTTCAGTTGAGGGAACAGGTTTAGGCCTGTCGATCGTCCAATCCATTATTGATTTGCATCATGGAAAAATTAATTTAGAAAGCATTGAAGGAACAGGGACTACTTTTACTGTGCACCTTCCTAAATTGTAAAGTAACGTTCATCTTCCGTTCATATTCGAACAGTATTCTGTTTGTGAAATGAAAGGGAAGGTGAATTTTTTATGTACTTATTACCATTTAAGGAAATGACATTTTTTAAAGTGAGATATTTGTTAATCAGCTTTATTCTTTTTTTCGTAGCGATCCTTGTTTTTGTCATCAGTGGACTTGCAAATGGCTTATCTATGAACAATGCTTCAGCGATCATTAACATGCCAGTACATTCTATTTATCTGCAAAAAAGTGCTGAGGGGCGCATTGATCGATCGCACTTTACCCTTGATTTAGAGAAATTGACAGCAAAAAGTGAGGCTCAGCCAATTGGTATTCAAATGGGGGCCATTTCCAAAGTCAATTCCGAGGATAAATTAGATATTACATTTATGTCTGTAAAGCCAGGTAGTTTTTTAAAGCCAGATAGTAAGAGTTTAGAAATAAACGGGGGAAATTCTGTCTTACTAGACCGCTCGTTATCTCGAACAATTAAGAAAGGAATGATCGTAAAAGATGCACGAAGTGGAATAAGCTTAAAGGTTGTTGGTTTCTTGGATGATCAAACTTTTAGCCATACACCTATTGCGCTTATTTCCCTTGACACCTGGGAGGAACTCGCTGGCGGCTCAAACAAAAGTGAATATAACGGAATTGCCATAAACAAAACGGATCTAGGATTGGAAAAATCCATTTCTAGTTTATATAAAGATGGGGAATGGGTAAAAAAGGATCAAGTGGTTAAGGGCATTCCTGGGTATTCGGCTGAACAAAATTCGCTTTATATGATGTTATCGTTTTTAATCGTGATCGCTTTGTTTGTATTAGCCGCATTCTTTTATATTATGACCATACAAAAAACGGTACAACTTGGCATCTTAAAAGCCATCGGTGCTACATCGAGTCAATTGGTCAAATCAACTATCTTTCAGGTGATTATGTTATCTATTGTTAGTATTGCAGCAGCTGTAGCCTTTACTAAGGGCTTTATGTCTATTCTTCCTGATGATATCCCGTTTATATTTGATTTTGTGCAAATGGCTAAATTCTCAGGGTTATTATTTATTGTGTCGATATTCGGCTCATTATTATCGGTATTTAATATTGTGAAGGCCGATCCAATTCAAGCAATGGGGAGAGTAGAATAATATGATGATGGAACCATTAATATTAGAAAAGGTTGAAAAATCATTTAAAGATGGCGATAAGGAAAATCATATTGTGAAAAACTTATCCTTCCGTTTAAAAACGGGCGAAGTGGTTGCGATTATTGGTCCTTCAGGGTCGGGAAAATCCACGTTTTTATCGATTGCAGGTGCCTTGCAATCTCCTGATAAGGGAAAAGTCATTGTAAATGGCACAGATATTGCAACCTTTAGCGATATTGAAAAAGCAAACATTAGATTAAATCACCTAGGTTATATTTTTCAAACATCAAACTTAGTCCCTTATTTAAAGGTAGAAGAGCAATTGAGCCTTGTTTTAAAAATGGCGAACCAGTGGACCAAGGAAAGTAAAAGAAAGATTAACGAGATGTTAGTTGCAGTTGGGATGGAGCAACGATCTAAATTTTATCCCCACCAGTTATCGGGTGGAGAAAAGCAACGAGTCGCCATTGCTAGAGCATTTATTAATGATCCGGAAATCATCTTAGCGGATGAACCAACAGCCAGTTTGGATTCAAATCGAAGCATGTCCATAATTGAGTTAATCGCAAAAATTGTTAAGGAGCAAAACAAATCTGCTATCATTGTTACTCACGATGAACAGATTCTGCCGCTATGTGATCGGATTTACGTAATGAAGGATGGACAACTTATGGAGAAAGGGAACAAGTCTGAGTGATTGCTAGCTTTTTAGAAGATAAAGTTGAATTATGCAAAAGAATTAACAAAAGATGTTAAAATGGAGGTATTACTAAATACCAAAAGAGGAGAATTTATTATGAGCTTTGTTCGGAACAAATTCAGTGCGAAGTTTTTCCTTTTCCTCGTATTAGCTTTTCTGTTGATTCATGTGCCCATTCTAGGAAACTATGTAAAAGTCATCAATACGCTTATCCATGAGTCTGGTCATGCATTAATTGCTCTTTTTGGCGGGAATGTCGAACGAATATCGTTATTTATGAACTCCGAAGGGGCGACCTACAGTAATCAGTCAACCTGGATTGGCAGTTTGTTAACAAGCCTAGGTGGATACACCTTTGCCTCTTTTATGTCATTTATATCATTTTTATTAATTGGAAAGAAGAAACAAATTGTTCTGGTTGATCTATTGTTAGGTTTTATTGCCTTGAATCTTATTTTTTGGGTAAGAAATCCATATGGTTTGTTTTGGTTATGTTCATTTGCCATTGTTTTTTTGTTCCTGCTCATTAAGGGAAGTCAAAATTTCAGGGATCATTTATTACTCTTGATTGCCTCGATATTAATGGTTGATTCCGTCCAAAGTGCGTATGAAATCTTTTACATCAGCTTATTTCAACCACAGGCCGCAGGGGATGCAGCAAATCTAGCCAGGCTCACAGGAGTCCTTCCAGCACAATTTTGGGGGCTTTTCTTCATGGTTCAGGCTCTGTGGTTTTGTATCTATGGGTTAAAAAGAGGATATTACAAGCTTGGGAGTTGAAGTAATTCTGCTAATATTAGAAGCCCGCCTTGTTTCTGCGGGCTTGTGTAGATTATTTTTGTAAATCTTTTTTCGTCATTTCACTGCGAATATCTTTTTCTTTTGAAAACTCTGTATCTTGATTTTTGTTGTTAGGGTATTTATTTTTTCGTTCTCTGTTATCATTCTTGTTAGTCATCGTAAGCCTCCTTTTTAGTTACCTCGGAGATTATTTTGTGCAAGGGAGAACTTTTTACTCCCTTTTAATACAAAGTTAAGAATGGAAGCATAAGCTATTATAGTGAGCAGCTAAAACGGAAGGGTGAGTATGTAATTGGATACTTTAGATGCAATTAAAACACGTAGAAACATAAAAAAATTTAAATCCATGGAGATTGACCAAAATTTAATCGATACATGGTTAGAGGCTGCATCAATGGCACCCAATCACCGCATGACAGAACCATGGGAGATTTTTTTTATTGGAGCAGAAACGAGAGAAAAGCTAAACCATAAAACAAATTTTGGAAACGCACCAATGGTTATGATGGTCTTATCAAAGCGTGGAGCAACAACAGTAGAAACTGAGGAAAACGCAATGGCAACGGCGTGCTTTATTCAAAATTTTAATTTAGCTGCGTGGTCAGAAGGGGTTGGGACCTTTTGGTCATCTATCGGTATCACGCCAAAAAACAGGGCTATCCTTCAAGTACCGGATGGATATGACATAATAGGCGTACTTGGAGTAGGATATCCCGAAGTGATTCCAGAGCCAAAACCACGGACACCAATTAAGAATAAAATAAGTAACTTGCCTTGATAGGAAGAGAAAGAGCCAACCGATGAATGGTTGGCTCTTTAATACAAGCTAGGTAGCCTCATTGTATTCTAATGTAAGAGTGTCGATAATTTCTTGAACAGGGAGAATATCTTGAATTTCGCCTACTCTCGCTCCAGCAAATACAAGCCCATTTTCGACGTCGCCTTCCATCGAAACCAATAAAGAATCCATAGTACAGAATCGATAGGAACAATTTTTTAAGCAATCAATGCATTTAGTGATTTTTAACTTGTCCTTTCCACTAATTAATTTAGCAAATTGATTGTTTATTGCCCTTCCATGAAGACCTACTGTAGTTTTAACTAAAACTAAATCATCTTTTCTTGCATCAACATATTTTTGCTTAAAAGCTATTGGGGCATCACATTCTTCGCTGGCGACAAAACGTGTCCCCATTTGAACTCCTGAGGCGCCCATAGCAAGCGCTCTTGCAATATCTCCGCCAGTCAAAATACCACCTGCAGCAATAACCGGTATGGAAACTGCTTCAACCACTTCAGGTAGGATATCAAACATTGGGCGGTCGGTGCCAAGGTGACCACCTGCTTCAAAGCCTTCAACGACAACCGCTGCAGCCCCAAGTCTTTCGGAAATCCTAGCTAATTTAGCAGATGAGACGATTGAAATAACTGGAATTCCTGCTTGTTTTCCCCATGCATACATATCTCTAGAAATTCCAGCACCCGAGATAATAAAATCAACTTTCTCTTCAAGGGCAGCTTTCATTTTTTCAGCAAAGTCATTCATCGCGAATAGAACATTAACACCGATGTATCCAGCATCTTTAACCAGACTTTTCGCCTTTCTAATATGTGCTCTCATTTCGTCCGTGGAAATCCCTGTTCCAGAGATAATCCCAATACCGCCAGCATTTGCGACAGCTGATGCCAATTTACTAAGTGATATACCTACACCCATACCGCCTTGCATAATCGGAACCTTTGGCATCATATGACCTATTTTAAGTTGTGGAAAGTTCAATTTATTACCCCGTTTCATTGTTTTTGTAGAAACTTCTCATGCATCATACCATTTCATTTTAGAGATGTCTGTGATTACTATCACCAGGTCATAATGGCAGGTGGTATGATTTTCTAATATGTTACAATAAACTTGATGTTATTTCATAACAACATTCCGTATAAAAAAATTGTTGAAACCAAACGATACGAAATGAAGTTAAAAATGGATGGTGGTAATTGTCATGATTTTATTTACTGATATAGACCTTGATGGGCTTGGATGCGGGCTAATCGCGAAACTTGCTTTTGGAGAAAAAGCGAATGTATTTTACTGTTCTTACAGGAATTTAAATCAAAGAGTGGAAGCGGTGATTAAAAACCCTGAGAATAATAATGTAGAAATATATATTACCGACTTGGCGGTAAATGAGCATGTGGAAAAAAAACTCGAGGAGCGGTTTAAACAAGGCAAACCTGTACAAATGATTGATCATCATGTGACTGCCTTGCATTTTAATGAATATAAATGGGGAAGCGTTATTCCCGAGTATGAAACGGGCAAGAAGACATGTGCCACTTCATTATTTTATGATCACTTGATTTCAAATGGAATCATGGAGAGAAATAAGGCGCTTGAGGAATTTATTGAGTTAGTCCGCCAATACGATACGTGGGAATGGGATGAAAACAATAATGTAACGGCGAAACGCCTAAATGATTTATTTTACATACGGAATAGAGAGCAGTTTGAAGAAGAAATGCTGAAAAGGTTAACGGAAAATACCGAATCGTTTATGTTATCTGAAATGGAGAATATGCTTCTAGATATTGAGGAGCAAAAGATTAATCGATATATTTATTCAAAAAGCCGACAAATTGTTCAAACCTTTATTGATGATTATTGTGTAGGGATCGTACACGCAGAACAATATTTATCGGAGTTGGGAAATGCGCTAAATAATTTATATCCGCATATGGATATGATTATTCTATTGAATATGAGTGGAAAGAAAATGGGTTTTCGAACCATTCATGATGAAGTAAATGTCGCAAAATTTGCAAAGAGATACGGTGGAGGTGGACATCCAAAAGCATCTGGTTCTGAAATGACAAGTGAGGCGTTTAAGCAATTTGTGGTGGATGTGTTTGGAATTCTGCCACTTAAACCGGATGCGGATCGGAATGAATATAACGTGAAGACTTCTCATTCTGGGACAGCTTTTCAAAATCAAATGGGTGATATTACATACATCATCCCTAGCAGTGAGAGTGAATATTTTATTGTGCACAATAAGAAGAAACTCGATCAAACCTTTGCTACATTTGAGACTGCTGAGCGTTATCTCAAAAGAAATTTTTCTTCTTGGCTTCAGTATGACCAAGATTATCTCTATCAGTTATCTGCCACACTAAAGATGCCAATTGATAAGATAAAGGATAACCATGCGGAGATTATCAGCAATTACTTAGTCGATATAGTTTAGGAGTAAAAGAGAGCTTGGGATTCCCAAGCTCTCTTTGCGTCATAAATTGGGGATTATTAAAAATTAAGATTCCGTTAAGGCGTGAATGGTAGTATAATCGTAGGTATTTGTTAGTGTTATTTCAGTATCGTAATTATCGTGAAACAGAAAGTAATTCCGTTAACATCCTCCTGTAATATTCAAACGGTATAATGGTTTTAGACACTATATTTTATGGTTTGTATAAGGGGAATTAATGGAGCACCAAATTTAACATTATTTCAAAATACCTTTTTGATAAAAAATAATGGGGTGATAGGATGGCTTCAACTTCAAAAAGGAGTAAGTATTTTGACAATGCCAAATTTATTTTGATTTTTCTGGTTGTCTTTGGGCACCTAATAAGTCCGTTAAAAGAGGAAGACGGGATTCTATTTACTTTATATACAGTCATTTTTCTCTTTCACATGCCAGCATTTATTTTTATCTCTGGATACTTTGCAAAGGGTTTTAAAAAGAAAGGCTATATTGTAAAGTCAATTAAAAAAATATTATTGCCTTATTTCATTTTCCAAATCATTTATTCGGTTTATTATTATTTAAATGGTCAGGAAGCTAGTCTGGAGTTCGATTTTTTACATCCACATTGGTCACTATGGTTTTTGCTGAGTTTGTTTTGTTGGAATTTATTACTTTATGTTTTTGCCAGATTTAGATGGGTCGGATTTTGTTTCTCCATCGGATTAGGAATAGCCATTGGATTTATTGATGATGTGGGTAGCTATTTAAGCTTGTCTAGAACATTTGTCTTTTTTCCGTATTTTTTATTGGGTTTTTTACTAAATGGCGATCAGTTGAAAAAAGCGATTCGTTCAAAATATTCACGTCCTGTTGGATTAGTTATTATTCTCGGAACGCTGTTTTCTTTTGGGTTCAGTCTACCGCATAACGTCGTGCCATGGCTCTTGGGAGATACTTCATATGCCAATATGGGACAAGAGGAATGGGTGGATGGACTTTATCGAGGCTTCCAATATCTGCTGACATTAATTGTCGTCTACGGATTTCTCACGGTTATACCTTCCAACCCACTAAAGGTATCGAAAATAGGTGAAAGAACGTTGTATGTCTATTTGTTCCATGGTTTTATAATCAAATCACTTGAAGTAGCCGTTATTGACCAAAATTTATTTAATTTCTCAGGACAATATCTTTTACTGATTATCCTATCTTTCGTCATCTGTTTAATCCTTGGCAGCTACGTCACTAAAAAATATACGCGTCCTATTGTTGAATTAAAGATTTAAGTAATTAAGGGAATCGTAAAGAGCCGAACAAATACCTGTTCGGCTCTTTTTATTGTTATAAGAATCCAAATAATGAGCTGACAATATTTTTCTTTTTTCTTTTACCCTTACTTGAATCAAATACCATAGGGTCATCTAATTGAGAAGGTATATTCACTTTACTAAGAAGCTTTTGGAATTGATCAAGTTGCCTAGTTAATTCATTTACTTGAGATTGTAATTCTTCTATTTCACGCCGGTGCTGTAAGAGTTGATATGAAACAACAGAATCTGCCTTGGAATGAAGGGCAATTTCTAATTTACTAACTTTTGCAGTCAATTCTTCAAATGCGTGATTGTTTTCTACGGCCTTTACAGCACCTTTTCTAGGAATTTTGTTCTCTTTGATTGGTGTGATTTCCTGGATTAATGTTCCATTTTGGAGTTGTTCATGGATTTTTTTTAATACTTCGATATCCTCTTTGTTAAAATGATAATGTCCGCGCTCATTTCTTTCCATTGGTAACTCGAGCTGTTTGACCCAGCGTTGAATAGTACTGGTAGAAACACCTAATAATTTTGCTACTTCACTAGTATTCATTTCGAATCCCTCCAATGAATTAATTAAATCTTAACCCAAATTAAGACCAGAATTTCCACCATTTCTTTTCTTTTGTTGCTGCTACATCCCGATAGCTGTTCAACATTTGTTGAAAGGCAATTTCTCGTTGTGTAATTTCTTGTCGGTATTGATCTCGCTCTTCAAGGAAGAATTCGCGCTCTTTGTGCATAGCCTCCGTTAAACTTGAGATTTCGTTGTTTGTAACATCTACATAGTGGGATAATTCCTCTGATGTTTCTGATAACTGTTTGGAGAGTGTATAAATTTCCTGAGAAGTTTCGATTGCTGCGTTGGTAATATTGTTAGAAAGGTAGTGTAAGGAGTCTGCCGAGAGTTCAGATGCTTTTTCTAAGCTCTTTGATAAATCTTGGATTTCTGCCTGTGTGTTAGCAGATGATTTATATATAGAGTCAGAGATCGACTTAACGGTTGTATAGGTCCCTTTGTTTATTTCCTTCTTTACTTCTTCCACTACTTCCTTTCGCACAACATTACGTATTTCATTTTTTACTTCGCTTAAGAAAGTTTCCTTATACGTATCCATTGCTTCGAAAAACTGATGCGCATCAATGGCATCCTGTATAGTAATTTGCGCGGAGGGTTCTGAAAGGACCTCGAGCGAAACTTGAGTAATCTCTTGTATTAATTCACTTTCGGGATGTAATTTCTTATGCATAATTTCTCTAATTTCTTCCTTAGTTAATTTATTTTCATACATTCTTTTAATTTCTACTAGTTTTTCAATTTCTAATTCTGTATAAATCCTTGCCCCTTGCTTTGTTCGGGGAATCTCGAGTAATTCCTCTAAATCTTTTTCCCACTGACGGAGAACGCCTGGTTTGATATTTATTTTTTTTGCCGCTTCTTTTAAGGTATAGGTCTTCATTAGAACAGTCATTCCTTTCTATTTATCTAGGAAATAATTCATCTTCTGTAAGTTATTCACCATTTGGTATTACTTTTTCCTGCAAGATGACAAAAGCTATCAAAACAAGACGGAAACCATGAAATAACAACATTTTTTTTGCGAAAAGCATTTTCTAAAATAAATATTTGCAAAAAAACAATTGAGAGAAATGATATAGAGGTTTATTATATGAAGTGAAAAAGATAAAGAAAGAAGGAGCAACATGTGGATTGCAGCGGCCTTTATTACTATGGTTTGCTTCGGGGCAAATAATACGATTTTTAAGTGGAGTACGGGGATGAGGGTCTCGAAGGTACATATACAGTTCTTTTTTTATTTTGTTGCCTTTGTCTTAACATTAGGATTTGCAATTATTAATGAAACCGTTCATCTAAACGTAATGACTATTCTGCTGGGAGCCTTGATTGGTATCTTAAATGCAAACGGCAATATCCAAATGTCAAAGGCTTTTGAAAAAGGGCCTGCTAGTTAAACTTCACCATTAATAGGCACGAATACTATATTTCCAATCATTTGTGCAGCCTTTGTTTTTCATGAACAAATTACATTGATTCAGTGGTTAGGGATTGTATTTATGCTTGGGTCTGCCATGGCAATTCAATATTCAACGGAAAAAAAACGAAGGACCAATTATCTTCCTTGGATGATTCGTGTGGGCCTAGCGATTGTATCCTTTGGAATATTAGGGATTTTAATGAAAACAACCTCTTATTTGCATCTCAATTCATTGAATATCCTCATTTCTATGTATGGTGGCGGAAGTATTTATTTAATCATTTGTAGTGTCCTGACAAAGGAAAAATGGCAGAGATCAGAAGTCAATGTGGGTTCGATTGTAGGTCTAATTAGTATTTTAGGCTATAGTTGTTATTTCTACGCACTTAAAACAGGGACAGCTAGTATCGTCTTTCCAGTAGTAAGTCTAAATTGTCTAGTCGTTGTTCTAGCTGGATTTCTGCTTTATAAAGAAAAACTTAAAAGGTATCAAGTTATTGGTGTTCTTACTGCCATAGTTGGGATCATTTTTACGAAGTTATAAAAAAGTGCAGGCCTTTCAGTTTAATTGAAAGGTTCTGCACTTTTTTTCTAGCTCAGACTTTAGTTAATGAGACCAAGCTTTTTCAATCCATTAAAAATACCAGAATTAGTGACCTCTGTCGTTTTATGTTTGGCATATTGAAAAAGATCAGGATGTCCGTTTCCCATCGCAAAGCCTTCCCCAACAGTTTGAAGCATTTCCTTATCGTTCATTCCATCTCCAAAGGCAATTGAACTTTCCTTATCGATTCCAAGTCTCTCTAATACTACTTGAACTCCAAAACCTTTGTTCACACTATCTTGAATGACATCATAACAATGGCGCATTCCGTCGACATTGACTTGTGATAAGTGGATTTCCTCTTCATTTTCCTGATAAAGGGCAGGATCGTCTTTTTTTAAATTCACGAGTGTCATCCCTAAGACAGCGTCATTGACTGCCGGTGAATACGGTTCATTTTTGTGTAAGTGAAATTTGTGCATAAAGTCAGTGCTAATCTCTGCTTCTATATTGGTAAAAACGTTCTTACTATTTGTATAAAGGACCACTTCATGCTGATTTTCCTTTGCGATTTCTAAGAATTTTGTAACGGTTGAGCTGTTCATTGGTTTCTGGTAGAGGTCCTTCCCTTTATAAATGGCATAGGCTCCGTTATAACCAATGAATGAATGAATATTCAACTCCTTGCTAAGTTCATCTATTTCATGAAGCGGCCGGCCGGTTGCTAAGAAAACCTCCACCCCTTTTGTTTGAACTTGTAAAATGGCTTCTTTGGTGGAATCCTCGATTGTATCATCAGGTCTCAGTAGTGTTCCATCAATATCTAAAAATAAAACTTTGTAATTGATCACGTCCCTAGCTCCTTCTTCAAAAATTATTGGTTTTAGTCTACCACTTTTCGATAGTGGAAGTCACTTTCATCTAATTGTGTTGTTTTCCAAGCTTGGAGGAATAATAAAGGGAATAGACATCAATATGAAAAAGTGAGGCAAAAAAATTATGAAAAAGATGTTCCTTCTATTCCTGTCTCTTCTCATTATAGGACTTCCAAAAAATGTGGCAGCAAAGCAAAAAGTTCCGATTCTAGTCTATCACTCCATCGACCAATATAGTGGGACTGGCTCTAAGGAGCTATATGTGACACCAGAAAACTTCGAGAAACAAATGGCCTATTTAAGAGACCATGGGTATACCTTATTAACTTTCGAGCGTTGGCAGGAGATAGAATCAGTCCCAAAGCCAATATTTATCACCTTAGATGACGGGTATAAGAACAATCTTCATGCATTTTCAATTTTACAAAAGTTGTCAAATAGAAATTTTCATCCGACAGCTACCTTTTTTGTGATTTCCGATTTCATCGGTAGAACGAACCGCTTAACAAATTCGGATTTAAGAATGCTAGTAAATACAGGATTAATCTCGGTTCAGTCACATACATCGACACATCCTGATTTAACCAAAGAGAATAACCTAGAATACGAACTGAAGGAATCGAAAGAAAAAATTCAGAAAATAACAGGGAAACCGGTAATTGCAATCGCATACCCTTATGGAAATACGAATGAACATGTGGTGGCAGAAACAAAAAAATATTATCAATTTGGACTCACAACTACTCCAGGTCCATTTTCTCTGACGGGCTTTAAAAACGAACTCTACTATTTACCACGGATTTATATAAAATATTCAACCATGCTTGCTGATTTTGAACAAGCGGTGAAGGTGGAGTAAGCAGATAATGAAAAGACACTGTAAACTGTCCGAAATCTGTATGTAATCAAACAACGCTATAATAGTAAAACATAACTATGACTCTATTAGGGCGGGTGTTTATATGGAAGAGACAATGGTAAAATCCTACTTACAAAAATCACTAGATGAGTGGAAGGATGATATCTCACTAGTTTTAACTGAGATTGCGAATGAGTACGATGAGGTAGCACAGGAATTAAAAGTATATTCCTACAAATATGGAATCACCAAGCAAGTGATTCAATCGACAGTAAACGAAGAAATTATTGAAAAAATTCGCGATATGTATCATAAACCTTTTGAAGAAAGCTATAATCAGCTTAAAGAATACATAAAGGACTTAGAAGAAAAAAGGCGTGTATTTCAAATGTTTATTCAAAAGATTGAGGAAGTAACCAAAAAAGAATCAGCGAAAATCACTACTTATTAACATTAACTACATCCTTAAAAAAGCAATCTGGATTATTTTGATTAAAGGGATCCGTTTTAGGGTGCTTTCTTATTAAAAGACACAAAAAAAGACGTATGAATTGGCATACGTCTTTTTTTTATATGCTGGTTGATAAAAAAGCTGATGATTCCCGAATCTAGGATCAAGAGGGTCCTCACTTATCGGTTGGGGGATCAGGCTAAGCACCAGAGCTGATCAATAGACGGAAAAATTCCGCTTAATTGGAAATTTTTATTAAAAAATGCTTAAATAGACGGAGAATTTCCGCCTATTAACTCGAAAAATTCGAAAAATAGAGACTTTGCTTTGCATAACCGGAAAACCTCCCCTTATTTACCCCGAAACGAGCTCCATTCCGCATCTAACCGGAAAATCTCCGCTTATTCTCCTTTTGCTGGTTACTCATTAAGGACAAGACATCTTATATAAAAAAGGATTGAGTTCTATCTCATAAATCCAAGAGAACCTCATTTTGATTAGGCTGCTTTTTTATTTGGCTCTAGTTAAAGGACCAGTGTATCCATGTCATGCATATATTGAAGCAAGAGTTTAATTGTGAGGTGTGAAACAAATGATTACCGCTACGATTGGCAGCAAAACCTATCGAATCCCAGATAACCTTGAGGAATATTTTCAACCGTTTCGCTCACAAGTAATTGGGATAAACCAAGAATTTGAATCTCCTCTTGGAAAAAAGAAAATTGTCTATGCGGATTGGACGGCCAGCGGGCGTCTTTATCGTCCCATCGAGCAGAAGATTTCAGAGGTATTTGGCCCATTTATGGCCAATACACATACAGAATCAAATATTACCAGTTTAATGATGACAGGAATATATAATCAATCCAAACAAATTATTAAGGACCATGTAAATGCCGACGAACATGATGCCCTGATCCTCGATGGATTTGGAATGACATCTGTTATGAATAAGTTTCAAAGACTATTGGGGATTAGAGTACATGAACAGTGGAAATCGCGGCTGGCACTTCCCGAGAGTGAGCGACCCATTATTTTTATTACGCATATGGAACATCATTCCAACCAAACATCGTGGCTTGAAACAATAGGCGATGTAGTTATTTTACCTCCAGACCATGATGGTAATGTGGACTGTAATCAGTTGGTCCAGATGCTTCAGCATTATAAAAATAGAAGAATGAAGATTGGTTCGTTTACAGCATGCTCGAATGTAACAGGGCTTCAAACCCCATACCATCAATTAGCCAAAATCATGCATCAACATGGCGGGATCTGCTTAGTGGATTTCGCAGCATCAGCTCCGTATGTAACGATCAATATGCACCCAGAGGATCCCTTGGAAAAACTTGATGCCATCTTTTTCTCTCCGCATAAGTTTCTAGGAGGACCGGGCACTAGTGGGGTATTGGTTTTTGATACTCGACTGTATTCAAATCATGTTCCAGACCATCCAGGGGGCGGAACGGTGACATGGACGAATCCATGGGGAGGGCACCAATATTATTCTAACATCGAGTTGCGGGAGGATGGCGGGACACCCGGAATTCTACAAGCGATTCGGACCGCCCTATGCTTGAACTTGAAAGAACAAATGGGTGTAGACAATATATTGAAACGTGAGAAAGAGCAGTTAAGTATTCTATTACCTAAATTAGTTGACATACCGGGTGTTCATATATTAGCTGGACATAAAAGCGATCGTCTCGGGATTGTTTCGTTTTATATTGAAAATATCCATTACAATTTAATTGTCCGCCTGCTCAATGACCGGTTTGGAATTCAGGTAAGGGGAGGGTGCTCTTGTGCAGGGACATACGGGCATCATCTCCTTCATATTGATAAAGAATCCTCTTTACAAATTACTGAGAAAATTAACCAGGGGGACTTGTCGCAGAAACCAGGATGGGTACGGTTCTCAATCCATCCGATTATGACCAATGAAGAAATTATGTTGTTTGTAAATGCGATAAGAGAAATTACCTTAAACATTAATGAATGGAAGAATGATTATCTTTATGATAAGGCAAGTAATGATTACTTTTATGTCCACCACCAAAGAGAGGACATGGCTCCGCTATTTCGATTTGAATAATGAATAAGGTTACCCACAAACTTGTTTGGGCATATGCTGTCAAGAGAAAGGTGGGGTCATATGATTCACACAGTTAAGCCAGGGGAAACGCTGGGGATTATCTCTGCAAATTATCGCGTAAGTCTCCAAAGTCTTTATGCAGCTAATCCTGGGGTCGGGCATTTACATGTGGGACAAAAAATTCAAATTCCAGGTCTGCCAGAGCCTTCTACGATTCCATATTCCATTCAAATCTCTGTTGGTAAACGAAGACTTTCATTATACAATAATGGCAGACTAGTGAAAATTTTTCCCATCGCCGTAGGGAAGATGTTGACAAATACACCAACTGGGGATTTCGTGATTGTTAATCGGCAATATAATCCCGGGGGACCCTTCGGTGTATTGTGGCTATCGCTATCAAAACTGGGCTATGGTATTCACGGTACAAACAACCCAAGTTCAATCGGGAAAGCGGTCTCTCATGGCTGTGTAAGAATGTATAATCGGGATGTATTACAACTTGCAGAGATGGTCCCTAATGGAACTCGCGTATTGATACGTCCTTAAGTGGGAAAGGCAGATTTTCGAATCAGCCTTTTTTATTTATCCTTGGAATTCGTTTAATTAATTTCACAATCTTCACAAATTAACCAATCAAAATTATAATTTTTAATATAAAGGCAATTATGAGACCGAGGGGAGACGTTTGTATTGACAAAAGTTTATATCATCCATGAAAATAGCGACTGGACCATTCATCTTACAAAGCGGTTAGACGAATTAGGTGTGCCTTATGAAGAATGGCACTTAGACAGTGGACGTCTGGACCTTTCAAAAGAACCGCCTGAAGGGGTTTTTTATAACCGGATGAGTGCGTCCTCACATACAAGAGGACATCGGTTTGCGCCCGAATTTGCTGGACAAGTCCTTTCCTGGCTAGAAGCACACGGCAGAAAGGTTATTAACGGGTCGCGAGCACTACAGTTGGAAGTTAGTAAAATAATTCAATACTTGGAACTTAATAAATACCGAATTGAAACACCTCGAACCATTGCAGCCGTAGGGAAGGAGCAAATCCTTGAGGCGGCAGTTGAATTTATGGGTAAACCTTTTATCACAAAACATAACCGAGCGGGGAAAGGGTTGGGTGTACAGCTTTTTCAATCTTTAGAGGGATTAAAAAAATATGTAGAGGGACCTTCTTTCGAAGAACCAGTGGACGGGATAACATTAATTCAAGATTACATACAGGCACCGGAAAGTTTTATTACTCGCTGTGAATTTATTGGCGGGAAATTCGTTTATGCAGTTAAGGTAGATACGTCGGAAGGATTTCAATTATGCCCGGCAGATGCCTGCCAGATTGGTGATTTATTTTGTCCAGTTGGCGAAGAGAAGGAAGAGAAACCAAAATTTGAAATCATTGCTGGTTTTTCAGACCCTATAATTATAAAGTATGAACAGGTACTTGCTGCTAACCAGATTCAAGTAGCCGGCATTGAATTTATCTGTAATGGAGCAGGCGAAATTTATACGTATGACATCAATACAAATACCAATTATAATTCAGAGGCTGAAGCAAGGGCAGGGAAATTTGGAATGTTAGAGCTTGCTAAGTTTTTGAAAGAAGAGCTCGAACGTTTGAAAGTATAGTTTATATAAAAAGGTATAAAGATAAGGCGTGAATTTCTTCACGCCTTATCTTTATGTGACCAACTTTAATTATTCTGCTTTTGCTGCTTGAATTTGAAGATTGATTTTTACTTTATCAGCAACAAGGACACCGCCCGTTTCAAGAGCAGCATTCCAAACGAGGCCATATTCAGAACGATTAATCGTTCCTTCTGCACTAAAACCAACTTTTTCATTTCCCCATGGATCTTTTCCTTGACCCTCAAAAGTAACTGCAAAGGTTTCTGGCTTTGTTACACCGCGAAGTGTTAAATCACCAGTAACATTGTATTCACCATCGTCCGTTTTTTCAATTTTTGTGGAACGGAATGTCATCGCTGGATGATTGGCTGCATCAAAGAAATCTGCAGAAACTAAATGTCCGTCACGATCCTGATTTCTTGTATCTACACTTGCTGTATCAACGGTAAATTCAATATTTGCTGTTGTTAAATCTGTTGGATCTGCTTCGATTGCCGCATCAAATTTGTTGAAAGTACCTTTCACGTTTGCAATCATCATATGGCGAACAGAAAAATCTACACTACTGTGTGATGCATCAAGAGCCCATTTTGTTTTAGTCATTTTTAAATTCCTCCAGTGTTTATTTTTAATTATTTTATCTTGAAATCGAAATAACTTAATTCAAGATAAATTATATGATGCGGACAAACATATTGTCAATTATATTTTATTAATTTTTTTAATGCTTTTTCTCATACTATCTTTATAAGTTAAAAATGGCAGATTGAATTTTCTATAAGGGAAAGGTTGTAGCATATTGAGTGCGGTTTAAGGAAAATAGACAATAAAAAAACGCCCAAAAGGCGTTTTAGATTCATATTGATAAACTACTTGAAAATGTAGAGGGAGCATGATAGAATGACAGTTGGCATAAATTGAATATTATGAGATAGTTTAAAAATTACCTATTATAACATTAACACAATTCAATTCAATTGTCAACAATTGACCAAAACTTACCTGGAGAGTGGTTGGATGAGCGATTTACTAAGCAAAGACTGGCAAATGGAACAAACAAGAGTCACTTCAGTGGTAAATGAAATTGATAAAAAAATAAATAAACTAAAATCAAATGCAGGAAAAGTAGGTGCTGATGTCCTTGAGATTCGAAAGGAATTTTGGGAAGATGTAACCGTCAATTTAGATGAACCTGATGATGTAATCGAGACAGCGGCGAGTATCAAACAACAGGCTGAACTCCTCTCTGAACGTGAGCGGACACATAAACAGTTGGATAAACAGTTGAACACACTTTCAAGGTTAAAGTATTCCCCATACTTTGGACGGATTGATTTTTTAGAAAAAGGGGAAACAGACACGGACCATGTGTACCTTGGAATTGCGTCCTTGATGGATGAACACGATGAAAATTTCTTAATTTATGATTGGCGTGCACCCATATCGAGCCTTTATTATGACTACTCACCAGGCCCAGCTCAATATAAAATCCCAGAAGGTACGATTGAAGGGGATATGAACTTAAAACGTCAATTTATTATTAAAGCCTCAGAGATTAAAGGGATGTTTGATACGGGGGTAACGATTGGAGATGAGATGCTTCAGGAGGTCCTTGGAAACAATGCGAGCACTCAAATGAAAAGCATTGTTGCTACTATTCAACGGGAGCAAAATGAAATCATTCGCAATGAACGTGCAAAAATACTGATCGTTCAAGGGGTTGCCGGGAGTGGTAAAACGTCAGCAGCCCTGCAGAGGGTTGCCTACCTGCTCTATCGTTATCGTGGGACCTTAAATTCAGAAAATATTATGTTATTTTCTCCCAACCCACTATTTAATAGCTATGTGGCCACAGTTTTACCGGAGCTTGGGGAAGAAAATATGCAGCAATCCACCTTTCAGGAATACCTAAATTCTCGTTTGGGGAAGGAGTTTGATGTGGAAGACCCATTTACCCAAATGGAGTATTTGCTAAGTGGCAAGGATGATAGGGGGTATGAGGAAAGAGTAGAGGGGATTCGCTTTAAATCCAGTTTGGACTTTAAGAATATCATCGATCAATATGCAAAAGGATTATCGCAAAAGGGACTAATTTTTAGGGATTTAAAATTTAGAGGAGATGTATTAATTTCTAAAAAGGAGATTCACGATTATTTTTATTCCTTAGAGGATCACATTACGATTCCTAATCGAATGAAGCTTGTTAAAGAATGGTTGTTAAGAGATCTAAAGCGAAAAGTTAGACAAGAGCGCTCGAGGAGTTGGGTGGAGGATGAAATCCAATACCTCGAAAAAGAGGATTTTATGGAGGCATTCAAAAAGCTTCAGGAAAAGAATCAATTTTCCAATAATTCATTTGATGATTTTGAGCAGGAGCAAAAGTTTCTTGCAGAGATGGTCGTAAAAGAGAAGTTCAAGCCTTTATTTACACGAGTAAAAAGTTTGCGGTTTGTCGATGCTCCACGCGTTTATTGCCAGTTATTTAAACAAGTTGAATATATGGATAAAAGCCTGCCAATTGATTGGAAGAATATTTGCAGACAGACGATGGATAAATTAAATGAGAAAATCATTCCATATGAAGATGCCACTCCATATGTGTACCTCCAGGATTTAATTGAAGGTCGTAAGTCTAATACAGCAATACGGCATATTTTTATTGATGAAGCACAAGATTATTCACCATTTCAGTTTGCTTTTATTCAAACTCTATTTCCTTATAGCAAAATGACTTTGCTTGGGGATTTTAATCAAGCAATATTTTCTGGGGCTACTGGTGCGGAAACTGTTCTATCCCACCAAGTCAAAGCAGAGGATGAGGTCGAATCGTTTGTCCTTACCAAAACCTATCGATCCACAAAAGAAATTGTTGACTTTACCAGTACGTTAATTGAAGGTGGAGAAAATATTGAACCCTTTAATCGCAGGGGCAGGAAACCGTTAGTTTCAGTCATTGATGAGGAGGGCAGAACAGGAGTAATTGTAAGAAAAATAAAAGATTTTCAAAATGAAGGACATCGTACCATTGCAGTCATATGCAGGACGTCTGATGAAAGCATAAGGGCCTATCATGCACTTAAAAACGAGATTCCATTGCATCTAATTGAGAAGGGAACAATCTCATATGAAAAAGGGATCCTTGTCATTCCTTCGTATCTAGCGAAAGGGATCGAATTTGATGCAGTAATTTTGTATGATTGTTCTGGGTACAAGGATGAAAGTGAACGGAAATTATTTTATACCGTCTGTACAAGAGCCATGCATGAATTGCATCTGCTTACCACTTCAGGGATTAGCCCTTTAATGGAGAAAACGCCAAACGATACCTACTTATTCGAAAAAACCAATGTAATCTAACAATAAAGAAACTGTATGTCTCATTTAGAAACATACAGTTTCTTTTAGATTATAATTGAAGTATTTTCTTATCAACTTTTATACATGCTATCTACAACAAACTTGGAAACGAGGTATTCACTTGCTAAAGGAACATCGAAGTCTTATTATTTTTCTTCTGCTTTTCTCTATTGTCCTTATTTGGTCAGCGATTCATCCCCATGATCGTTTCACGTGGTGGCTAGAGGTGATTCCGGCACTTTTAGGTGTATTTATATTATTATTAACCTATCGTTTCTTTCAATTTACAACACTGGTTTATTTTTTAGTCCTTGTTCATTCGTCAATCTTATTTATTGGCGGTCACTATACATATGCAGAAATGCCGTTGTTTAATTGGTTTAGAGATATTTGGGACTTGGACCGCAATTATTATGACCGTCTTGGTCACTTCGCACAAGGGTTTATTCCAGCAATTATTATCCGTGAATTATTGATAAGAACTTCTCCGTTGCGAGATTCCAAATGGCTGCCCGTTACGGTAATCTGTATATGTTTAGCTATTAGTGCAACCTATGAATTAGTCGAATTCACTGTGGCTTTGTTGACAGGAGAAGCAGCAGAGGCTTTCCTTGGAACCCAAGGTGATGTTTGGGATACCCAATGGGACATGCTGTTAGCATTAATTGGCAGTATTATTTCCTACATTACTTTACGTATCATTCATTCGCGGCAGATTCAAAAAATTGTAACGAGTGAATAATCTGAAAAAATCAAAAACCAGCAGAATCCATCTGCTGGTTAATTTTATTTCTTCCATTGTTTTTGAACTTGTTCTAAAGCAAGTTGGAATATTTCATCCTCTGAAGTTTCACGGTGGGTGATGACGTTTGTTAAATAGCTTTTTCCTTCGAAAGTAACAGTTACTTCAACTTGTACCATAAATAAAATCTCCTTTTCAATAATAAAATTTATTGGTTTAATATGTAATTAAAAATTACACAACGATTAAACCTATTTTGCAATTTGAAAAATTATGACATGAATTGTTCATCGAACATTTCTAAAGTATTTAGTTTTGATATAATCATATTAGAGTATCTATAAAATGGAGGTTTCTAATTTCAATGTATTTTGAAGAGGTTAAAAAAGAAACGTTATATATCGCACTCGAAATGATTAACTCGAATCCCCAATATAATATGTTTGAAAATGGTAAAGAGGCCAGAACACTTGCTGATATGGAAGAAGAATTCTTAAATCCTAATTCAATCAGTGCCTTTATTAAGCTTGATGACACGTATATTGGAATAATTGATTACTTACTAGAAAACCCGAAGGACCATTACCCGTGGTTAGGGCTATTACTGCTGCATGGTGATTATCAAGGATATGGGTTCGGTGCACAGGCATTTGCAGTCTACGAAAATGAGATGCTGAAACGAGGTAAGAAAATCGTTAGAATTGGTGTATTAAAAGAGAACTTAAGAGCACAACGCTTTTGGGAAGCATTAGGATTTAATTATTATAATTCAACAACCATGCAAAATGGAAGTGGTATTTTTTGTTACGAAAAATCAATCGGACAATAACATCAAATTGAATGTTACACCTCTAAATACATGAATTGCTCGGCAAAGTGCTGAACTTGATCTTTATCGATTTGATTTTTTTTCAGCAGTGATTCAGCAATGATCACATGTGCCTGAATAGACGCATCTTTTTTTAAATCTCGTATGGACAAATCGCCGTTTAATAAAAGGATTGCTTTTTCTCTAATGTCTTGATTCTTGGATGACTTGTATAATAGATAGGCAATACATGTTACCTTATCCACAATTATCACTCCTCTATAATCAAAAATAACATTTTTTTACTATTTCGACGAGAAGCAACTTTTTTCCTGCTAATATTCTGAAAACTTATTAAAACTTTAGAGATTTTGTTTTTATATAAGAATCTTGTATGGAAACGGTCTATTAATTAGAAAATTCAAATAAATTATAATAAAGAATCTTCGCGGGGGCGGTTGTTAATGTTTGAGTATAAGGAAGAAAAACTTTCTGGTTTTGCGGTGGTTAAAACAATTACCAAAGATGGATATCATATTAATGACGTAAAATATGAAAGCCCTTTCAAAGGAGAGGTTTCAGCCTACCTATTCATACCGGATCAACTAGGCCCTCTACCTGCAGTCATTTATATGCACCCAAGTCAAGGAGATAGAAAAACATTTTTCTGTGAGGCCCAAATGCTAGCAACCCAGGGCTATATAACCCTGCTCATTGAAGCCCAATACTTAAGAGGGAATAAACAACTAGAGTTGCGAGGAAAGAAAGAGTTTACAAAAACGATTGAGGAAATGGCAGATATTCAAAAATATATTCAAACAGTAATGGATATAAAAAGGGGAGTCACGTTGCTTAGAGAACTAGGAAAGGTGGATGAATCCAAGATCGCCTTTGTCGGCCAAGGCATGGGGGCAGCATGGGGTGGTATTCTTTCTGGTATTGAAAATCGCATAAAAACATTTATTCTGATCTCAGGATATGGACAGGTGTCAGAGATGCAAATGACAAGTGAGCATCCATCAGCCGTGCTAATTCGTGGTTTCCTACCACCTGAACGCTTCGAATTTTTTATTTCGAGTCTTAAGAAATTGGATGCGATTCATTATGTTAAAAATGCTTCGCCAGCATCGATCTTTTTCCAATTTGCTGAAAATGACGAATATATCGGTCGAAACCATGCTAATTCTCTTTATTCAATTGCTAGTTCTCCAAAAAAAATCAGTTGGTATGATACGAATCATGAATTTTCCGACTGCGAAGATGCCTTCTATGACCGGATAGAATGGCTGAATGTGCAATTCTCCGGGCAGAAATCCAAGCTTTTAAAAGAATCGACGCTGACTAAAAAATTACTTTTAAAACGGAAATCTTGTTGAATATTGCTAATTTGATATGATTTTTATATAATATTGAAGGGATAAAAGAAAAACGATGATAGTATTATGGAATATTACCTTTCGTCCCAATGGGATGGGAGGTTTTTTTTACCTTTTTACATAAGATTTAGGAGGAAAACCAATGAAACAGGCCTTAATCAAGGATTTATACAGAAATACCGAAAGCTATATTGATCAAAAAGTAGAATTAACTGGGTGGATTCGGACCATTCGTGATTCCAAAACTTTTGGGTTCATTGAATTAAATGATGGCAGCTTTTTTAAAGGTGTACAGATTGTTTTTGATGAGCAGTTAGCGAACTTTAAGGAAATCGCGAAACTTCCAATCAGCTCATCCATTAGGGTAAAAGGGGATTTTATTCATACTCCTCAAGCAAAGCAGCCTTTTGAAATAAAAGCGACTGACATTGTGATTGAAGGTACGTCAAATGTGGATTATCCATTGCAAAAGAAGAAGCATTCGTTTGAATACTTACGAACAATTGCCCATTTACGGCCAAGGACTAATACATTTTCAGCCGTTTTTCGTGTAAGGTCGCTTGCGTCCTATGCGCTTCATAAATTTTTCCAAGATAAAGGGTTTGTGTATGTTCATTCACCAATTATTACCGGCAGTGATACAGAAGGTGCAGGGGAAATGTTCCGAGTAACTACCTTAGATATGGACAATCTTCCGAAAAATGAAGAAGGCAAAACGGATCTTAGCAAGGATTTCTTTAACAAAGAAACCAATTTGACCGTAAGCGGGCAGTTATCGGCAGAAGCGTTTGCATTGGCATTCCGGAATGTCTATACCTTTGGCCCAACATTTAGAGCAGAAAACTCTAACACTGCGCGACATGCGGCGGAATTTTGGATGGTTGAGCCTGAGGTTGCTTTTGCTGAATTGCCGGATATCATGGATTTAGCAGAAGAAATGGTGAAATATGTAATTGGCTATGTATTAGAACAGGCTCCTGAAGAAATGAATTTCTTTAACAGCTTTATTGAAAAAGGTTTACTAGACCGGTTAAATAATGCCTATACGGCAGACTTTGGCCGTGTGACCTATACAGAAGCGATTGATATTTTACGGGAGTCTGGTGAAAAGTTTGCCTATCCAGTAGAATGGGGCCTTGACCTACAAACCGAGCATGAACGCTATTTAAGTGAAAAGGTATTTAAACGACCTGTATTTGTTACTGATTATCCAAAAGAAATCAAAGCTTTCTATATGAGACTTAATGAAGACAACAAAACAGTTGCTGCAACAGATTTATTAGTACCGGGTATTGGTGAATTGATTGGCGGAAGTCAGCGTGAAGAACGTGAAGAAATCTTAGCAGGTAAAATAAATGAACTTGGCATGACTGAAGAAGATTACTGGTGGTACCTGGAATTAAGGAAGTATGGCGGTACGAAACATTCAGGATATGGTATTGGTTTTGAGCGTTTAATTATGTATTTAACAGGAATGACTAATATTAGAGACGTAGTTCCGTTCCCAAGAACAACAGGGAATGCAGAGTTTTAATTAAAAAGAGAAGACCAGTTTTCGAATTGGTCTTCTCTTTTTTGAGTTTATTGGTCCTTTAATTCCTCTTCGAAAAAGAATGTTTCCGGGTGTTCCTTAACGATATAAGAATATCTTTTCATGTTTTTTACATATTGTGATTTTAGAATGGTGACGACTTCGCC
>Ga0182747_1000946_pt1 | contig 24187 bp, 21 predicted proteins | sample eDN3rd30CBELigBY_FD_128526 | JGI IMG/M metagenome (GOLD analysis project Ga0182747, IMG submission 128526) | Enriched backyard soil microbial communities from Emeryville, California, USA - eDNA 3rd pass 30_C BE-Lig BY (version 2) (version 2) | ecosystem: Environmental > Terrestrial > Soil >...
CGGGCTTGATCCGGGTCCGCTGAAACAAACCGTGTGCGACGAGCAATCCGGCTCTGAGCATTTCACACACAAAAGCGAGCCGGGCTGCCCGTCACGCCTCCCTCGACCTTGACGGCTCGCAGCACCCGCTGCGGGCCAAAAGGTGCTGGCTCTTTGACAAGCAGTGTTGAGCTCCTCGGCCCGTCACACCCTCTACCGTCATGGCCGGACTTGGTCCGGCCACCCACGTCTTGGGAGGCGCGGCGCCTCACCGCATCGAGGTCACCGGCACTGATCCCCGGCACAAGCCCGGGGATGATGGACACGCACGCAGCGCGCTCCCGCTGACACTTGCGCCGGGGGCATCCCCTGACCTTCAACCCTATACCAACGATCTAGTCTGGGAATATTGACTTCCCAAAACGTTTTGGAGAATGATGCTGGCACACAAGGAAGGTGCCCGCCCTGTGTCGAACCTGAAGCTGCTCGCGCAATCGCTCGGCCTGTCGATCACGACGGTATCGCGGGCGCTCGATGGCTATTCGGACGTGGCGCCGGCGACCCGCAAGCGCGTCGAGGCGGCGGCCCAGGCCATGAACTACCGGCCGAACCCGGCCGCCCGCAGCCTGCGGCGGCGCAAGGCCGAGGCGGTGGCGGTGACCCTGCCGACGGAGCCGGGCCGGTTCGGCCCCCCGATCTTCCTCAACATGCTCGCCGCCTGCGGCCAGAGGCTCGCGGAGGAAGGCCTCGACCTGATGCTGCTGCCGACCGCCGGCCGCGCCGGCGAGATGGACACCTACCGGCGGCTTCTCGACGGACGGCGCGCCGATGCGGTGATCGTGGTGCGGACAAGGCTCGACGACGAGCGTGTCGCCTTCCTGAAGGAGCGCGGCATCCCCTTCGTCACCCACGGCCGCACCGCACGATCCGACGAGCACGCCTTCATCGACGGCGACGGCGAGGCCGGCTTCCGCGATGCGGCTCGGCAGCTCGGATCGCTCGGCCATCGACGCATCGCCCACATCGCCGCGCCGCAGGACTTCACCTTCGCCCATCTGCGCCGCCAGGGCTGGCGGAAGGCGCTCGAGGAAGCCGACGCCGGTGAGCGGCTCGAGTATACCGCGCAGCCGACGGAATCAGGCGGCTACGAGGCGGCGCAATGGCTGCTGCAGCAAAGCGCGCCGCCGACCGCGCTTCTGTGCGCCACCGACAGCATGGCCATCGGCGCCCTGAGCGCTCTGAAGGAGCGGGGCCTCGTCGCCGGACGCGAGATCGCCGTGATCGGGCACGACAATCTGCCCTCCGCCGCCTTCACCGATCCGCCGCTCTCGAGCATGGAGATCGCAGCCCCCGATGTCGGCCGGCAATTGGCGGAGATGCTGATCGCACGGCTTGGCGGCCGCGAGGCCGGCGAGCTGCAAACAATTCTGCCGGTTCGGCAGGTTCCGCGGTTAACCCACGGACCGGCCAGCTGAGAATGATGCCCTCGATCTTCCGGCCCCGGATCGAGCGGCACCAAGAAGGGACCGATGGAGGAAGGACATGACGCATCCGGTATCGCTTCGCGCCATTGTCGCCGCGACTGCCCTTTTGGGAGGGATGACCGTCGCGCAGGCGCAGGAAACCATTTTCTACTCGACGCAGCTTCGCCCCATCGAGGAGGCGACCAAAGTCCGTGAAGTCCTGCTGAAAGGGATTCCCGGCAAGGTCACCTATGTGGTCGACGAGCCGCCCGCCTTCGCGGTGCGCATGAAGGCCGAAACGCAGGCGGGAAAACGCACGGCGAGCGTCGTCGGCGCGCTGCACGGCGAATTGCAGCCGCATGTGCCGGCGGATCTCCAGCCCGTCGACGATGTAGCCGCGAAGCTGACCGATCGCGGCATCCCCGCAGGCCTGATGGAGCTCGGCAAGCTCGGTACGGGCCAGCAGCAATACATCCCGTGGATGCAGGCGACCTACGTGATGGTCGCCAACAAGCAGGCGCTGCAATACCTGCCTGCCGGCGCCGACGTGAACAGCCTCACCTATGCGCAGCTGCAGCAATGGGGCAAGAACATCGTCGACAAGACCGGCCAGCGCCGCCTCGGCTTCCCGGCCGGCCCGACGGGCCTCTTGCCGCGCTTCTTCCAGGGCTATTTCTACCCGTCCTTCACCGGCGGCGTGGTGACGACCTTCAAGTCGCCCGACGCGGAAGCCGGCTGGAACGCGCTGAAAGAGATCTGGGCGGTGTCGAATCCCAATTCCACCAACTACAACTTCATGCAGGAGCCGCTGCTTGCCGGCGAAGTGTGGGTCGCGTGGGATCACATCGCCCGCGTGAAGGAAGCGCTCACCCTCCAGCCCGATCAGTTCGTCGCCTTCCCGGCGCCGGCCGGCCCGAAGGGACGCGGCTACATGCCCGTGATCGCCGGTCTCGCCATTCCGAAGGACGCGCCGAACCGCGCCGGCGCCGTGGCGGTGATCGAGCACATGACGAAGCCCGCGACGCAGCTCGCCACCGCCGCCGAAGTCGGCTTCTTCCCGGTCGTGAAGGCCGAGCTGCCGCCGGATCTCGCGCCCGGCATCAAGGCACTCGCCGGCGCCGTCGCCGCGACGCAGAACGCGAAGGATGCGCTCGTCTCGCTCCTGCCCGTCGGCCTCGGCGCCAAGGGCGGCGAGTTCAACAAGGTCTACATGGACTCGTTCCAGCGCATCGTTTTGCGCAACGAGCCGGTGAAGGACGTGCTCGAGGCTCAAGCGAAAGTGCTCGATGCGCTCATGAAGGAAACCGGCGCGCCGTGCTGGGCGCCCGACAAGCCGAGCCAGGGCGCCTGCGCCGTTCAGTAACATAGCAAGAGCCCGGCGAAAAACGTTTCGCCGGGCCCATCCATCGCGAGTGGAGCGGCTTTCCATGCCTGCGCGCACATCCTGGATTCCCTATGCGCTGATCGCGCCGTCCGTCATCTTTCTCGCGGCGCTGTTTCTCGTGCCGCTGGTACAGACGGTGTGGCTGTCGGTCTCCGCGGGCGAAGGCCTGTCGCTGGAGAATTACCGGCGCATGGCCGGCGACCTGAACTTCGCGCTCGCCGTCAAGAACACGTTCCTGCTCACCCTCGTTGTCGTGCCGCTCCAGGTGGTGCTGGCACTCGCCATGGCCACCATGGTGACGAAGCTCGACAAGGGCCGCGATCTCGTGCTGTGGGTGCTCACCATCCCGCTCGGCATCTCGGATCTCGCCGCAGGCCTCGCCTGGCTCGCGCTGTTGCAGAACACCGGCTATCTCAACTCCGCGCTCTATGCGCTAGGCCTCATCCAAGGGCCTGTCGGCTGGCTCTCGCAGGAGACGCCGGTCGCCCTGTTCTTCGCCATCGTGCTCGCCGAGCTCTGGCGCGCCACGGCCATCGTGCTGGTGATCCTGATCGCCGGCCTGCAGCTGATCCCGAAGGAATTCGCCGAGGCCGCCGAGATCTTCGGTGCCAGGCCCTGGACGCGCTTTACCCGGATCACCCTGCCGCTCCTGAAACCCAGCCTGCAATCGGCCCTGATCCTGCGCACGGTGCTCGCCTTCGAGGTCTTCGCCGTGGTCTATGCGCTCGGCGGGCGCAACTTCCCCGTTCTCGCCGGCGAGGCTTATGTCTGGCAGAACGACAACCAGAATTACGGCGTCGCCGCGGCTTACGCGGTGCTCATCATGGCGATCTCGCTCGCCGCCACCGCCGTTTACCTGCGCGTGCTGAGAACGCGTCCGGAGCAGCTCCCATGACGACCACGGCTGCCGACCTCACCTCGCCTGCGAAGAACCGCGCCATGGCGCTTCCCTCCGCACGCCGCCTGCTGCTCTGGACCGGCCTTGCGGTGCTGATCGCCTGGGTGCTGGTGCCGATCTATCTCGTCGCGCTCGGCGCCTTCGGCGGCAGGCTCGGCGTGTTCCGCTGGCCGAAATCGATCTGGCCGACGGATTTGTCCTTCGCGGCGATGAGCCAGTTCCTCGCCATCGAGGGCGTGTTCAATGCGCTGCTCAACTCGCTCATCGCGGCGGGACTGACGGTGGTATTCTCCATCGCGCTCGGCGCGCCCGCCGGCTATGCCCTGGCGCGCTACACTTTCCGCGGGCAGAACGCCTATCGGCTGCTGGTTCTGCTCACTCGCGCCTTCCCGCTCGCCATCCTGGCGCTGCCGCTCACGGTCTCGTTCATTCGCCTTGGCCTCTACGATACGCCCTTCGGCGTCTCGCTCATTCATACGGTGCTGGCGCTTCCCTTCGCGGCGCTCGTCACGCAGAGCCTGTTCATGGGCATCCCGCGCGAATACGAGGAGGCGGCCTGGGTCTTCGGCTGCACGCGCTTCCAGGCCTTCATCAAGGTGATCCTGCCGCTTGCGCTCCCGGGCCTTGCAGCCACCGCCATCTTCGCCTTCGTGATCTCGTGGAACGAGGTTTTTGCGGCCTCGATCCTCACCGTGCGCGAGCGGACGCTCACCGCGTATCTGCTGCGCATCCTCGCCGAGAGCCCGCTCCATTACCGCTTCGCCGGCGGCTTCATCCTCATCATCCCCTCCGTGCTCTTCATCTTCGCCGTCAGAAGATATTTGTTCGCGGTGTGGGGCATTGCCAGCAAGTAACGGATCGTCCCATGGCTGATATCGTCATCGATCGCGTCGTCAAGGAATTCGGCTCCTTCCGCGCCCTGCAGGAGGTCTCGCTCACAGTCAATGACGGCGAGTTCGTCGCCCTGCTTGGCCCTTCGGGCTGCGGCAAGACCACGTTGCTTCGCATCATTGCGGGCCTCGAGACGCAGACCTCGGGCCGCGTCGTCATCGGCGGGCAGGATGTGAGCGACCTCGCCCCGCGCAAGCGCGGCCTCGCGATGGTCTTTCAGAACTACGCCGTCTTCCCGCACATGACCGTATTCGAGAACGTCGCCTTCGGCCTGAGGATGCAGAAAGCCTCTCAAGCCGATGTGAAGCGCAAGGTCGAGCGCGCGGCGGCCCTGCTCCATATCGAGAGCTATCTCGACCGCTACCCGGCGAAACTCTCCGGCGGCCAGCGCCAGCGCGTGGCGGTGGCGCGCGCGCTCGCCGTCGAGCCCGCCGTGCTGCTCATGGACGAACCGCTCTCCAATCTCGACGCGCTGCTGCGTCTCGAGATGCGCACGGAGCTGAAGGCGGTTCTGCGCGAGGCCGGCACGACGACGATCTACGTGACCCACGACCAGACCGAGGCCATGGGCCTCGCCGACCGCATCGCCGTGATGTATGGCGGCAAGATCGACCAGATCGGCTCGCCGCTCGACATCTACGCCACGCCCGCGACGCGCTTCGTCGGCGGTTTCATCGGCTCGCCGCCGATGAACTTCATCAAGGTTGCGTGCAATGGCGGCACGGCGAAGATCGGCGATGCCTCGCTGCCATGCCCCACAACCGGCACGGATCTGGAGCTCGGCCTGCGCGGCGAGGATGCGATCTTAAGCCCCAACGGCTCGGGCATTCCCTTCGACGTGCGCGTGGTCGAGCCGATGGGCTCGCATCTGCTTCTGACCGGCGCCATCGACGGGCAGCTCGCCCGCATCGTCGCGCCGCCGACTGCGAAAGTGAATGCCGGCGAACGGGTCGGCCTCAATGTCGACCCCTCCCGCGTGACTTGGATCGACGGCTCCACCGGGCGCGCCATCGCCCGGGCTTGAATTCAGTAATTGAAGGACATTTGAGATGAACACGCTTCCGAAGGAAGAGGCCGCGCGCGCCATTCTCGCGCGCAACGATCGCGGCGGTTACACAGTTCCCACCGACAGGCTCTATCCGTTCCAGTGGAACTGGGATTCCGCCTTCGTCGCCATGGGCTTTGCCATCTTCGACGTGGACCGCGCCTATCGCGAGCTGGAGCGCCTGATCGAGGGACAATGGGACGACGGCATGATCCCGCATATCGTGTTCCATGCGCCGAGCGATACCTATTTCCCCGGCCCGGACGTATGGGGCACGCGGCACCGCGTCCCGACCTCGGGCATCACGCAGCCGCCGGTCTTCGGCATGGCCCTGCGCCATGTGAACGAGGCTGCACGCGCAAGCGGGACGGACGGCGCAAAGGAGCGCACCAGGGCTCTGTTCCAGGCCGCCCTGCGCTCGCATCGCTGGTGGCTTTCGGCGCGCGATCCGGACGGAACCGGCGTTGTTGCAATCCTTCACCCCTGGGAGAGCGGCAGCGACAACTCGCCGGCCTGGGACGAAGCGCTCGCCCGCGTGCCCACGACCACGACGACAGCGATCCGCCGCAAGGATACGGGGCACGTTGATGCTTCGATGCGCCCGCGCGACGAGGATTATCAGCGCTTCATCCATATCGTCGATACCTATCGCGATTGCGGCTGGGATCCGAAGCGGCAATGGGAGGCAGCGCCCTTCAAGGTCGCCGAGGTGCAAATGACCGGAATCCTCGCGCGCTCGACCGCCGATCTCATGCATCTCGCGGAGGTCTTTGGCACTGCCGAGGAGAAGGCCGAGCTGAAGGGCATGCATGAAAGGCTTCTTGCAGGTCTCTCCCGCCAATGGCGACCGGACCTGTCGCGCTTCGTCAATCGCGACCTGATCTCGGGACAGGACATCGACACGCCGACTCAGGCCGCCTTCATTCCGCTCGCGGCGATCACCCTCGACGAGGCGCAGCGCTCGGCCGTCACCGCGGAGATCGAGCGCTGGCTCAACAACATGGTCGTCGGCGTTCCTTCGACGCCCGCCTTCTCGCCCGCCTTCGAGCCGAAGCGCTACTGGCGCGGCCCGGTCTGGGCCGTGGTCAACTGGCTCATCGCGGACGGCCTGCGCCTTAACGGGACCGAGGATCTCGCCCGCCGCATCGAGCGCGGCACCGTGCAGGCGATCGAGAAGGTCGGCTTCTGCGAGTATTTCGATCCGACCACCGGCGAGGGGCTTGGCGGCGACACGTTCTCCTGGACAGCCGCTGCCTACATGGTGCTCGGCCGCCGGACCTGAGCCGGATGCCGGCTCCACGCCCGTCGACAACGCCCGCGTTCTCTGGCACGACTCGCAAGGCCGCGCGTTTTTAGCCGGCGGGATAGGCGACAGATGGCTCACGCTCCGCGCATCGATTCCCATATGCATGTCTGGCAAGTGTCGCGCGGGGATTACGGCTGGCTGACGTCGGACCTAAAACCCCTCTATCGCGATTTCGGCATCGACGACGTGCGCGCCGCCTGGGATGCCGCCGGCATCGATGGTGCCGTCCTGGTCCAGGCTGCTCCAACCGTGGCGGAAACCCGCTATCTTCTGGCGGTTGCGAAAAGCGAGAAGAGGGTCAAAGGCGTTGTCGGCTGGATCGACATGCTCGCGCCCGATGCCGTCGACGAGCTGGAAGGCCTCGCCACCGACACGGCGCTTCGCGGCATCCGCCCGATGCTGCAGGACATCCCCGACGACGATTGGATGCTGAAGCGCGAGCTTAGCCCCGTCTATCGCGCGATCGTCGATCTCGGCCTGCGCTTCGACGCGCTGGTCCTGCCCCGGCATCTGCCCAATCTCCTGCGCCTGATTGAGCGCCACCCGGATCTGCCGATCGTCATCGATCACGGCGCCAAGCCGCATATCGGCGAGAGCCTGGATTCCTGGCACAAGGACATGGCGGCTCTGGCGGCAATCCCGCACGTCCATTGCAAGCTTTCGGGCCTCGTGACGGAGTGCCGGGGTCAGGTCTCGAAGGAAGCACTTGTGCCTGCCGTTCAGGCTCTCCTCGAGATGTTCGGGCCGCAGCGCCTCATGTTCGGCAGCGACTGGCCGGTCTGCACCCTGCGCAGCCCCTATGCCGCATGGTGGCAATGGGCGAACGAGCTCACGGCCTCGCTCTCCGCACAGGAGAAGGAGGCCGTTTTCGGCGCGACGGCACAGCGCTTCTACAGGCTTTCCTGATCGTCCATGCCGTTCCCGACACCGATCCGCTCGAGGCCGTGGAAAACGGTCACGGAATCGCGGCGGGCGATGCCGACGAGCGTGATGTCGAGAAGCCGGGCCCGCTCCAGGGCAAGCGCGGTCGGTGCCGAGATTGCGACGAGCGTTCTCGCGCCGAAGGCGGCCACCTTCTCCACCAGCTCGAAGGAGCAGCGGCTGGTGACGATGACGAAGCCGCTGTCCGGCTTCGTGCCTGCGCGACAAGCCGCGCCGATGAGCTTGTCGAGCGCATTGTGCCGGCCGACATCCTCGCGGACGAACCGGATCGTGCCGTCGAGATCGGCCCAGGCGGCCGCGTGCACGGCATGGGTCAGTTCGTTCAGGGCCTGCTCACGGTCAAGGGCAGCCAGAGCGGAGCGGATGGCGGATAACGCGATGCCCGGTGCGCTCCCTTCGGGCTGCCGAGCCTGAGGCAGCGCCTTCAGGTCGTCGATGCCGCACAGGCCGCAGCCCGTTCGTCCCGACAGGGCGCGCTTTCGCGCCAGATGTTCGTGCAGCCTTTTCGACGTCAGCTCGATGACAAGGCGAAGGCCGCGCTCGTCGGGCTCGATGCGCATGGCCCGGATATCGGCAGGATCCTGGATCACGCCCTCGGTCAGGCTGAAGCCCACGGCGAAGTCCTGGAGGTCCGAGGGCGTCGTCATCATCACGGCGAACGGCACGCCGCCATAGACCAGATTGACCGGAACTTCGGAGGGGATCGCCCTTGTTTCTCGAAGCGGCTCGCTATCCGCGAAAGCGATCACCGTCGCCGGTGCCTCCACCGCCATGGGGTTCCGCGGATCGTCCAGTGGCGCAGCCGGAAGGAAATGGCTTTGGTCGCGCGATCCCTGCAGCCCGTCGTCACGCGACCTGCCGATCGTATCACCGGACTCGCTGCGATCACCCGGCACCACAAACTCCTCCCCGACTGACCCGCTCGAACGCCTTCATGGAAATGCGCCTGACAGCCGCCGTATTAGCGCCAATTCACCCACCGGACGCAAGGCCCCGAACCCAACCCGGCGAAGCGGAGCCGTCGAACGGTTTGCATAATCCGCGCGGGTCTGGAACCATGGACATGGACCGGAGGACTCTTAGATGGACACGCAAAATGTTCGGCTCAGTCATTTGTCCCATGGCGGCGGCTGCGGCTGCAAACTGGCGCCGGCCGTTCTTCAGCAACTCCTCTCCGAGCAGCCGGTTGCAGGGCCGTTCCAGCAACTCCTCGTCGGCACCGAAACGGCGGACGATGCGGCGGTCTGGAAGCTGGACGACGAAACCTGCATCATCGCGACCACGGATTTCTTCATGCCCATGGTGGACGATCCGTTCGATTTCGGACGCATCGCCGCAACCAACGCCATTTCCGACGTCTATGCGATGGGCGGGCGTCCGATCATGGCGCTCGCGATCCTCGGCATGCCGCTCGGCAAGATTGCGCCCGCAACCGTTCGCGAGATCCTGAAAGGCGGTGCGGCGATCTGCGCCGAGGCCGGGATTCCCGTGGCCGGAGGCCATTCCATCGACTGCCCGGAACCGGTTTACGGGCTCGCTGTGATCGGGACGGCGAAGCCCGGGGACATCCGCCGCAACAGCGGCGCGAAGGTGGGAGATGCGCTGATCCTGACGAAGGCTCTCGGCGTCGGCATCTATTCGGCCGCCTTCAAGAAGGATGCACTCTCCACGGACGCTTATGCGGAGATGCTGGGCTCGGTCACTCTCCTGAACAAGGTCGGCGCCGAGCTTGCGCGGGATCCCGATATCCATGCCATCACCGACGTCACCGGCTTCGGCATTCTCGGCCATGGCTTGGAGATGGCGCGCGGGTCGGGCTTGACCGTCACCATCGATCACGCCGCTCTTCCCCTGTTCGGCGAAGCTGCGCCGCTTGCCCGAGCGGGCTATGTCACAGGAGCGTCGACCCGCAACTGGGACAGCTATGGGGATGCGGTCCTGCTGCCCGAGGGATTCGAGCTGTGGCAGCGGCAGATTCTGACCGATCCCCAGACATCGGGCGGGCTTCTTTTGGCCTGCGGGTCGGACCGGGCAGGGGAGATATTGGGACGCATCGTCGAGGCCGGCTATCCATCCGCCCGGATCGTCGGCCGGGCGGAGGCGGGGCCTTCGCAGATCAAGGTGATTTAGGGATTTTCCGGAACTCGCCTTGCGTCGCCACGTTGCTCCGAGAACTTAAGCTAGTGGAGGTCGAGGCATGCGTGCTTCCCTGATCCTTGCCGTCGCGGCCATCGGCCTGTCGACGCCCTCCTGGGCGCAAACGGCAGCACAGAATCCTTGCCCGGAGGAGCCCGCGACCACGGCAGCCACGGCACCCGATCAGGGCAATCACGCCTCCGGCACATCGCCGGGGACGGCGGGGTCGACCGGCTGGACCGGCGGTCTCGGCGGGTCTTTTATCGGTACCGCGCCGAAGGGGCCCACACCGGAATCGCCCTCGGATCATCCCAAGACGGCTAGCGGCCTCGATCCGATGAAGAGCGCAGCGGCAGCGCCTGCTGCGTCATCCGGCGGCTGCACCGCGCCACGCTGACAAGAGGCTAACTTCGGGTCTGCGCCGAAGCGGCCGATGATGGCGGAAGAGAGTGGGAGTCGAACCCACCTAAGACCGGCTCGCGGCCCCACCCGGATTTGAAGTCCGGACGCCCCACCGGGGACGCTTCTCCTCCATGATCGTTTTTAGAGCAAGCATTCTGACGGGCTCAGAATGCTTGCTCCATCTGCTTGATGGAGCATCGTTGGTCGCGAAGAACCGGTTCCCACTTCTTCGCACGATGCTCCGGACGGCTGAATCGCGCGAAAGAGATCCAGCCGATGCGGATTGATGCGACGAAGATCGCCGCGGCGCAAGGTGACGCCATGGCGGTCGAAGAATTCGAGGATCTGGATCGCGACCTTGCGTCCGTTTTGCACGCAGTCGCGAAATTGCGCAGCGGTGAATTGCCTGTCAGGCGCCTGCCGGCTGAGATCGTGTACGATCCCGACCATCTCCGCGACGGTGTCTCGCATGAAAAAATGATCGTGCGCCACCTCGTCGAGCCGCCCCATCCGGCCGAGCAGCTTGCAGAGAGAGCGGATCTCGCCCTCCTCGGTGCCTAGCAGACCCGCGATGTCACGTACGCGCGGAGGCCTAAAGCGCTCTTCGCCGCCAAGGAGCGGCCGAACCGCATCCCACAGATGCTCTTCGTGCTCGTCGAGGCGCACTTCATGACCTGGAAGCCGCACCCATGACCCGTCGATCTTGACCCGTTCCGCCGCGACAAGAGCCTGCAGCGCGGCGCGGAAGGCAGGCGCAGGCAGGCGCGGCTCGCATTGAAGACGCAGCCGCTCGAGTCCCATGCCCTGAAGATCGGGATTATCGATGTGGAATGCGCCAAGAATGCCGATAAGCCCGGCCTCGAAGGCCTGCCAGCGTTCCGCCGACAGCGCGAGAAGCGTTCGTCCTGCGGACAGGCGCACGAGGTGGAGGCTGTCGGCGATTTGCGTTGCGGCCGCAAGCTGCATGGCCCTGTCGCGGGCGAAGGCCAATAGGTCGAAGGAGTAAGGCCGCACAGTCGCCAGATCTCTCATGGCATCGGCCGCGTCGGCCTGTGCGAGGGCCGAAAGCTGCGCACGACGCTCGTCCCCGCGCCGACGACGTGCGGGTGCGCGCAGATCGATGAAGAAGCCGCCGCCGATGGTGCGTTGGGCCGAGGTATCGCGCAGGACGAAAGCATCCTGGACCGCAGCGGCGATGGGGCGGTCGAGGACAAGCTGGACCATCGTCCTTTCGCCAAGCTGGATGGGACCGTCCTCCAGCAGAACGATCCGCGCTCCGACCTCCACCGCCGCATGATGCAGCCGGACGGGAAACCACTGGCCGACAGGCTTCCTCTCGCTCGCGAGAATGCGCAGGCTCGCATCGATCCGATCGGTCGGCGCATGCAGCTCGGGAGCGAGCACCATATCGCCTCGCGCGATGCTGTCCCTGGAAATCCCCTCGCCCGTCAGGTTGAGCGCGCAGCGCTGCCCCGCGACGCCGCGCTCCGCGGCGCGGTTCTGGGCATGGATCGACCGCACGCGGGCCATGCGCCCTGAGGGACTGACGTTAACCTGATCGCCGACGGATACGGTTCCGGAGAGAACGGTCCCCGTCACCACGGTGCCCGCGCCGGAAAGGGTGAAGCTGCGATCGACCGACAGGCGAAAGAGCCCGGCGTCGTCCCGCTCCCGCTGGGCTGTGGCTGCCATTCGCAGGTGCTGCTTCAGAATCTCGATCCCTTCACCCGTGACAACGGAAACGGGGATGATCGGACACTCCGCCAATGTCGTTCCGGCCAGGACATCGCGGATCTGCGCGGATGCTTGTTCACGGCGATCATTGTCGGCGAGATCGGCCTTGCTCAGCACGACGACGCCCCGATCGATGCCGAGAATGTCGATAATCGCCAGATGTTCGAGGGTCTGGGGCTTCACGGCGTCATCGGCCGCAACCACGAGCATGACGAAGTCGACGCCGCTTGCGCCGGCAACCATGGTGTGAACGAAGCGCTCGTGGCCTGGCACATCGACGAAGCCGATCACGTCGCCATTGGCTTGGGGCCAATAGGCGAAGCCGAGATCGATGGTGATGCCGCGCGCCTTCTCCTCCTTGAGACGGTCCGCATCGATGCCGGTGAGCGCTTTGACGAGCGCCGTCTTGCCGTGATCGATGTGACCGGCCGTGCCGACGATCATGAAGCGGCTCCGAACCGGAGCGATGCAAGGTTGTGCCGGAACAGGTCTTCGTCGTCCAGGCATCTGAGATCGAAGACGAGAGCGCCCTCCGCGACGCGGCCGATCATGGGCATCGGCAGGCCCCGGAAAGCGGCGCTCAGCGCCTCGACTGCGCGTCCTCCGCCTTGCGGCTTCAAGGACAGCCCGAAGCTGGGAATCGTATCGAGCGGAAGCGCGCCTGAGCCGATCTGGCTCTGGCATGGCACGCTCTCGACAGCCACATCCTGCCCGAGCGCGTCGGCAAGAATGGATGCGAGACGATCCGCCTGCTGCCTGATCTCGCTGACGGGCCTTGCCAGAAAGCGCATGGTGGGAAGCTTCTCGGCGATCCGGTCGGGATCGCGATAAAGCTTCAAGGTCGCCTCGCAGGCCGCGAGACGGATCTTGTCCACACGCAGCGCGCGCTTCATGGGATTGCGGTTGATTGCGGCGATGAGGTCTTTTCGTCCGACGATGAAGCCCGCCTGCGGCCCGCCGAGGAGCTTGTCGCCGGAGAAGGTGACGAGATCAGCGCCTTCTTCCACCGCTTCGCGGACAGTGGGTTCCTTGCGCAATCCGAAGCGGGAGAGATCGATGAGCGTTCCGGAGCCAAGATCGTTGACCAGCGGCACGTTGTGCCGGCCTGCGATCGTCGCGAGGTCGCGAGCGCCGACCTCGGCCGTGAAACCTTCGATCCGGTAATTCGAGGTGTGAACCTTGAGGATCAGGCCGGTCTCCGACCCCAGTGCACTCTCATAATCGCGGGCATGGGTGCGGTTCGTCGTGCCGATCTCACGCAGTCGCGCGCCTGCGCGCGCCATGATGTCCGGCATGCGGAACGTACCGCCGATCTCGATGAGTTCTCCCCGCGAGACGATCGCCTCCCGCCCTTGTGAGAGCGTGTTGAGGACGAGGAGCACCGCGGCGGCATTGTTGTTGACGAGGGTCGCATCCTCGGCCCCGGTGAGTTCGCAGACGAGGTCACGGACATGATCGTCGCGCTCGCCTCTCCTGCCGCCGTCGAGATCGAATTCGAGCGACATGGCCTGGCGCATGGCAGCCGTTGCAGCTGCGACGGCTTCCTCCGCGAGGATTGCGCGCCCGAGATTGGTGTGCAGGACCGTGCCAGTGAGGTTGAACAGCGGCTTCAGCCGCGCGCTCGCGCGGACGGTGAGACGGGACAGGACGGAGGCGACGATCAGCGCCTCGTCGATCCCGGACCGGGCCTCCTCGCGCAAAGCCGAAAGTGTCTCGCGAATGGCCCGCGTGACTTCGGGGCGGCCGTGCCGCTCCAGGAGAACCGCGATGTCCGGATGGCGCAGCAACCGGTCGACCGAAGGGAGATTGCGCAGGGGCGACGGGGCCGCTTCCGCCATTCTCAAGTCCCGAGCAGGAAGGGGTTGAAGCTGCCGCGGCGATATTCGCTGTCCTTCAGGAGAAGGTCGAGGCCGAGACTGGCGATGTCGTCCGCAACCGGGTCCAGAGCCATATCTTTTTGCTGGTAGAAAATTTTGACATAAGCCCGGCAATTGTCGCAGCATTCCGCCTTGATTGTGCCCAGCCCGCCTTCGATCTCCTTGTAGCCGATCCCCTTCCCCGAACTGCACAGCACGCATTTCACGCGAACGACGTTCCAGAGCGTGCCGCACAGGGAACAGGAGCAATAGCGCGTGCCCTCGGCCTCCATCCAGCCGACAACGAGGGACGAGGTCGGCGGGCCGCCGCAGCAGGGGCATGTGCCGTCGCCGATCCGGGCGAGCCTGTCCTTGTCGAGCTTGGCCGCCAACCGGGCGAAATGAACCTGCAGGCCGGCAGCGACATAGACATGTTCCGCGAGGGCGTCGGCCGGGATCTCATCGGCAAGCACGCTTCTTACGAAGTCACGCATCTGTGCAGGCTCGGCGGCGCTGACCCGATCCAACGCCGCTTGTGCCTCATCCGGCTTGGCAAGCGGACGGACCGCGTCGAACAGACGGCTGAGGGTTTCGCTTAAAATATCGTCCAGCTCGATCCGGTTGCGGTCGAGCGGCGGCATGCCGAATTCGCGCGCGCGGTCGATTTCATCTGCCGGTGGAAGCCATGGCTCGGGCAGTTCGTCCTGAATCGCATTCTGGCCCGCCGCTATGCCTGCGATGAAACGGAGATAGGGCGCGAGCGCGCTCGTCTGCGCCAGGAATTCGAGCCGCTCCCGCCTTGCCTCGAACAGCCGTCGCGGGTCCGGCAGCCTGGCGAAGGGCGGAGCCGGAATGCGGCCGATGGAGGCGGGGTTGGGCGCGATGGAACCTGGATCTGTCATTCAACCTCACGAACCGCACGGGTCACGTGTCGAGGCGCCTACTCGGCCGGCGCCGCCGGTTTCTTCACTCTATGGCGCTCCGCCAGTTCCTTCAACCAGCGGCGATGATGCTTCCAGGCCCAGCCTCCGGTAACCGAGCCGCGCGTCATGGCGCTGAGCGTCCCTCTGGCCCAGATCGCGGCATAGACATGAACGATCCAGATGCAGATGAGCGCGACCGCTGCGAGGGAATGGATGAGCACCGCAATCCGTTTCTGCGGAATCGTGGTCCAGTCGAAGAAGTACTGATCCCAGATCGCGAACCCGGTCAGGATCAGAGCGATGATCAAGATCGCCATGACCCAGAAATTGAACTTCTGGATCGGGTTGTAGCGGCCGACCTCGGGCATCTTCTCTTCGTTTCCCGTGATCATGTCATTGGCATGCGCGAGCCAGGCCTTATCGGATTTCTCAGGCAGGTTGGCGCGCCAGAAGCGGATGAAGAGACCGGCGAAGCTGAAGAACAGGACGACGCCGATCCATGGATGGATGGCGCGCGCATCCTGCCCGCCCCCGAAGAGCCCGGTGAGGAAGAACAGGGACGGGTGGAAGAAGGCAAGGCCCGACAATGCGAGAAGAATGAGCGATGCGGCCGTGATCCAATGGTTGATCCGCGCACCCAGGTTATACCGGGAGACGACGACCGGCCTGCCAGGATGGATCGCATCTTCCTTCGCGATATCCCTGTCCGCCATCAGGTCTTCTCCTTCACAAGATCTTCGGCTTTCTCTTCATCCTCGCTCGACACCCGGTTGGGGCTGACAAAAGCGGAATGAAGCACGCCGGCTGCCGCGGCGAGACCCATGGCCGCGAAGCCCAGATATTTCGCCATGCCTTTCCAGGCATTCACGACGGGGCTGATCCTCGGATCCCTGGGCAGGTTCGAATAGATCTCCGGCTGGTCGTTGTGGTGCAGAACGTACATCACGTGCGTTCCACCGACGCCCGGCGGATCGTAGAGGCCGGCATTCTCATAGCCGCGTGACTTGAGGTCCTCGATCCGGCTGTTTGCGAGCGTCTTCATGTCCTCCTTCGTGCCGAAGGAGATCGCATGGGTCGGGCACGCCTTGGCGCAGGCGGGTCCCTGCCCGACAGAGACGCGGTCGGAGCAGAGGGTGCATTTGTAGGCCGTGTGATCGACCTTCGAGATGCGTGGGATGTTGAACGGGCAGCCCTTGATGCAATAGCCGCAGCCGATGCAGTTCTCGTGCACGAAGTCCACGATGCCGTTCGAATACTGGACGATGGCTCCCGGCGCCGGGCAGGCCTTCAGGCAGCCCGGATCCTCGCAATGCATGCAGCCGTCCTTGCGGATCAGCCATTCGAGATTGCCCGTCTGCGGATTGTCCCATTCGGTGAACCGCATCAGGGTGAACATGTCGGGCGTCAGGTCGTGCGGGTTCTCATAGACTCCCACATTGGTCTCGATTGCCGGATTCGTGTCGTTCCACTCGATGCAGGCCGATTGGCAGGCCTTGCAGCCGATGCATTTGGACACATCGATGAGTTTCGCGACCGGCTCCAGCTGCCGCGCCGGGGGCGGGACGCTCGAGGCGGAGCGGCGCACGAGGTCCCGCTCCGACAGGTTCGCGGCGGTGGCGGCGACCGGCGGGTTGCTGGTTGCGGTATGGGGACTGGGTTCCATTCCAACTCTCCTCAGACCGCCACGGGTGCCGTCGTGGGCTCGATATTGACCAGAAACGCCTTGTATTCGGGCGTCTCGATATTGGCGTCGCCCACGAACGGCGTGAGGGAGTTCGGCCCCCAGCCCTTCCGCGCAGCGCCGGTAAAGCCCCAGTGCAGCGGAATGCCGACCACATGCACCGGCTTTCCATCGCACATGAGCGGCTTGATGCGCTTCGTCACGACGGCCTTGGCCTTCACTTCGCCGCGCTTGGACCACACCCTGACCCAGCCTCCATGCGCGATGCCCTTCTCCGCCGCGAGCTGCTCCGAGATCTCCACGAAGAACTCCGGTTGAAGCGTCGCATTCACGCGGTTGTGCTTCGTCCAGTAGTGGAAATGCTCGGTCAGGCGATAGGAGGTCGCCGCATAGGGGAACTCGTCGGAGGTGGCGAACTGCGCCACGTCGCTCTGGAAGATGCGCGCCACCGGATTGCCGCGAATCTTCGGCGCGATCACGTTGGCGATCGGAGCCTCGAAGGGCTCGTAATGCACCGGGAACGGCCCGTCCCGCATCAGACCGCGGGCGAAGAGGCGCGACACGCCCTCTTGGTTCATGATGAAGGGTCCGACCGTGTCCGGCTTCGCGTTCGGCGCGATGTCGGGAACGTCGTAGCCCGACCATTTCGTGCCGTCCCACGCGATCAGCTTGCGGGACGGATCCCACGGGTTGCCCTGCAGGTCCGCCGAGGCGCGGTTGTAGAGGATGCGCCGGTTGAGCGGCCAGGAGAAGGTCCAGTTCGGATAGGCGCCGGTGTCGTCCGGATCGGAATTGTCCCGGCGCGCCATGTTGTTGCCGGCCTCGTTGAAGCAGCCGGAATAGATCCAGCAGCCGCTGGCCGTGGTCCCGTCATCGCGCAGAACCGAGAAATTGACGACCTGCTTGCCCTTCTCCAGCACCACCTTGGTCGCATCCGCCGGATCGTAGAGAGTCTCGACCGCATAGCCGTTGAGCTCCCTCGCGAGCTCCTCCGCGGAGGGCTCGTTCCGGTCCTTGTAGTTCCAGGTGAGATTGAGCATCGGATCCGGGAAGGGCCCGCCCTCCTTCTCGTAGAGCGCACGCAGACGCAGGTGGATCTGCGCCATGATCCAGGTGTCGTGCTTCGCCTCTCCCGGCGGTGTGCCGCCCGCCCAGTGCCATTGCAGCCAGCGGCCCGAATTGACGAGCGCGCCGTCTTCCTCAGCAAAGCAGGTGGTGGGAAGCTGGATCACCTCGGTCTGAATCGAGGCGGTGTTGACGTTGTTGTATTCGCCGTGGTTCTCCCAGAAACGCGCCGTTTCCGTTTCCAGCGGATCCATGGTCACGAGCCATTTCAGCTTCGACAGCGACTCCGTGATCTTCTGCCGGTTCGGGAAGGCGAGCAGCGGGTTGAAGCCCTGGCAGAAATAGCCGTTCACCTTGCCCTGGTGCATCATCTCGAAAGTGCGCAGCACGTCATAGGCCGGCACGTCGAGCTTGGGCAGATATTGATAGGCGAAGTCGTTCTGCACCGTCGCCGCGTCGCCCCACATCGCCTTCTGGAAGCTGACGAAGAACTTCTTGTAGTTCTGCCAATAGCTGGTCTGGTTCGGCCGCAGCGGCTTGAAGGCACGGCTCGACATATAGGTCGCGAAATCGGCCTCCCGTTCCACCGGAATGTTCAGATAGCCCGGAAGGAGGTTCGACATCAGGCCGATATCGGTGAGGCCCTGGATGTTCGAATGCCCGCGCAGAGCATTCATGCCACCGCCGCGCACGCCGATATTGCCGAGCAGGAGCTGCAGCATCGCCATGGCGCGGATGTTCTGCGACCCCTTGGAGTGCTGCGTCCAGCCGAGCGCATACATCGACGTCATGGTCTTGGTCGGCGACGAGCATTCGGAGACCATCTCGGCAACCTTCAGGAACTTGTCCTTCGGCGTGCCGCAGATGCGCTCGACCATCTCGGGCGTATAGGTCGCGACATGGGCCTTGAGCAGGTTCCAGACGCAGCGCGGGTTCTGCAGGGTGTCGTCGACGACCGCAAAGCCATCGGGCCCGATCTCGTATTCCCAGGTTGAGCGATCGTAGTCGCGCTTGCTTTCGTCGTAGCCCGTGAACAGGCCGTCGTTATAGGCAAAGCCCTCCTTCACGATATAGGCCACGTTGGTGAAGGCCTTCACGTACTGCCACTGGATCTTGTCGTTCAGGATGCAGTAGTTGATCAAGCCGAGCAGGAACGCGATGTCCGTGCCCTGCCGGATCGGAGCGTAGAAGTCGGACACCGAGGCCGAGCGCGTGAAGCGCGGATCGACGACGATGAGCTTAGCGCCGCGATTGGCCTTTGCCTCCGTCACCCATTTGAAACCGCATGGATGCGCTTCGGCGGCATTGCCGCCCATGATGACGACGAGATCCGTGTTCCGGATATCCGTCCAGGAGTTGGTCATCGCGCCACGGCCGAATGTTGGGCCCAAACTGGACACCGTAGGGCCGTGTCAAACGCGCGCCTGATTGTCGAATGCGACGATTCCTGTGCTGCGGACGACCTTGTAGGTCAGATAAGCGGTCTCGTTGGTGGTCGCCGACGCCGCCAGGAAGCCGACCGTCGTCCAACGGTTGACGGGAACGCCCGCCTGGTTCGTGGCGATGAAGTTCGCGTCGCGGTCATCCTTCATCAGACGGGCGATGCGATCGAGTGCCTGCTCCCACGAAACCCGTTCGAACTTGTCCGATCCGGGTTTGCGCATCATCGGGGTTTTCAGGCGGGTTTCCGCCTTCACGAAATCCTTCAGCGCCGCGCCCTTCGGGCAGAGCGTGCCGCGGTTCGTCGGATGGTCGGCATCACCTTCGATGTGAACGATCTCGGCGGTCTCGCCCTTCCGCAGATCGCCCTTCGAATACATGATGATGCCGCAGGCTACCGAGCAATAGGGGCAGGTGTTGCGCGTCTCCATCGTGTTCGTGAGCTTGAAAGGCCTGATGGCTGCGGCCTCTGCCGCCTCAAGCTCCGGAAACCCGAAGGCTCCCAACGTGGACCCGGCAACACCCACGCCGGCGGCTTTAAGGAAGCCGCGTCGTGAGAGTTCCATATTCATGGTAACCCTCCCTATGGTTTTGCACTGCAGCAACTGCTCTTCCGAAAAATAGGGTAATTTTGAACATTTCCAGTGTCAAACAACCGCGGGCGGATACAAAACGGCGCGCAGGTTACTTGCAATCGACCTCTCATAGCTTGACCTAGATCAGGTCAGGCATATTTCTGCGCGGATCTCAGGCTCCGCTTACTTCGATGAGTTCCATGTTTCCGTAATGTCGCTCATCGGGCTCAGAGCGATTGTCTTGTCGCAGAGCTTGCCATGTTCCGTGGGCTGAACCGCAGCAGATTTCGGTTTGAGACGTTTGATCAGTCGGAGAAACTTGACCGATCAGGCCCCGGGCGCCAGTCTCGCGGCCCCATCACTCCGTGAGAGATCAGGTGTCGGACTATCCCGCGTTCAAGTTCCGCATCTATTTCGATGCCGACACGATGCTCGGCCCCGGCAAGGCCGACCTGCTGCAAGGAATTCTCGAGACCGGCTCCATCGCCGCTGCGGGCCGGCGCATGGGCATGAGCTACAAACGCGCCTGGTATCTGGTCGACACCCTCAACCACTATTTCAGCGAGCCCCTGGTTCACTCGGCCAAGGGAGGAAAGGCCGGCGGAGGCGCCAGCCTGACGCCCACCGGTCACCTCGTCCTGAACGCCTATCGTCGCATGGAGGCAAACGTCGCCCATGCGATCCGCGACGACGTCACTTACCTGGAAACGCTGATCGCATCCGCACCGCGGAACGGCGAACAATCCGGCCCAGGCGAGGCGCCGGAGCCGTCGGCTACGAGCCTGAAACGGGCCGGTTCAGAACCGTGAAGCCCTGCTTCTCGAAGGCCGCTCTGGCGGCCGGGGAGCGCAGATAATTCAGGAAGGCGGCGGCTTCGGGATTGCTGTTCTCCTTCAGGACCGCCGCCGGATAGACGATCGGTGGATGGCTGTCCTCCGGAAAGGTTCCGACGATGCTGACACTGGGATCGGAGGCGGCATCAGTCTGATAGACGATCCCGAGCGGAGCCTCTCCGCGCGAGACCAGCATCAGGGCTGCCCGCACGTTGTCGGCCTGGGCCACGGAGCCCTTCACGGCGTCCCAGGCGCCGAGCTTCTCCAGTGCCGTCTTGCCGTACTTGCCGGCCGGCACCGCATCCACATTGGCCATCGCCAGCTTGCCGCCCTTCAGGGCGCGGGCAAGGTCGAGGCCCGGCGCCAAGTTCACCGCGAGGCCCGCATCCTTCGGCGCGACCAGGACAAGACGGTTTGCCAAGAGATTCACGCGGGTCTCGGGCCGGATGAGATTTTTCTGCGCAACGTAGTCCATCCAGTCGAGATCGGCCGACAGGAAGACGCCTGCCGGTGCTCCTGCCTCGATCTGCTTGGCGAGGGCGTTGCTGCCCGCATAGGAGATCTTCGGCGCCGGCTTGCCGCTCTCGCGGACATAGCCGGCGGCCGCGTCGTCGAGAGCGTTCTTGAGACTTGCTGCGGCGAACACGACCAGATCCTGGCTTTGAGCCAGCGCAGGCGAATTGGGCAGGATTGCTCCCGCTCCGAAGGCGAGCCAGCCGGCTCCCATCAGCGACAGCCAGAAACGTCGTGTGGCGCTCATCCTCATTCCTCTCGACCGATGTAGTTAATCGACTATAACGATAGGCATGATAGGCATGAACGGCCGCGTTTCAAGCGCGGGCTGAAGGAGGGATCCATGTTGAGCAGGATCTGGATGGCCGCCCTGGCACTGAGCCTGTCCGGCTTCGCTGGCGACGGTCTCGGTCGAACAGGTGCTGGCTTGGAATCCGGATGAGATCCTGACCCAGGATCCTGCCTTTGCCTCCAATCCGGTTTCGATCGCCTCTCTGGCTTGGGCCTGGCATATCGGCCGGCTCGCGCTCCCAATTCCGGGCAGCACCGTGGTGCTGCCCGGCCTGCGCTGGAAGATGAACGTCATGTTTCTCCCCGCCGAGGCGCGGGTCCTCGGCATCGCGGCAGGACCACCGGACAACGCGCCTTCCTGCCATCGTCGTGAATTCCACGCGCTGGCTTGAAGACCGAAGCGTCTATTCGGTGGCAAGGTCGCCGGGGCACTCCTGGCAGACTACAAGGCGCGCACGTAGTGCTCCGTCTCGTCCAGGGTGCGCCCGAGCTTTTCGATCAGCTCGTCAACCTCAGCAGGGGTGATAACGAGGGGTGGAGAGGCCACGACGGTGTCGCCGATCGCCCGCAGCACCAATCCATTGCGGAATGCGGCCTCGCGGAAGAAGAAGCCGGCACGGATGGCCGTCGGAAATTTCTCGCGCCGGGACTTGTCCTTGACCATTTCCAAGCCTGCGATCAATCCGACCGACCGAGCCTCTCCCACGAGGGGATGCTCTTTCAACGATGCCCATTTTTGCCGGAAGTAGGGACCGATCTCGCGTTCCACTCGCTCGACGAGCTTTTCGTCGAGCATGATCTCGATGTTGCGGACGGCTACCGCGCAGGCCAGCGGATGGCCCGAATAGGTGAAGCCGTGAGACAGGAATCCACTGGCGACGAGAGTATCGGCCACCTCATCGCTCATCACGACAGCACCGATCGGCACATAGCCGGACGAGAGGCCCTTGGCCATGGTCATCATGTCGGGCTTCAGATCGTAGAACTCGGAACCGAACCATTTCCCGGTGCGCCCGAACCCGCAGATGACCTCGTCGGCGATGAAGAGGATCTCGTTTTCGGCACAGATCCGCTTGATCTCCGGCCAGTAGGTCGACGGTGGAATGATGACGCCGCCGGATCCTTGAATAGGTTCGGCGATGAACGCGGCGATGCGATGGTCACCCAGTTCGCGGATCTTGGATTCCAGTTGGCGGGCGACGCGGATGCCGAATTCTTCCGGCGTCTCGTCACCTCCCTCGTGATACCAGTAGGGCTGATCGATATGCACGATGTCGGGAATCGGCAGCCCGCCTTGAGAATGCATCCAGGCCATGCCGCCGAGGCTGCCGGCCGCGACAGTGCTGCCGTGATAGGCGTTGCGGCGGCTGATGAAAATCGTCTTTTCCGGCTTGCCTTTCAGCGCCCAGTAATGCCGCCCGAAGCGCAGGACCGTGTCGTTCGCCTCGGAGCCGGAATTGGTGAAGAAGCACTGGTTGAAGCCTTCCGGCGTCACCTCCGCAAGCAGTTGCGACAAGCGCGTCGCGGCAGGCGTCGACGTGTTGAAGAAGCAGTTGTAATAGGCGAGCTCCTCCATCTGCCGGGTCGCCGCCGTGACGAGTTCCTGTCGCCCATAGCCGACATTCACGCACCACAGGCCGGCCATCCCGTCCAGATAGCGGTTGCCTTCGACATCCTGCAGATAAACGCCTTCCCCCCTGCAGATCATTCTGGAGCCAGATGCACGCAGAGCCTTCTGATCCGTAAACGGATGGATGTGGTGGGCGCGGTCGATCGATTGCCAGCTGGCGAGATCGGACATATCGGGCATTTTCATCGAACCGGCTCCTCGATCGTGTGATGCGTCATTGAGAGTTCAAGGCTTTCATCGTGCGCCGACGAAACCGTCCAGGAAGCTGCGGAGATTTCCGGAAAGCCGGCCGATGTCATACCCGCCCTCCTGAATCACCACGATGGGCAGGCGCTCGGCACCGATCAATGATCCGATCCGGGTCAGTCCGTCGCTGCTGATGCTCAGAAGCTTTGTCGGATCGTCTTCATGGATATCGAGGCCAAGCGACAGCACGAGAGCATCCGGGCGGAAGTCGCGGATCGCGTCTATGGCGTGTTTCAGCGCGTCGATGAAAACATCGTCTTTGGAACCGATGCTCAGAGGCAGATTGAGGTTGAGGCCCGCACCTGGGCCATGGCCTGTCTCGTCGGCGAAGCCGCAGTAAAACGGGTAGGCATGGGTCGGATCCGCATGCAGCGAGACGAACTGCACGTCGTTCCGATCATAAAAGATACCCTGCGTGCCGTTCCCATGATGGGCGTCGATATCGAGAACGGTGACGCGCCCCACATCCCTGACAAGCCGCTGCGCGGCGACGGCGGCGTTGTTGATATAGCAGAAGCCGCCGGCGAGATCGGCATAGGCATGATGCCCCGGAGGGCGGCAGAGCGCAAAGGCTTCGCCGCCGCCGGCCAGCGCGATCTCGGCCGCTTCCACCGCCGTATGCGCCGAGGCGACGGCCGCCTCGAACGTGCCTTCGGCGATCGGCGCCCAGCCGCCGGACAGATAATAATCGGCCCGCGCGGAAACGGCGCTCGGAATGCGGGCATGACGATGACGCAGCGAGAAACCGCTGGACTGAACCGTCTCGCTCGCGGAGACGCCCCTCGCGCGCATGAGCTGCCAGTCGGCATAAGCTGTGCGCAGAAAATCTATGTAGTCGGCCCTGAACAACCCACAACTGATTGAGGTTGAAGGATTCTTCGTCTTCACGAAGCATTGTAGAATGCCAGCATCTGGGAAGTGCCCCGCTCAAAACCGGTGTTTTGCCATGGGACC
>Ga0182747_1000947_pt1 | contig 24181 bp, 18 predicted proteins | sample eDN3rd30CBELigBY_FD_128526 | JGI IMG/M metagenome (GOLD analysis project Ga0182747, IMG submission 128526) | Enriched backyard soil microbial communities from Emeryville, California, USA - eDNA 3rd pass 30_C BE-Lig BY (version 2) (version 2) | ecosystem: Environmental > Terrestrial > Soil >...
CGCTGTGAATGGTGAGCCCGTCACCAGCGGTACGCGATTCGAAGAGACCCTGGCAGCAAACAGCGGCAAGGACGTGGAGATCACCTACATCCGCGAAGGCCGGGAAGGCACCACATCGCTCTCCGTGCCTGCAATCGATGCCGAATCCGGGACGAGCCCCGTGAGTGCATTGGGGATGGCCGCAGTGCCACTCTCCGGCTTCCTCAGCGCCGGTATCGATCCCATTGGCAGCATCATTTACGACCATGTCCCCCTTTCCCGGGTCGTCCCGGAAGGCTGGAACCAGTTCTGGGTGATCATTACCGGCACCATGGACATGCTCCGTGACATGTTCACCAACGGCGTCAATCCGGATCAACTCACCGGCCCAATCGGTATGGGCCAGTTGACCTCGGAACTGCTGTCCGATACCCCGGATCCCACTTGGGTGGTGCTGACACAACTCACGATCCTGATTTCCGTTTCGCTGGGAGTCCTGAACCTGTTGCCACTACCGGCACTTGATGGCGGACGCCTGCTTTTCGTGATCATCGAGATCCTGCGCGGCGGCAAGCGCATTGCGCCGGAAAAGGAAGGGCTTGTCCACCTGGCCGGCATGGTCCTGTTGATCGGCCTGATGTTCTTCATCGCCTTCGGCGACGTAACCCGGATTCTCGATGGCCAATCGATCCTGCCCTGATGCCCTCGCATCCTGACCTCACCGCGTGCAACCCTGCGGGCCGGCCCGATCGCGAAGAATGCTGCCACGTACGGGCGATGCCCGTCATCGCCCCTGCCGCGAAGCGGCATCATTGAACGCGTCGATTCCGGGAACTACCAACGGTTATCCGGAATCCGAATATCTGAATTGTTGACGTTGTATTGATGAATTCGACCCACATCTTTCGCCAAGGCGTCGTACCATAGAGGCTGAATATGCCGACGACCCTTGCTGATCGCCGCTGCTTCATTCCACGCATTCCCGACGGAGGCTCCAACCAGTCATGTCACTCATCGCTCCCCGCCGCAAGACCCGCGTTCTCCACGTCGGAGACGTCGGCATTGGCGGCCAGAATCCCATCCGCGTCCAGTCAATGGCCACTGCCGATACCCGGGACCCCAAGGCCACCCTCGCCCAGATCACCGAGTTGGCCAACGTCGGCTGCGAAATCGTCCGCATCGCCGTGCCGGATCGCAAGGCCGCCGCGGCTCTTCCGGACATCGTTCCCTACTCCCCGGTACCGTTGATTGCCGACATCCACTTCGAGCACACCCTCGCCCTGAAGGCGCTGGATGCGGGTATCCATGGTCTCCGCCTCAACCCGGGCAACATCCGCAAGGAAGAGGATGTGCGGGAAGTGGTGACCAAAGCGAAGGAACGAGGCACGCCGATCCGTATCGGGGTCAACTTCGGCTCCGTCGCCCCGATGCCCGAAGAATTCGTCGATGAAATGGCCCAGCAACACGCCACCCAGATCGAGCTCCGCGCTGAATGGCTGGTGCGTTCCGCACTCGGGCATATCAAGATCCTTGAGGATCTCGACTTCTACAACACCAAGGTCAGTCTCAAGGCATTCGAGGTTCCAGTCCTGCTGGAAGCGTACCGGCGGTTTGCCCGGCTCGATAACGACTATCCGCTCCATCTCGGCGTCACCGAGGCCGGAACGCCGCGCGCCGGCTCCGTCCGCTCGGCGGTGGGTATCGGCACGCTTCTTTCCCTCGGTATCGGGGATACCATCCGCGTCTCTCTCACCACCGATCCCAAGGAAGAGGTCTTCGTCGCCTATGAGATCCTCAAGTCGCTGGAACTGCGGCAAAAGGGTGCCACAATGATCGCCTGCCCCACCTGTGGCCGGGTTGAGGTTGACCTCTTCAAACTCGCCAACCAGGTGGACAAGGTGCTGGAAGAGGTGACCGAACCCATCCGCGTAGCCGTCATGGGCTGCGTCGTCAACGGTCCTGGCGAAGCCCGCGATGCCGATGTTGGCATCGCCGCCGGGAATGGCAAGGGCGTCATCTTCCGCAAAGGCAAGATCGTCAAGACCTGCCTGGAAGAGAACATGCTTGAAGAACTCACCGCCGAAATCAACGCGGTCATTGACGATCGCCGGAACGGTATCTTCGACCAGGCCGAAGAGCAACCGAACGCCTACAAGCCGATGATCAATCTCACCGCTGTCTAGAGCGAATTGCAGGAAGGTTGCGAGGCTCACGCCACCAGATGTAGGGGCGGTCGGTCCGAAGCGGTAGGGTGAGACGGCGAGAGCCGACGAAAAGCGAGAGCGACCCCAGTGTTGCCCATCGACTCCCAATGGGAGTCGATCACCAAGTGACCAGTCAAGCATCCTGCAAATGGCTGTAGGACATTCCTTATATCGAATCCGGTTGATTGATATGGGGTGGTGTAGGGGCAGACGGCCGTCAGTCTCGCTGCCCATCGGCGCCGCAGGCGTCGATCTTCGGAGATCATCCCAAGGTGTTTACCCGGATTCCGTATTACCCAAGGCTGAGCCTGTAGGCGGCACGCATCAAGGCACACGCCGAACCGGCCCTCGTACCCGTGTTGCAGAGAGTTCAGTTTGATGTCTGCATACGCCCGGTTTGCCATCCATGCCGTTCGTAGAACTGGCCCTTGTGGCCAGTTTCCGGTGGAAACCACGCAGACATCATCCAGAGGTCGGCCACCAGCCGCAGCGGCGAGGACCGACCGTACGAGACGATTGGCGGCCATGTGGCCTCACGGTTCCGAACTCTGCAGCACGCGTCTCGTGGCCGGTTTCAGTCGTCTCCAGGCACGTAAAATCGCCAGGCAATGCCGGTGCGTTCACTCGCACAAAAGACCGTCATCCCGAGCGACGCGAAGGATTCCCGTACGATGCCTCCGGGCACATCACGTTGCGGTGAGGCTGCGGCTTCGCCGGGGGATGCTTCGGCGGCGGCATCAGCATGACGAGAGATCATGGGGGCGACTACGCGTCCTCGTGAACAATCCAGGCTATGCGTTCCAGCCCCTCCGTACAAAAAACCCGTCATCCCGAGCCGGGGCGACGAGCGCAGCGAGACGCCTCCGCCCCACGTCATCCCGAGCCGGGGCGACGAGCGTAGCAAGACGCATCCGCCCCACGTCATCCCGAGCCGGGGCGACGAGCGTAGCGAGACGCCTCCGTGTCGAGGGATCCTTGCGTCTGCCTATCGCCCAACCCCGATATTGCACCCGTGCCCCACATTCACGGGTCTTGCCGATACCCCGCAATACCGAATCCGGATGAACGCCCAGCGATGCATCGGGCCAGCCACTCCGTCGTCTCGGTGCCCCGCAGCTGCGGACGGTGGTCTCTGGCGCATCGCGATCTGGTAGGGGAGACCCTCGCAGCTGCGGCCGGTGGTCTCCCGCTGTGAGCGGACTTGTGGCTCATTGGTGCACCAAATCCCGTCACATCTCCCCAGCATGTGCCGCGCGACAAACCAATATGGCGCACTTTGCCATGCTGAATGCGTATATATAAGTGCAGGGGGTAAATGCAACGTACGGGCGATGCGCGTCATCGCCTCTGTCGCGAAGCGGCATCATCGAACACGAGCGCATCACCCGAATCGACATCGTGGCATCCACGCTAACCGTCATCCAATACGCTCCAACCCGCAACAGCCCGGCTCGAACCTGTATAACCGCCCGTCCCAAACCAACCGTCACCGGAGGTATCCGTCATTCCCAACCCTCATCAATCTGCAACGCACTCTTGACAACCCATGCGAATTGACCAATCGTCTTGAGAGAGATTCCCGCATCATCAGCCACCAACGCGACACATGCACATGGAGGAAGCACGCATGAATCATGATCCACAGGATGATCCTTACAGCGATACCCTGAGCGCAATGAAAACGGCCTATCTCCGATCCCGCGCCTTCATTGAGGAGCTTCCGAATCGCCCGGTCTCTCGCATGATGTCCCCACAAGACATGGCGGAGATCCTGGATGAACCGCTCCCCGGACACTCCACGAATCCCGCCCTCGTGATCGATGAATGGTTCACCCGGGCCGACAATGGCATCGTCGCTGATCCCGGCCCGCGCTTCTTTGGCTTCGTTGACGGTGGAGTTACTCCTGCGGCCCTCGCCGGGGATTGGCTGGCCACCACAATCGACCAGAACACCGGCATGTGGATCCTGAGTCCGGCAGCAGCCCAGACAGAACTGGTCGTTCACCGCTGGTTGAAGGAGCTCTTCGGGTTACCACCAGCCTGGAGCGGTATCCTGACCTCGGGCGGCTCGATGAGCAACTTCATCGGACTGGCCGCGGCACGGCAGTGGGCATCAGGCAAGCTGGGGTTTGACGCCACCAACGACGGCCTGTCCGGAAACCCGCCGATTCACATCGTGTCCAGCTCCGCCATCCACGCCAGCGCAATCAAGGCGCTCGGCAACCTTGGTCTTGGACGCAGCAGCGTCACGCAGATCCCGACCGGGGACGGAACCATGGACATCGACCGGCTCCGCGCTCACCTGCAGGAGATGGAAGGACCCGTCATCCTCATCGCGAATGCAGGCGAAGTGAACACCGGTCAATTCGACGATCTCAATGCCATGGTTGAAGTACGGGATCATCATCCGGGTGGTGCCTGGCTGCATGTCGACGGCGCCTTCGGCCTCTTTGCCGGGGCTTCACCCACCTATCGTCATCTGATCGCAGGTATCGAACACGCGGATTCCGTCGCCTCCGACGGCCACAAATGGCTCAATGTCCCGTACGACTGTGGCTTTGCGTTTATCCGTGATGAAGGCATCCTTCAGGCTGCCTTTTCGAGTCGCAGCGCCTATCTCACCCGCTCCGAAGGCTTTGACGCAGATAACTACAATCCGGAATTCTCCCGCCGGTTCCGCGCTTTGGCAGCCTGGTGCTCGCTCAAATCCCTGGGACGCTCTGGCTATCAAACCATGATCGAGCGTTGTATCGATAATGCTCAGGCCCTCGCTTCCTGGGTCGAATCACGGGAAGGCCTGGAACTCATCAACCGCAAACGCCAGCGCGAACATCCCTTCAACATCGTGTGTTTCCGGTATACCGATGCATCCCTGACAGAGGATGAGCTCAACGTGCTGAACCAACGCGCCGTCGAAGCCATCCAGCGCGATGGTCGGACGTTCGTCAGTGGCACATCCTGGAATGGCCAGGCAGCTATCCGTGCCGCATTCGTCAACTGGACCACAACCCGGGATGACGTCCGCATCCTGCAAACCGTCCTGGAAGACCTGAAACCATCGCTGTACCCCGGCTCCTGACTCGATAAGCCACCCAAATGACCCGCGTTACCACTCTGACGCATACCCTCCGTAGTCCCGGGCACAAAACTCAAGACCCCGTCATTCAGAGCGAAGCGAGGAATCCCCGTGCGAAGCACGTCCAAACATCGGCGCGCAGCGCCTCCATACCCCCGCTTGTGTAAATGATCATGATCGTGATCGTCTTGGGAGCCTTGTGGACGACCCCACGCCGTCAATCGCCCGGGTACGCGTCCGTCGTTCCCGGAATTGACACAACCCCCCATCGCGTTATGGATATACTTCCTGTGAAATGCCGTGAAGCCCCCATCCCGCTTCAGGATGCCGTGCGCTTCTTCCCAGGAGATTCCAGCACCAATGACACTCCGAAACTTGTCCCGACGTTCCCTCATTAATGTCGCCGCCGCCGGATCATTGGCGACGCTCCTCCCTGGCAGGTTGGCCAGCGCCGCACAGGATGCGACTCCCGTCAGCTGCGAGTCCCCGGTCGCGGCAAATGCCTCCCCCGCAACCGCCATCGAACCCGTCGAAATCCCACCGTTTGAGGTCCCGGAGGGCGCAATCAAGGTCAACATGGGGACGCTCCCGATCTCGATCTATGCTCCCATCTACCTCGCCTACGAGAAGGGCTATTACGCCAAAAACGGACTCGATGTCTCCACCACCGGCATCAACAGCGGCACCGATATCGCTGTCCTCACCGCGACTAACGACCTTCAGGTCGGCCTCAGCGGTATTGGTCCGGCCTTCTGGAACGGCATCGACGCCGGACTGCCCCTGAAGATCATTGCCCCCGGGCACGAGGAAGGCAACCCGGTCGCCAGCCCCCTGATGATCGCGAAAAAAGCATGCGACGAAGGCACCATCACATCGGTCGCCGACCTCAAGGGCAAACGCGTCTCCGTCAATGCTCCCGGCGCCACTGAGTACTGGCTGGATGCGGCGCTCGGCACAGGTGGACTGACGATTGGGGATGTCGATCTCCAGTACCTGACCTTCCCCGATGCTGTCACCGCCCTTGATTCCGGTGCGCTCGACGCCGCCATCATCGGCGAACCCCTGGCCACCCAGGCCGAGCAGCAGGGATTATTGATTCGGCTCGCCTCGAACTTCCCCGTCGAAGGTATGCAGGTCACCGCCGTCTATGCCAACGCCGACTGGGTGGAAGAAAACCCCGAAGCCGCCAGTGGCTTTGTCGCCGGATATATCCGGGCCTGTCGCGACCTGATGGAGGCTCCGAACGATCCGCTGAATCTCACCATCATCAACAAGTACACGGATGTGCCGATCCAGCTCATCGCCGATTCGGTCAAGCCTGTGTATCAGCTCAATGGCGAGATTCATCTCGACAATCTCGTGACCTTGCAGGAATTCTTCGCCGACCGAGACTTGATGGATTTCGATGGCACCATCGATCCGGCAACGGTGATCGACCAGCAGGTTATCGACAACGCGCTCACACTCCTTGACGGTGAGTAACAGGTCCAGACCTTCCATCATGACGTACGATTCCAGTTCACAACCCGGCCACCCGATCTCCACCGCACCCGTCATTGAGGCGGGTGCCGGGGTCACCGCCAGGCACGTAGGCCGCCGGTTCACCACCGCCAAGGGGCATGTCGATGCCTGCACTGACGTGAACCTCACCGTCAAACCCGGATCGTTTTGCGTCATCGTCGGACCGTCGGGGTGTGGGAAATCGACATTCCTGCGGATGGTTGCCGGACTCGACCACCCCACCTCCGGCTCCATTGAGGTCACACGCACCGACGGCAGGGAACCAACCAATGCCATGGTCTTTCATGGCCGCACCCTCTTTCCGTGGCTCACGCTCCGGCAGAATGTGGCCTACGGACTGAAGCTTTCCAGGATTTCCCGTATCGAACGGCACGAACGCGCCGACGACCTGTTGGCTATGGTTGGCCTCACCGAGTTCCGCCACGCCTGGCCACATCAGGTATCGGAAGGTATGCGTCAGCGCACATCCATTGCGCGGGCTCTCGCGGTCGACCCCGACCTGTTGCTCATGGATGAGCCGTTCGGCGCCCTGGACGAGCAAACCCGCTTCCTGCTTCAGGAAGAACTGCTCCGGATCTGGGAGAAAACCGGGAAAACCGTTATCTTCGTCACGCATTCGATCGACGAAGCACTTATCCTCGCCGATCAAATCGTCGTCATGAGTTCGCATCCGGGCACCATCCGCGAAGTCATTGATGTCCCGTTTCCCCGGCCTCGCTTCCTGACGGAGGTACGCTCCGATCCCGCCTTCGCCGAACTCTTCACCACCACCTGGTCCATGCTCCGCGAAGAAGTGGAATCCGGCGGCGCCTTCATCCCGGGAACCACATGAGACATCGCCGTCGCACCATCGAACTCATCCTGACGATTGCGGGTCCCGTCACCCTGCTCCTGATCTGGGAGGCGCTTTCCCGCACGAAGACGATTAATCCGCTCTTCTGGCCTCCCCCGAGTTCACTCTGGGACACCACAAAGACCCTGTTCGTCGACAAGGACTTGCTCGGCGACATCACCATCAGTCTCTATCGCATCCTGGCTGGCTTCGTCATCGGAACCATCCCGGGTATCTCCCTTGGGTTGGCGATGGGGCTTTTCTGGCCAGTCAGGGTCTTCCTGATGCCGTTGGCATCCGCAATTTATGCCGTCCCGAAAATCGCGATCCTGCCACTCGTCATCATCGCTTTCGGCATTGGCGAACTTTCCAAAATCATGATCGTTGCCATATCCATCTTTTTCCTCGTGGCGCTCAACACCATGAGCGGTGTGTTGGCTATCGACAACCAGTACCGCGATGTCGCCCGCAACCTCGGCGCTTCGCGTTGGGAATTGTTCTGGACCGTCGCCCTTCCCGGCAGCCTGCCCGCTATCTTTACGGGTATGCGTCTATCGTTGGGATTCGCCCTCATCGTGATTGTCGGCACAGAGTTCCTGGCGGCGGACAAGGGCATCGGCTTCATGATTTGGCAGAGCTACCAGACGCTGCGTATCCAGCAGATGTTCGTCGGCCTCGTCATCACGGGCATCATGGGCTGGGCCCTGTCGTTGCTCCTGGACCTGGTCGAACATTTCGTCGTACCCTGGCGAGCCGCGGAACGGAGAATGTAGGCATGGCGCTACCGATTCATCCGACACTGGCATCCATGCCCAGGTGGCGCGTCTGGCTCATCGCGTCCAGACCGCGAACGTTGACGACATCAACGACGCCAATCCTGCTAGCAACCCTGTTAGCCTGGCAACAGGGTCCGGTGTCCATCCGGCTCACCATCCTGATGCTGCTCGCATCGGTCCTTACCCACGCTGGCTGTAACTTCACCAACGACTATTTCGACAGCGTGCACGGTGTCGATGGCGAACAAACGCTCGGCCCCGGCGGCATGCTCCAGGCCGGAGCCCTCACCAGCGCCGATCTCCGCCGCGCCATCATCGCCTGCTTTGGCCTGGCCTTCGTCACGGCGGTACCAGTCATGGCCACTATTGGTTGGCCAGTCGTCGGTATCGCCATCTTCGCGGCCTGTGTTGCGTTCTTCTACACCGCAGGCCCCTTCCCTTTGGCATACAACCGATTGGGGGAAATCGGCGTCTTTCTTGCCATGGGTATCGCCATGGTTGGCGGCACCTACTACGTCCACACCGGCACCGTGACCGGAACCGCGCTAACTCTTGCGACTGCCGTTGGTCTGTACGCGGCGGCAATCCTGCACGCCAACAACATCCGGGACATTGAGGTCGACAGGGCCCACGGCAAAATCACCCTGGCGAACACCTGGGGTAAGCCGATCGCCGTGCGGGAGTACGCATTCCTGGCTATCGCCCCCCTCGTCATCACAATTGTCCTGGTCATTGTGCAACCGGAATATTGGCCTCTCCTCATCAGCCTCACCGTCCTGCCCCGTGGCCTGCGCATCACCGGACTTCTCCGGAATTCGAACACTGTTGAGGAGAGCAACGCGGCGGTCCCTCAATCCGCCCAGTTGCACATGATCTTTGCGCTCCTGATCAGCCTGGGTCTTGTCATCATGAAGGTCCTGGCATGACCTTCCGCCCACTCGTAAAAAACAGTCGAACCGGGACGTTCGCCATTGTCGCCGGATTGGTTGCCCTGGCGGCTGGCATTTGGTGCGCGATGTATGCCCGGTTCGTCCATCCCTTCCGGCCACGAATTACGCATACCCTGATTCAGCTTCCGAGATCGCACAAACACCTGGATGGACTATCGCTGGCCTTCGTCACCGACACCCATGTGGGTCCGAGTTTTCCGGCAACAGCGCTCGAACCGACGATCCAGATCTTGCGCCGTGCCAAACCGGACATCGTGCTTTTCGGCGGCGACTACATCTCCGAATCCCCAAGATACCTCGCGGAGGCACAAGGGCCACTTTCTGCTATGGCAGCAACCGCAAGGATCGGTGCGTGGGGGGTGTTGGGAAACCACGACATCGCCAACATTCGGGGCCGTGTGCTCGAAAGCCTCGAATCAACCGGAATCACATTCCTCACCAATGAGGCCACGGAGATTCAAACCCCGCAAGGATCGTTCTGGCTGGCAGGCATCGACGATACCTTGCTGGGTCGGGCGGAACCGGAAACAGCATTCCGGGATGTCCCAGTTGATGCTCTCAGCATCGCGCTCTGGCATGAGCCGGATCACGCCGAAAAGGTGGAACCGTTTGGCCCCTTGCTGGTACTCAGTGGCCACTCGCACGGCGGTCAGGTACGCCTCCCGTTCATTGGTCCGATCGCGGCACCAAAGCTTGGCCGGAAGTATCCGGGCGGGCGCTATGACATTGGCGCAACCACGCTCTTCGTCTCCAACGGGATTGGCATGTATCGACCGCCAGTTCGCCTCAACTGCCCGCCCGAGGTCGTGATCGTACGGCTTATTGGTTGAAGCGGTTCGCGGTAAACTTGCAAGGCAACCACGATGGCAGCATGATCACGGCATCGGACCGAATTTCCGCATGACCGCTACATAAAGAAGGATCAGGGAATGGCGCAACAGGAGCAACTTCGGGTCGGTATCATTGGCTGCGGTGCTGGTGTTTTCCATCTGGAAGGGTACCAAACCGAGCCTCGGGCCAAAGTCGTGGCACTGGCGGGGCTCGACACAGACCGGTGTGAAATGCTCGCCAAAAAGTTCGATGTTCCCCGGATCTATCGTGACTACCAGGATTTGCTGGCTGACGACGATATCGACGCCGTGAGCGTGGCGGTGCCGAACGTCCTTCACTTGCCGGTCGCCCTCGCCGCATTCGAAGCTGGCAAGCATGTGCTCATCGAAAAGCCACTGGCCCGAAATGCCGAAGAAGGCGTGAAGATGGTGGAAGCCGCTGAAAAATACGGCAAGCTCTTGGGCATCTCGTTCCAACGCCGCACCCGACATGACATCCAGCTTCTCCGCGAACAAGTCGAGCAGCAGGCATTCGGGCGAATCTACTATTCGAAGGCATGGTGGATGCGCCGAAGCGGAATTCCCGGTCTCGGCTCCTGGTTTACCTCGAAAGAGGGAGCGGGCGGAGGCCCCCTTATCGATCTCGGGGTTCACGTCCTGGACATGATCCTGTACGTCCTTGGAAACCCCAAAGTAACATCCGTGACCGCAAGCACCTACGCTGAAATCGGTCCGCAGGGCAAGGGAGGATGGCCCGGACAAAAGCGCCAGAGACTTTCCGACGACCAGCAGTACGAAGTCGAGGACCTGGCCACCGCATTCATGCGCTTTGAGGATGGGGGGACCTTGCTTCTCGAAACATCCTGGGCGGCATTCACCGAGATGAAAGACGATTTCGGAATCCAACTCTACGGATCGCAAGGGGGCGCCCGTATCTTTGCCGAGAATTATGCCCTCACGGATACACTCGATGTGTACAGCGGATTTGGCGATACTACGATGGATAGCAAACCCCGGCTGGTCGCAACCGAGGGTCACGGCGAGATCATCCATGGATTTGTCGATTCCATCCTGGAGGGGAAGCCACTCTCTCCAGACGGGCTGGAAGGCCTGGATCGCGTCCGCCTGATCGATGCCATCTATCGATCAGCGGAACTTGGCCGCGAAATCCTGATTGACGAAGAGATTGTCGATACGAAACATGTCATGGCAGAAGGGAGCCCCGCATGACGAATTCAATTCGCGTCACTGTATGGAACGAATTCAAGCATGAAAAACTAGATGATGAGGTCGCAAGCATTTATCCGGATGGCATCCACGGCGCCATCGCCGAGGGACTGAACGCGGTCGACGGCATCCAGGCAACGACCGCTACACTCGATCAACCTGAGCATGGGCTGAGCCACGATGTAGTGGACAATACCGATGTCTTCGTTTGGTGGGGACACATGGCCCACGGCGACGTTAGCGACGAAATCGTCGAACGCGTTAAAGCCCGGGTGCTGGACGGCGCTGGCCTGATCGTGCTGCACTCCGGACATTTCTCGAAGATATTCAAGTCGCTGATGGGAAGCACCTGCGACCTGAAATGGCGGGAAGCGGACGAGAAAGAGCGGCTCTGGGTCGTTTCCCCGGGTCATCCGATTGTGGCCGGGATTGGCGAGTACATCGAACTTGAGAAGGAAGAGATGTACGGGGAGCATTTCGACATCCCCCAGCCGGATGAACTGATCTTCGTGAGCTGGTTCCAGGGCGGCGAAGTCTTCCGCAGTGGTGCCACCTTCAAACGCGGAGCGGGCAAGATATTCTACTTCCGCCCGGGACACGAGACGTATGCAACCTTCTACAATGAAGAGATCCGTCGCGTCATTGCCAACGCCGTCCAATGGGCCGTACCAGTCGATCGCCCTGCCCGTGTGTTCGGCAACATGGATCCAATCGAGGATCTGCCATGGTACGACCGTAAGCATGCCGTCACCGAGGGGTTCCGCTAGCCTGTATCCCCGGGGCTCATTTCTAACGACGCTGTTTCGGGCATTCCGAAACAGCGTCGTCGTATAGCCTAACTTCGATTTGGGACCGTTAGCTCTCCTTCTACACCAGACGAGTCATCGATACTGTGAGCGGGGGCAATTCCAGAGGCCCATATATGGGCGACACATCATGAATCAGGAAGGTCAAAGATGAGCGAGAGACATGCTGATGTGATTGTGGTTGGCGGCGGCACGATGGGTACCGCCGCAGGATGGGCTTTGGCCAGGCGGGGGCACTCGGTGACAGTGCTCGAGCAATTCCACCACATTCACACTATGGGAAGTCATGGTGGGCACACCCGCATCTTCCGTCACGCCTACTTCGAGAGTCCCGCATATGTCCCGTGGACGATCGAAGCGGATCAGGCATGGGTATCGCTTCAGGAGCGATCTGGCATCGAGCTCATGGTTCGCTGCGGGTGCCTCGATCTTGCCGCGCCCGGTGTGGAGCATGCCAGCAAGGCCGCCCACAGTGCCGCACTCTACAATCTACGGCACGAATTACTGACAGGAGCCGAAGTTAACCAACGCTACCCGGCCTGGTCAGTTCCAGATGATTGGGAAGCGTGTCTTGACCCTGATGCGGGGATATTGCTGGTCGAGCCGACGCTCCGCGCACTCGTCTCCGAGTTCAGGGAGGCAGGGGGCACACTGATCGAGAACGCGAAGGTGCTTGGCTGGGACGAGACCTCGAATGGCGTCTCCGTCCGCACCGCCGACGCAACCTACGAGGCGGACAGACTGATCGTCACCGCCGGGGCGTGGACGGGTAAGCTGCTGGCAGACCTCAACCTGCCGCTCGACGTTTGCCGAAAACCGGTGATGTGGTTCGATCTGGACGATCGCACCCGCTTCGGGACGGATATGTTTCCGGCATTCATCGCTGACACCGGTGTGGACCATTTTTACGGGCTTCCGGCACATGGGGATGATGGCCTGAAAGTCGGTAACCACAGCGACCACAATGTCGTCGATCCCGATGGGTTTAACCGGGATGTTGGACCGGAAGACCTCAATGACAATCTCCGCGCATTCCTCGCTTCATCATTACCGGGTGTACTGCCGGAATTCGCGGCAACAAGCATGTGCATGTATACGATGACACCGGATGAGGATTTCATCATCGATCGACATCCTGCACAACCCCGCGTGACGCTCGCGGCCGGATTCAGCGGGCATGGCTACAAGTTTGCACCCGTGGTGGGAGAGCTCCTGGCGGACCTCGCTACGAAGGAAGAGGCGGTAACGCTGGATCACTTCGCGATTGGCCGCTTCTCGTAAGCCAGTGCACGCGAACCACGAACCAGCAGAACGGTGAAGAGCATCCACTGGCCACCTGTTGGCCAGTGGATGCATACAATCTAGCGAACGGGTTGGGGCTCGGCGTCGAAGGGTGCCGCACCGGCGACGCCGAAAGGATTCTCGGGGTCCTGAGTTTCCGGCCATCCGCCACCGGCCGCGGCCCAGTCGTTGATGACCGCAATCAGCCGCTTGTTGCTCGTAAGGAAGCCTGCGGCAGAGGTTCCGCGTTTACTGCCTGTTTCCGTGATGTCGCTGAGTCCCTGGCGCAAATCGCCAATAAACGCTTTTTGACGTTCGGCATCGAACCTCGCTGTGAACGGAAAGATGGACGGATCCTTCGTTTGCAGGTAGGCGACAACACGTTCGACCAGCCGGTCGTTGTACAGCGGTTCGGGATCAATTTGCACCGGATAACTCCTTCTGATTGCGTTCGGCCATGCGCCGTCCGCAGCCCCCTACTCTCTTCCCTGATTGTATCCGGACGCCCGGTTGACTGACGAGTTTCATGGCAGAGCCGCCGTATACTTTCTCCATGACTATTGCCCGGCGCGTTTGCGCTCATCCAAGGACGAGTTTGTGTCGCCAAAAGCTCCAGAACTTCACACAATTACCCTCGATAATGGTCTCACTCTCTTTTTGCAAGAAAAACACGATGCGCCGATCGCCTCGTTCTGGGCCTGGTATCGGGTCGGGAGCCGGAATGAGCTACCCGGAATGACAGGCATTTCCCATTGGGTTGAGCATATGCAATTCAAGGGCACGCCCTCGATTGCGAAAGGCGCCATTTTTCGCGATGTGTCCCGTATCGGGGGTCAGCTCAATGCCATGACCTCGATGGATTGGACGGGGTATTACGAGACGATTCCGGCGGGGGAACTCGACCTGTCGTTGCGAATCGAATCGGACAGAATGGCGAACTCCCTGTTCGATCCGGAAGAAACGGAATCGGAACGCACGGTTATTCTCTCGGAGCGTCAGGGCGCGGAGAACCGGCCGACCTATCAGCTTTACGAAGAGGTGATTGGTACGGCCTTCCAGGGGCATCCCTATTCCCACGCCGTGATCGGGTACGAGCAGGACTTGAAGCGGATAAGCCGCGACCAGCTTTACGGACATTACCGGCAATTTTATCGGCCGAACAACGCCTTCATTACGGCGGTCGGTGATTTTGATGCAGGGGAACTGGCGGCAAGGATCGAAGCCTCCTTCGGGAATATCCCGAACAGCGACATCGAGATTCCGGATGTTCCCGCCGCAGCGCCACAATATGGCGAACGACGGGTGACTATCCGCAAACCTTCGGCGGCTGCCTACATGATGATGGGCTACAAGATCCCGGATGCGAAACACCCGGATATGCCAGCAATCCTGGTGGCCGATGCCCTGCTGTCCGGAGCCAAGGCCATGGGGCTGGGCGGCGGCAGCGCGATGGGACGTTCGTCCCGCATCTACCGGGCGCTGGTTTCGAAGGGACTTGCCCGCTCCGCCGGGTCGTCCGCCGGGCTCAACCTCGATCCCTACCTGTGGAGCTTCAATGCGACCGCGCTGCCGGACGTCGAACCGGAGGCCATTGAGGCGGCGATTGAAGGGGAAATCGACCGGCTCAAGCACGAGCTTGCGGGCGAGGAAGAATTCGTGAAGGCCCGGAAGCAGAGCCGGGCGCAGTACATCTATTCGCAGGAGAGCGTGACGAGCCAGGCCTTCTGGCTCGGCCAGATGGAAATCGTCGATCATGCGTCGCGTGTCAACACGCTCGACGATGAGCTCGCCGCCGTCACTCCCGAGGATGTGCAGCGCGTTGTGCGGACCTGGCTGGTGCCGGAAGGACGTACCGTGGGCTGGCAACTGCCAGACGACGAGATCGTGAGTGCGGGGGTCGATATGCCGCAGGACGCAGACGTGGAGGCCTTCGCGCCGACGATCTTCGGATACACCGGTGAGGAAGTGTCCTCTCATGGCTTCGTGCGGACGGAATTGCCAAACGGCATCATCGTGCTGGCACAACCACGGCCAGGAGACCAGGCGATCGACGGCACGATCCGGATACAGGCGGGGCATGCGGCAACGCGGGATACGATTCCGGGACGGGCGTCCATGACGGCGTCGATGCTCAATCGGGGGACGACAACCCGCACGTTCGACGAGTACAACGAGGTCGTCGACGGCCTCGGCGCAATGCTGGGAGTGTCCTCGGGGCGGAGTAATATCGAGATCGGATGGCACTCGCTGATCGAGGATTTCGATACCGTGCTGGATATCGCGGTAGATATCATCCTGAATCCGACATTCCCGGCCGATGAGCTTGAGAAAATCCGGAAACAATCGATCACCGGCCTCAGGGAACAGGAGCAGGATACCGGAGCGATGGCGGCGAAAGCCCTGCGTGAACTGATGTATCCGGAGGGGCATCCCTACCGCGTCCCATCCAGCGGCACCATCGAGTCGGTGGAGAGCATTCAGCGGGACGACCTGGAGTCCTATCACCGGGCGCACTTCGGGCCAACCGCGACAACGATCGCGCTGGTCGGTGGCGTGGCAAATCTGGAAGCCGCAGTCACAAGCCTGGAGCGCGTGTTCGGCACCTGGAAGAATGACATCCCCGCGCCACAGGATGTCGATGCCGTCAATCCGCCAGCGTCAACGAGGCGGGAAGCGATCATCGTGCGCGGCCGCAGCCAGGCGGATATCTCGATTGGGTACCCAACCATTCCGCGGAATCACCCCGACTATTACGCGCTTCAGGTGGCGAACCTGATTCTGGGGCAACTCGGACTGATGGGGCGTCTCGGGGCACATGTCCGCGATGAGCAAGGTCTCGCCTACTACGCATACAGCAGCGTTTCGGGGGGCAAGGCGAACAGCATCTGGGGCTCACGGGCCGGGGTGGATCCGGGGAATATCGGTCGGGCGCTCGAAGGCATCGAGCGGGAGCTACGTACGATCCGCAAGGAACCGGTGTCCGATGATGAAATTGCCGATGCGAAGAGCTACCTGATCGGCTCGTTGCCGCTCGGGCTTGAATCGCTGGGCGGTGTGACGAACCTGCTGCTGACGCTGGAAGAGTATGGCCTGGGGCTGGACTATCTCGACCGGTATCCGGATATTATTTCGGCGTTGACCAAGGACGACCTGCTGCGAGCCGCCGCTACGTATATCGATCCCGATCGACTGTCCATCGGGATCGCGGGTCCGGAATCCGTCCAGGAATTCGCATAAATGGATACCTCTCTCGAAACAATTTCACTTCATGCCGTCAGCGTCGGGAAACCGGCGCTACTCGGGGAACGACGCGGCGAAGATGTCATCTCCGGCATCCGGAAACAGCCACTGACCACATCCGAGGTCGGCGTAAAGCTGCTGAATATCGACGGCGATGGCCAGGCCGATCTCGTGAATCATGGCGGGGAGAACAAGGCGATCTACTGCTACCCCGCGCCGCATCTGGCGCTGTGGCGAGAGGAAATCGGCTATACGGGTGATGGCGTCCACGCGCCGTTCGGCGAAAACCTCTCGCTGTCCGGTGTGAATGAGGAGACGGTTTACATCGGCGACATCTGGCGCTGGGGCACCGTAACGTTACAGATCAGTCAGCCGCGTTGGCCCTGCTACAAGCTGGATATGCATTCCGGAATCAAGGGACTGATGACGATGCTGATCAAATCCGGACGGTCGGGTTGGTACTTCCGGGTGCTGGAACCGGGCATTGCGCCGACATCGGGCGAAATCGAGATTGTCGAGCGTGATCCGCTCGGGATCTCGGTGCACGACGCGTTCAATGCGCGGCGCGACCCAAAGCTGGACCCCGGTGAGTATGCGAGGATCATGGCGCATCCGAAGCTGGCTCCGGCCTGGAAACGGTAATACGCACGATCCCTGACGAAAGCATTCGGGTGAGCCCAATCCGCCTTACGCCGTGCCAAGACGATCATGATCACGATCATTTACACAGGCGAAGGTGATGATCAGGCGGCGGTTCATATCCTGGGCACAGGATGTGTGCTGCATAGTTCCGCTTGGTTCCGACGATGGTCTGGTTCGGCGCCCAGACGTTCGTAGAACCGGTCATGGTTCGCGTGCTTCGTTCAACACCGAGGGCCAACCTGGCCGCATTTGACGTCGTACGGTCGGCCCTCGTGGCCGACCTCGGTGCATACCAGGCGTGTTTGCGCTGAGAAACTGGCCACAAGGGCCAGTTCTACGAAGCGCTGTGTGGCGCATGATTCCACATCACGGAGCAAGCGTCCGGGTTCATGGCAGACACGGTAGCGATTTGAAGCAAAGATCCCTCGACACGGAGGCGTCTCGCTCCGCTCATCGCCCCGGCTCGGGATGACGGATGTGGGGATGCGTCTCGCGGCGCTCGTCGCCCCGGCTCGGGATGACGGTTGGGTGGATGCGTCTCGCTGTGCTCAATGCTCCGGCTCGGGATGACGGGCGTTTTGGGCGGATGGCTTCGTTCTTCAAGATGGTTTCCATTCGGCTTCGCCGGGGGATTCTTCCCTACGGTCAGAATGACGGTGAATATTCAGGGTGAATTGCGTGACAGCCCGGGTTTACGGCCGGATATCGGCGCCCGCGGCGCCGATCGGGACGACACAGGGTCGTCCCCTACACCGAGGAGGACATTGAACGCTGGCTGCCGTTCACACCTCTCTACTCTATATACGCATTCAGAACACCAAAGTGCGCCATTATTCCGGAAATCCGTTGCAGAACCGGCTGATGACCCGCAGGATTCCGGATCAGATCGTTGGAACGAGCCACTCAACCAGCCAGGTGCTGGTTTCGGCGTCAAACCGAAGGATCATCACGACCATGTTATCCATAGCCCCTCCTGGCGCCTCGGGCGTAGCCTCTTTACCTGCTCCCCGACTATTCTCCAGGCGGCCTGTTTCAGGGTCGATCCACTGCGTGCCGATCCAGGCATACTCGACCTCTCCGGTCTCGAGGTTATCCGCAACCAAGGATTGGGCGAGATTGGGATTCGGCTGAACTACCGGGCCATCCGGGTTGACGACGAACATGTATTGCTCACCGGACCGAGGTTCAGGACCGAGGCGATCTATTTCGTTCAGGAGCATGGTTTCCGTGATTTCGGTCTCATACGTTTCCGGTTGGAGTGGCTGCAAGATCTGGCGTTGCACCTCGACTGGAGATTCCAGAGCCCATAGCTGGTAGTTCGTACCCTCCACCTGACAACGCAAGTACAGGTCGAGCGCGGATTCAGCGGATCGGAACTCCTTCGCTGTGGGAATGCGCACCGGGCGCCTGCCATCCACAAACTCCACGGTGCCGTCCGCCTCGGGCAACCGTGTTTTGGTATGAGGTGATTCTCCGAGATCGGGCGGCGCTGTTGCGAACAGCGACCTGTCGTCATGTATCCAATCGAATCCGGTGGGATCGACAACGATAGACAACACTTCATCCCGGGTGAGCGAAGCCACCGGACACCCGACATCCACACCCGGTTCCGGGGTGAGGATGACCGGAGCATCACGTAATCTGGCACCAAACTGAGGTCCCACCCTCCCGCCAGGCAAGATCAGAAGCACACAACCAATCAGGGCAACCAGGACAAAGGCCGCCAAACCGCGATGCCACTGCGAGGGACGGATTGCAGGCGGAGCACCAGCATCCACGGGAGAGACGCTGGCACCCGATAACTCCTGCAGCCAGGCGTTTGCATCTGCTTGTCGTCGAGATCGTTTTCGGGTGCGACGGGGACGCGCTTCATGACGGACTCGATGCCAAAGGGCGGGGTCCAATGCCGAGGCGTCCATATCCCCGGCAACGGCATCATTCAACTGCTGATCCAGTTGCCGGGCGAAGCCAGCCACTTCCGACCACCCCGCTTCGTCACCCGTATTGTCCCCAATAGTCTTTCGCCGATCATGATGGTCCGTCATTTTTCGCCACCTTTGCCGGGTTCCAGTATGTCCCGCAGTTGTTTGTAGGCACGCGTCTGGGCAGATTTCATCGCCGGTTCCGTGATGTTCAACGCCAGGGCAATTTCGGTTGTCGTCAGTCCAGCCAGACGAAGCCAAACAATATCCCGGTAGCGATCTGGCAGACGTTCAACCGCGTGCCGCACGTCTGCCATCTGCGAGCGATGGACCGCGATCTCTTCCGGGCCGGGGTCATCTGACCGGATGATGTCCAAAACGCCTTCAATGGCGCGTGTGGGTCGATAGCGGCGCCACTGGTCGATAACAATGTTGCGGGCAATGGTGAAAAGCCAGCTCCGAAAGGTGGCACCATGCCGGGGACGATACTGGTGCAAACGCTCGATAGCCCGAACAAAGACCTGCGCCGTCAAGTCGTTGGCGACATCCGGGTCCCTCACCTGATTGAAGCAATATCGGTAGATCGCCATTGCATATCGCTCGTACAACGGAGCGAAATCGTCGACCCGCTCCAATGCCGCTCGAACAACCGAATCGTCATCCGGCATGCTGGCTTCATCACATGTCAATGAAGATTCCGAGCCATTTCATAAATGCCGCTTCGCAGCATGGGCGATAACCGGCCGCAGCTGCGAACATCGCCCGTATGTGTCGGCAGCCCTCTTTCGGAGAACGCGGAACCCGGGGAGGGGGTCGCGCTTTACGTTCATTGTCGCGGCATTCGGTCAATGCGTGCGTAAGGATGTCGGCGCCTGGGACCACGGAGCAGGTTGGTTGGGAGAGAGGTGGACGGCAAATTGGAATTTCATCCGGGAGCCGTGTAATAGCATTCGGAATGGGTGGTAAACGAATCTGCTGACTCCCCTCCTCTGCTGGATATCACCGGGAGCACCTCATCCGTCGCGGAATCACTGACCTGGATGATGATAGTGTGTTGGTCGAGTGGCACAGAATCGTCAGGGCGAGGGTCAGCAATCGTGACACGGGACATGATGCCTTTGGGCGCAATGTCCCAGGTGGCAGTCTGGGCTGGCAAGGCGGATTCTTCGGGTGCCACGAGCGTGACCGAGATATCGAGTTGTGCAAGTGCTGCTCCGGTCGTCAACCAGTACAGATCGATCATGCCGGCGCGCCCGATGATCTGCATGAGTTGCACCCCTCCGAATGTTGATGTGCACCCCGTGACCATTTGCAAGGATTCAGGCAATGGCAACGTGCGCGGGGTGAATACCTGAAAGAACGTTACCTCCCGAATCCTGACGATGTAAGCGGGCTCATACTCCTGCATAAGGTGATACGAGGGTGAGAGGTTGCGTTGCCACTCCTGAATGCCCGGGACAAAGTAATCCGTTTCATACCAGCCCGCCGGGGTATCCATGCCAAAATCAACGAAATGGATATTCGGGGTTGAGAAATACGAGAAAATCGGGGTGGCGGATGATTTCTGCACATTCACCTGGCGACCATTCGCGTCTTCCATGATGAAATTCATCACTTCCGATCCACCTTCGCCCCAGCCAAGCTGGACCTGATGTTGCGCGCTGGCCAAGCCACCAAGCAAGGGGTTGAAGTAATTCAGGCGATAGGGAGCCGAACCTACAAGCGAGGCCAATTGACCGGCCACCAGCAATGAGGCAATGGCAGGAAGGGCGAACTGCCGCCATTGCGACCGCCAGGAATGCAGGAAGCGTGCAAAGAGGACACCGCCAACGGCGGCGATCACACTGACGATTGGATAGACCGGCAGAATGTAACGGTCGAATTTCTTGGCCCCGAAGGTCATCGCCAGCGTGTAGGCAACGGCGAAGGCGATGAGCACCACCAGTGTCTGGAGATGATTCCGCTTTATCCAACCGCGCCGGTATCCGACCGGCAGCAGAACAAGGAACGCCAGCAATCCCAACAGGGAAACGGGCGTCAATCGCCAGAGCAAGGTGACCGGGTAAAACCATGCGCCGGGATCACCTTGATGAATCTCTCCCAGGAAGAAGGTAGGGCGCTCGTGCCCCTCGGTGGCGGCGTTGCTACTCCAGTTCCAGATCTGCTGCATGGTGCCAAAAGGGTCCACCCACAATGCTGGCAACAAGAGTATTGATGCGGCCATGGACCCGGTGGCCCAAAGCATGCCGCCAAAGGCGGGAGCCTCCAGAACGGCACGGAACGAACCGTACTGGCGGGTTCGGAGGCGGGCAAGAACCTGAAGCAACGCAATTCCAGCAATGACAGCGACGAGCAGGAGTCCTGTGGCACGGGTCATCCAGGCGCAGGCAGACAACACACCGGCGGTTATCCAGGGCACCATGGCATCTGGTGGGGACTGCGCAGCGGAGGCTATGGCGAGCAACGCAGCGAGGCTACAGATGGCGAAAAGTCCATCGACGTGAAGCAGGGAGTCCATTCCGGAGAGGAAGGGATCGAAGGTGATCAGGAGTCCCGTGAGGACCATGACGTTGCGACCGAAGAGATGATTCAGGCATCCAAGGGAAATGCCGAACATCACCCCCTGCAGGAGGATCTTGACGAAGCGGGCAGCGACCAGGATACGCATGGGGTCCTGCCCCAGTTCCCGGAGGACGCCGTCTATGCCGTAGACGTGATTCAGGTTGGCGGTGACGTATTGCGTATATTCCGGGAACTTCCACAGATAGGCAACCATGCCGGCCCACATGGTGAGAACGCCGGGATGGGCCATTTGGTAGGTGTGAGCGAAATCGCCCTGCGTCAACGCGCGGTAGAAGTTGGCGGAACGACCCAGCCAGAATGGTTCATCGGTGGTGACAAAGAGATCGAGATTGAGACAACGTACGAAGACATACAGAACAACCAATGCAGGTATCAGCACCAGGCGGCCTACCCACGCAATTCGATGCCGATCCAAAAAACCACGTCCCCTCGTACCAATCCCACCTCCCCTGCGGCATCAGCTTCGACGCGTGGGGCACTGTTGAGGAAACGGGGGATTGCGACAAGGGGTCGCGCTGGAATGTTTATCTGATTCAATGGGATATGTCGCTTGTGCGCCAGTTAACATTCCGTGATACGGAATCCGGATACATACTTCGGAGCAGGTCCGGTAATCGCCCACTCGGCTTGACCGTGCCCCTCAAGGCAATCCGGCATAGACGATTGATGGGGCAGATTGGCCAGACGCGGCTTCGTAGAACCGGTCCTCGTGGCCGACCTCAGTGCAACACGCATGAAGATGCCACCGAAACCGGCCACGAGACGCGTGCTGCCTATTTCGGGCTGATCACCGACCCTGCCCTCATCACGAACCACGGCCTTCGTAGAACTGGCCCTTGTGGCCAGTTTCCAGTAGAAACCAAGCGAACATCATACAGAGGTCGGCCACGAGGGCCGACCCTACGAACGAATCGCGTGGCAAACCGGGCGGATTCGAGCATTAGCAGCACGCGTCCGGGGCCAACTCTACAAGGGATAGAACCAGTTACCTCACTCGACCCAGGTCACCCCCGTAATTCCTGTCACGAACCAGGCATCGGCTCCGGGCCATTGCATCAACAGGAGGACTTCACCGCTGTTCCCAACCCGCGGCGATGTTGGACGTGCGTTCGCCAATGACACGATCTTCCGATCAGAGTTACGGACGACGCGCATACCAACCCATACCAGCCTCGGATCCTCGTTCCTTCCAGCATCAACCAGCACGGCGTTCGTGCGATCTGGATCTGGTTCAATTCGGTAGTCTCCATTGATGAATCCAGCCAGCAGATTCCTATCAGGAAAGTGTTGTTCAGCCGACTGGGGACCTACTTCCTCAACCCAGGCACGAATCGTCGCCTCATCACGGAACACCGGAAAATTGCCAAGAATCCATGTTTGGACCACATTCGGCGCCACGATGGCCCATAGCTGGAAATTTGTCCCGAAGCTCAGGCAATTGTAATAGGCGGAGGCGGCAGCGTTGATCCCCGCAAATTCTTCTTCCGTTGGCGTGGACGTCTCCAATTCCGATTCAGGCAATCCGCCGAGGCCAGGATCATCTGCTTCCAACAGGGGCGCTGGACTTGCAGCGATCACCGCGCCCATCTCATTCAGTGGAATCAGGGGATTCCGTACGATCTCCATGACCTGATCCGTTGTCAATGGATCAATGTTGCATCCTGTCGCGGACATATCCGGCGATACACCCGGTGTGAGGCCGAGCACGGCATATTGCTGTGAATCGTCGCCTCGCCCGCCACCGGGACCAAATCCCGAGAACCAGTAGCCAACGCCAATGGCCACAATCAGAACAACGGCGATAACCATGTTGGTCCAGCGGCTAATGTCACCCCTGCTCCGGTTCAAACGAGCCTGTGACCCTGGAACCGGAAACGTATCTATCGGACGATTATCCAGCGCTAGATGTGGTGATGACATTTCGGTCTCCCGTTCGTCTATTTCTCGCTTGTCCAGAATCCGTTCCCAGAGATTGGGGGCCGGTTGTGATGCCTGGAGATTTCGGTCCTGTGCTGCCTCCATCCTCCTGTGGAATTCGCTGGCGCTCACGCTGAGCGAGTCCAGATCGTGTACATCAAATCGCTCGCTGGCGTCCGGGGGCCCGTCGGACGTCAGGTGGGTATTCAGGAAATAGTCCAGGTCGTCATCCTCGGCCGTCAGCCGCGGCGTGACCCGTGACATATTGTGGTCGTTGAAATGGGTCATGATGACTCTCCATGACGTGGCGGCAACAACGTGCGAATTTTGGCGTAGGCTCGTGTCTGCGCAGATTTAACCGCCGACTGATTCATGCCGAGCACATCGGCAATCTC
>Ga0182747_1000948_pt1 | contig 24180 bp, 22 predicted proteins | sample eDN3rd30CBELigBY_FD_128526 | JGI IMG/M metagenome (GOLD analysis project Ga0182747, IMG submission 128526) | Enriched backyard soil microbial communities from Emeryville, California, USA - eDNA 3rd pass 30_C BE-Lig BY (version 2) (version 2) | ecosystem: Environmental > Terrestrial > Soil >...
CGCGGCCGCTACCAGCGCTTACGCCAACAAGGCCAACGATACGCTGGTCTACGCCTCCGACTCCGAGCCGGAAAACGTCAGCCCCTATCACAACAATCTGCGCGAAGGCGTCATCATCGCCCGCCACGTCTTCGACACTTTGGTCTATCGCAATCCCGACACCGGCAAGTACGAACCGCAGCTCGCCACCAAGTGGACCTGGGTCGATCCGACCACGCTCGACCTGACCATCCGCAAGGGCGTCGTCTTCCACAACGGCGATCCGCTCACCGCCGACGACGTCGTCTTCACGCTGAACTATGTCGTCAGCGCCGAGGCCAAGGTCGTCACCAAACAGAACACCGACTGGATCAAGAGCGCCGAGAAGACCGGCGAGGATCAGGTCCGCATCCATCTCGTCGGCCCGTTCCCGGCCGCGATCGAATATCTCGCCGGTCCGGTGCCGATCTATCCCGAGAAGTATTTCAAATCGGTCGGCCTCACCGGTTTCTCCAAGGCGCCGATCGGCTCGGGCCCCTATCGCGTCACCAAGGTCGACCCCGGCAAGGGCGTCAACATGGAGAAGAACGCCAATTACTGGAAGGGCAGCCCGCAGGGCCAGCCCTCGATCGGCAAGCTTGTGTTCCGCGTCATCCCCGATGCCGAAACCCGCATGGCCGAACTGATGACCGGCGGCGTCGACTGGATCTGGCGCGTGCCGCAGGATCAGGCCGTGCAGCTCAAGACCGCGCCGAATATCTCGGTACTGTCGGCCGAAACGATGCGCGTCGGCTTCCTGCAGTTCGACACGCTCGGCCGCTCGGAAAAATCGACGCCGTTCAAGGATCAGCGCGTCCGCCAGGCCATCGCCTATGCGATCGACCGCAAGGCCATGCTCGACAATCTGGTCGGCGGCGGCGCCCGCATCATGAACTCGGCCTGCTTCATCGATCAGTTCGGCTGCACCGACAAGGACGTGCCGACCTATGCCTACGATCCCGCCAAGGCCAAGAAGCTGCTGGCGGAAGCCGGCTATCCGAACGGCTTCACCACCGAGATCGTGGCCTACCGTGAGCGCGAATATGCCGAAGCCGTCATCGGCTATCTTGCCGCCGTCGGCATCAAGGCCAACCTGAACTACCTGAAATACGCGGCGATGCGCACCCTGATCCGCGAAGGCAAGGCGCCGATCGCCTTCCAGACCTGGGGCTCGTTCTCGGTGCTCGACGCGTCCGCCTTCACCGGTGTGTACTTCAAGGGTTCGGCCGATGACATGACCGGCGACAAGGAAGTCGGCGCGGTGCTCAACGATGCCGACACCTCGGTCGATGTCGACAAGCGCCTCAAGCTCTATCAGTCGGCGCTCAAGACCATCGCGGAGAAGTCCTACCTGTTCCCGCTGTTCTCCTATCCGGCGAACTACGCCTACACCAGCGAGCTGTCCTTCACGGCTCAGCCGGACGAACTGCCGCGCTTCTACGCGGCACGCTGGAAGTAACGAAGCTTGCGCGGCGCTCTTTCACGGGAGCGCCGCGCAATCCCTCACGCCGGCGGGTCCCATGCTCCATTACACCTTGCAGCGTCTGGTCGTCGCGATCTCCGTCGCCATCACGGTGTCGATCGTCGCGTTCTTCCTCCTGCATTTGTCCGGCGACATCGCCATCTCGATCGCCGGGCCGGAGGCGACGCCGGCGCAGGTCGAGGCGATCCGCCAGCAATTCGGTCTCGATCGCCCGCTCGTCGTCCAGTATCTGGAATGGCTGTGGAAAGCCGTGCGGTTCGACTTCGGCGACTCGTTCTATTTCCGCAGCAGCGTGGTCTCGCTGATCGCGTCGCGTATTCCCGTGACGTTGACGCTCGGCGCCATCTCGCTGTGCCTGTCGCTCCTCATCGCCGTGCCGCTCGGCGTGCTGGCCGCGGTCTATAACGGCACCATCATCGACCGGCTGGCGCTGTCCTTCTCCGTCATCGGCCAGGCCATCCCGACCTTCTGTCTCGGCCTCGGCCTCATCATCCTGTTCTCGGTGACCTTGCGCTGGCTGCCGGTGTCCGGCGCCTCGACCTGGAAGCACTACATCCTGCCGTCGCTCGCGCTCGGCTGGTACGCCGTGCCCGCCGTGATGCGGCTGTCGCGCAACGGCATGCTCGAAGTGCTGTCCGCCGACTACATCCGCACCGCGCGCGCGAAGGGCCTCTCGCCCGGCGTCGTCATCTTCAAGCATGCGCTGCGAAACGCCATCATTCCGGTCGTGGCGCTGGCCGCCGTTCAGTTCGGCTTCATGCTGGGCGGTTCGATCGTCATCGAAGCCGTGTTCTCGATGCACGGCCTCGGCTATCTCGCCTGGGAGGCCATTGCCCGCAATGACTTCCCGGTGGTGCAGGCGGTCGTGCTCATTCTCGCGACCATCTATGTCGGCCTCACTTTCCTGGCCGACGTCCTCAACGCGTTCCTTGATCCGCGGATCCGGCTGGCATGAGCAACATCGCCCCCAGCCTCGACCCCGCGACCGAACCCGCCCGTTTCGATGTGGCGCCGGCGCGCCGCTCGCCGTTTTCCGCTTTCCTGCGCCGTGCGCGCCGCCATGGCGGACTGCTGATCGGCGCCAGCGTGCTTCTGGTGATCGTCATCGCCGCATTGGCGGCGCCGCTGATCGCGCCGCACGATCCCTATGCCCAAAACCTGGCGCAGCGCCTGATCCCGCCGATCTGGCACCCGAAGGGCACCTGGGAGCACATCCTCGGCACCGACAAGCTTGGCCGCGATTATCTCAGCCGCCTGCTCTACGGCGCGCAGATTTCGTTGCTCATCGGCCTGCTCACGGTCGCGATCTCCGGCGTCATCGGCACCGTGCTCGGCATCTGCGCCGGCTATTTCGGCGGCCGCGTCGATGCGATCCTGAGCTATGTCATCACCACGCGCCTCGCGCTGCCGGTGGTGCTGGTCGCACTCGCTTCGGCGGCGCTGGTCGGCGGCTCGCTGGAAGGGGTCATCATCGTGCTCGGCCTGCTGCTGTGGGATCGGTTTGCCGTCGTCACGCGCTCGGCGACGCAACAGATCGTCCGCACCGACTATGTTGCTGCCGCGCAGGCCATCGGCTGCTCGACCCCGCGCATCCTGTTCATGGAAATCCTGCCGAACATTCTCAACGCGCTGATCGTAGTCGCGACGCTGGAAGTGGCCCATGCGATTTTGCTCGAAGCCGCGCTGTCTTTCCTCGGCCTTGGTGTACAGCCGCCGCTGCCGTCCTGGGGCCTGATGATTTCCGAAGGCAAGCAGTACATGTTCTTCAGCCCGTGGGTGATCGGCGTGCCGGCCACCGCCCTCATCTGCCTCGTTCTGGCGATCAATCTCGTCGGCGACGGTCTGCGCGACGTGACCGCGCCTGAGAACCGGACCTGATCATGGCGCTGCTCGAGGTTCAGGACCTGGTCATCGATATCCCGACGGCAAGCGGCGTGCTGCATGCCGTGAGCGAACTGTCGTTTTCGGTCGATCGCGGCGAGACCCTCGCCATTGTCGGTGAGAGTGGCTCCGGCAAGTCGCTCACCTCGCTGGCCATCATGGACCTGCTGCCGCGGGTGGCGAAGCGCCGCGCGGCACGGCTCACCTTCGACGGCACCGACCTGCTGTCCATGCGCGAGCCGGAGATGCGCAAATTGCGCGGCAGCCGCATGGCCATGATCTTCCAGGAGCCGATGACTTCGCTCAACCCGGCCTACACCATCGGCAACCAGTTGATGGAAGCGCTGCGCTGCCACGAAGACGTCAGCGCCGAGAAAGCGCGCGCCCGCGCCATCGAACTGCTTGAGCGCGTCGGCATCGCCGGCGCCGAGCGGCGGCTGCTGCAATATCCGCATCAATTGTCGGGCGGCCTGCGCCAGCGCGTCATGATCGCCATGGCGCTGATGTGCAAGCCCGACCTGATCATCGCCGACGAGCCGACCACCGCGCTCGACGTCACCATCCAGGCGCAGATCCTGCGGCTCCTGCACGACCTCAAGAAAGAGTTCGGCATGGCGATGATCCTCGTGACCCACGATCTCGGCGTCGTCGCCCGCGTCGCCGACAAGGTCGCGGTCATGTATGCCGGCGCCATTGTCGAGCGCGGCCCGGCGCGCGCCGTGTTCAAGGCGCCGTCGCATCCCTATACGCGCGGGCTTCTCAATTGTATTCCGGTTCCGGGACGCACCGCGCCGGGCACGCCGCTCGGCGCCATTCGCGGCCAGTTGCCGAACCTGATCGGCCGCCTTGAGGGCTGCGCCTTCCGGGACCGCTGCGATTTCGCCGCGCCCGAATGCGCCGGGCCAATGCGTTACGTCCCGATCGACGCCGGCCACGACGTGCGCTGCATCCGGGCCGAAGCGCGGAAGGCGGTGGCATGACCGACATCGCGCTCGAACTGAAGAATGTCTGGCGCCGCTTCGAGGTGTCGCAAGGCGCGTTCAAGGGCAAGGCGACGCTGACCGCGGTTGCCGATGTGTCGCTGCAGGTCCGGCGCGGCGAGGTCTACGCGCTGGTCGGCGAAAGCGGCTCCGGCAAATCGACTCTCGCCAAGATGCTGCTCGGCCTGTTGCCGCCGTCGTCCGGTGAGATCCTCATCGACGGCGCGCCGATCAATGCCGGCAACCGTATCGCGGTGGTGCGGCGCATCCAGCCGATCTTCCAGGACCCCTATTCCTCGCTCAATCCGCGCAAGTCGATCGAGCAGCTCATCGCCCTGCCGCTGGTGGTGCACCGCATCGGGGACGGCGCCTCGCGCCGCACCAAGGTGCGCGAGATGCTCGATATGGTCGGCCTGCCGGCGCGGCTGCTCGATGCCTATCCCGGCCAGTTGTCCGGCGGCCAGCGCCAGCGCGTCGCCATTGCCCGCGCGCTGGTGATGCGGCCGGAAGTCGTGATCTGCGACGAGCCAACCTCGGCGCTCGACGTCTCGGTGCAGGCGCAGATCCTCAATCTGCTGCTGGAGCTCAAGCGCGACCTCGGCCTCACCTATTTCTTCATCAGCCACAATCTCGCGGTCGTCGAGCATCTCGCCGATCGCGTCGCCGTGATGTATCTCGGCCGCATCGTCGAGGAACGCACGCGCGCCGGCCTGTTCGCCACCCCGCGTCATCCTTACACGCGCGGCCTGCTGGACTCGGTGCTCACGCCGGACCCCGATCTCGGCGTGCCCGACACCCATCTCGGCATCATGAATGCCAATCCGATGGCCGTTCAAAACGGCTGCCCGTTCCAGCCGCGCTGTCCAAGCGCGATGGACATCTGTGCGACCCAACCGCCCCCTGTGACGGCCCTGCCCGACGGCTGGGCGACCTGTCATCTGCTGCAAGAAGAGGCCTTAGCTTCACAATGACCCGCCTGGACGCCATCGCCCGCGCTGCGGCCTATTACGACAACGGCACCTTCAAGGAGGTCCTGTCCCGCCGCGTCGCCATCCCCACCGAGAGCCAAGGCGGCGACAAGCTCGATGTGCTGCGCGCCTATCTCACCGACGACATCGTCCCCGCCGTCGAAAAGCTCGGCTTCAGCTGCCGCATCGTCGAAAACCCCGCGCCCGGCTATGGCCCGTTCCTGATCGCCGAACGCCATGAGGGCGACAAGCTGCCGACCGTCCTCACTTACGGCCACGGCGACGTCGTATTCGGCCATGCATCGAGCTGGCGTCCTGGCCTCGATCCCTGGAAGATTACCGTCGAGGGCGACCGCTGGTACGGCCGCGGCACCGCCGACAACAAGGGCCAGCACAGCATCAACATCGCCGCGCTCGAGCAGGTGATGGCGACGCGCGGCGGCAAGCTCGGCTTCAATTGCAAGCTGCTGATCGAGATGGGCGAGGAAGCCGGCTCCCCCGGCTTGCGCACGCTCGCGGCCGCCGAGCGGGACGCGCTTTCAGCCGACGTGTTGATCGGCTCGGACGGGCCTCGGCTGTCGGCGCAGCGCCCGACGATTTTCCTCGGCTCGCGCGGCGCCATGAATTTCGAACTGTCGGTCGACCTGCGCGAAGGCGGCCATCACTCCGGCAACTGGGGCGGCGGCCTCGCCAATGCCGGCACCCTGCTCGCCAATGCCATCGCGACCCTGGTCGATTCCAAGGGGCGCATACTGGTCGATGCGCTCAAGCCGTCGAGCCTTCCGCAAGCCGTACGTGACGCTCTGGCCGACGTGAAGATCGGTCAGGAGCCGAACGATCCCGAAGTCGATCCCGACTGGGGCGAGCCCGGCCTCACCACCGAAGAGCGCATCTTCGGCTGGAATACGCTCGAAGTACTGGCCTTCAAGACCGGCACGCCGGAGGCGCCGGTCAACGCCATTCCGCCCTCGGCCAAGGCGACGATGCAATTGCGTTTCGTCGTCGGCAGCGATGTCGATGCCATCCTGCCGGCGGTGCGCGCGCATCTCGATGCGCATGGCCTGCAGCGCGTCGCGGTGCGGCCCGCCCGCATGGAGACCTTCACCGCGACCCGTCTCGATCCGACCGACCCGTGGGTGACATGGGCGCTCGCCTCGATGGCGAAAACCACCAACAAGAAGCCGGCGCTGCTGCCGAACCTCGGCGGCTCGCTGCCCAATGACGTGTTCGCCGACATTCTCGGCATGCCGACGGTCTGGGTGCCGCACTCCTATCCGTCGTGCTCGCAGCATGCGCCGGACGAGCACCTGCTCGGCTCGGTGGCCCGCGAGGCGCTGCAGATCATGGCCGGGTTGTTCTACGACCTCGGCGAAGACGGCGGCCGCATTCTCACGGAACGCCGCAAGTGACGAACGTTCCCGTGATGGATCGCGACGTCATCGACAAGGTGCTGGCCTGGCTGGCGCCGCGCGCCGGCGAAATGGAAGCGCTGCTGAAGCGCCTCGTCGATATCGACTCCAACAGCTTCGACAAGGCCGGCACCGATGCCGTTGGCGACGCCATTGCCGAGGTTCTCGGCAGCGACGGCATTGCCGTCACGCGCATCGCCAAGGACGGCTTCGGCGACGTCTTCCGGGCCGAGGTGCCGGGACACGGGCAGAACCAGCATGCTCTGATGCTCGGGCATCGCGACACTGTTTTCGCCAAGGGCACGGTGGCGACGCGCGGCTACTCGCGCGATGGCAACCTCGCCTTCGGGCCGGGCGTTGCCGACATGAAAGGCGGCCTTGTCGCAAACATCTTCGCGCTGCGCGCCATTCATGCTGCCGGCGGCCTGCCCTTCCCGGTCGTCGCCCTGTTCACCTCGGACGAGGAGATCGGCTCGCCGACCGGCCGGGCGGAGATCGAGGCCGCGGCGGCCGGCGCCCGCGCCGTGTTCAACACCGAGCCGGGGCGGGTCAGCGGCAATGTCGTGACCGGCCGCAAGGGCGGCGCCAGCTTCCTCATCCGCATCAAGGGTCGCGCCGCGCATTCCGGCGTCAACCACGAAGCGGGCGCCAGCGCCATCGAAGCTCTGGCGCGCAAGACCGTGCGCCTCCATGCCCTCACCGATTACGGCGCCGGCATCACCACCAATGTCGGCGTCATCAAGGGCGGCAACACCCACAACACGGTTGCCCCCTGGGCCGAGGCTGAACTCGACCTGCGCTTCAAGACGCTGGAGCAGCGCGCCAGGCTGATGAACATCATCGACGGCATTGTAAAAACCGAAGACGTGCCCGGCACCAACGGCGAGATCGTCACCAAGGCGCTGTTTTTGCCGCTTGAGGAGAAGCATTCGCAGGCGCTGCTGGCGCAGTATCAGCAGGCCGCGGCGAAGATCGGCTTTGCCGTGGCCGGCGAGTACACCGGCGGCTGCGCCGATTCCGGCTTCACCGCCGCGCTCGGCGTGCCGACCTTGTGCGGGCTCGGGCCGGTTGGCGGCAAGGCGCACACGGACGACGAGTTCCTTCAACTCGACACCCTGCTGCCGCGCACGCAAGCGCTGGCGGCAACGATCTGCGGGCTGGCTTGAAGCGCCAGCCTACTTCTCGAATGCCGCGTCGATCGGCACGCGGTAGCCGTTGACGAGCCTGTTGGTCTCGTTGGCCATGCCGACAACGGCCATGAGTTCGCCGAACATTTCAGGCGTCATGCCGGCCTTGGTCGCAGCAGCGCTGTGGCTGGCGATGCAATAGCCGCAGCCATTGGTCACGCTGACGGCGACATAGATCATCTCCTTGACCAGCGGATCGAGCGCGCCGGGCGTCATCACTTCCCTGACGCTCTCCCAGGTGCGCTTGAGCGTCTTCGGATCGTTGGCAAGATATTTCCAGAAATTGTTGACGTCGGGGACATTGCGCGAGTTTTTGATGTCATCGAACACGGCGCGCACCTCCGGCGAGGCATCTGCATATTCGATCGGCTTCGGCTTGCTCATGATCCCGGCTCTCCCTGACGGCTGATACGCCGACCCTAGCCGGTTTGAGCGTCGCGCGCATCGGGCTTTAAACCGGCCGCGCCTGCGCCGCTTCGAAGACCGCGAACTGGTCCGCGAAAGCGCGCCGGTAGGCCGCGCGCGCTTCACCGCGCGCGACATAGGCAGCGAGGTTCGGATATTCGTCCAGGAGCTCCGAGCCCTTCAGCCGGAGAAGCACGGAGATCATCAAGAGATCACCGGCGCTGAATTCGCCATCAAGCCATTCAGACCGGCTGAGACGGCGAGACAAATCGCCAAGGCGGACACGAATGCCGGCCTCGAGCGCACTTAGGCGCTCGGCGTACCACGGCCTGTCCCGATCCACGATCATCAATAGCGTGCGTTCGAAGATCGGCGGCTCCACCGTGTTGAGCGCGGCGAACATCCAGGCGATCCCCCGTGCTCGTGCATTCGCATCGCCCGGCAACAGACGTCCGTGACGCTCTGCGATATGCAGTACGATGGCTCCGGACTCGAACAGGACGAGATCGCCCTCCTCATAGCTTGGTATCTGGCCGAACGGCTGCAATGCCCGGTGTGCCGGCTGTTTCATCGCCTCGAAGGAAACGAGCCGCACCTCGTAAGGCCGCTCGGCCTCCTCCAGCGCCCAGCGCACGCGCATGTCGCGCGCCAAGCCCTTGCCGCGATCGGGTGACCGTTCGAATGCTGTAATGGTGGCAACCATGAACATACCCAATCGCTGGAGCGAGTGACGGCTACTGATTGATCTCGGGCGCGACAAGCGCAGTGAGCTTGCTCAGCGAGTCCTGCCAGCCGAGGTAGCAGGCCTCGGCCGGGATCACGTCCGGCACGCCTTCCTGCACGATGTTGACTTCGGTGCCGACCGACACCGCCTTCAAAGTCACCGTGACACGCAGTTCGCCCGGCAGGTTGGGATCGTCGAAACGATCGGTGTAAACGAGCTTCCGCCCGGGTACGAGCTCGACATAGGTTCCGCCGAATCCGTGGCTACCGCCCGTGGTGAAGTTGCGGAAAGACATTTTGTGTTTGCCGCCGACCTTCGCGTCCAGCTCGTGAACTGTGCAGAGATAGCCGTAAGGCGGCAGCCAACTCGCCACGGCGTCAGGCTCGAGGAACGCGCGGTAAACTTTTTCCGGCTTGGCGGCGATGACGCGATGAAGCTTGATAGTACTGGGCATGCTGTTTCCGTCCCTGCTGCTTATGATCGTTGAGTGCTGTCTGCGCCGAACAGAAGACGCAGATAACGTATGAGATGATCGATGCTGTCGGCGGCGATTTCCGCCCCGCCCTTGGCTTTGGCAAGAATGAAGGCGCCCTGCAGAACCGCCTGCGTGTGCAGCGCCAGCGATTTCGCGTTCCATGCCGTCGTCATGTTGCGCTCGCGCATGGCCGCTTCGATATCGGCTTCGAGAGTCGCCGCGTGGCCGCTGATGCTGCGATCGCATGCGTCGCGAATGGCCGGCGCAGTCTCGTAGGTCTCTTGCACCATAGTGCCGACGAGGCAGGTAAATTCCGGAACGCGGCCCTGCAGAAGCGCCTTGCGGAAGGCGAGATAGCCGATGACGCGATCGAACGGCTTGTACAGCCCGTGATACGCCGCGGTGGCAAACAACGCGCCGGTCTGCTCGGACCAGTGCTCGGCCACGGCGACACCGAGCGCCTCCTTGCTCTTGAAGTGATGGAAGAACGCGCCCTTGGTTACACCGGCAGTGGCGCACAGTTCGTCGACGGTGGTGGCCGAGTAGCCCTTGGTACGGATTACGCCCAGAGCAGCTTCAAGCAGCTTCGTTCGAGCATCAGACGTCGCGGTTCTGACCATGGCACGGCATCCTTTTCGTGGACACGCAACAATACCGACTAGTTGGTATGTGTCAACGAGAAACGACACCGTGGCCCATGTCTACTTACAACAGGAGCCTTTCCCTAGCGAAATCAGAGACCTAGATCGAAACTTAGTCCAGCGTCCTGAGCGACACGCCAAGCGCGGCGCGGCGGCGCAACCAGGTTGTGGCCCGGTATTTCGGATCGTGCGTCGTAGCGAACATGCCGTCGAGCACCCCCAGCACACGCTCAGGCCCGAGCAGGTCGCCGAGCGCCAGCGGCCCCTTCGGATAGTTGAGGCCAAGCTCCACGGCGGTGTCGATATCGCCCGGCGCGGCGACGCGCAGTTCAGCGATCCGCGTGCCGATATTGACGATCATGGCCAGCAGGCGCTGCGTGACGAAGCCCGTGGAGTCGTTGATCGCCGTGACCGGCGCGCCGGTGGCACCAAGCGCGGCGGCCGCACTTCCCAGCGCATCCGCGCTGGTCAGCGGATTCTTCATCACCGTGTAGCGCTTGCTGAAACGGCCAAGCATGTCGACCGCCACCGTGCGCGCAGGATCGAGCTTCAGGCGCAAGGCGGCGCCAGTGCAGTCCTCGCCGAGTGGCGTGACAAAGCAGAGCGCGTCCTTCGCAGGCGTACCACCGACGTTCGTCTTGATGCCCGCGGCTTCCAGCGCCGTCGCCAGTTCGCGGCCGCCATCCTCGTCGGCAATCCACAACGCTGTCGGCGCGGGCTGCTTCGAGACCTTGATCGTCGGCGGGCTCACCGCGTCGGCGTTCTTGTAATCGTAAAAGCCAATGCCGCTCTTGCGACCGAGCAATCCGCCGGCAACGCGCGTCGCCAGCAAGGCCGACGGCTGGTACATCGGTTCCTGGTAATAGCGGCCGTACATGCTCTCCATCACCGCATGGGTGACGTCGCCGCCGATCAGATCGAGCAGTTCGAACGGGCCCATGCGGAAGCCGGCCGCTTCCTTCATCAGTTCGTCGACCTCGCGCGGGTTGGCGATGCCCTGCGCAACGATGCGCAGCGCTTCGGGGCCGTAAGCGCGGCCGGCATGATTGACGACGAAGCCCGGCGTGTCGGTGGCGACGATAGGCGTCTTCGCAATGCGCTTGGTCAAAGCGACGAGTGCATCGGCGAGCGACGGATCGCTGCGCAGGCCCGCGATGACCTCGACCAGTTTCATCACCGGCGGCGGATTGAAGAAATGCAAACCGCCGACGCGCTCCGGCCGCGAGCAACCGGCGGCGATTTCGGTCACCGACAGCGACGAGGTGTTGGTCGCCAGCACGGCATCAGGCGCAACGATCGCTTCCAGCTTGGTGAACAGATCGCGCTTGACGGCGAGATCCTCGACGATGGCTTCAATGACGAGCCCTGCCCCTTTGGCATCCTCGAGCTTGGCCATCGGCTTGAGCTTGCTCATCACCGCCGCTTTGGCATCGGCCGTCATGCGGACTTTGGCGACCTGGCCGTCGAGCCCCTTGCCGACAGCCGCGATGGCTTCGTCCACCGCACCGGCGCGTGCATCATAGAGCAGCGTTTCGATACCGGCCTGCGCGCAGACCTGCGCAATGCCGCGGCCCATGGTGCCGGCGCCGAAAACGGCGACGACAAGATCGGGTTTGGTCAGATCGAATGGCATGGATGCTTATTTGCCTTCATAGGTCGGCTTGCGCTTCTCGAGGAAGGCCGCCATACCCTCCTTCTGGTCCTGCGTCGCGAACTGCAACTGAAACGCCTTGCGCTCCAGCATCAGCGCTGTCTCCAGCGGCGCGTTGACGCCGGCATTGACGATTTCCTTGATCTGCTGAACCGAGATGGGCGGCATCGCCGCGATCTCCCGCGCGAGGTCGAGCGCGCGCGAAAGCGCCTGTCCGGCCGGCGCGACATCGGCGACCGCGCCCATCGCGAAAGCCTCCGCCGCCGACAGGAAACGCCCCGTCATCAGCAACATCAGCGCGCGCTGCTTGCCGACGAGGCGCACCAGCTTCTGCGTGCCACCACCGCCGGCAAGAATGCCGAGCTTCACTTCGGGCAAACCAACTTTCGCGGTTTCGCCGGCGACGATGAAATCGGCGCACAGCGCCAGTTCGAAACCGCCACCGAGCGCGAAGCCTTCGACCGCGGCGATTACCGGCTTGGGGCATTCCGCGATCGGCCGATAATATTGCTGCACATTGCGCGCCATCACCTCGACCGGGCCGGCCTTGGCCATTTCGGCGATGTCGGCGCCGGCCGCGAACGACTTGTCGTCGCCGGTGATGACAATGACGCGGGTCTTGGCGTCGGCGCCGTAGCGCAAGGTCTCCTCGGCGAGGCGCTGGCGCAGCGGCAGGCTCAGCGCGTTGCGCACCTGCGGCCGGTTGAGCCGCAGCACGACAATGTCGTCGGTCGGATGTTCAACGAGCAGCGGATCGGGTTCGGTCATGAGTTGCGTCCTGGCGTCGGCCTTTGATCGAAAGCGGCCTTGCCTAACATGAGGGTCCGCCGTCGCCAATCGCGACAGGCCGTCTGAGCCGCGCAGGATAATTCGCTGCGTGTGCCTAGGATCGCTCCGCTGGCGCGAGCTTGGCGTCAATCAACTGGCGGCATTCCTTGAGCTCGTCGAGCACCTGGCGCAGCCGGTCTGATTGTTCGGCGGAGAGACCCGCAGACGCGGCAGGCTGAGGGGCCGGCCGCGGCGGCGGCGCAAAGGTCTCAGGCGTCGTTCGCGATACCCCACCGAGCCGCTCGCCGGGATCGATGCGCGGCATCGGCGCATCCTGCAAAGGCGGCTCGGTGCGATCCGCGCGGGTGTCCCGCTCGTTGAGGTCGCGACCGATGAGCGAGCCGATACGGTCGCGAAGGCCCCGCGGCTCTTCCAACTCCTCGGTCTCTTCCTCCTCGTCGCCTTCTTCTTCGTCGTCGGCGTCCAGCGCCTCTTCCGCGACGTCTTCCTCATCCTCGACATCCGCGGCGGCCGCCTGCGCGCCCTCCTGCCAGATCGTCATGACAAAATCGACGCCCTGCTCGCGCAGGATGCGTTGCACACCACGAATGGTGTAGCCCTCGCCGTAAAGCAGATGCCGAATGCCGCGCAGCAGGTCGATGTCGTCAGGCCGATAGTACCGGCGACCGCCGCCGCGCTTCATCGGCTTGATTTCGTTGAACCGGCTTTCCCAGAAGCGCAGGACGTGTTGCGGCAGATCGAGCTCGTCGGCCACTTCACTGATGGTACGGAATGCGCCCGGCGCCTTGTCGTCCAAAGCGGTCTGACCTGCGTGATTTGCGATGGAGCGGAATTTACAACAGTCGAACGAAGATTGTTATGCGTGTTCGGCTTCGTCGGCGACGTTATGCCCGTTAATCCGCTGCTTGAGGATCGCGGATGGCTTGAACACCATGACGCGGCGCGGCGAAATTGGAACTTCCTTGCCGGTCTTCGGATTGCGGCCGATGCGCTGGCCCTTCTTGCGCACCACGAAACTGCCGAAAGACGACAGTTTCACGGTCTCACCGCGCTCGAGGCAATCGGTGATTTCCTTCAGCACAAGCTCGACCAGCGACGCAGACTCGGTCCGCGACAGGCCGACCTTCTGGTAGACGGCCTCGCACAGGTCCGCTCTCGTTACAGTTTTACCAGTCATCGCCCCAGCCCAACCCAACCTTTGGGGAAGATATCTCGCTGAATAATCAAAGATATTAGCTATAGCGAAGGCGGTCAACGGGCGATTTGAACCCGTCTCGCGCCACGAAAGTACTTGCTTTCGGGCTACCAGCGTAGCAGCGCCGAACCCCACGTGAAGCCGCCGCCCATGGCTTCGAGCAAGATCAGATTGCCGCGTTTGATACGGCGGTCCGCCACAGCGTCGGCGAGCGCCAGCGGGATCGAAGCCGCCGACGTGTTGCCGTGGCGATCGACCGTCAGCACAACTTTTTCGGGAGATATGCCAAGTTTATGCGCCGAGCCGTCGATAATCCGCTTGTTGGCCTGATGCGGCACGAACCAGTCGATGTCGGCGGCGCTGGTGCCGGTAGCGGCGAAGGCGTCCTCGATCACGTCGGTGATCATGGCCACCGCGTGCTTGAAGACCTCCCGGCCTTCCATTCGCAGATGGCCGACAGTCTGGGTCGAGGACGGCCCGCCGTCGACGTAAAGCTTGGAACGGTGCTTGCCGTCCGAGCGCAGATGCGTGGTCAGCAGACCCCGGTCATCGGAGGTACCCGGCTGATCCTGAAGCTCCATGACCACGGCGCCGGCGCCGTCGCCAAACAGCACGCATGTGGTGCGGTCGTTCCAGTCCAGGATGCGGGAGAAGGTTTCGGCGCCGATCACCAGCGCCCGCTTGTGAGCGCCGGCCTTCAGCATGCTGTCGGCGACCGACAGCGCAAAGACAAAACCCGAGCAGACAGCCTGCAGGTCGAAGGCGACGCCCTGAGAGATGCCGAGGTTGTTCTGGACCGTCACGGCGGTGGCCGGAAAGGTCTGATCCGGGGTGGCGGTCGCCAGAATGATGAGGTCGATGGTATCGGCCTCGACATGGGCATGCGCCAGCGCCGAGCGCGCCGCGTGCGTGGCGAGGTCCGAGGTCAGTTCGCCGGCGGCCGCGATGTGGCGCTCGCGGATGCCGGTACGCTGCACGATCCACTCGTCGGTCGTGTCGACGGACTTGGCCAACTCGTCGTTGGAGAGGATGCGGGCCGGCAAATAGCTGCCGCAGCCGAGAATGACGGAACGCTTCACTGTCACGAGGTCGCCCCGTTTGCCGCCGGCTCCGCCGCCGCCTTGGCGGCCTGCGCCGCTGCGCGTGTTTCGAGATCGCGGGCCAGGTCCTGGCCGATCTTGGCGAGAAGCTCGTAACGGATCATGTCGTATCCCATGTCGATGGCCGCGGCGTAGCCCTCGGCGTCGGCGCCGCCATGGCTCTTGATGACAACGCCGTTGAGGCCCAAAAAGACGCCGCCATTGGCCTTCCGCGGGTCCATTTTTTCCCGCAGCAGCGAGAAAGCCGGCTTGGCCAGCAGATAGCCGAGACGCGCACGCCAGGTCCGGCTCATGGCCGCGCGCAGATATTGCGCGAACTGCTTGGCGGTGCCCTCGGCGGCCTTGAGCGCGATATTGCCGGCGAAGCCTTCGGTGACGACCACGTCGACGGTGCCCTTGCCGATGTCGTCACCCTCGACGAAGCCCTGATAATCGAAATGCGGGAAGTCGCCTTCGCGGAGCAGACGGCCGGCTTCCCTCACCTGCTCGAGACCCTTGACCTCTTCGACGCCGATATTGAGCAGGCCCACGGTCGGCCGCTCGATGTCGAACAGTACGCGCGCCATGGCGCTGCCCATGACGGCAAGATTGATGAGGTGATGTTCGTCGGCGCCGATCGAGGCGCCGACGTCGAGCACAACGGACTCGCCCTTCAGCGTCGGCCACAGCCCGGCGATGGCGGGACGGTCGATACCGTCCATCATTTTAAGGTTGAACCACGACATCGCCATCAGCGCGCCGGTATTGCCCGCCGACACCGCGACGTCGGCCTCGCCCTTCTTCACGGCGTCGACAGCGAGCCACATCGACGACTTGCCGCGGCCATAGCGCAGCGCCTGGCTCGGCTTGTCGTCCATGCGGATCGACACATCGGTATGGATGAAGGTCGATTTTTCCTTGAGCTTCGGCAGGCTGTCGAGCAGCGGCGCAACCACCGCCTGGTCGCCGAACAGACGGAATTCGATATCCGGGTGTCGTTCCAGCGCGAGCGCGGCGCCCGGCAGAACCACGGACGGGCCGTGGTCGCCACCCATGGCGTCAATCGCAATGCGTATCTTATCGGGCATGAAACGGCTCGATGGGTGGCCCGGGCGGCCTGGACGGAGTGGCGGTCGGGAGCATGATCATGTCTTTCAAGACGGCTCCCCAGCAATCGGGATCATGCGCCCGCCAGAATGGCGTTGAGCGCGCCGCCCGGCAAAGGTCCGGACTCGGGGCGCCGCCGGGCAACATAGCGAGTGCGCCGACCGTGACAAGCCGTTTTAGTTGTTGCGCTTTCCCGGATTTTTCTGCAGCGCCGCCAGGGCGGCGAAGGGTTTGTTGCCGGTCTCCTCGACCGCAGGAGGCGCAAATTCCGCCCCTTCCTTGCGCGGATAGGGGTCGATGGCAAGGATCAGGAACTCGGCGGCGATGGCACCGAGATCGATCGAATTGCCGATGAGCGGCTCCGGGGCGTCCTCGCCGGCCGGGCGTGGCGGCTCGGAGGCGCCGTGCTCGTCGAGGACCGCGCCAGCGGCCGGCGGCGCGAACGTGAGGTCGATGGCCTCATCGATCTCGGTTTCCATCGGCTCCAGCGACACCACGCAGGTCTGCCCGACCCTGGCGCGGACACGGCCGCTCACCTCCAGCTTGCCGCCGCGCTTGGCGAGATCGAAAGTGGCGCTGACGGCAGGCACCTCGCGGAGTTCGGCGAGCCGGGCAATGGCGTCGCGGGCTGGCTGCGGCGCTTCGATCTCGCGATGCAGCCCGCTCTCCGGGATCTGGTCCAGGGTGACCGGCACACTCCAGGGCACCACCTCGGCGATACCGGCAACCGTCTGTTGTGGCCCACGCTGCGGGCCGCTTTTCCTGCTCATGATCGAACTCTTACCAGATTTTCGCCCAGCCGCGTCAGCCGACAGACACCGGCACACGCGCCGGATCGGGGAACTGGAGGTTGCCGACAGCGACAGCCGCGAGGTCCTGCGTCTTGAGCGCAGCAGCAGCGGCGACGACATAATCGGCCAGCCGCGGCGCGGCTTCAGAGGCCGCCGGCGCACCGCCATAGATATTCCGGGTCAGCGCCGACACCAGAGCCCCGCGGTCGTCCAGGGCTTCCAGATAGGCCCTGGAACGGCCGTAGAAGGCCTGCCCCATACGCTTCATTTCCTTGGGCACCTTGAGGTCGCTGATACCCATTTCGCGCAGGTTGTCGTCCATGTCGGCGCAAAAGCGGTCGAAAACCGCCTGCCCGGCGCTGTCGAGCTTTCCGTCGACGGTCAGGCGGTCGAGGACAAGGGCCAGATGCAGAACGATCAGGTCGAAACGGCCGTTAACCGTATCGGCGACGGCAAAGTCGCGATAGAACACCGGCAATCGCGCCTGTGCCACGATCATGCCATACAGGGCCGAAATGGTGTCGCGCTGAGGCTTGCGGCGGAACAGGGAAAAGATCATGAGCCTGGGTGCCTGACGGCGGCGTTTGAGCCGCGGAATGGCTGCCGGTTTAGTGGACGCGCCGCCGGATGCAAAGGCTCAAATGAGGCCCGCCCACGGGACGCCCTTTTTGGATATACCGATTTCGAGGATGCCGATTTGATGATGAATGCCCGGTCGAACCGCCTGCCCGCTCGCCGCCCGCCGCGCCTGATTGCGCGCGCGCTCGCTCTCGGCCTGACTTTGACCGCGCCGGTCTTGCTGGCCGGCTGCGGCAGCTTCGGCGAGACGCTGCAGCGCGGCTACGTGCTGCCCGAAGGCGCGCTGGAGCAAATTCCGATCGGCGCGACGCAGGAGCAGGTGCTGATCGTGCTCGGCACGCCGTCGACGGTCGCGACCGTCAGCGGCGACGTGTTCTATTACATCTCGCAGAAGGCCGAACGCAGCGCCGCCTTCCAGCCGCATCAGGTCACCGACCAGCGCGTCGTCGCCGTCTATTTTGACAAGGACCGCAAGGTGACGCGACTTGCGAATTACGGCGTCAAGGACGGCAAGATCTTCGACTTCGTGTCGCAGACCACCGAAACCGGCGGCAACCAGCTCAACTATCTGCGCGGCGTCTTCAACGCCTTCAAGATGTTCTGAGGCGATCCTCCGCTTCACACGAAGTATTCCAATTAAAAAGAGCCCGCGGCAACACGCGGGCTCTTTTTTATCGGCGCTTTGCAAAGGTTCGTGTCTTCGGCCCCGCCGCCAGCAGTTTCATATGGAACGTCCTGCCGCTTGGTCTTATAGGGACCACGAGACAGGACAAACCGAGATGAAATCACGACCGACATTGCGAGGCACACATGCCTGGTGGAGCATTGGGCTTGCGCTGCCGGTGTTCGTCGTCTCTCTGACGGCCGTCCTTCTCGCCCATGAAGATTTGCTGGGGCTGAAAGCCAGTCAGGCTCCGTCGGCGCTGCGCGCCCTGCTGCCCAGCGCGCCTGCGATTACGATGCCTGAAATACGGGGCTCGGCTCAGCATCATGACGGCAAGCGCTATATCGGCACCCGCGCCGGCGTCCTTGTCGAGGAAAACGGCACGCTCCGGCCCGTCAAGGAGCTAAGCGGCCTCGACGTGCGCGCCATCGCCAGCATCGGCCCCAATCTTTGGGTGGCAACCAAATCGGGGGTCTGGCTCCGCGACCAGGCGTGGAGCCGCGTGCTCAAAGCCGAGGCCTGGTCGATCGAGACACGTCGCGACGGCGAGATTGCTGTCGGCACCAAGGAGAACGGGTTTCTTCTCACCAAAGACGGCCGCGACTGGCGAACGGACGGTGTCATCAACGCCGGCCTGTCCGCTTATGCCGCGTCGGCCGGCACGCCGCCAATCACCTGGCAAAAGCTGGTCCTCGACATGCACACCGGCCGCGCTTTCGTCGGCAAGGAATACGAGTGGCTGTGGATCGATCTGCTCGGCGGGACAATGCTGTTCCTCACCGTCTCGGGATTCATCATGTGGTGGCGCTCGCACCGGCGGATGCTGATCGTCCGGGCCGGCCGGACAAGCAACACCCGCGCGGCGCGTTCCGCTACCAGGTGAACGACGTCCTGACGTAATAGGTCGCGTTCGAGCGCTGCGTGCTGACGACCCGCGACGCGATGGTTCCGTTGGCGTTGTAGGTGATCAGCGAGCGCTCGTCGGTCGGCCGCAGCAGGTTCAGCATCCCCACCGTGACCGTCACTGTCTTGGTGACATCGACCTTGGCCGAGAAATCGAAGCGGTCGAGGGCCGAGAACTCGGTGCGCTGCGTCTGCCCGTTGGACTGCAGAATGTCCTGCGAATAGGCATAAGTGCGGTTGTAGTTGATGCCGAACGTCGTGTTCCACGGCCTGACGTAAAGATCGAGGCCGACATTGGTTACGAGGTCGGGCTGTTCCGCGAAGCGCCGCGTCTGGTTGGTCAGCGGATCGGTCAGCTCGGTCTTCACGGCGGTCGCGTTGCCCCACAAAGTCAGTCCGGGCACCGGCAAGAATGTCAACGGCAGACGGCCCTCGACCTCAACACCGAACAGCTTGCCGTCGCCGGCATTGCGCGGCCGCGAAACGTATCGCCCATTCTCGAGCGCCAGCGCGGTTTCGATCTTGTCCTCGAACTGCCGGCCGAAAACATTCGCCGACACGATGCCGGTGCGCTCCTGGAAATACCAATCGACGCCGGCATCCGCGCCCCAGATACGTTCCGGCTTCAGCGCCGAATTGCCCGCGGTGTCGGGATTGAGAATGGTGCCGCCATTGGTCGTGACGACGGGCACGAGTTCGCGCAGATCCGGGCGCCGCAATGTGCGCGCACCCCCTGCCCTGAGATCGACGTTCGGCAGCGCCGATAGCCGATAGTTCAGAGACGGATTGACGTCGACCGCGTCCGTCGACGAAGCCGCGCCGAGATAATCGGTCGTGATTGTCGCGCTGCGCTCGGTACGCACGCCGAAGGTCAACAGGTCAGGACCGAACACCGGCACCTTGTCCATTACATAGCCGTAATAGATGGTCTCCTTGATGTCGTAGACACGATTGTCGACCTGGCTTGGCACGCCGCCGCTAAACCGCGTCTCGGTCTCCTTGCGCGTGCGCCGGGTCGCTCCGCCGCCCGCTTCGAGCTGATGCGCTCCGAATGCGGTGTTCACAGCAAATCCGGGCGACAAATATGTGAGATCGACGGGCACCTCGCGGCTGCCGAAGGTTTGCGAGGTGAGCGCACCGTTGATGTTGTAGTTGCTCACGGTCGAGTTGCGCGACGTATCTTCCCGGCCCTTCTGGACATCAAGGAAGGCACGGAAGCTCGTGGTCTTGTCGACGGTGTGCCGCCATTCGGCATAATTACCGATGGTCTCGCGGGTGCGCAGGCGCAATTCGTCGGTGACGCGGTTCACCCAGTTTTGCGGCGCGGCCAGCCGGCTGTCGCTCTGCTCGCGGCGTTCTTCCGAGCGCAAATAGGTCGGTGCAATCGTCAGAACATTGGACTCGTCGAACTCATAGTTGAAGCGGCCGAACAGGCTGTATTCCTTGAAGCGGCGCTTCTGGTCCTGAAGGTTTCCGCCGTTTGGCGCGGTGCCGCCGGCGCCATAAGTGTACTGGTTCTCGCTCTCTTCGAGACGCCGCACCTGGTAGCCGCCGCCGATGAAGGCATTCAACTTGCCCTGACGTCCGCCGGCGAAGGCCGTTATATCGCCGATCGCGCCGATATTGCCGTACTGTCCGCCGCCAAGGCTGATGCCGACTCCGGGCTGACTGAACTGACGCTTCGTAATGATGTTGATCGTTCCGGCCGCGCCCTGGGAATCCATGTTCGCCATCGGGCTGCGGATGATCTCGACCCGCTCGACAAGCGCCGCGGGAATGCGATCGATTTCAACCGAGCGGTTCGATGCGCTGTCCCAGATCGGCCGGCCATCGATCAGGACCTGCGTATATTCGCTGGGGATCCCGCGAAGCTTCACCTCGCGCGATCGGTTGACGCCCGGAAACGTAACGCCCGGAAGTCGCCTGATGGCATCGCCGACATTCATGTCGCCGAACTGATTGAGTTGCTCGCTGTTGATGACGACCTTGGCGTTCGGCGACTGCGAGCGCTCTTCAAGCGCATGCTGGACGGACGAACGAATGGTGTCGCCCTCGACGGCGATCTGCGGAAGTTCGATGCTCTGCGCCTCCGCATCGCCTGGAGAAAACGCCAGCAGCAAAGCCGCCGGCGCGGCGAACGAAACGGATCTCGCGACTGAAAAACTCATGATGCCCCCTTAATTTCCGCGGGGACCGTATGTGGCAGGACACTGAGCGTCAAAATTACGCAGCAATATCAAATACTAAGATCAACAGATCTGGATTTATTCCAAGCTAAAAAGAGCGCCCATTTATCTGACCGCGCTCGCAAAAAACAGGCCCGAAATCGCGCCTAAAAAGTTGTTTGAAACGAAAGGACCCGCGACAACCTGCCGCGGGTCCTTCCGATTGTGATCGTGCATCGTCTCGCGTCCCCGGCATGGCCGGGGATCGCGAGCTTTGCTCAGTGCGCCAGGATCGCCAGCAGCAGCAGAGCCACGATGTTGGTGATCTTGATCGCCGGGTTCACGGCGGGACCCGCCGTGTCCTTGTAGGGATCGCCGACGGTGTCGCCGGTCACGGAGGCCTTGTGGGCTTCCGAACCCTTCAGATGCTTGACGCCGTCCTTGTCCACGAAGCCGTCCTCGAACGACTTCTTGGCGTTGTCCCAGGCGCCGCCGCCCGAGGTCATCGAGATGGCGACGAACAGGCCGTTGACGATCACGCCGAGCAGCGAGGCGCCGAGGGCGGCGAAGGCGTTGGCCTTCGAACCCGAGATCGCCAGCACGCCGAAGTAGACGACGATCGGCGCCAGCACCGGCAGGAGCGACGGAATGATCATCTCCTTGATGGCGGCGCGGGTGAGCATGTCCACCGCGCGGCCGTAGTCCGGACGCTGGGTGCCCTGCATGATGCCGGGCATTTCCTTGAACTGACGGCGGACTTCTTCCACCACCGAGCCGGCCGCACGGCCGACCGCGGTCATGGCGATGCCGCCGAACAGGTACGGGATCAGGCCGCCGAAGATCAGGCCCGCGACCACGTAGGGATTGGACAGGTCGAAGGAGACCGTGCCGATACCCTGGAAGTACGGGGCGCCCGACTTGGTGAAGGCGGCGATGTCGTTGGTGTAGGCGGCGAACAGCACCAGCGCGCCGAGGCCGGCCGAACCGATGGCGTAGCCCTTGGTGACGGCCTTGGTGGTGTTGCCAACCGCGTCGAGCGCGTCGGTGTTGTGACGCACTTCCTTCGGCAGCCCCGACATTTCGGCGATGCCGCCGGCGTTGTCGGTGACCGGGCCGAAGGCGTCGAGCGCGACGATGATGCCGGCAAGACCGAGCATCGTGGTCACCGCGATCGCCGTGCCGAACAGGCCGCCGAGCTGGTAGGTCACGATGATGCCGGCGACGATCACCAGAGCCGGCAGCGCCGTCGATTCAAGCGAGACCGCGAGGCCCTGAATGACGTTGGTGCCGTGGCCGGTGACGGAAGCCTGAGCGATCGACACGACCGGACGCTTGCCCGTGCCGGTGTAGTACTCGGTGATCCAGACGATGAGACCGGTCACCACGAGGCCGAGAACGCCGCAGATGAACAGGTTCTTGCCGGTGATCGCGAGGCCGCCGACGGTGCCGATCTGGCCCCAGCCGATGGTGTAGTGCGTGGCAACGGCAAGACCGCCGATCGACAGCACGCCGCCGGCGATAAGCCCCTTGTACAGCGCGCCCATGATCGAACCGTTCGGGCCGAGCTTGACGAAGAAGGTGCCGACGATCGAGGTCACGATGCAGGCTCCGCAGATCGCCAGCGGATACAGCATCGCCGAGCCGAGGATCGGCTGGCCGACGAAGAAGATCGCCGCCAGAACCATGGTGGCGACCACGGTCACCGCATAGGTTTCGAACAGGTCGGCCGCCATGCCGGCGCAGTCGCCGACGTTGTCACCGACGTTGTCGGCGATGGTGGCCGGGTTGCGCGGATCATCTTCCGGGATACCGGCTTCGACCTTGCCGACGAGGTCGGCGCCGACGTCGGCGCCCTTGGTGAAGATGCCGCCGCCGAGACGGGCGAAGATCGAGATCAGCGAGGCGCCGAAGGACAGCGCGACCAGCGAGTCGATGACGACGCGGTTATCGGGAGCGAGGCCCTTGGGTCCGATCAGGAACCAGTAGTAGACGGCGACGCCGAGCAGCGCGAGACCGGCCACCAGCATGCCGGTGACCGCGCCGGCCTTGAACGAGATGTCGAGGCCTTCGGACAGCGAGCGGGTCGCGGCCTGCGCGGTGCGGACGTTGGCGCGCACCGACACGTTCATGCCGATGAAGCCCGCGGCGCCCGACAGCACGGCGCCGATCAGGAAGCCGATGGCGACCCAGGAGCCGAGCAGCAGCCAGAGGCCGATGAACACGACGACGCCGACCATGGCGATCGCCGTGTATTGACGCTTGAGATAGGCCTGCGCGCCCTCAGCGACAGCGCCGGCGATTTCCTGCATGCGCGCCGAACCTGCATCGGCCGACATCACGGACTTGATGGCCCAGATGCCGTAGACGATGGAGAGCGCACCGCAGGCGATAATGGCCCAGAGAGCAGTCATGAATCATCCTCGAAGTGATTATGTGCGGGCGGGAAAACGCTCCCGCCGGCACAGGAGCGTCGAGGATGGCCGCTTTGAGGGCGCTTCACCCCGACCGGGAAAGCGGCGGGACCTTGCCAAAATCGTGTCCGCAAAGCAACGCCCCAACCGGGCTGATTTTACAGGAAATTCGGTACCGGCGTGGGGCCGTCCGGTGGATCCGGGAGAGACTCAACGCGCGATTCAGCACCCTGCTTTCTTATCCCTCCCCGTCTTCGGGGAGGGTGGCGCCGCGCGTCAGCGCGGCGTCGGGTGGGGAGCGGCATTCGCGACAAGACCCCACCCGGCTCGCTATCGCTCGCCACCCTCCCCCTGCGGGGGAGGGATAAGCAAGCAACATCGCCCCTGTTGTTGAAGGCCCGGGGCGGCCTGCCTTCCTCTTCCCTCCCTCGGAAACGCCGAGGGGATGGAGCGCCACGAGGCGCCCTTTTGTGGAGATCGCACCTTGCGGTGCGCTGTGCCCTCGATTTGGAGGACACATGCGCCCCGCGGCGCTCCATCGCGGTGTCATTCCGGCACGGGCCGCGCTTTCGGCGGCTGGGCCGCTTTCGCGGCTAGCACGCACCGTCAGCAAGCTCCTTGCAGGAGGTCCTATTGCCTCCGGGCGGAGCCCCGTCGCCGCCCGAGCGCCTGGAA
>Ga0182747_1000949_pt1 | contig 24171 bp, 24 predicted proteins | sample eDN3rd30CBELigBY_FD_128526 | JGI IMG/M metagenome (GOLD analysis project Ga0182747, IMG submission 128526) | Enriched backyard soil microbial communities from Emeryville, California, USA - eDNA 3rd pass 30_C BE-Lig BY (version 2) (version 2) | ecosystem: Environmental > Terrestrial > Soil >...
GGAGACCCCATGAAACTCTTCCTCGGCAACAAGGCCTATTCGAGCTGGAGCCTGCGCGGCTGGCTCGCCGCCCGGCACAGCGGACTGCCGTTCGAGGAGGTCACCGTCCCGCTCTATGACGAGGACTGGTCGAACCGCCGCGAGGGCGACGAGTTCGCGCCGTCGGGCGGCAAGGTGCCGATCCTGTGGGACGGCGACGACATCGTCGTCTGGGACAGCCTGGCCATCATCGACTATCTCAACGAAAAGACCGGCGGCACGCGCGGATATTGGCCCGAAGACATGGCGGCGCGCGCGATGGCGCGGTCGATGGCGGCCGAGATGCATTCGAGCTTCGCGGCGCTGCGCCGCAGCCACAGCATGAACATCCGCCGCATCTATCCCGCCGCCGAGCTCGCGCCCGACGTGCAGGCCGACGTCGTGCGCATCATGCAGATCTGGGCCGAGGCGCGGGCGCGCTTCGGCGGCGAGGGCGACTATCTGTTCGGCGACTGGTCGGCCGCCGACATGATGTTCGCGCCTGTCGTCACCCGCTTCATCACTTATTCTATCCCGCTGGCGCGCTTCGCCCTGCCCTATTGCCAGGCGGTGATCAGCCACCCGCACATGCAGGAATGGATCGGCGGCGCGCAGGCCGAGGATTGGGTGATCGAGGCGTTCGAGGGCCCGGTGGAGGGGTAACCCAGGATCCTCCCTGTCGCGCAGCGATGGGGAGGTGGCAGCGGCGCAGCCGCTGACGGAGGGCCGAGTGCGAAGCACTCGCTGGCGCTCGCGGCCCCTCCCCCGCCTTCGGCGGTCCCCCTCCCCACCGCTTCGCGGCAGGGAGGATATCCTCAAGGCAGCCGCTTCACCGGATAGGGCGTGCCGTCCTTGTGCGTATAATGATCGGGCGTGAACAGCATGTCGATGTCCGAATAGCCGCCGCCGATATCGTATTTCTTGCCGCCGCCGAGCGCGACGAACACGCAGTCGGCCGCCGATTCGTTGACCAGATGATGGCCGTTGGTGCTGCCCTTGGGCCAGACCGCGATGTCGCCGGGACGCATCGGTGTTCGGCCGTCGTCTTCGATCAGCACCGCCTCGCCCGCGATCATCACCAGCATCTCGTCCTCGCCGTCGTGCCAATGGCGCTGCGACGACCAGGCGCCGGGTTTGAGCACGACATGGCTCGCGGCGAAATCCGAAAGGCCGCTGGGGGGCGCGAGGCGGCGGTACCAGCGGCCCGCGACGGCCTGGTCGAAGGGCTCTGGATAGCCGGTCGCGTTGGTCTGCGGAATCGCGTCGAGGTCGATCTTGGGCATGGCAGTCGCTTTCTTTGTTCCTCCTTTGTTTCGCACAAAAGCGGCGCGATGCAAAGCCTCGACTTGACGCGGCGCAAAGGGGTAAGGGAGCGGCATGACCCATGGCATCGACCCGCTCGACCTTGCAAAGGCGCTGATCGCCGCGCCCAGCGTCACCCCCGCGACCGGCGCGGTGTTCGATGTGCTCGAGGCGGCGCTGGCGCCGCTTGGCTTCACCGTCGAGCGCTTCATCGACGGGATCGAACCCGACGGGCCGGTCGAGAATCTGCTCGCGGTTCGGACGGGTAAAGGGCCGGTGCATTTCGGCTTTGCCGGGCATCTCGACGTCGTGCCGCCGGGCGTCGGCTGGACGGGCGACGCCTTCGATCCGCAAGTGCGCGGCGAGCTGCTCTACGGGCGGGGCGCGGTCGACATGAAGGGCGCGATTGCCGCCTTCGTCGCCGCGGCGGCCGCGACTCCGGCCGAGGCGGGAACGATCAGCCTGATCGTCACCGGCGACGAGGAGGGCCCTGCGGTGTTCGGCACCCGCGCGCTGATGGAACATATGGACGCGCGCGGCATCCGCCCCGACATGATCCTCGTCGGCGAGCCGACCTCGGTGCAGCGGCTCGGCGACATGGTGAAGATCGGGCGGCGCGGCTCGGTCAATATCTGGATCGACGTGCCCGGCACGCAGGGCCATGTCGCCTACCCCCACCTTGCCGACAATCCGATCCCCAAGCTGGTCCGGATCCTCGCCGCGATCGACACGGTGACGCTCGACGAGGGGACCGAGTGGTTCCAGCCGTCGAACATCGAATTCACCGATATCGAGGTCGGCAACGGCGCGACCAACGTCATCCCCGCCTCGGCGCGGGCGCGGCTGTCGATCCGTTTCAACGACCAGCAGAAGGGCGCCGAGCTCGTCCAGATGATCGAGCGCATCGCGCGCGACGTCGAGCCGGCCGCGAAGGTCGTCGGCAAGATTTCGGGCGAAGCCTTCCTGACCCCGCCGGGCGAGCTGTCGGCGCTGGTCGCCGAGGCGATCCACGCCGAGACCGACGGGATGCCCGAGATGTCGACGACGGGCGGCACATCGGACGCGCGCTTCCTCCACGCGCTGTGCCCCGTGGTCGAGTTCGGGCTGACCAACGCGACGATGCACAAGCTCGACGAGGCGGTCGCGGTCGAGGATCTGCGCACGCTGACCGCCATCTATCGCGGGATCCTGATGCGGGCCTTCCTCTAAACCCTAATCCTCGCGCCCGCGCCGCAGGATCACATAGACCGCGCCGGCGCCGCCATGGCTGATGTGCGCGGGACGCAGCGCGACGATCCGGTCGGCGTGGGACGAAGCGGCGAGCCAGTCGGCGAGCGAGGCGCGGATCGCGCCGCGCGGGCGCGGCTCCCCGTGCATCTGCGGCAGGCGGTCGGCGCCCGGGCGCAACCGCCCCGCGACGACGAGCAGCACGCGCGCACCGCGGACCAGCGCGCGGGAAATCGCTTCGTCGAGCAGCGCCTGCGCCGAGGCGAGTGTGTGGCCGTGGAGGTCGATGCTGATCTCAGGGCGGACATGGCCCTTGCGGAGCCGCCGGTCCCAATGACTGTCGAGAGTCGCATGGCTGTGCGTCCGGCGCGGCGGCGGCAGCGGAGATGCGCGTACCGGGGTGGCGGGTGCGGCGATGCCGCGCGGTGCGGGCTTGGGTGGGCGCACGGTCGGCGGCGACACCGGCGGGATCGTGGTCGGCCCTTTGGGGAGAGGGCGCACCGTCGCCGCGACCTTCTTCCAGAGCGCCGCTTCGTCGGGGTCGAGCCGGCGCGGCATCGTCAGACGCCTTGCGGCGCCAGCCGCGCGACGCTGGCGCGCGGCAGCAGGAGAAGCGCCGAGCCGCGCGCCGACATGCCGCCGGCGAGTGCGCGCGCGCGGTCGCCCGCGCCCCAGAAGCTGTCGAAGCGGTTCGCGCCCTTGATCGCGCCGCCGGTGTCCTGCGCGATCCACAAACCGCCCGGTTCGGCGCGGTCGAGCGAGAGGAAGACGGGGGCGCCGAGAGGCACATATTTGGGATCGGCGGCGAGGCTGACATGCCCGGTCACCGGTACGCCCAGCGCGCCGAGCGGCCCGGGGCCGGTGAGGGAGCGGAAGAAGACCCAGCTCGGATTCTCGTTCATCACCGCGGCGCCGCGCACCGGGTCGGCGCGCAGATAATCGAGGATGCCCTGCATCGACGCCTGCCCCGGCTGGAGCTCGCCGCGATCGCGCAGCAGCTTGCCGATGCCGACATAGTCGCGGCCGTTCTGGCTGTCGTAGCCGATGCGCAGGATGCTGCCGTCGGGGAGGCGGAGCCGCCCCGAACCCTGCACCTGGAGGAAGAAGAATTCGGCGGCGTCGGCCGCCCACGCGATTTCGAGTCCGCGCCCTTCGAGCGCGCCGCGCTCGATCGCCGTGCGATCGTAATAGGGGACGAAATTGGTGCCCTCGACGCGGCCGCGGATCTTCTTGCCCTGAAGCGCGTCCGAAAACAGGCCGAGGTCGACGTCGACGAGGTCGGCGGGACGGCGATAGATGGGGACGTCATAGCCCGGCTGCTTCGTCCGCGAGGCCGCGATCTCGGGTTCGAAATAGCCGGTGACGAAGGCGGCGCCGGCGCCGACCTGCACCGTGCCGAAATAGCGGCTGAAGAAATTGCCCGCGTCGCGATCGGGCCAGGCGCCCGCCGCAGCGCAGCTTTCGGCCCATTCGGCGGGCTGGGTGAGGCCGCTCGCGTCGGCACGGCGCTGGACCGACGGGCAGCTGAGGCGGAAGGCCTTGAGCGCGGCGGTGGCCTGGTCTGGCTTGATGCCGAGCTCATTATATTCGGGGCCGAGGACGACCCCGGCCTCGGCGGCGGTGGTCGCGTCGGCAGGTGGCGGAGGCGCGGCGAGCGGCGGGTTGGGTGTCGCCGGGACCGGCGGCGCCGCAACATCCGGCGCGGTCGAGGGACGCGGCGTATAGGGTCGCGGCGTCCCGGCGGGTGTCGGCGCGGGGCCGGGCGCGCTGGTCGATGGCGACGCGGGGGCGGCGGCATCGGGAATCACCGATGCGCAGGCCGAGAGCAAAGGCAGCGCGGCGAAAAGGGCGAAACGGAACGCGGGCGTGCGCCGTGCCGCGCCCCTCGCGGTGGCCGGCACGGACGTCAGGCCGATTCGGCTTCGTCGAGCACCCAATTGGGGTCGTTGCTGCCGATCGCGCGGCGGAAGGTCCACAGATCGTCGGTCTGCGTCGCGTCGCTCATCGATCCTGCGATCATCCGGCCTTCGGCATCGCGCGTTACCGCGCTGATGTCGGCCAGATAGCGGACGGTGATGCGCGCCTCGCCGCGATGGACCGCGACCGCGGTGATCTTCGCCGAATCGATGCCGACGAGGCGGTTATCGAGCCGCTCGCCGCGCGCCTCGCGCGCGTCGATCGCATCGGCGAAGGCCTGATAGCTGTCGTCGTCGCACAGGTCGCGCAGCGTGTCGCGGTCGCCCGACCAATAGGCTTCGAGGATCATGCGGTAGGCCGCCTCGGCGCCTTCCATGAAGCGGCCGGCGTCGAAATGGCGGTCGCTCGCGAGCAAGGTGCGCAGCCCGGCTTCGGCGGCGGGTTCGTAGACGAGCTTCGACGGATCGGCCGCCGATCCCTGCGGCGCGGGCAGCGCATCGGCGTCGTCGAGACGCACCGGCGCGGGCGCACCGCGCTCGTCGCGGCGCGGCAGGACAGGCTCCTGCTCGTGCCCGGTGCGCTTGCCGAGCACCGAATAGAGTCGCATGCCGAGAAAGGCGGCGATCATGGCGAGCAGGACAATCGAAAAAGCGGTCACGGGCAAACGTCCAATGCGGCGAGGATAGGTTTCTGCGTCAACATAGGCGATGCACCGCCATGTTTCAAATCTCCCTTGGCCCCGGCTCCGCGACAGGTCAACGCCTGGCACCCCCGGCGGTTGCGGCGATCCGTGCCACGGCCGCGACGGGCAGCCCCATTGTGCTGGCCGCGCACCGCTGCTAAGCGCGCCCGCGAGCGACGCGCGCCGCCCGGTCGGTGCGGGTTCCCGTCCTTCGAGTTTCCAGCGAAAGTGCAATCATGGCCGACGAAACCACCCCCGAATTCACGCCCGAAACCCTGACCAACGGTGAGGACAACAGCCCGGCGATCGGCCTGATCTCGCAATATGTGAAGGATCTGTCGTTCGAGAATCCGAACGCGCCCGCAGCCTATCAGTGGCAGTCGGCGCCTCAGATGGACGTCCAGTTCAACATCAGCGCCGAAGGCGTCGGCGAGAATCTCTATGAGGTCGCGCTGAAGATCGACGTGACCTCGAAGGCCGACGAGGGCACCCTCTTCGTCATCGATCTCAAATATGCCGGCCTGTTCGGGGTCCGCAACGTGCCCGACGACCAGCTCCAGCCTTTCTTCCTCGCCGAAGCGCCGCGCATCCTCTTTCCCTTCGCGCGCCGCGTCGTCGCCGACGCCGTGCGCGACGGCGGTTTCCCGCCGCTGCTGCTCGAGCCGATCGATTTCCACGGCCTGTTCATGCAGCAGCTGCAGGCGCAGGGCGAAGGCCAGGGCGAGATCCCCGCGCCGGTCGGCGAGGCCTGAGGCACGCCTTTGGGGGGAAGCCCGACCTTCCCCCTCCTCTTCAGAGGAGGGGTAGCGAGACTTGGTTCGGCAAAGCCGAGCCTAGTCGCAGCGGGGTGGTGCTTTTCCATCCCGCGCAAGATCGGCATCCACCACCCCGCTGCGACTAGCGAGCAAGCTCGCAAGTCTCGCTGCCCCTCCTCTGAAGAAGAGGGGGTCAGGGCGTGACCAGCCTCGTCAAGAGCGTCGGGACGATCGGCGGGCTGACGCTGGTCAGCCGCATCTTCGGCTTCGTGCGCGACATGCTGCTCGCGCGCGTGCTCGGCGCGGGGCTCGCGGCCGACGCCTTCCAGCTCGCCTTCACCCTGCCCAACACCTTTCGCCGGCTGTTCGCCGAGGGCGCCTTCTCGGTCGCCTTCGTGCCGATGTACAGCCGCGCGCTGCATGGTGCGGAAGGCGAGAAGAGCGGCGAGGACGCGGCGGCGCGCTTCGCCGACGACGTGCTCGCGGTCTTCCTGTGGGTGCTGCTGGGCTTTTCGGCGGTGATGATGATCGTCATGCCGGGGATCGTCTGGCTGCTCGCGCGCGACTTCCAGGACGTGCCGGGCAAGTTCGACCTCGCGGTCTTCCTGAGCCGGGTGACCTTTCCCTATCTGGGGCTGATCAGCCTCGTCGCGATGCTGTCGGGGCTGCTCAACGCGCGCTCGCGCTTCGCGCCCGGCGCCTTCGCCCCGGTGCTGCTCAACATCCTGCTGATTTCGGGGATCATCGCCGGCTGGTGGCTGCGCGGCGACAGCCATGACGACCGCATCGTCGCGATCGCGCTCGCGGTATCGGTCAGCCTCGCGGGGGTCGCGCAGCTCGCCTATCTGCTCTGGGCGGTGCGCCGCGCCGGGCTCCGGCTGCACTGGCGGCTGCCGCGCTTCACCCCCGAGGTGCGCAAGCTGGGGATGCTGATCCTGCCCGCGACCTTCGGGGCCGGCATCTATCAGGTCAGCCAGTTCGTCGACACCTTCTTCGCGACGTCGCTGCCGCAGGGGTCGCTGACCCTGCTCAAGCTCGCCGACCGATTGAACCAGATGCCGCTCGGCATCGTCGGCATCGCGCTCGGCACCGCGATCCTGCCGATGCTGTCGCGCCACATTCATTCGGGCGACGCCGCCGAGGCGCAGCGATTGCAGGGCAATGCCTTCGAGATGGCGACGCTGCTGACGTTGCCCGCCGCCGCCGCGCTCGCGATCTGCGCCCCCGCCTTCACCGCCGCCTTCTTCGTCGGCGGCAAGTTCACCGCCGCCGACGGCGCGATCATGGCGAACATCGTCGTCGCGCTCGTCGCGGGGCTGCCCGCTTATGTGATCGTCAAGATATTGAACCCCGGCTTCTTCGCGCGCGAGGATACGCGGACGCCGGTGTGGACCGCGCTCGCGTCGCTGATCATCAACATCGCGATCAACCTCTATGTCGTCGAACATTATGGCATCGTCGGGCTCGCGGGGGCGACCGCGGCGTCGGCGAGCATCAACTGCCTCCTGCTCTATGCCATCCTCCACCGCCGCGGCTGGTTCCACTTCACCGCGCGGCTCGCGGGCCGCATCGCGCGCCAGCTGGTCGCGGTGGCGGCGATGGCGGCGCTGCTGTGGTGGATGATGCCGCTGCTCGCGGACCATTATGGCGGCTCGGCGTTCGAGCGCGCCTGGTCGCTTGCCGCGCTGGTCGCAGCGGGCGGCACGGCCTTCTTTGCCGCCGCTTTCCTCGTCGGCGCGCTTGACAAGGATCTGCTCGCCATGCTGACGCGGCGGCGCGCGCGCAACGGAGCGGCGCCTTCACAGGAGTAGACCATGCGGATCGTATCGGGCATCCAGCCCACCGGAAATTTGCACCTCGGCAATTATCTGGGCGCGATCCGCAACTGGGTGCGGATGCAGGACGATGCGGCGGCCCAGGGCGGCGACTGCCTCTTCTTTCTCGCCGACCTTCACGCCATCTCGATGCCGCATGTGCCGGCCGACCTGACCGCCAATACGCGCGCGATGACCGCGGCGCTCGTCGCCTGCGGCATCGATCCCGACCGATCGACCCTGTTCAACCAGGCGCGCGTCCCCGCGCATGCCGAGATGCAATGGCTCCTGAACGGCACCGCGCGGCTCGGCTGGCTCAACCGGATGACGCAGTTCAAGGACAAGTCGGGCAAGAACCGCGAGAGCGCGTCGGCGGCGCTCTATACCTATCCGGTGCTGCAGGCGGCCGACGTGCTGCTCTATCAGGCGACGCACGTGCCGGTGGGCGAGGACCAGAAGCAGCATCTGGAACTCGCGCGCGACATCGCGCAGAAGTTCAACAACGACTATGCGACCCCCGAAGCGCCGGTCTTCACCCTGCCCGAGCCGATCATCCCAGCGGGCGCGGCCCGGATCATGAGCCTGCGCGACGGATCGGCGAAGATGTCGAAGTCCGACCCCTCCGACATGAGCCGGATCAACCTGACCGACGATGCCGACACGATGATGCAGAAGGTGAAGAAGGCGCGAACCGACCCCGAGGTGCTGCCGTCGGAGGCGGCAGGGCTCGAGGGGCGGGCCGAGGCGCGCAACCTCGTCGGCATCTATGCGACGCTCGCCGACATCAGCGTCGACGCGGTGCTCGCCGACTATGCGGGGCAAGGCTTCGGCGCGTTCAAGCCGGCGCTCGGCGAGCTGCTGGTCGAGAGGCTCGCGCCGATCAATGCGCGCTTCGTCGCGCTCAAGGACGATCATGCGGCGCTCGACGCGATCCTCGACAAGGGCGCGGCGAAGGCAAGAGCCCTTGCAAAACCGACACTCGATGCCACTTATGATGTGTTGGGCCTGTGCCGCTGACGCGGCGCGGAACCGGAACCGGCGGGGAACAAAGCCGCGACGAACCGGGTTCAACCAAGGTTAAGTCGCTTTGGCGTAGTCATGGTATAAAGCGCGGGTCATACTGCGCACCGAATCACGGAGCATGACAATGAGCAAGATCAACTTCAGGCGCCTCGGCCTCGCCGCGATGACCGGCGCCGCATTGGCGCTCGCGGGCTGCGCAACCCCGTTCAAGGCCGACGTCGCGCGCTTCCAGACGCAGCTTCCGGCGCCGCAGGGCCAGAGCTTCGCGGTCGAGGCGGGCAATCCCGCGCTCGAGGGCGGGATCGAGTTCGGCCAGTACGCCAATCTCGTCGCGGGCGAACTGACCCGCTATGGCTATCGTCCCGCCGCGCCGGGCGAGAAGGCCGACCTCGTCGTCCATATGGACTATGGCATCGACAAGGGCCGCGAGCGCGTGGTGAGCACGCCGAGTTTCGGCGACCCCTGGTACGGCGGCTGGTACGGCCGCGGCTTCTATCGCCCCGTCATCGTGCGCGGGCGCCACGGGCGCCGCTATGTCGCCGGCTATTACGATCCCTTCATGTGGGGCGGCTTCGGGCCCGGCTGGGGCGGCAGCGACGTGTCGAGCTACACCGTCTACACGAGCGACCTCAGCCTGCGCATCGACCGCGCCGCCGACGGCTACCGCCTGTTCGAGGGCCGCGCCGAGGCGCAGTCGCGCGACAACGACCTCGTCGACATCGTCCCCAACCTGATCCAGGCGATGTTCACCGGCTTCCCCGGCAATTCGGGCGAAAAGGTCCGCATCACGGTGGCGCCGCCCGAAAAGGGCTGATCGCCGCATATCGAATTGAAAAAGCCCGCCCTCCATACGGAAGGCGGGCTTTTTTATGGGTGGATATGCGCGTGCATCTCGAATGGGAGTGGCGGGAGGCGGCCGTAACAAGACATTGAATTCTTCGTCACCCTGAACTTGTTTCAGGGTCCATGGCCCGCCCTCGAATTTGGCGCGGCGCCGAAGAAGAGATTTGGCCATGGATGCTGAAACAAGTTCAGCATGACGAGGCTGGATGACAGCTCCCCACCCCCAATCAGCTATTCAAACTCCGGCGGATCGCTGCGATTTCGGCGTCGAGTTCGCTGTCGTTGACGCGTAGCGCCTCGACCGTACGCACCGCGTGGATCACCGTCGAATGATCGCGCCCGCCGAAGCGGCGGCCGATCTCGGGATAGGAGCGCGGGGTCAGTTCCTTCGCCAGATACATGGCGACCTGGCGCGGGCGGGCGACCGCGCGGACGCGGCGCTTCGACGCCATTTCGGACTTGTCGAGCCGGTAGTGGGCGCAGACGGCGCGCTGGATCTCGTCGATCGTGATCCGCGGGCGGGCGCTGCGCACATTATCGGCGAGCCGGTCCTCGGCAAGCGTCAGGTCGATGCGCGCACCGGTGAGCGCGGCATAGGCGAGCAGCTTGTTGAGCGCGCCCTCGAGCTCGCGGATGTTGCGGGTGAAATGCTTGACCAGATAGGCGACGACGTCGTCCGGAACCTCGACCATCGGCATCGCGGCGAGCCGCTGGCGGATGATGCGTTCGCGCAGATCGTCCTCGGGCGCCTCGATATCGGCGACGAGCCCGCCCGACAGCCGCGACAGCAGCCGCGCCTCGACCCCGTCGAGCATCGCCGGCGGCCGGTCGGCGGTGACGACGAGACGCTTCCCCGCGGTCATCAGATCGTCGATCGTGTGGAGCAATTCCTCCTGCGTCGAATTCTTGCCGATCACGAATTGCAGATCGTCGAGCAGCAGCAGGTCGGCGGCGCGCAGCCGCGCCTTGAACGCCATCATGTCGCCGCCGCGCATCGCGCCGACGAATTCGAGCATGAACTTCTCGGCCGACATCAGGATGATGGTCGCGGTCGGCTCGATCGCGGCATAGCTTTGCGCGATCGCATGGAGCAGGTGCGTCTTGCCCTGCCCGGTGCCCGAGCAGAGATAGAGGGGATTGAACTGCGGCACTTCCGCCATCGCCATGCGGCGCGCGGCGTTGGCGGCGAGAATGTTCGAGCGCGCGACGACGAAGCGGTCGAAGCTGAGGCGGGCGTCGAAAGGCGATGGAGTTGCCGGCGCGAGCGCGGCGGGCGGGTCGAAACTCGGCAGCGGCGCGGCCAGGGTCGCAGCGCCGCGCTCGGCGGCTGCGACGCCCGCACGGACGAGCACCGTGCGCACCGCGGGCAGATGATGCCGCCATGCGAGCTCGAGCCGGTCGCCGAATCGCTCGTTGATCCAGTTGGCCGAAAAGCGGCTCGCGGTTTCGAGGGTCACCACCCCCGACAGCGAGCAATAGTCGGCAAAGCGCACGGGCTTCAGCCAATGGTCGAAGGTGCGGACGCCGAGGTCGCGACGCAGCCCTTCGGCGACGCGCGGCCAGAGCGTCGCGGCGTCGCCGCTCATCGCCCTCTCTCCCGCATCGCTGCCATGACTGCTCCCGCTCTCCATCACCTTGCGTCGCCCCTCCGGTCCCCCTGTCACCGCCGAAACGCGCCCGCGGCCGCTCCACGCGCCGATCCTCCGCCCGCGGCAAGCGCAAGCGTCCCACCCGGGACCAGCCCGAAGGAGTGCGAATCATGTCCATGTAACGGCCGTCGGCGAAGGCCAACGACCCCCCTGTCTAGGCAGGAGAGAGAGATGGGATCAAGGCCGGGGCGCGTAAAAAATCTGAAATAAAATTCTTGACTCGCCCCACCCCTCGGAAATGCGACTATGGGGTAATTATTCCATATTTTTCAGCTATTTATAGCTGACCCCATTCCCGCGCCCGAACGAATCGCGATGAATCCGCCACTTACCGCGCTGCAACAGCAATGACTTTTGGCAGTCATAAAAAAGACCCGCCGGGCGAACCGGCGGGTCTTTGAAATCGGTACGCTGCGAAAGCCGAATCAGGCGATCGCGTTGACGCTCTTGGTCAGGCGCGAATATTTGCGCGCGACGGTGTTCTTGTGGAGCACGCCCTTGGCGACGCCGCGCGCCATTTCGGGCTGGGCCGCCTTCAGCGCCGCAGCGGCGGCGTCCTTGTCGCCGGCGGCGACGGCGGCTTCGACCTTCTTCACCAGCGTGCGGATGCGCGACACGCGGTTCTTGTTGACGATCGTGCGCGCCGTGTTGCGGCGGATGCGCTTCTTTGCCTGCGGCGTATTGGCCATAAGTTCCTCAAAAATCCAATCGGTTCAACGGTCGGAGCACAGCCGAAAGCGGAGCAGCCGAATCGCGCGCGGGCGGCGAATCAATGTCCGGATGCGGCCGGTTCCGGATGACCGGACCCTGCTCGAAGGGTGCGCGCATAGCGGTGAAGGGCGATTGGGTCAATGCCTATTGCGGGCAACGGCCCACATCAGCGCTGGCATTTGGGGCAATAGAAGGTCGAGCGCCCGCTCTGCACGACGCGCGCGATCGTGCCGCCGCATTGGCAGCGCTCGCCCTCGCGACCGTAGACGCGCCAGTCCTTCGCGAAATAGCCGAGGTCGCCTTCGGGGCTGAGGAAATCGCGCAGGGTCGAACCGCCCGCGGCGATCGCGGCCGTCAGCACATCCTTGATCGCGGGGACGAGCGCGGCGAGCCTGGCCCGGGGAACGTCGGCCGCGGGTTTGAGCGGCGAGATCCGCGCCATGTTGAGCGCCTCGCAGACATAGATGTTGCCAAGCCCCGCGACGATCGTCTGGTCGAGCAGCATCGCCTTGATCGGCGCGCGGCGCCCGCCGAGCGCGCGCGCCAGATAGGCGGCGCCGAAATCGTCCGCGAGCGGTTCGGGGCCGAGCGTCACGAAGGCGGGGAAGCGCGCCAGCGGGTCGCCCGCGACGAGATCGACCGAGCCGAAGCGGCGCGGGTCGTGGAGGAAGAGCCGATGGCCGCCCGCGGTTTCGAGGAGCAGATGGTCGTGCTTTCCGGCTTCGCCCCCTTCGGTGCGCCAGCGCCCCGACATGCCGAGATGAAAGATCATATGGTCGTCGCGGTCGGTCGAGACGATGCCATATTTGGCGCGGCGCGACAGCGTCGTCACCGTCGCGCCGGTCAGCCGCTGCGCGAGGTCGGCCGGAAAGGGCCGGCGCAGGTCGGGGCGGAAGGTCGTGACCGCGACGAGCCGCTGCCCTTCGAGAAAGGGCGCGAGACCGCGGACGGTGGTTTCGACTTCGGGGAGTTCGGGCATATCGCCCATGCGGCTACGCTCCATTTGCTTGCGCGACAAGGCCCGGCTAAAGGCCGGGACGCACTTCCGCACTCCCCGCAAAGGCGCACATCAATGCCCACTCCCGACACCGTCAGCTTCGGCTATGAAGAGGTCCCCGCGGGCGCCAAGACCGCGATGGTCGGCGAGGTGTTCAGCCGCGTCGCGCGCAAATACGACATCATGAACGACGCGATGTCGGGCGGGATGCACCGGCTGTGGAAGGACCGCTTCGTGCGCCGCGTGAAGCCGCGCGCTGGCGAGGCGATCCTCGACATGGCGGGGGGCACCGGCGACATCGCCTTTCGCATGGAGCCGTCGGGCGCGAGCATCACCGTCGCCGACATCAACCCCGACATGCTCGGCGTCGGCATGGAGCGCGCGGCCGAGCGAGGCATCGCCAGCCTCGTCTGGTCCGAGCAGAATGCCGAAAAGCTCAGCTTTCCGGACCAGTTCTTCGACGCCTATACGATCGCCTTCGGCATCCGCAACGTCACCGACATCCCGGCGGCGCTCGCCGAAGCGCATCGCGTGCTCCGCTACGGCGGGCGCTTCTTCTGCCTCGAATTCTCGACCAACGAATGGCCGGGCTTCAGCCAGGCCTATGACGCCTATTCGCATCATCTGGTGCCCAAGCTCGGCAAGCTGATCGCGCAGGACGAGGACAGCTATCGCTATCTGATCGAATCGATCCGCCGCTTCCCGCCGATGCCCCAATTCGCGCAGATGATCCGCGATGCGGGGTTCAGCGCGGTGAAGGTCGAGCCGATCCTGGGCGGGCTGGTGGCGATTCACAGCGGGTGGAAGGCTTGACCCGTCCCGTCACCCATATTGTCCGTCTGCTGCGCTGGGGCCGCATTCTCGCACGCCACGGCGCGTTGCGCGGGATCGAAACGGCTCCCCAGACTCCGCCGGGGGTCAAGCGGCTGTGCCGGATCGCACGGCTGGGGACGATCCAGCCGAAGGTACCCGACTATGCCGCCGCCTTCCAGGCGATCGGCCCCGCCGCGGTCAAGCTGGGGCAGACGCTCGCGACGCGCCCCGACCTTGTCGGCGAGGAAGCCGCGCGCAACCTCCTGACCTTGCAGGACGCGCTGCCTCCCGTCGCCTTCGACCGCATCCGGCAGGAGATCGAGGCGACCTTCGAGGCACCGCTCGAAAGCCTCTACGCCGAATTCGATCCCGAACCGGTGGGATCGGCGTCGATCGCGCAGGTCCATCGCGCGGTTACGACCGAAGGCCGCAAGGTCGCGGTGAAGGTGCGCCGTCCCGGCATCGACAAGCAGTTCGCGCGCGACATCGACACCTATGAATGGGCCGCGGCACATCTCGAGGCGCTGGGGGGCGAAGCCTCGCGCCTCCGCCCGCGCCAGGTGATCGCCAACTTCCGCCGCTGGACCTTGCGCGAACTCGACCTTCGGCGCGAAGCCGCGTCGGCGTCCGAGCTTGCCGACGCGATGACCGGCGTGCCGACCTATGAAGTGCCCGCCATCGACTGGGATCGCACCGCGAACCGCGTGATGACGCTGGGTTGGATCGACGGCATCAAGATCTCGCACCGCGACCAGCTGATTGCCGCCGGGCACGACATGAAGACGCTCGCGGCGAACCTCGTCCACGCCTTCCTGCGCCAGGCGATCGCCGAGGGTTTCTTCCACGCCGACATGCACCAGGGCAATTTGTTCGTGAAAGCCGACGGGACGATCGCCGCGGTCGATTTCGGGATCATGGGGCGGATCAACCGGCAGGCGCGCTACTGGCTCGCCGAGATTCTCTATGGGCTGACCACGGGCAATTACCGCCGCGTCGCCGAGATTCATTTCGAGGCGCAATATGTCCCCGACTATCACAGCGTCGAGGAGTTCGCGACGGCGCTGCGCGCGGTCGGCGAGCCGATGCGCGGCAAGCCGGTGAGCGAACTCAGCGTCGGGCAGATGCTCGACGGACTGTTCGCGATCACGCGCGATTTCGACATGCAGACCCAGCCGCACCTGCTGCTGCTCCAGAAGACGATGGTGATGGTCGAAGGCGTCGCGACGATGCTCGACCCGAAGATCAACATGTGGGACGTCTCCGGCCCCTTCGTCAGCGCCTGGATCCGCGACGAGCTCGGCCCCGAGGCCGCGCTCGCCGACGGCATCCGCGAGCAGGGCAAGACGCTGGCGCTGATCCCCGACATCATCCGCCGCCTCGACGCGCAATTGCCCAGGAAAGGCGCCGCGCCCCCCGCCCCGCCGCTGCCCGACATTCCGCTGATGTGGGAGCCGGGCGAGAAGCGCGTCTGGTGGCGCTATGCGCTGACCGTGCTGGTGGGCGCCGCGGCAGGCGCGGGGCTGCTGCACTGGCTGGGTTGAAGCGCGGCTGAAATGCGCATATCTTATGCGCAAGGAGAATGGCGATGAACCGTCCGGCGCGATTCGAAGGACCCAAGAAGGCGACCAATGTGTCGTTGAGCGCCGAACTGGTCGAAGAGGCCAGGAAGCTCGGCATCAACGTCAGCGAAGCGTGCCAGACCGGACTTGCCGCCGAGGTGAAGAAGGCGCGCGAGACGGCGTGGAAGGAAGAGAATCGCGCCGCGATCGAAAGCTGGAACGACTACACGCGCGAGCATGGACTGCCACTCGCCAAATACCGGCTGTTTTGATGCCGCAGTTCGACGTTTACAAAAGTCGCGACGGGAACGAATTGTTGCTCGATTGCCAGAGCGACCTGCTCGGCCATTTCGATACACGTCTCGTCGTGCCGTTGGTCCCGGCGCAAACCGCACAGAAATTGTCGCGCCTGCATCCGCTTTTCGAGATCGAAGGCGAGCCCCGCATCATGGCGACGCAATTGGCGTCGGCGGTCGACATGCGGGAATTGGGCACCCGCGTCGCGTCGCTGGCCGAGCGGCGCTATGACATATTGAACGCAGTCGACATGCTGCTGACGGGGGTTTGACGATGGCGGCGAAACGCATCCTGCTCATCATCGGCGGTGGCATCGCCGCCTACAAGAGCGTCGAACTCGTCCGGCTGCTCCGCAAGGCGGGCATGACCGTGCGCTGCGTGCTGACGCGCGCGGGCGAGCAGTTCGTGACCCCGCTGACCCTCGCGGCGCTTTCGGAGAACAAGGTCTACACCAGCCTCTTCGACCTCAAGGACGAGGTCGAGATGGGGCATATCCAGCTCTCCCGCGAGGCCGACCTGGTCGTGGTCGCGCCCGCGACCGCCGACCTGCTCGCGAAGATGGCGGGGGGCATCGCCGACGATCTGGCGACGACGCTGCTGCTCGCGACCGACAAGCCGGTGCTCGCGGCGCCCGCGATGAACGTGCGGATGTGGCTGCATGCCGCGACGCGGCGCAACGTCGCGACGCTGCGCGGCGACGGGGTGACGGTGATGGAACCCGACGAGGGCGAGATGGCGTGCGGCGAATATGGCCCGGGGCGTCTTCCCGAGCCCGAGGCGATCAAGCGGGCGATCGACGAAGCGCTCTCTTCTCCCCTCCCGCAGGAGGGGGACTTTAGCGGCCAGCCCGATTTCGCGCCCGCGAACCATCGCCCGCTCTACGGCCGCCGCATTCTCGTCACCGCGGGCCCGACGCACGAGCCGATCGACCCGGTGCGCTACATCGCCAACCGGTCGAGCGGAAAGCAGGGCTTCGCGATTGCCGCCGCCGCCGCCGAAGCCGGCGCCGAGGTGCTGCTGGTCGCGGGCCCGGTGCCGCTGCCCACGCCGCCCGGCGTGGTCCGCGTCGACGTCGAGACCGCGCTCGAGATGGCGGCGGAGGTGCAGGCGGGGCTTCCCGTCGATGCCGCGATCATGGTCGCCGCGGTCGCCGACTGGCGCGCCGCCGACACCCACGCGCAGAAGATCAAGAAGGATGGCAGCGGCGCGGTTCCGCCGCTCGCGCTCGCCGAAAATCCCGATATCCTCGCGGGGCTCGCGAAAAGCGCCGAGCGCCCGTCGCTGCTGATCGGCTTCGCCGCCGAGACCAACGACGTCATCCCGCACGCGCAGGCGAAGCTCGCCAAAAAAGGATGCGACTGGATCGTCGCCAACGATGTCTCCGCCGACCCGATGGGCGGCGAAACCAACCGCGTTCACATCGTCAGCCAGGACGGGGTGGACAGTTGGGACCGGCTGCCCAAACAGGCGGTCGCCCGCAAATTGATGGAAAAGATCGCCGATGAGCTCGACCTCCGTTCACCCCCTGATTCCGATTGAGATCCGGATCCAGCGCCTGCCCAACGGCGGCGGCCTGCCGCTGCCCGCCTATGCGTCGGACGGCGCGGCGGGGATGGACGTCGTCGCGGCCGAGACGCTGACGCTGCGCCCCGGCACGCGCCACGCGGTCGCGACCGGTTTCGCGATGGCGATCCCGCCGGGGTATGAGGTGCAGGTGCGCCCGCGTTCGGGCTTGGCCCTGAAGCATGGCATCACCTGCCTCAACACGCCGGGAACGATCGACAGCGACTATCGCGGCGAGGTGAAGGTGATCCTCGCCAACCTGTCGGACGATAATTTCGAGATCAAACGCGGCGACCGCGTCGCGCAGTTCGTTCCCGCACCGGTGCAGCGCGCGGCCTTCACCGAGGTAGCGGCACTCGATGAAACCGCGCGCGGCGCGGGCGGCTTCGGATCGACCGGCGTCGCGAGCGAGGCGGCGGAGGCCGAGGACGCCGCCCCCGAAGGCGTCGGATCGCTGGCGGCGATGAAGATGCGGCGGCCCTGAGCCTTGCTGTCGGACGCCGAGCTCGACCGCTATGCGCGCCAGATCATCCTGCCGCAGTTCGGCGGCGCCGGGCAGGCGAAGCTGAAGGCCGCGCATGTCGCGCTGATCGGCGCGGGCGGAATCGGCTGTCCGGCCATCGCCTATCTGGCGGCAGCGGGGGTGGGCCGGCTGACGATCATCGACGATGACGTCGTCGAGCTGTCGAACCTCCACCGCCAGCCGCTGTTCGCCGACGAGGATATCGGCGCGTCGAAGGCCGAGGTCGCGGCGAAGGTGGCGCGGCGGATCAACCCGCATGTCGAGGCGGAGGCGCGGGTCGAGCGGCTGAGTGACGCGAACGCCGAAGCCCTGCTGGCGGGGGCGGAGCTGATCCTCGATGGCTGCGACAATTTCGCGACCCGGCTGGCGGTGAATCGCGCCGCGGTCGCGCTCGAAATTCCGCTGCTCTCGGCCGCGATCGGCGCGTTCGAGGGACAGGTCGCGCTCTACGAAGGCTGGCGCGCGGGCAGCCCCTGCTACGCCTGCCTGGTCGGCGACGACCCGAACCGCGAGGGCATCAACTGCGCCGAGACCGGCGTGATGGGGGCGCTGCCGGGGATGATCGGCACCACCGCCGCGCTGGAAGCGGTGCGCGCGCTCAGCGGCTGGGGACGGTCGCTGACCGGTCGGCTCGCGATCATCGACATGCTCGAGCGGCGCTGGCGTGAAGTGGGCGTGCCCGCGGACCCGGAATGTCCCATATGCCGGGGCTGAACCTGATCGTCGCGAGCGCGGACGGATCGCGACTTTACGCGGCGCTCGAAACCGCGATGGCGGCGGCGGCGCTCGGGCAGCCGGCGCGGCTCTTCCTGCAGGGCGAGGCGGTCGCCTTGCTGCGCGCACCGGTCGGTTTCGCCGGCGACGCTGCGCGCGTCGCGGCGGGGCAGCCCGACCTCGCCCAGATGATCGCCGAAGCGGCGGCGATGGACGTCGCGATCATCGCCTGCCAGTCGGGCATGGCGCTCGCTGGGATGACGGCCGAAGAGACGGGACCACAGGTGCGCGCCGGCGGGCTCGTCGGCTTTCTGGCGGGCGTCGGGGCGGACGACCGGCTGATCGTCTATTAGGGATTCTTGCAGACGCTGATTGCCGAAGGATCGGGGCGCTTGCCGATCGGCACGAAGCGCGCGAGATAGCCGCCCGCGGTCTGTTTGTCGTCGTAGGACAGCAATTTGTAGCCGACCGCCTGGAATTCGCAGACGAGCAGGCGGAAGGGCGTGCCGTGCTGCGCGATCGGACGATCTCCATCGACCACGATCACCTGCCCGCCCGGGCGCAGCGCGGGGCGCAGCCGCCAGAGGAAGGCGTAGGGCTCGCCGATCTCGTGATACATATGGACCATGAAGACGCGATCGAAGCTGTTCGCGGGAAGCCGCGGATCGTCGACCGCGCCGAGCTTCAGCGAGACATTGTCGAGCCGTTCGCGCGCGACGCGGTCGGCGAGGCGCTCGATCACCTCGGGCTGGATGTCCTGCGCGAGCACGCGGCCGCCGGCACCGACCCGACCCGCGAGGCGCACGGTATAATAGCCGTCGCCCGCACCGATGTCGGCGACGGTCATGCCGGGGCGAACGTCAGCCGAGTCCATGACGTCGTCGGCCTCGTTGACGCGGTCGCGCGCTTCCTCGGACGACCATCTCGTCGAGGTGATCGGCGCGACGGGGCGGTCGGCGGGCGGGAAGTCGCGCGCGGTCTCGACGCGGTCGTCATTATCCTTCCACGGGGCATCGCAACCGCCGAGCAGCGGCAGCAGCGCCAGTGCGGCGAGCAGGGCCGCGCGGCACCTCATCAGTCGATGTCCTCCACCTCGACCTTTTCGCCGGTCACCTTCTGCGACAACGCGGCCGCCATGAAGGGATCGAGCGCACCGTCGAGGACGTCGCCGGGCGCGGTCGAGGTGACGCCGGTGCGCAGGTCCTTCACGAGCTGATAGGGCTGGAGGACATAGGAACGGATCTGGTGGCCCCAGCCGATCTCGGTCTTCGCCTGATATTCGCCGCTCGCCTCGGCCTCGCGCTTCTGGAGCTCGGCCTCGTACATCCGCGCCTTCAGCATCCCCATCGCGGTCGCGCGGTTCTTGTGCTGCGAACGGTCGTTCTGGCTCGCGACGACGATGCCGGTCGGGATATGCGTGATGCGCACCGCCGAATCGGTCGTGTTGACGTGCTGGCCGCCGGCGCCCGAGGCGCGATAGGTGTCGATCTTGAGGTCGCCCTCGTTGATGTCGATCTGGATATCGTCGTCGATCACCGGATAGACCCAGACCGACGAGAAGCTGGTGTGGCGGCGCGCCGAGCTGTCGTAGGGCGAGATGCGGACGAGGCGATGCACGCCGCTCTCGGTCTTGGCATAGCCATAGGCGCTTTCGCCCTTCACCAGCATCGTCGCCGACTTGATGCCCGCCTGCTCGCCCGCCTGATATTCGACGAGTTCGACCTTCATCCCGCGCTTTTCGGCCCAGCGCATGTACATGCGCTGGAGCATCTCGGCCCAGTCCTGGCTTTCGGTGCCGCCCGCACCGGCGTGGATTTCGATATAGGCGTCGTTGCCGTCGGCCTCACCCGCGAGCAACGCCTTGACCTTGTCCTGCTCGGCGCGCTGCGCGAGCGCCGCGAGGCTGGCGACGGCATCGTCGACCAGCGCCTCGTCGCCTTCCATCTCGGCGAGCTCGATCAGTTCGACCGTATCGTCGCGCTCCGTCTCGATCGCGCGCGTCGCGGTGATCGCCTCGTCGAGGCGGCGGCGTTCGCGCATGACCTCCTGCGCCGCCTTGGGGCTGTCCCACAGCGTCGGGTCCTCGACCTTCGCATTGAGCTCGTCGAGCCGGCGTACCGCGCGGTCCCAGTCGAGGAAGCGGCGCAGCAGCGCCAGCGCGGCGTTGATCGTGTCGATATGATCCTGCGCTTCGGCGCGCATGTCCTTGCTCCTGAATTCGGTGGGCACCGGCCATAGAGGCTCGGGCGCCCGTGACAAGCCGTCAGATGATGCCGCCGCGATCGTCGAGGAAGTCGCTGTCGCTGCGTCGTCCGCCGCTCTGTTCGACCGGCGCGTCCTGCCGCTGGGCGGGTTTCGACGGCTTGATCTCCTCCTCGCGGATCGTCCGCCGGGGTTCGCTTTCGGGCTTGAACGCTTCCCAGATGATCGCCGCCTTGGGGTCGCTGCCCGGCCAGCTGCCATAGACGCGGCGGCCCGACTGGCGGTCGATGCGGACCATGCGGATGCCCTTCGGCGCGACAAAGGGCACCGGCTGGCGATCGGCGAGCGCGTCGAGGAAGAATTGCTTGAACACCGGCGCCGCGAGGCTGCCGCCCTGCGCATAGCCGCCCATGTTGCGCGGCTGGTCGAAGCCGAGATAGAGGCCCGCGACGACGTCGGGGGTGCCGCCCATGAACCAGACGTCCTTCGGCCCCGTCGTCGTCCCCGTCTTGCCGAACAGCGGCACGCCGAGATCGCGCAGCCGCTGCGCGGTGCCGCGCTGGACGACGCCTTCGAGCATGTGGACGACCTGATAGGCGGTCATCGGGTCCATGAGCTGTTTGCCCGAGGGCGCGAAGCGCGGCATCGGCCGGCCGCCCCAATCCTTCTGGTTGCAGCCCTCGCACGGGCGCCAGTTCCGCGGGAAGATCACCTTGCCGCGGCGGTCCTGGACATAGTCGATCAGCCGCGGCTTCAGCGCGCGGCCGTGATTGGCGAGCATCGCATAGGCGTTGACCAGCTTTTCGACCGTCGTCGTGCCGGCGCCGAGCGCGGTCGACAGATAGGGTTCGTGGGTGCCGATCCCCATCGTCTTGATCGTCTCGACGATCGGTTCCATCCCGACCTGGCTCGCGGTGCGGACGGTCATCAGGTTGCGCGACTGTTCGAGGCCCCAGCGCATCGTGTGCTGGCCCGACCCGCCCGCGCCGCCATAGTTGCGGAAGCATTTGTTGCCGAGGTTCGCGCCCTGATAGACGCAGAAAGGTCCGTCGACGATCATCGTCGCGGGCGTCATGCCGTTGTCGAGCGCGGTCGCATAGACGAAGGGCTTGATCGTCGACCCCGGCTGGCGTTCGGCCTGGGTCGCGCGGTTGAACGACGAGAGGCGGACGTCGAAGCCGCCCTGCATCGCATAGACGCGCCCCGAATGCGGGCTTTCGACGACCATGCCGCCCGATACTTCGGGAATGTTGCGCAGCGCGTAGACGCCGGGCGATGTCGCCTTGACCGCGATCAGGTCGCCGGGCTTCATCGCGACGAAGGCGCTCGTCCCACGCTTGCGATAGCCCATCTGTGCGGCGCTCGCGGGCAGCCGCCCGGTCGTTCCGTCCGAAAAGCCGATGCGCGCCTCGCTGCCCGTCTTCGAGAGCACCGCGCCGACGCGCCAATTGTCGTAGCTGATCCCGATGAAGCTCGAGGCGAGACGGCTCTGCCATTGGTCGTCGGCCTCGATCGTCGCGATCGGCCCAGACCAGCCCTTGCCCGCGTCGTAGCGGATCAGCCCGGCGCGCAGCGCCTTCGCCGTCGCCTGCTGCATCTTGTCGTCATAGGCGGTGCGCACCCACAGGCCGCCGGCATAGACGCTGTGCGGCCCATCCTCGGCGGTTTCGCCGAACTGGTCGATCAACTGGCGCCGCACCTCTTCCATATAATAGCCGCCGACCTGCGCGACCGCGCGGTTGCCGGTCTCGGTCAGGCCGAGCGGCATCGCCTGCGCGGCGTCGCGCTGCGCGGTGGTGATCCAGCCGTTGCGCGCCATTTCGCCGAGCACGAAGTTGCGCCGCGCCAGCGCCTTTTCGGCGTTGCGCGCGCGGCCATAGGTTTCGGGCGCCTTGGGCAGGATGGCCAGGAAAGCCATTTCGTGCAGCGCGAGCTGGTCGACGTCCTTGTCGAAATAGGCGCGGCTCGCCGCCTGGACGCCGAAGCTGCGCCGTCCGAGCGGAATCTCGTTGAGATAGAGTTCGAGAATCTGTTCCTTGGTCAGCGCCGCCTCGATGCGCTTGGCGAGGATCGCCTCGCGGATCTTGCGGGTGTAGCTGACCTCGCCCGTCAGCAGCAGATTCTTCGCCACCTGCTGGGTGATCGTCGAAGCGCCGACCGGACGGCCGTCGTTCTTGAGATTGGTCAGGATCGCGGTCGCGATGCCCGGATAATCGATCCCGCCATGCTCGAAGAAGGTGCGATCCTCGGCGGCAAGGAAGGCGCGGACGAGCAACTGGGGATATTCGCTATAGTCCAGCTGGACGCGGCGCTCGCGCGCATAGCTGTGCACCGGCTTGCCCTCGCCGTCGCGGACCATCGTCGGCAGCGGCGGTTCATAGTCGCGAAGCTGGTCGACCGAGGGCAGGTTGCGCGCGAAAATGACCCAGATCAGGATGATCGCGAGCAGCCCCGCGAGCGCCAGCCAGCCAAGCCAGCGGAACCAGCGGCGCGTCCACATGTCGCGCAGCCAGGCCATCGCGGCATTGCTGTCGCGGCGCAGACGGTAGCGGAAATGGGAAGAGGTGTCGGCGACCATAGAGTTCCGCCTCTAAAGCCTGCATGGCCGAAAGGGAAGCATGGTTGCGGTGGGCGGCTCAGCGCGGCGCGGCGAGATCGATGAGCGCGGCCCGCAGCATCGCCGCGACGTCGGCAAGCGCGGCGTCGGGGGCGATGCGCCTTTCTTCATAGAGCATCTCGTCGGCGGCGAAGCCGATTTCCACCGCGAGCCGCAGCCGGCGCCACAGGGACTCGGGGGCGACGCCGGGCAGAAAGGGTGCACAGGCGTCGACGAGGCGATCGGTGACGCCGCGGTGCGATTCGAGGCGGACATGCGCGAGCGCCGGGGTCGCGTGCAGCGCGCGCAATATCCATACCGCGCCCGGCTCGGCACGGGTGACGGCGGCGGTTTCGGCGAGCAGGTCGCCGATATGATCCGCCATCGCCGCGATCCCGCCCCCGGCATGGCGCAGCACCCAGGCGTCGAGCACCGCGTTCTGGCGCGCCATCAACCGCCGCCCGAGCGCTTCGAGCACCGCATATTTGTCGGCGAAATAGCGATAGAGCGCGGGCGGGCTGAGCCCGGCGCGCGCCGCGATGAGGTTCGTCGAAATGCGCTCGATCCCGACCTCGGCGAGCAATTCGCCCGCGACATCGAGCAGCCGCTCGCGCGTCGCCGCGGCGCGTGCCTGCTTCGGCGCCGGCTTCATCGCGCGCGGCCGCGCGCGCTCACCGGCCAGATGTCGACCAACGTGTCGCCCGCGACGATATGATAATGGTCGTAGAGGTTCACCGTCGGGTCGCAGTGCGGGACCGTAAGCGTCACCGGATCGCCGGGCGCGAGCTGTTCGCCGATGCCGGGCGAAACAAGCGCCGCATGCTCGTCACCCATGAAGGCGAAGAAGGCGGTTTCGGGCGCGCCGCGCCGCACCACCGCGACACCGCCGTCGGTCGACAGCGACTTGAAGCCCGCGTCGATGGTGACGAGCCCCGAATGATTCGCGCTGACCACGCGGGCGTCGAC
>Ga0182747_1000956_pt1 | contig 24077 bp, 21 predicted proteins | sample eDN3rd30CBELigBY_FD_128526 | JGI IMG/M metagenome (GOLD analysis project Ga0182747, IMG submission 128526) | Enriched backyard soil microbial communities from Emeryville, California, USA - eDNA 3rd pass 30_C BE-Lig BY (version 2) (version 2) | ecosystem: Environmental > Terrestrial > Soil >...
CCCGGCCCGCTGACGGCGATCGCCACGCTGAAAACGACGGTCGGCCCGACCATGATCTACGGCTTCATCGCGGCGCTGCCCGCCATGATCCTGGGCGGCCCGCTGTACGGCGCCTTCATCGCCCCGCGCATGACGACCCGTCCGGACGAAGCCCTGCTCGACCAGTTCACCGCGGCCCGGCCGCAGGCCGACGGGCGCGGCGAGCCCAGCGTGGGCCTGGGCGTGCTGGCCGCGCTGCTGCCGGCGCTGCTGATGCTGGTGCATGCGCTGGCCGAAATGTTGCTGCCCAAGGATTCCGTCGCGATGCGCGCGGCCGCCTTCCTGGGCGACCCGATGGTGGCGATGCTGCTGGGCGTGCTGTTCGCGGCGCTCACCCTCGTGTACCTGCGGGGCGGGGATGCCGAGAAACTGCGCGACGCGCTGGGCAAGAGCCTCAAGCCCATCGCCGGCATCATGCTCATCATCGCCGGCGGCGGCGCCTTCCAGCAGGTGCTCACGAGCGCCAAGGTGGGCGACGCGATCGTGCAGCTGACCCATCAGTTCGCCTTGCCGCCCCTGGTCCTGGGCTGGCTGATCGCCATGCTACTGTCGGTGTCGACCGGCTCGGCCACCGTCGGCATCGTGGGCGCGGCGGGCCTGCTGGCGCCGCTGGCGGGCGCCGACCCCAGCCTCAACCTGCCGCTGCTCGCGCTCTCGATCGGCTGCGGCTCGCTGTTCTTCAACTACGCCAATCACGCCGGCTTCTGGATGGTGAAGGAGTCCTTCGGCATGACCATGGGCGAGGCCACCAAGACCATCTCGGTGGTGCAATCCATCGTGTCGGTGGCCGGCCTCGCCATGGTCCTGCTGTTCAACACGCTGCCGCCGCTGGGCTGAGGAGAGAGAGAGGGAACCCATGACCGAAACGCCCCGAACCGCCGCCGCGCCCGCGACGCGCTCCGCCCTGGCTTCCGACGCGCGCCGCGCCCAGCTGCGGCGCATGAAGATCGCCGCGCTGGCCTTGCTGGTGGCGATGATCAGCGGCTTCATCACCAGCCACGTCATGGGCGGGCAGGGCGCCTGGGCCTGGGTGCGGGCGTTCTGCGAGGCGGCCACGGTCGGCGCGCTGGCGGACTGGTTCGCGGTGGTGGCGCTGTTTCGCCGTCCGATGGGCCTGCCGATTCCGCACACCGCCATCATCCCCAGCAACAAGGATCGCATCGGCGACAACCTCGCCGTGTTCGTGCGCGACCATTTCCTGGATCCCGACACGCTGATGGAAAAGCTGCGCGTGTTCGATCCGGCCGCGCGCCTCTCCCGCTGGCTGGCGCGTCCGCGCCAGGCGCGAGCCCTGAGCGAAGGCGCCCGCAACGTGGCCTTGCAGACGCTGGACCTGCTGGATGACCGGGCCGTGCGCGGCGTGATCCAGGCATTCGTGGTCAAGACCCTGCGCCGCTGGGACGCGGCCGACACCGCGGGCGAGGTGCTGGGCCTGCTGACGCGCGACGGGCGGCACCAGGAGTTGCTGGACGCCGCCCTCGAACGGCTGGGCGGCTACCTGGGCGAGGAAGAGGTGAAGGCGCGCGCCTCGGGCCTGCTGGTGAAGTTCGCGAAGAAGGAATGGCCTCGCATCATCGCCGCCGTGGACGTGCTGAAGTCGGTGGACGGCATCGCCGACAACTTGGCGGACCGGCTGGCCCGCGCTCTGGTGGAAGAGCTGCGCGACGTGCTGTCCGAGCCCGGCCATCCGGTGCGGCGCGACTACGAGGCCTGGGTGCTGGACTACATCCGGCGCCTGCGGGAGGACCCCGCGCTGTCCGCGCAGATCGAGGCGCTGAAGCAGCGCGCCATCGACCATCCCAAAGTGCAGGAGTACGTGCAGGGCCTGTGGGACGACATCCACGCCGCCTTGCGCCGCGACCTGTCGGACGAGGATTCGGCGCTGGCCCGCCACCTGGAAGGCGCCTTGCTGGCGCTGGGCCGCAAGCTGGGCGAGGACCCGGGCCTGCGCGAGGCGATCAACAACCACGTGCTGGGCGCGGCGCGCCGCCTGACCGGGCGGCTGCGCAGCGGCGTCACCGAGCACATCTCGCGCACCGTCAAGAATTGGGACGAACGCCATCTGGTCGACGAACTGGAGCTCAGCGTGGGGCGCGACCTGCAATACATCCGTTTCAACGGCACCCTGGTCGGCGGCCTGATCGGCGTGGCGCTGCACGCGGTGGTGCTGCTGGTGCGCGGCTGAAGCGGCCGGCTCCGCGTTTGTATCAGGAATGAAGATTGCTGGCGGACGGCCGCAAGCGAATGCTATTGTTTTTGGCGGCATGGCCGGCTTCGAGGCCGGCCATGCCCTATCGGGCGCCCGCGGCCCGCGGGCACGAATCCTGGGAGGCACTCCATGAAGAAAATCTCGTTGCTGGTCTCGGCGCTTGCGCTGGCGGGCGCCGCCGGCGCCGCGTCGGCGGAAAACGTCTCGATGTCCTTCCTGACCGCGGACGGCGTGGGCAAGAGCGCCGGTTCCATTTCCGTCAAGGACACCAAGGGCGGGCTGCAGTTCACGCCCAACCTCAAGGGACTGCCCCCCGGCGAGCACGGCTTCCACGTGCACGAAAAAGGGTCTTGCGGACCCGGCATGGTGAATGAGCAGATGGCGCCCGGCGGCGCGGCGGGCGGGCACCTGGACCCCAAGGGAACCAAGGCCCACAAGGGGCCGATGGCCACCGACGGGCATCAGGGCGACCTGCCGTTCATCGTGGTCGGGGCCGACGGCTCCGCCAAGAAGGCGGTCGTCGCGCCGCACCTGAAGCTGGCCGACGTGAAGGGCCATGCGCTGATGGTGCACGTGGGCGGCGACAACTACAGCGACACGCCCAAGCCCCTGGGCGGCGGAGGCGGGCGCCTGGTCTGCGGCGTGGTGAAGTAGCCGCGCGCCTCAGACCGTGCCATTGCGGCCGTGCTGGCGGTAGCCCTCGCGCTCGGCCAGCCGGTCGTAGTAGGCCGCGACCGCCGGCAGGCGCGGCTTGTCGAAGGGCGTGAGAAACCACCGGTTCACCGACAGGCCGACGGGAATGTCCGCCAGCGAGAACGCCTCGCCCGCGACATAGGCGCCGGTCTGCGACAGGCGCTGCTCCAGTATGCCCATGCAGTGCGCCCAGGCCTGGCAGGACGCCTCGGTGGCGGCCGCGTCGCGGTGCGCGGCGGATTGCCGCGCCAACGCCATGAAGGCATAGGACCAGGAGCGGTTCAGGTCGGTGGCCTGCCAGTCCATCCACTGGTCCACCCGGGCGCGCAGTTTGGGCGCGGCGGGATACAGCGCGTCGCCGCCATATTGCGAGGCCAGGTAGCGGATGATGGTGTTGGATTCCCACAGCACGAAATCGCCGTCCTGGATGACGGGCACCATGGCATTGGGATTCAGCGCGAGGAAGCCGGGCTCGGCGGTGGACCGGAAGCCCGAGCCCCAGTCTTCGCGCTCGAACGGCAGGCGCAGTTCGACGCAGGCCCACAGCACCTTGCGCACGTTGATGGAAGAGGCCTTGCCCAGGATGTTCAGCATGTTGCGCGCGCCGGGCGCTCCGGAGGGATGACCGGGGCAGTCTAGCGGGCCGGGGCCGGCGCCGCCAGATACAGATTCAGGCCGCGCGGCCCGCAACAGTTGCCGCTTCGCCCGCTGCCGGCTGGACGCGCAGGCGCAGCACCGGCGAACTGAACAGCACCGCGAACTGCACGGCGAAGCCGGCGGTGGACACCCACAGGCACGCCTCGACGCCGACCCGGGCCGCCAGCGCGGCGCCGATCAGCGCGCCGACGGGGCGGGCGCCGAAGGTAGCGGTGAGGATCACCGCCGAGACCCGGCCCAGCAAGGCATTGGGCGTGACCGCCTGGCGCAGCGTGGTGGTGGTGATGGTCCACAGGATGGGGCCGGCGCCGAACAGGAAGAACCCGGCCGCGGCCCAGGCGCCCGAGGGCTGCGCCAGCGTCGCCAGCAGGATGCCGCTGGCCGCCAGCGCGGTCAGGGGCCCGGCGCCTATCATCGCGCCGAAGGACAGCCTCCGGGCCAGCCAGGGCGCGAGCAGCGCGCCCGCCACCATGCCCGCGCCGTAGATGCCCAGGGTGATGCCCACGCCCGCGGCCGACAGCCCCAGCCGTTCGATCGCATACGCCACGTAGACCGCCTGCAGCACGAACCAGGCGGTATTGAAGAACACCGCGGTAATCAGCACGGGGCGCAGCAGCGGATGCGCCGCGACGAAGGCGGCGCCTTCGCGCAGCTCGCTCATGACGCGCCGCCTGGGGCGGGGGCCGGGCACGTCGCGGGGCAGGCCGGCGAGCAGCAGCGCCGCCAGCAGCGAGAGCGCGGTGGCCAGCGCGTAGGCGATGGGCGCGCCCATCCACCCGACCAGCGCGCCGCCGGCCGCCGGGCCGGCCGAGAACGCCGCGCTGCGCGCCAGTTCCAGCCAACGGTTGGCGCTGGCCAGTTCGGCGGGCGCGACCAGCCGGGGCACCAGGGCCGGCGCGGCCACGTTGTAGGCCACGGTGCCGACCGCGCCGAGAAAACCCAGCGCGGCCAGCCAGCCCAGGTTCAGCCCGCCCGCCCACAGCAGCGCCAGCAGGCCCAGCAGGCTGGCCGCGCGCGCGGATTCGGCGGCGGTCATCAGCGTCCGGCGCGAGACGCGGTCGGCCAGCACGCCGGCGGGCAGCGACAGCAGCAGGAAGGGCAGGGTCTGGGCGGTCTGCAGATAGCCGGTCTGCGCCGCGCTGGCGCCCAGGGCCAGCACCGCCACCAGGGGCGCGGCGGCCAGCGCCATCTGTTCGGAGAATTGCGCGGCCAGGTTGGAGGCGGCGAGGCGGCGGAACGCGGCGGGCAGGGCAGGCATGGAGGCGGAGGCGCGCGCAGCGCGCGGCGGAAACGACGAGGGCACGATCATGATCGCGCCCTCGTCGTCCGGCACTCCGTTCCTTGCCGTCGGCAAGGCGCGGCGTCAGGGGATGGGGGGATAGCTCCCGAAGCCGTCCGGCCAGGACGTCAGCACCTCGTAGCCGGTCTCGGTGACGACCACCATGTGCTCCCACTGCGCCGACAGCGAGCGGTCCTTGGTGACCACGGTCCAGCCGTCGGGCAGCTGCTTGGTCTGGGGCTTGCCCGCGTTGATCATGGGCTCGATGGTGAACATCATGCCGGGCTGCAGCACCAGGCCTTCTCCCGGGCGGCCGTAGTGCAGCACCTGGGGCTCGTCGTGGTAGATCTGGCCGATGCCATGGCCGCAGTATTCGCGCACGATGCTGAAGTGCTCGCGGTGCGCCACCGTCTGGATCGCGTGGCCGACGTCGCCCAGCGTCGCGCCCGGCTTCACCGCCATGATTCCGGCGCGCATGGCTTCGTAGGTGGTCTCGACCAGGCGGCGCGCCAGCGGGCTGGGCTGGCCCACGTAGTACATGCGGCTGGTGTCGCCGAACCAGCCGTCCTTGATGACGGCCACGTCGATGTTGAGGATGTCACCGTTCTTCAGCACCTTGGCCGACGGGATGCCGTGGCAGATCACGTGGTTGGCCGAAGCACAGATCGTCTTCGGAAAGCCGTGATACCCGACGTTCGCCGGGATCGCCTTCTGCGCGTTCACGATGTAGTCGTGGCAGATGCGGTCCAGTTCGTCGGTGGTGATGCCGGGGCGGACGTGCTCGGCGATCATGTGCAGCACTTCGGCGGCCATGGCGCCGGCCTTGCGGGCCATGTCGATGTCGGCGGCGGACTTGATGGAAACTTTGCGCGCCATTTACGCGGCCTCCTGCTGGGCGGGCTGCGGAAGGCCCTGGGACAGGGCGGCGATGGCGAAGCCCTCGGCCTGCTCGATGCGGATCAGCATCTGGCAGATGTCCGCGTGGCGCAGTTCGGGGTAGAGCTCCGACAGCATGCCGATGCGCATCCAGTGTTCGGCCTGGGAATTGATCGAGCGGCTGAGCGCGCCGCTGGCGACGCGCAGGTTCTCATGCATCTGCTCGGAAATCTTGACGATGCCCATAGGTGATCCATATATGGTTTGTATATGGAACGTATCTTACCGCCGGGCGGGGGCGGCGCGCAAATCGGCGCGCGGGCGCCTAGCGCGCCTTGCCGCGCGCGGTCTTGCGGGCGCCGGCGCGCGGCGCCTCCTTGGGCGGGGGCGCGGCGGCGGCGGTCATCTGCTCCATCCACATCAGCGCGTCCGTGTACGACAGGAACTGCTGCAGGTAGCCGGGCGAGAGTTCGCGCATGAGCGTGAGCGTCCGGTGCACGAGCTGGTTGGAATTGAGCGGGCCGGCGTTCTTGTGGACCTGTTCCTGGGACTGCCGGACCTGGCGGTCGGCGCTGACGCGGGACCAGACGCCGCGGAAATATTCCAGCACCGGCAGTTCCGGATAGGCGGCGCGCAGCGCCATGAAGGGCTCTCCGCCGCCGTCCGCCGGATCGGGGTTGGCGAGGCGGTCGGCCAGCAGGCCCAGCGGGCCGCGCTCGGCTTCCGTTGCCGGGGCGGCCTCGGCATCCGCACCGGAAGCGGCGCCGGGATCGACGTCGGCCGCGGCGGCGGAACGCAGCGCCTGGGCGGCGGCCAGGTCGGCCTCGTAGGCCTCGATCAGCGCGGCCAGCCTGCCGTCCAGCAGCCGGCGGGCCTCGCCGTCGCGGTCGGCCGCCCGGCGCGCCATCGCGTCCAGGAACTGGAAGCGCGCCGGGGCGTGCCGGTCGGCGCCGCTTTCGCGCCAGGCGTCCAGCACGGCGCGGGCGTCGAGGAGGTTGCCGCGGGTGCCGTCACTGCTCACGGGGCTGTCCCGGATTGGCGGAGGGGCGGGGGATGGGGCTGATTTCGACGCGGCGGTTCCGGGCGCGGCCTTCCTCGTCGGTGTTGGCGGCCACCGGCTGCTCGGCGCCGAAGGCGGCCGCGAACACGGACGCCGACGGCACGCCTTCGTCGATCAGCGCGCGCGTCACGGTCAGGGCGCGCTGGGCCGAGAGGTCCCAGTTGTCCGCGAAGCGGCGGTTGCCTTCCCGCACCTGCTGGTCGTCGGTGTAGCCGCTGACCATCAGGATCTCGTCGTGAGTCTTCAGATAGGCCGCCAGCGGTTCGATCAGCGTCTTCAGCACCTCGCGGCCCTCGGGCTGCAACTGGTCGGAGTTCAGGGCGAACAGCACGCTGCCGCTGATGCCGATGCGGCCGTTGATCAGGGTCACGCGGCCGGCGGCCAGGGGGCCCGCCAGCGCCTGTTCCAGCGTTTCGCGGCGTTGCGTTTCGGCCTGGCGCTGCTTGACCTCTTCTTCGAGCTGGGTCGACAGCTGCAACTGCACGGCGACGACGCTGACCAGGATCAGGACGAAGGCGCCCAGCAGCACCGACATCAGGTCGCCGAAGACGGCCCAGGCCGGGACTGTCGGCTCCACGCCGCCGTCGATGTCCTCGCTCATGCGGCCTCCGCTCCCGCCGTGGCGCGCTGGCCGGCCAGTTGCTGCAGGTTTTCGACGATCTGCTTCTGCGACATCAGGCTCAGGTCGACCACTTCACGGGCCTGCGCCACGTAGTAGGCCAGCTGCTCGTCGCCGCGCGCGATGGACTTGTCCAGCGCGGCTTCGATGCGCTCCAGGTGCGCCACCAGCTTGTCGTTGGATTCGCCGAACAACTGCACGGCCGTGCCGAAGGATTCGCCCAGGCTGGCGACTTCGACCGCGCCGCTGGTGACCTGCGCGGCCACGTCGGCCAGCTTGCCCGCCTCGCTTTCGACCAGGTCGGTGAACTGGGCGCCCACGCGGTCGAGCAGGCCGGCCGAGGAGGAGACCAGCGCGTCCACGGCCGAGCGCTGCTCGGCGGCGGTGTGGTTGACGGCGTCGAGCAGGGTGCCCAGCGTTTCGAGCAGGCGGCCGCGCTCTTCCAGCATGTCGTTGTCGCGGGCCATGCTGTCGGACAGCTTCTGGCGCAGTTCGCCGATGACTTCGGCGGCGGCGCGCGGCGCTTCCGAGGCGGCCTGCACCAGGCGGCCGATTTCGGCGATGGTTTCGCTGGCGTGCGCCTGCGTCCGGGACGCGATGTCCTGCGCGGTCAGCGCCAGCGCGTCGCAGATCTGCTGTTGCTGGCTGGCGGTGCTGGCGCCGGCCTGTTCCCATTCCGCGCGCAGCGCGTCGGCCATCTCGCCGAGCTTGCCGGTCCAGGCGGCCAGGCGGGCTTCGTCGCCCGAGGCCAGCGCGGCCTGCAGGTCCGCATGCGATTGTTCCAGGGTCTCCAGCAGCGCGGCCGAATGCTGGCCGAAGGCGGCCGCGGCGGTCTCCAGCGCTTCGCGGTTGCTGCTGGCCAGCTGTTCGCCGACCTGTTCCTGGCGGGCTTGCGCGTCGGTCCAGGCCTGGGTGACGCCGGCGGCCGCCGTTTCCAGGCGGGTCGACAGGGCTTCCAGCAGGCCGGCCTGCGCCTGCGCCTGCGCGGCGAGGTCGCGCGAGGTCTGGGTCAGGGTGTCGCTGATTTCGAGCTGGCGGATGGCGGCCTGCGTGCCGGCCTGTTCCCATTCCTCGGCCAGGCGCGCCGCCATCGCGGACAGCGTGCCGGTCCAGGCGGCCAGGCGTTCCTGGTCGCGCGAGGCCAGCGTGTCCTGCAGCTGCGCGTGCGACTGGTCCAGCGTGCCCAGCAGGGCGGTCGCCTGCCGCTCGAAAGCCGCGGTGGCGTTTTCGAGCGCCTGCTGGTTGTCGTTGGCCAGCTTGGCATTGATTTGTTCCTGGCGCCATTGGGCGTCGGTCCAGGCCTGGGTGACGCTGGCGGCCGCCGTTTCCAGGCGGGCCGAAACGCCTTCGAGCAGGGTCGTCTGCGCCTGCGTCTGGGCCGTGATGTCGCTCGCGCTGCGCGCCAGCGTGCCGGTCCAGGCCGCCAGGCGTTCCTCGTCGCGGGAGGCCAGCGCCGCCTGCAGGTCCGCATGCGACTGGTCAAGCGCGCGCAGCAGCGAGGCCGAATGCTCGCCGAACGCGGCCGACGCGGTTTCCAGCGCCGTCCGGTTGTCGCCGGCCAGCTTCTCGCCGGCCTGTTCCTGGCGGGCGAGCGCGGCGGTCCATTGATCGGAGACGCCGCGCGCCGTGGCTTCCAGGCGCGTCGCCATGCTTTCCAGCAAGGCGGCCTGGGCCTGCGCCCCGGCGGTGACGTCGCTCGCGGCCTGGGCCAGGGATTCGGTGATTGCCTGCTGGCGGGCCACGGTGTGCTCGCCCGCCTGTTCCCATTGCTGGCCGAGCGCGGCCGTCATGGCGGCCAGCGTGTCGCTCCAGGCGGCCAGGCGTTCCTGGTCGCGCGAGGCCAGCGTGGCCTGCAGGTCCGCGTGAGACTGGTCGAGCGCGCGCAACAGCGAGGCCGAATGCTGTTCGAAGGTGGCGGCGGCGGCCGCCAGGGCCTGCTGGTTGTCGCCGGCGAGGCGGGCGCTCGCGGCTTCCTGGCGGGCGAGGGCGCCGGCCCATTGCTGCGACACGCCTTCGGCCGCGGCTTCCATGCGGGCCGACACGCCTTCGAGCAGCTTGGCCTGCTCGGCGGCCTGGCCCGTGATGTCGCGCACGGTCTGCGCCAGGGTGTCGGCGATGGCCTGTTGGCGGTCCGCGGCCTGGGCGCCGGCCTGCTGCCATTCCTGGCGCAGCGTCGCGCCCATGGCGCCCAGCGTTTCGGTCCAGGCCGCCAGGCGCTGCTGATCGCGCGAGGCCAGTTCGGATTGCAGCGCGCCATGCGATTGGTTCAGGGTGCGCAGCAGCGAAGCCGAGTGTTGTTCGAAGCTGGCGGCGGCGGCCGTCAGCGCCTGCAGATTGTCGCCGGCAAGTTTTTCGCTGGCTTGTTCCTGGCGCGATAGGGCGTGCGTCCAGGCTTCCGACAGGCTGCCCGACGAGGCTTCCAGGCGCGCCGAGACCGTGTCCAGCAGGGCGGCCGAGCGTTGCTCGAACGTTTCGGCGTAGCGGTCCAGCGAGGCGCGCAGATCCTGGGCCAGCGCTTCGCTGGCGCGCTGCTGTCCGGCCAGGGCCTGGCTCCAGATCTCGGCCACGTTGGCGGTCGAGGCCTGGAGGCCGGCGGCGACGCCGTCGAGCTGGCGTTGCACGGCCTGCGTCACGGTGTCCTGCAAGGTGGCGGTTTCGCGCGACAGGCTGGCCATGGTCGCGGCCACCACGGGCTGCAGGGCTTCGCCGGCGGAGCGGGCGCTGTGCGCCACGCCGTCCTTCATCGATTGCTCCATGACCGACGCGAGGCGGGCGTACGCGGCCTCGGCCTTGCCTTGGAACGCGTCCTGGCTGGCCAGCTGGCGGTCGTTGAGCGACTGGTTCTGCCGCGCCATGCCGTCCATCATGGTTTGCAGCTTGTCGACCAGGGCGGGCATGGCGTCGGCCTGACGCTGCATGACTTCGGCCTGCCGCTGGAGCAGCTTGAAGGATTCCTCGCGTTGATAGCCCTGCGAATACACGCGCAGGGTGGTCGCGGACTTGGCGTCGAGCGATTGCGCCGCCCGGATGCGGTCGCGGCGGGCGAGCGTCGCCAGCAGGCCCAGCATCGCCGAGGTGGCCACGCCGGCGATCGAGGTGCCGAACGCGAAGCCCAGGCCCTTGACCGGCGCGGCCAGCGAGGCGCGGATGGCGGCCAGGTCGGTGGCGCTTTCCAGCGCCAGCCCGGTGCCGCGCAGCGTGACGACCATGCCCAGGAACGTGCCCAGCATGCCCAGCAGCACCAGCAGGCCCACGAGGTAAGGGGTGAGCGCGGGGCCGGGCAGGCCCGCCCGCTCGCCTTCGATGCGCAGGCGCGCGGCGTTGCGCAGGCTGGGCGCCAGCTGGTCCAGCCAGGTGGCCAGGCTGCCCGGCGCTTCCGACAGCCCGGAGAGGGCGCGGGTCAGCGTGGAGGTCGCCTGCTGGTAGCGCCACAACTCGAAGGCGCCCGCGAGGTAGCAGGCGCCGATCAGCAGGGTCACGGCCAGCGCCAGCGGGTTGGTGCCCGCGTAGCCGATGGCGATCCAGCCCGCGACGGCCAGTCCGGCCAGGAAAACGACGAAATTGATCAGGTATCTGGACATAGTGTCCCTAGCTGGCGCGAAGGGCTGCGAGCAGCCCTTCGACCGGTTGTAAACGAACATCCAATTCGGCGAGGAGCACGCTACGCATATCCTTGCGGAACGTATCCAGCCATGCGCCCGAGGCCGACGGCGCCGGCGCGGCGGCCTCGGCGCCTTCGGCCTCGGCTTGCGCGGCGGCTTCGGCCTGCGCCGCGGCCAAGGCCGTTGCCTCCGCCTGGCGCAGGCGCTCGAAATGGCCTTGCAGCAGTTTCGGGATCGCGCCCAGCAGGGCGCGCTCCTTGGGCAGCAGGGCGCGGTCCATGATGGCATCCACCACGGCCAGCCGCGTCCATTCGCCGTTCCTGGCCGCGACCATGCCGCGCAGCCGGCTGCGCAGATTGCCCACGCTGGTTTCCATCGTGTGCTGCAACGATAGATACCGCTGGCGGAAATTCGCGTAGTCGGCCTCGGCTTCGGCCAGGGCCGCCAGCTTTTTCGTCGGCGCCGGCTGGCCCGGCACGGGCCGCCTGGCGGCCGTGGCCGCGGTATCGCTGGCGATGGCGTCGGCCAGCGTGGTCCGGACCCGCTCGCATTCGCGTTCCTCGGCGCTGCTGAACATGCGCGCGCCGGGCGCGATCACCGGCGGGCTGGTATTGAGCGCCGCCGACAGGGCGATCGCGTCCGTCCAGCCGAGCCAGAGGCTCAGATGGTCCGAGAGCGATTGCCTGGATTCCGGAACATCGACATCCGTCAGGCGAGTCAGCAAGCGAATGAGCGTCGGGCCGCTTAAACCTGTGCGCTGTGGGGCTTGCAACATACCACCAGAGTCAAAAAGGGGGGAGTTTACACGCTGGAGGGGGCTGCACGGGAGGCCCGGAGGGCAGGAGGAGGCGGGCGGCGCTTAAAAAGGGGGGCGCATCGCCGGGGGATGCAATATTGTGACGCCCGGGCGGGGTTGTGACGACCGCCTTAGGCGGCGCGGGCCGCCGGCAAGCCGGTCGGGTCCAGGTGTTGCGCCAGGAAATCGATGAGGCGGCGGGTCTTGGCCGGGATCAAACGGGTCTCGGTAAGGGCATGGACCGCGACGGGGCCGAGGCTCCAGTCCGGCAGCACGCGCACCAGGCCGTCCGCCTCGCCGCCCAGCGCCGCGATGCCGGCGCCCAGAGCGGCGAGCTGCCGGGCCATGCAGGCGTCGTTGACACCGTAGCGCTGGGCGGCCGGCACCCGGCACCGCTCCTCGCCGCGCTGAAGCAGCCAGGGGCCGGCGGCGCCGGCGCCCAGGCGCAGCCCGATGCAGTCGTGGTTGTCCAGGTCGGCGGGGGCGGCCGGCGCGCCGCGCGCGGCCAGGTAGGCGGGCGACGCGTAGAGCCCGGCCTGGACGGTGCCCAGGCGACGCGCCACCCGCGAGGAATCGGGCAGTTCGCCCAGGCGGATCGAGACGTCGCCGGTGTCGGGCTCGCGGTCGGCGCCGTCCGGGTCGGCCACGCCCAGCTGGAGGCGGATGTCGGGATAGCGGTCGCCGAACGCCACCAGGGCCGGCAGCAGGGCGTCCAGCGCATAGGCGGCGGGCAGCTGGACGCGCAGCGGGCCGCTGGGCGTTTCGAGCTGTTCGCGCAGTTCTTCGTGCGCGATCTCGGCCTGCGCCACGATGTGGCGGCAGCGTTCGAAGTACAGGCGGCCGGCCTCGGTCAGTTCCACGCGCCGCGTGCTGCGGTTGAGCAGGCGCAGGCCGACGGCCCGTTCCAGTTCGGCCACGTGGCGCGATAACGTGGACGTCGGGACGCCGAGCGCCGCCGCCGCCCGGCTGAAGCTATGCGCCTTCGCCACCTCGGCGAACGATTCCATGCCATGCAGGCGTCTCATCAGGGATCTCCCGCGCGCGGCCCTGCCGGACCGGCGCCATCAGAATGCGTAGATCACGCCCACGTTGGCGAAGACGTTGGTCTTGCGTTCGGTCAGCGGGCTGTCGCGGGCGTCGCCCACCAGGGTGTTGACGCCCAGCGTCGTCACCGCGCTCCAGCGCGCGTCCAGGCGGTGGGCCCAGGTGCCGTAGAGCGCCACGGACTTGAAGCCGGACGAGGGCGAGTAGGCATCCAGCCCGGCGCGGCTGCGCGCCGCCTGCGACGGGGTCACGCCGAACCAGGTCTGCATGGCGTCGTCGTTGGCCCACTGCGTGCTGGCGCCCAGCGTGACGCGGTTGTTGGCGTTGCGCCAGGCGTCGTAGGTGGCGCGCAGTTCCAGGGTGCCGCCGTAGCCGCTGTGCGCCGCCTGCCGGTAGGCGGCCATCAGCGAGTAGGGGCCGGGCGACCATTCGATGAACGCGCCGTAGGCGCCGTGGAAGTCGATGTCGTCCAGGCCCTTGCTGCGGTCGGAATCATCCGATTGGCGGCCCAGCGCCATGCCGACGAACGCCCCGGCCGTCCAGTCCGGGGCCAGGTCCGTCTTCAGGCCCATGGCCGGCAGGCCGGCGCGCGGCGAAATGAAGAAATTGCCCGATTGGTAGTTGATCATCGGCACGGGCAGGGCGCGGTACTCGCGCGACCCCTCGTACACGGGCACTGCTCCGACCCCCAATCCGACGAAGTTGGCGCTGCCTTCGGCCTGGGCATTGCCCGTCAGGGCAGCCAGCAGGGCCGAGGCCATCGCCGGCCCGCTTGCTAAAATCCTACGCTTCATTCCATTGCTTCCTGTGCGTTTTTCGGGGCGGGCCGATTGCCTCGCCGTTCGAGGTCCGCATTGTCGGCATGGGGTTTTAATAATTCTTTAAAGCGGTGCCGGCATTCTCTGGCCTCGTTTGATTGCCTTGGAGTGCCCTTGCGTGTCCTGTTAGTGGAAGACGACGCCATGCTGGGCGATGCGTTGCATACCAGCCTGGCCCAGTCGGGGGCGGACGTAGACTGGGTGCGCGACGTCGCCCAGGCCAGGCTGGCCCTGGTGGAGCACGGCTATAACGCCGTGTTGCTGGATCTCGGATTGCCCGATGGCAGCGGCCTGGCGGTCCTGAAGCAGCTGCGCGCGCGCTACGACCCCACCCCCGTGCTCATCCTGACCGCGCGCGATCGCCTGAGCGAACGCGTGCAGGGCCTGGACCTGGGCGCCGACGACTACATCGTGAAGCCGTTCCAGCTCGACGAATTGCTGGCCAGGCTGCGCGCCGTCGTGCGGCGCAGCAGCAACGCGGTCGTGTCGGCGCTGCGCTGCCGCGACGTGGTCGTGGAGCCGGCCAGGCGGGCCGTGACCCGCGCCGGCGTGGAGGTCGGCCTGAGCGCCCACGAATACCGCACGCTGCTGGCGCTGATGGAGCGCATCGGCCACACCGTCAACCGCGAACAGCTGGAAGCCGCGGTCTACGGCGATAGCGGCGCCATTGAAAGCAACACGGTGGCGGTGTACATCCACCAGCTGCGCCGCAAGCTGGGCGACAAGCTGATCACCACCGTCCACGGCCTGGGCTACCGCATCGAGGCGGCGCCTTGAAGACGCTGCGCCGGCAACTGACGCTCACGCTGCTGCTGACTCTGCTGCTGGCGTGGATCGCGGTGTTCGCCTTCCAGCAGTATGAAACCTCGCGCGCGCAGACCGGCGTGCGCGACCAGTGGCTGCGCGACGCGGCCGACCAGATCCTGGCGGCGCTGCCGGTGAGCCTGCTGGGCAGCGTCGCGCCCACCGAGCGTTTTGCGCCGCCGGCGTCCGGCCGCGTCGATGGCGACCGGATCCGTTTCCAACTCTGGTCGCTGGCCGACCGGCGGCTGCTGCTGCGCTCGCCGGAATCGCCGGCGCAACCGTTGAGCGGCGGCTTCGCGGAAGGCTATGCCGACGTGGCGGCCGATGGCGCCGACTGGCGCGCGTTCGCGCTCACCGACGCCAGCGGAAGGGTGCAGGTGCAGGTGACCAAGCCCATGAGCGAATGGCGCGAGTCCTGGTACAGCCTCAAGCGCGGCCTGCTCATCGTTTCCCTCCTGTTCGTGCTGCTGGCGGCGGTGAGCTGCGCGGTGGTCGGGCGCGCCTTCCGCAAGGTGGACCGCGCGGGCGAGGCCATTTCGCGGCGCGGGCCGTTCGACCTGGCGCCGCTGCCGTCGGCCGGCATGCCGGGCGAATTGCGGCCGTTCATCCATTCGATCAACCAGCTGCTGCTGCGCGTGAAGGGCGGCATGGACCGCGAGCGCCGCTTCCTGGAAGACGCGGCGCACGAGCTGCGAACCCCGCTAGCCGCGCTCAGCGCGCATGCCGAGCTGGTGGAGCGCAGCCTGGGCGGCGGCGACGCGGCGGCCTCGGTCGAGAAGCTGCGCCGGGTGGCCCAGCGCACCTCGCGCCTGTCGGAGCAATTGCTGGACCAGGCCCGCATGGATGCCTTGAGCGCAAGCGCGGACGAGCCCGTGCCCATTGAACTGGATGGGCTGGTCGTCCTGCTGGCGCGGGACTGGGAAGGCGACGCCACCCGCAAGCGGCAGCGCATCCAGCTCGACGTCCAGGCCTGCGTCGTCCAGGGCCGGCTGGACGCCATCGGCGTGCTGGTGCGCAACCTGCTGGACAACGCGGTGCGCTACACGCCCGAGGACGGGCAGATCGCCGTGTCCTGCGGGCCGTCCGCGGACGGCGGCGCGTTCCTGCGCGTGGCGGACGACGGCCCGGGCATCGCGCCCGCCGAGCGCGAGCGCGTGTTCGACCGCTTCTACCGCGCGGCGGGCACCGCCGGCGGCGGCAGCGGCATCGGTTTGTCGCTGGTGGCGCAGATCGCCGCGCAACACGGCGCCGAGGTCGCCATGGGGACGGGCCTGCGCGGCGCTGGCGTGGCGCTGACGGTGTCGTTCCCGCCCGCGGGCGCCTGACTTCCGGGCGGCCGAACCCTCGATCCGGCGCGCCCCTTGGTGGTAGATTAGGCCCAGGTCTGGTCACCCCGAGGAAGCGGCGAACGTGGCGGAATGCCCATGGACTTTCTGATCGCCTCGGCTGCGCGCGCGCTGGCGGCCGGCGACCCGCTGGGCGCCCTCAATCACATCGCCCTGCGGAGCGACGCGTCCGCCCTGGCCCTGCGCGGCATCGCCATGGCGCAGCTGGGCGATTTCCGGCGCGCCAAAACCCTGCTGCGCAGCGCCGCCCGCGGCTTCGATCCGAAAGACGCGCTGTCGCGCGCCCGCTGCGTGGTGGCCGAGGCCGAGATCGCGCTGGTTTCGCGCGAGCTGGCCTGGCCCGAGAAGGCGCTGGAGGCCGCGCGCGCGGCCTTGCAGGCCCACGGCGACCCGGCCAACGCCGCGCACGCCCGGCACCTGCAGGCCCGCCGCCAACTCCTGATCGGCCGCCTCGATGAGGCCGAGCGCATGCTGGCGAGCCTGGACCCGGCGGTTCTGGCGCCCGCGGCCCGCGCCGTGCATGAATTGATCGCGGCCGGCATCTCCCTGCGGCGTCTGAAAATGCAGCCCGCCCGCGCCGCGCTGGCCAGGCCGAACTGGCGGCCGGCCATGCCGGCATCCCCGCGCTGGTGGCCGAGGTCGAGAGCGCGTCCCTCGTGCTTTCCACGCCCGCGGCCCGCCTCATCGGGCAGGGCAGGCAGCAGCCCCTGCTGCTGGACGAAGTGGAGGCGCTGCTGGCGTCGGACACGCTGGTGGTGGACGCCTGCCGCCATGCGGTGCGCGAGGCCGGCACCGTGGTGCCGTTGGCGAGCCGTCCGGTGCTGTTCGCGCTGGCGCGCGCGCTGGCCGAGGCCTGGCCCGAGGCCGCGCCCCGGGAAGCGCTGATCGCCCAGGCATTCCGCACCGCGTATTTCGACGAAACGCATCGCGCCCGGCTGCGCGTCGAGATCGGCCGGCTGCGCGCCGCGATCCGCCCGCTGGCCGGCATCGCCGCCACGCGCGGCGGCTTCGCGCTCAAGCCGCGGGCGGGCCGGGAGGTGGCGGTGCTGGCCCGGCCCGTGGAGGACGCCGATCGCGAGCATGGCGCCATTCTGGCGTTCCTGGCCGATGGCGAAGCCTGGTCGAGCTCGGCGCTGGCGCTGGCGCTGAACACCAGCCAGCGCACGGTGCAGCGCGCGCTCGACGCGCTGGCCGCGGCGGACAAGGTGCAACCCTGCGGGCAGGGGCGCGCCAGGCGCTGGATGACGCCGCCCGTGCCCGGATTCACGACAACCTTGTTACTCCCGGCGGCGCTGGCGGGCCGCTAGCATGGTGACACCCATTCGAGGACACCGACATGAAACGCTCTCAAGCCCAAATCATCCGTGAATACGGCCCCTTTCCGGGCGTGGACGCCGTCCACGGCCTGACCTACGACGGCCGCCAGGTGTGGTTCGCCACGGGCGGCAAGCTGCTCGCCCTGGACCCCGACAGCGGCGCCACCACGCGCGAGATCGAGGTGGCGGCGAACGCCGGCACCGCGTTCGATGGAACGCACCTCTACCAGATCGCCGACGGGCGCATCCAGAAGATCGAGCCCGGCAGCGGCCGGGTGGTCTCCACGATACCCGCGCCCGGCGCCGGCGAGGACTCGGGCCTGGCCTGGGCCGAAGGCAGCCTGTGGGTGGGCGTATACCGCCAGCGCAAGATCCACCAGGTGGATCCCGCCGACGGCCGCGTGCTGCGAACGCTCTCGTCCGACCGCTACGTCACGGGCGTGACGTGGGTGGACGGGCAGCTGTGGCACGGTACCTGGGAAAACGACGCGAGCGAACTGCGGCGGGTCGACGCCCGCACCGGCGACGTGCTGCAAAGCGTGGAGATGCCCGCGGGCATGGGCGTATCCGGATTGGAGTCGGATGGCGCCGGCCGCTTTTTCTGCGGCGGCGGCGACAGCGGCAAGCTCAGGGCGGTGCGGCGTCCGGCTCAGGAGGCCGGCGATGCGCCCGCGGGCAAGATGCCGGCGGAATCGTCCGCCGGGTAGCCCGGGATGCGCCGGCGCTTCTTGCGGGCGTCGGCAGGCCTACCAGCGGATCGTATAGGGCCGGTCCCCCAGACCCCACACGCCGTTTTTCCGTTCCAGCATGATGTGCCGGGTCTGCCACTCGTCCGGCTCTTGCTTCGAGGGAAACCCGGATATCTGGGGATAAAAGGCGGGATCCGCCGCCCAGTCCGCGGTGGCGCGGTCCAGCCGCCATTCGAACTTCACCGCCGAGACGGCATTGGGATTGTCGTCGAACGGATTCTTGCCCGGTTTTGAGTAGTCGAGGATCCTGCCGACCTGCAGGCCGGGCGCGCAGAACTTCGCCGTATAGACCAGCTTGGAGCCGATGCGGGCCTCGCCGTCCGTGTAGTACGCGCGGCCTTTTTCGGTGAGCTCCATGCGGCTGGAGGCGTCCTCGGGCTTCTCGTCCGGCCGCGGAGGCGAACCGTCGCCGCTGGCGCTGACGCGCTTGACCGTGATGAGCCCGTGCTTGATCAGGCCTTGCACGATCTTGTCCTGCTCGTCGAGGAACGCCGTATAGACATCGGTAGGCAGGGGCCGCACCCCCACGACATTGACGCAGGCGCTGCCCGGCGCATTCGTGGGCGTCGCCATGGCATCGACCAGGATGCCGCGTATCTTGCTTTCGCTCAGGCCCGGGCCCAGCGGGGATTGATTCCAAAAATAAAAACCGCTGGCGCCGACGGCGATCACCCCGAGAACGGCCGCCGCCAGGATGGTTCGGCGACGGTGGGCGGTGCGCTGCTTTTGGTGCATTCGAATCCTTCTCTGCGGGCTTGCCGGACACGGCGCCTACTACTAAAGCGCTAATCCGGCGTCTAGGGTAATTCCTGACGAAAAGCTGATTGTCAGCGATTAGTCAGAAAGGTTTAATCAGCACACAGTTTCGCATCATCCGCCGCCCGGTACCGGGAACGCGCAGCAGGTGTCGCCATCCCGCGTCCTCGCAGGAGAAGTAACTACAAGCTGGTCCATGTAGTCCTTTCAGGAGACAACAAGCCATGCAACACGTTACAAAACCCCGCCGCAAATTCATCTCCGGTGCTGCCGTCGCCGGTGCCGCCGCCCTGGGATTCCCGGCAGTCGGCCGGGCGCAGAATGCCCCGATTTCCCTGCGTTTCCAGAGTACCTGGCCCGCCAACGACATCTTCCACGAGTTCGCGCGCGACTACGCCCAGAAGGTCAACGACATGGCCGGCGGCCAGTTGAAGATCGAGGTGTTGCCCGCGGGCGCGGTGGTGAAGGCGTTCGATCTGCTGGACGCCGTGTCCGCCGGCACGCTGGACGGCGGGCACGGGGTGGTGGCCTACTGGTATGGCAAGAACACGGCGGTGGCGCTGTGGGGATCCGGACCGTCCTTCGGCATGGATGCCAACATGCTGCTCGCCTGGCATGAGTACGGCGGCGGCAAGGAGTTGCTGACCGAGATCCAGAAAGCCATGGGCGTGAACGTGGTGTCGCTGATGTACGGGCCGATGCCGACCCAGCCTTTCGGCTGGTTCAAGCGCCCCATCACCAAGATGGACGAGGTCAAGGGCCTCAAGTTCCGCACCGTGGGGCTGGCCATCGACATGTACACGGCCATGGGCGCGGCGGTGAACGCGCTGCCCGGCGGCGAAATCGTGCCCGCGCTGGACCGCGGCCTGCTCGACGGCGCCGAATTCAACAACGCGTCCTCGGACCTGGCGCTCGGCTTCCAGGACGTCTCCAAGATCTGCATGCTGCAGAGCTTCCACCAGAGCGCGGAGCAGTTCGAGGTGCTGTTCAACAAGGGCAAGTACGACGCCTTGCCCGAGCACCTGAAGCACATCCTCAGCTACGCCGCGCAGGCCTGCAGCGCGGATATGTCCTGGAAGGCGGCGAACCGCTATTCGCAGGACTACGTGAAGCTGCAGAAGGACCACAACGTCAAGTTCTACAAGACGCCCGATGCCATCCTGCAGCAGCAGCTGAAGATCTGGGACGAGATGATCGCCAAGCGCTCGGCCGAGAACCCGCTGTTCAAGAAGGTGCTGGATTCCCAGCGCGCGTTCGCCGAGCGGGTGGGCCGCTGGCACGGGGACACTTCCGTCAACTTCCGGATGGCCTACAACCACTACTTCTCGCGCAGCAACAAAGCGTGAGGCCCATCCCTCGTACCCGCTAGCGCGGGCCCCCTCAAGGGGGCGGCACCCACGGACCGGCAGAGCCGGATCCGTGGAGCCCCGGATTGGGTAGCGCATCCTGATTGGGCAGGGCAATCCTACTCATCCGTATCCCGCGCTGTGCGCCGTTACGCGGCGCGCGGCTGGGCGCCATGCGCGTTGACCTGGAAGTGAGATGCTCCGAATCATACGTTTCATAGACCGCATTTCCACCTTCGTCGGACAGGCCTTCGCCTGGTTGATCGTCATCCTGACCTTGCATGTGTGCTGGGAGGTGGCCGCCCGCTACCTGCTGAACCAGCCCAGCGCGTGGGCGTTCGATCTGCAAATGATGTATTACGGCATCCTGTTCATGATGGCCGGCGCGTACACCCTGGCCAAGAACGGCCACGTGCGCGGAGACATCCTCTACGGGTTCCTGCCGCCGCGGGTGCAGGCGGGGCTGGACCTGACGCTCTACATCGTGTTTTTCTTCCCCGGCGTGATCGCGCTGGTCTGGGCGGGCTGGTACTACGCCGGCTACTCCATCGCCATCCGCGAGCACTCTTCGCTGATGGCCGACGGGCCGCCGATCTATCCCTTCAAGGCCTTCATCCCGATCGCGGGCGCGGTGCTGCTGGTGCAGGGCGTGGCCGAAGTCATGCGCTGCCTGCTGTGCCTGCGGCGCGGCGCCTGGCCGTCGCGCGCCGAGGACGTGGAAGAGGTCGACGTCGACAAACTCAAGGAAATGGTGCATGTCAAGGACGAGGACATCGCCCGTCTGGACCGCTACGTCACTCCCGGGGAGCCTCGCCAATGAAAATCCACAAGGCATTGTGGTTCGGCCTGTCGTGCATCGGGCTGGTCATCCTGATGATCGCGTTCCTGACGCCCTGGGACAACCTCACCACCGGGCACATCGGCCTGCTGATGCTGGCGCTGATCGTGGTCGCGATCATGCTGGGCTTCCCCACGGCGTTCACGCTGATGGGCATGGGCGTGCTGTTCACTTTCCTGGCGTACTACATGCAGAGTTCGGATCCGGGCCGCTCCATCGGGCAGACCCTGGACCTGATGGTGCAGCGTACGTACGCCACGATGACGAACGACTCGCTGATCTCGATCCCGCTCTTCGTGTTCATGGGCTACCTGGTCGAGCGCGCCAACCTGATCGAGAAACTGTTCCGCTCCATGCACCTGGCGCTGGCGCGCGTGCCCGGGGCGCTGGCCGTGGCCACGCTGGCGACCTGCGCGATCTTCGCCACCGCCACGGGCATCGTCGGCGCCGTGGTTACGCTTATGGGCCTGCTGGCCATGCCGGCCATGCTGAAGGCCGGATACAGCGTGCGGCTGACGGCGGGCGCCATCACGGCGGGCGGCTGCCTGGGCATCCTGCTGCCGCCCTCGGTGATGCTGATCGTCTACGGCGCCACCACCGGCGTGTCGGTGGTGCAGCTGTATGCCGGCGCGCTGTTCCCGGGCATCATGCTGGCGGTGCTGTACGTGGTGTACGTCATCATCGTGGCCAAGCTGCGGCCCGACATGGCGCCGCCCTTGCCGATGGCCGAGCGCGGCGTGCCGCTGTCGCCCGAATCGGCCGCGCTGGCCTCGGGCGGCCACGTGCGCGCGCTGTCCGGCATGGTGGCCGCCATGTTCAAGGGGCGCCGCAACCGCGAAGTGCCGTTCGGCGTGCTGCTGCGCTACATGGCGATGGCGTTGGCGCCGCTGGCGGTGACGGTGCTGCTGGTGGCGGTGGTCTACCAGGCCACGACGCGGCCGGAAGTGGTGTATGAAATCCCGGCGGAATTGCAGCTGGGGTCGGGGGACTTCGATTCCGGCCTGAGCGAGCCGCCTTCCGACGGCCTGGCCGAACCGCCCTCCGGCGAACTGGCCGAGCCGCCGTCGGCCGAACCGGCGGCCGCCTCGGTGGCGGAGCCGCCGGGCACGCCGGCCGCGCCGCCCGCGACGGCCGCCGCCGCGGCCGACGCAGCGGCGGGGGGCGGAGCCGACGAGGGCATCGCCGCGCCCACCGGGTTCTGGATCTTCGCGGCCATCTGCGCTGCGGTGATGCTGGTGTTCTACGCCATGCTGACGTGGGCCCGCATGGAGATCTTCAGGATGCTGATGGCCTCCTTCTTCCCGCTGGCCGTGATGATCGCGGCGGTGCTGGGGTCGATCGCCTTCGGCCTGGCCACGCCCAGCGAGGCCGCCGCCATGGGCGCGATGGGCGGCGCGCTGCTGGCGCTGGCGTACCGGCGCCTGAACCTGCCCGTGCTGCGCGAATCCGTCTTCCTCACGGCCAAGACCAGCGCCATGGTGTGCTGGCTGTTCGTGGGTTCCTCGATCTTCTCGGCGGCATTCGCGCTGCTGGGCGGGCAGCGCATCATCGAGGAATGGGTGCTGTCGCTGGGGCTGTCGCAGCTGCAGTTCCTGCTGCTGGCGCAGATCATCATCTTCCTCCTGGGCTGGCCGCTGGAATGGACGGAGATCATCGTGATCTTCATGCCCATCTTCGTACCCTTGCTCAATACCTTCGGCATCGATCCGCTGTTCTTCGGCCTCCTGGTGGCCTTGAACCTGCAGACGGCGTTCCTCTCGCCGCCGGTCGCCATGTCCGCCTTCTACCTGAAGGGCGTTTCGCCGCCGCACGTCACGCTCAACCAGATCTTCATGGGCATGATGCCGTTCATGGGCATCCAGGTGATCGCGATCTTCCTGCTCTACGTGTTCCCGGGCATCGGCATGTGGCTGCCCACGGTGCTGTATCGCTAGGGCATCCGGCGCCAGGGCTAGCCCCGGCGCCGGATGCCGCCGCTCATGGGCACCGGACCCTAGTGCGGATGCATCATTGCGGGGGCCTCGCGCGCGGACGTAAGCTGGCCGCTGGTTCGGCTTGCGGGAACCAGCCAACCCTCAGAGGCGCGGGTGTCGCGTCAAAGCGAGGCAGCATGGACCGGGCAATCGTGCTTGTCGGCGTCAGCCGCACCCAGGGCGACCTGGGCCGGCTGGAGGCGGTAGAAAGCGCCGTGGACCAGATGGAAGCGTGGGCCCGGGAACAGGGCATCCCCGAGGACCGCATCGTCCGGCTCACGGATGGCGCGGACCATCCCGTCACGGCGCGGCGCATCTATCGCGCCGTCGACCGGCTCATCGGCCTGGATACGCTGGAACAGCTGATCGTCTATTTCTCCGGACACGGCTGCATGCTCGGCCGCAACGAGTTCTGGCTCCTGTCGGACGCGCCGGGAGACCCGAACGCAGCGGTCAACCTGGAGGCCTGCTTCGACCTGGCGCGGTATGGCCGGATCCCGCACGTGGTGCTGATCTCGGACGCCTGCAGAACCGTCGCGAAAAACGTGCTCCAGAACCGGATCTACGGCGCCACCATCTTTCCGAGTTTCGACGACGGCGGCCCCGGCTGCGGGGTCGATATCTTCTACGCCACCCGTCCGGGCGCGCCCGCGCTCGAATTGCCGACGCTGGTCGGGGTGAACGAGGTCTATCAGGCGGTCTATACCGAAGTGCTCTGCGACGTGCTGCGCGGCGGCGAGCCGAAGCTGGTGGTCGATGGCTTCATCCGGCCCCGGCCCTTGAGCGAGGCGTTGATGGCGCTGGTGCCGAAGGACCTGCTCCGGCGCGGCATGGCCGTCGGGGTCAGCCAGGAGCCGGACGCGCGCATCAGCTCCGACGATCGCGCCTGGGTGGCCCGCTTCGACGTGAAGAAGCCGCAGGGCGTTCCCCGTCCGCGCCCGCCCGGGCCCGGGTCGCGCGGCGACGGCAAGGGGATCGACGGCGAGGCCGGGCCGTCAGAGGACGGAACACGGGACGACGATATGCCAGACGACGACCTGCCGCCGCTGCCCGTCGGCAGCCTCGTGGAATACCTGCTCACGCACCCGGCGGACGTCGCGGGCCTGGAGCTTCAGGTGTCGCGGAACCTGTCGGACCCGGCGGGCAGCCTGCTCCACAGCGTGATCCGCCGCGCCATCGGCGAAGAGCCCGCCTTGCGCGAACCGGGCTTCATCCTGCGGGGCCGCGAGGCCCGGCGCGTGGTGTGCCACGACTACG
>Ga0182747_1000957_pt1 | contig 24059 bp, 21 predicted proteins | sample eDN3rd30CBELigBY_FD_128526 | JGI IMG/M metagenome (GOLD analysis project Ga0182747, IMG submission 128526) | Enriched backyard soil microbial communities from Emeryville, California, USA - eDNA 3rd pass 30_C BE-Lig BY (version 2) (version 2) | ecosystem: Environmental > Terrestrial > Soil >...
CATAAAATAAGCGAATACTTAAGATCACTAACAGACCCCCGAGAAATAATGGAAAGATATCCGGACCCACTACACTCCCATATGAGGAGCTGGCAATATTCCTGCTTCCGATAATAAATAAGCTTCCTACAGTTAGAAACAATATAGCAGCTATACGATCAAATTTAATGTCCATTTAAATCCCTCCAATCCGTTTACATTAAAAAATGAAAGGGAAGGAGAAAGTCATCCTTCCCTCTTTAATTACTTCTGCATTCCTAATGCTTCTAATAATTGTTGAACTTGTGTTTCTTGATCTTCTAAGAACTTTTTAAAATCTGCACCGTTTTTATATTCTAATTCCCAGCCTTGTGTCTCAACTTCCTTCTTCCATTCAGGTGATTGGACTAATTTATCAATTGTTTTTTCCCAATATGATTTTGCTTCCGCTGACATTTTTTCAGGTCCAAAAACTCCACGCCAAATCGTAAATTCTGCATCAACACCTTGTTCCTTCGCAGTTGGAACATCTTTAAAATCGCCAGCTAAACGTTCAGATGAAGTAATTGCAAGCACGCGAACTTTACCAGCTTTAAGGAATTCTTTCACACTAGAGGCATCTGTCCCAATGACATCCGCGTTTCCACCAAGTAATGCTGTAATGGCCTCTCCACCGCCATCATAGGAAACATATTTAATTTTAGTTGGGTCCACCCCGTATTTATAGGCTGGTAGAATCGAAACTAAATGGTCCATTGAGCCCGGTGCGGATCCTCCTGCAAAAGTCAACTTTGCTGGATCCTTTTTAACCTCTTCCAAAACTGATGTTAAATCTTTAAATTTTGATTCAGTTTTGACTACAATCGCGCCATAGTCTTTGGTAAGCTGTGCTAATGGAGTGGTATTCTTATAACCGTAAGGGCTGTTTCCTTCTTTCTTTAAATTGTTGATAATAATTGGCGGTGAATTAACAAACAACATGTCGTTATTTTCTGCCTGCTGGGTGGAATATTCCGCCATAAATACAGCTCCACCGCCGCCAGGCTTGTTCTCAACAGTTAATGGTTGTTTTACTAGCTTTGTTTCGCTTAGCACTTTTGTGAACGATCGAGCGGTTAAATCCCAGCCTCCACCTGCTCCAGAAGGTGCGACAACACTAATCGCTTTAGTTGGATAACCAGTTCCTGCCTCTTTTTTCCCTGAGCTCGCAGTTTCTTTACTGCTGCAAGCCCCCAAACTTAGTGCCAAAGCTCCTGCACACATAACTGCTGAAATTCTTTTCAACGAAAACATTTCATTTCCCCCTTTGTAAACGTTTTCTTAATTTTACAAAAATTTTTAAGATTTCATAGATTATTCATTTAAACGGCATTAAAAACTTAATTACCATTTTGTTCATAAAGTTCATGGTGTAAATATTGAATGATCAACACGTGAAAAACTCCTGCAATTACGGTGCAGGAGTACTGTTTTTTATGAATAGAATACTTTTTTTATAAAGTCTCCTATTTCACCTAAAGCTTTCTTCGCCTCTGGTAATCGACCACCACTAATCTGCCAAACATGCCACATTTTGTCCCATATTTTAAAGGTGACCTCTACGCCTGCCTGTCGTGCTTTTTTTGCCAGCAGCTCCGCGTCACTTTGCAAAATTTCATGATTCCCTGCTTGGATAAGTAAGGGCGGGAAACCAGTAAGGTCTGCAAAGACAGGTGAAATAAGCGGATGATCGAGGGGAGTCTTATGCCCTGAATACATTAGGGCGGCATCTTTAACACCTTGAATCGTTAGATAAGGATCCACCACTTTATTCTTCCGATAACTTTCCCCGCTGCTGGTTAAGTCGACCCATGGTGATAAACAAACTATTGCCCGTGGCAGCGGCTCATTCTGATCTCTTAAGACTAAGGTGGCTGCTACACTTAAGCCCCCGCCTGCTGAATCACCTGCAAAAATAATATTGGCTGGATCATACCCTTGACGCAAGAGCCAGCGATACACAATGACGGCATCTTCAATGGCAGCAGGAAAAGGATGTTCCGGTGCGAGACGATATTCTGGAAAAAGAACCTTCATACCAGCTGCCTTCCCGATACTAGCTGCAAGTGGTCGATGGGTATTAGCTGAGCAAAATGCATATCCTCCACCATGTAAATAAAGGATTACTTTTTCTTCCGAACTGTTTTCGGAGGAAAGCCATTCAGCGTACAATCCTTCAATTTCCAATTTCTGAACCTTACAGTCTTTAGGCAGTTTAGCTAGCTTTCTAGCAACCGTGTCCAGCATTTGCCTTTTTTCATGCATTCCCCTTTCTGAAATACCCTTCCTTAACGCTCGTTCGACCGAAAGTTTAATTCCCTTCTCAAAGAAAAAACTTCGAAAACTTGCCATCTCCCAACCTCCTTTAAATCCAAATTTTGCTAATATCATTATACTAGAAAAACCTTCCAATAAAATAGTTAGGATTTTATTGTTTTTCGAAAATTTTGTAAAAATTCGTACGAATTCTTCCATTTCCTCCTGCCTGTAGTACAATGGAAGTATCTGTTAGACTTTTTCGGAGGTTTTTCATTTTATGAATCGATTGACCGACCATTTAATTATCATTTCATTTGATTGCCTTTCAGCTTTAGATTTTCCACTATTAACAGAACTCCCACACTTTCAATCCATTTTAAAAAATGGTGCCTTGGTCAAAAATGTCAAATCTATTTACCCATCGGTAACCTATCCTTGTCACGCAACAATTGTGACGGGTAATTATCCGAGGCGGCATGGGGTCATTAATAATACCCTTATACAACCGGGAAGACGATCACCTGATTGGAATTGGTACCGGGATTGTATACAAGGAACCACATTGTATGACGAAGCGAAAAAATCAAATTTGACTACGGCTGCCTTATTGTGGCCCGTAACAGCAAATGCAAATATTGACTACAATATGCCAGAAATTTTTGCGAACCGGCCATGGCATAACCAAATTCTTGTTTCGCTAATGAGTGGCAGTCCCCGTTTTCAATGGGACCTTAATCGAAAATACGGACATATCCGTAAAGGGCTGAATCAACCGGAATTGGATGACTTTGTCCTAGAGTCAACTGTCGATACGATTAAAACTAAGAAACCAAATCTACTAATGGTTCACTTTACCGATTTAGATACACAGCGTCATTATCACGGCTTCTCATCCGAGGAAGCTATGGCGGCAATCGAACGTCATAATTACAGGCTTGGCAGGATTATCAGTGCCTTAAAAGAAAGTGGCATTTATGAAAATTCCACGGTGGTGGCATTAGGTGACCATAGTGCCTTAGATGAAAATAAAGCGATAAACCTCAATGTTTTATTCCATGAGCAAGGTTTGATCACCTCGAACGGAAAAGGGAAAATAATTAATTGGAAGGCGTATTGTAAAAGTTGTGATGGATCTGCATATATTTACATTAAAGACCATCACGATACCACAACCTTACATGAAGTAAGGCAATTAGTAGATTCCTTGCTTCACAATCTAGAAAATGGTATTGAATCCGCATTAACAGGTGCACAAGCTTCAGAAAAAGGAGCAGATGGAGCTTGTGCGTTTATGCTTGAAGCACAAAGAGGATATTTCTTTTTAGAAGACTACGAGGGGGAATTTATCAAAACCATTACGAAGGAGGATGTCAGCAAGGATCATAAGTACACATTAGCTTGTCATGGCTATTCACCTGAGAAAGAAGAATATGGAACTATTTTTATGGCAGCTGGAAAAGGAATTCAATCAGGCACCCTGCCTTCAATCCGTCTCATTGATGAAGGCCCCACATTTGCCCGTCTTCTTGGATTAGATTTAGGCCAGACAGATGGAAGGGTTATTGAAGAGATTTTGAAATATTAAAAGGGGGAAAATCTATGAGCCGGATGTCAAAGCAAGAAAAGAGCTGGGTTTTATATGATTGGGCAAACTCTGCTTATTCCATCCTCATTACCACAGCCATATTTCCATTATATTTTAAAGCAGCGGCGAAAGAGGCAGGACTTGCAGCTTCGACTTCCACAGCTTATTGGGGCTATGCTAATTCATTTGCTACCCTGCTTATATCACTTTGTGCCCCTATTTTAGGAAGTATAGCCGACTTCAAAGGATTAAAGAAACGTCTTTTTACCTTTTTCTTTACATTAGGAATTGTTTTTACCTTGCTGCTTGCAGTGGTCCCAAGTAATCAATGGCTTTTTTTATTAATTTGCTATATGGTTACCGTAATTGGCTTTGGAGGGACAAATATTTTCTATGATGCCTTTCTTGTCGATGTAACGACAGAGGATCGGATGAATCAAGTATCCTCACGAGGTTTTGCAATGGGTTATATCGGCAGCACCATCCCTTTTATCATTAGTATTGCACTTATTATATTATCCCAGCAAAATATCATCCCCCTATCTGTGACTGTCGCAAGTCAAGCTGCCTTTGCGATAACCGCCCTATGGTGGGGATTATTCACGATTCCAATGCTTAAAAATGTCCAGCAGGTTTATTATAAGGAACCAGTGCCAAACCCGATTTCCAATGGCTTTAAACAACTATTTGACACCTTTAAAAAAATCAAACTATATAGACCATTGTTTCTGTTCTTAATTGCTTATTTCTTTTATATTGATGGCGTCAATACGATTATTACCATGTCGACAGCCTATGGTTCTGACCTAGGCATTACATCTACTAACCTATTAATAATATTATTTGCTACACAAGTAGTGGCTGCACCGTTTGCCATTTTATATGGGAAACTTGCCGATAAATTCAAAGGCAAAACAATGCTGCTCGTGGGAATCTTTGTTTATATCGTTATTTGTACGTATGCCTATTTCTTAAAGACCACATTAGATTTTTGGATCTTAGCGATGCTCGTGGCATCCTCACAAGGTGGAATCCAGGCCCTAAGCCGTTCCTATTTTGCCAAACTCGTTCCAAAGGAAAATGCCAATGAGTTCTTTGGTTTTTATAGTATTTTTTATAAATTTGCAGCGATATTAGGGCCATTCCTGGTTGGATTCACGGCTCAGATTACTGGAAATACAAACAGCGGTGTGTTTAGCTTAATTCTTCTCTTCATTATCGGAGGCACCATCCTACTGCGCGTGCCGGAATCAACAACTATCACAAAATCGAATTCACTTTCTCAATAAAAATGACTAAGACCTCAATTTTGAGGTCTATTTTTTAAAAAAGTTGGTTTATGCGATTCGCTGATTAAACTCAAAAATTCGCCAATTGAACCCGATAATTTGCTGGGAATAAAAAAAGAACATACCAAAGGCACATTCTTCGTCGAAAAAATTATTTTTTCATTAATTTTTGAATAGTAATTAAAACCTCATCCAAGACTTCCAAATCACCTTCCTGTAATCTTTCAACAACACAGCTCTTTAGATGTCCTTCAAGCAGGATTTTGGCAACACTATTTAAAGCGGACTGAGTGGCCGATATCTGGTTAATGACATCATCACAATATGTATCTTTTTCAATTAAGCCTTTAATCCCGCGAATTTGACCTTCAATACGGTTTAATCTTGTGACAAGATTATTTTTCACTTTATCGGAATGATGACTTTTACGATCACTTTCATCAAGTGAGCAGCAAGGATCATCAATAAGCTCATTTTCCTTTCCGACTTCATTTGACATTGCTCCGCCTCCTTTTTGAGATGATTATATCATACACCATTTATTTTCATTTCACATATGAATGATATATAAAAATATTTGACTGTAATCCATAGAAATATTTTTTAACTTTTCTGATTATTTATTCTAGCTTTATTTCCTTATCTTCATATATAATATTTTCATAACTATTTTGAAGGGTGTTGGTTAATTTGGCAAACAAAGCTGATGTGAAAAAAATCTCTGTTAACTCAACAATTTCATTAAAAGGAATTGTCAAAGCCATTTTCAACGATACCGTTCATGTGCAGATTGGCGGTAAAATTATCACGCTTCCAGCATCTGAATTGCTGATTGAAAAGCCTGTCCAATAGTTCATTTATCTTGTAAATCCAAGCAATAGCAGTAAATTAGTATTTTACTAAAGAAAAGCCCTTCACATCTTTTGTGAAGGGCTGTTAAAATAAGCAAAAATTATTTCCAATCATTTATGATCTATTCTTCATCGGAAACACGCAATTGCTCTAATACATCTGGTGGAAATACCATCCGGCAAATAACTTTTGAAATCTCTCGATAGTCTGTACTTTTCCCACTAACGATTACGGTTCCGTGACTATTCTCCACTAAAACTAATATTGACCAAGCGACAGCTTCTAAATCCAAATCCTTCCACGTTAATCCATTTTCTTCGGCTTGCTTTAAACCGAACAAAATTTTTGAATAAATTTTCCTTCGTGCTTCACCTATAAATTCAGCCAGACCAGGGTCTTTCAGCATCAATTCAGGCAGGACGCGCTGCAGACCTAACTCACTTAGTCGTTTATTATGAGCTTCTAATAATGATGCTAACAATGATTCCGGATCCCTTGAAACCCAGCTCGGTTCAGGTGGGAGAAGCTTGTCAATTTTATCTTCTAATACCGACATTAATAGCTGGCGTTTATCAGAGAAATACCGATAAAAGGTTCCGGTCGCCACCCCGGCATGGGCTGCGATTTCCTTAGCCGTCGTTTGCTCGTACCCACAAGAAATAAATAGATGCAATCCACTTTCAAGCAATGCATTCCTTTTTTGCTGAGCCCTCTCCTGCTTTGGGAGAAAAGGGAATTCACCAATTAATAGGTCATCATTGTCCGGCATTTTATCACCTCATTTATATCATACCACTTTTTTAAAATTTGAACCACAGTTCATGTTTTCGTTGACAGACCCTTCTCTCCATGCGATACTTGAACTACGGTTCATGTTAAATTGCTATTATTGTATAAACACCCCTTTACAAAATAGTTGGATCGTAACATGACCGATTTTTTATTAAATAATCCTCTATCTATGCAGGAATTCATTATATTTTTCCGAATAATTTAATGTAATATTAATTATGCTTCTAACATTTCGAAAGGCGTTGATATTGTGGCAAACCAATCTGAATCCAAAAAAATCTCTGTTAATTCAACCATCTCCTTAAAAGGAATTGTAAAAGCCATTTTCAACGATACGATTCATGTTCAAATTGGTGGTAAGGTTATTACATTGCCTGCCTCTGAATTCGCAATCGATAAAACTATAAAGTAATTTGTATAGTAAGGAAGCCCACCACGGTAGTGATGGGCTTTTCTCATTGAGTACTTAATTTCTGGTAACAAACACAGGACTCGATATGGTCATTCACCATTCCAGTCGCTTGCATAAATGCATAACAGATAGTCGAGCCAACAAACTTAAACCCGCGCTTCTTTAAATCCTTACTTAATTTATCACTTATTTCCGTGACTGCAGGAACATCTTTCATTTCTTTAAAGTGATTTTGAATTGGTTTACCACCAACAAAGGACCATATGTACTTACTAAATGAGCCAAATTCGTCGACGACCTTCAAAAACGCATGTGCATTGGTTATAACAGCTTTGATTTTGAGTTTATTTCTGACAATTCCTTCATTATTTATTAGTTCCTCGATTTTCTTTTCGTTATAGCGTATAATTTTTTCAGCTTCAAAGTTATCAAAGGCCTGTCGATAGTTCTCTCGCTTCTTTAAAATCGTATACCAGCTAAGACCTGCCTGAGCCCCTTCAAGATTTAAGTATTCAAATAAAAGTCGGTCATCATAGACCGGAACTCCCCATTCATGATCATGATAGTCAATATATAATGGATCCTGATTTACCCAACCACAGCGATTCATTATCAAGATTCCTCCCATACTCCCTTTGATTGTTTCTTTAGTATTACATATTTTTTCAAATAGAAAAACCTCCCTCAGCAAATAGGAGGCTAAAACAAAGTTTTTATCCTATTTTTATAGTAAGATAAGAGTATATATAGTAAAGAAAGGACTCAGCTAAGAATGAATTATAAAATGATTGTTTTAGATCTCGATGATACGTTACTACAGGACGACCATACAATTTCCCCACGGACAAAGAAGGCGTTAATGGATGCCCAGGAAGTGGGAGTTAAGGTCGTATTAGCATCAGGGCGACCAACCTATGCCATGTATGATATTGCTGAAGAATTGAATTTAAAGAAGTACGGAAGTTTTATTCTTTCTTTTAATGGGGCAAAAATAACAAACTGTCTAACCGGTGAAGAGCTTTTTAGCAGCACTTTGTCCCCTGAAACCGTACATCACCTCTACGATTTAAGTCGTCGTGAGAATGTTTGGATACATACCTATGTCGGCGACACCATTGTAACCGAAGCCGGGAATCAATATACCGATATTGAGAGTGAAATTACTGGTTTAGAAATCTTTGAGGTTGACAGCTTAGTAGATTCTGTGAAAGAACCTGTGGTTAAGGTGTTAATGCTTGAAGATGAAATGAAGCTTGCCAAAGTGGAGAAAAAACTTCAACAGGAATTAGCTGGTCAACTAAGTGTAATGCGTTCAAAACCTTTCTTTTTGGAATTCACCGAAGCAGGTGTAACAAAAGGTACTAGTCTCAATCACTTGATTGGACAACTCGGAATTAAACGCGAAGAAGTTATTGCTATAGGAGACAGCTACAATGATTTAGCAATGATAGAGTTTGCAGGACTTGGTGTAGCCATGGGCAATGCACCAGCCGATATTAAGGAAAAAGCTAATTATGTGACCGACACCAATATGAACGATGGTGTGGCAAAGGTCGTTGAAAAGTTTGTGTTGAAATCAGTACAGCTAGTGTAAATTAATATTCATACATCAAACGCATGTGGTTTATAACAAAACCACATGCGTTTTTTTGTAAACAATGCACCAATTGCCTCTGACCTAGCCCAATCATGTCCCCTCTTATGAATATTAAGCATAAAATATCACATTCAAAAACATAAAAGGCGGAGAGAGGTATGGGATTATTCATCAACAAAAATCATCATCCGGAGGTCTACAAAAATAAAGGACAGCTGCAAACAAAAAATCAGATGATTTCAAGACAGGATTTTCTGTCAGAACTCGTACAAGAACAGCAAAAAGCGAATACAGCACTTAATAAAGCGTTATCTGAAATAGGCTTACAAACACAGTTACAAGAAAAAACACAATTCACTCAATGGAACCATATTGAATCACAGCTGAATGATTTACGTAATCGTTTGGAACGAAGCGAGGCTGTGAATCATCAACTTGTCAAACAAATGAATGAACAATTGGAAATACAAAAAGAGGTTTCAGAAAAAATGACGAAACAAGAGGAGTTTCAAGGGGGAGTTTTACTGCGCCTGGACAACCAAGAAGCACTAATGGACAAAATCTCCCGGCAAATCAATCATATTCGTTCGATTTTGTTTGAACGAACAAATTATTTAGCCGCGAAAATAGACGATGGCTATAAAATTACCTCTTCCTATGTGTACAAATTAATGACAGGAACAGAGCAGCCATTAACATTTTTGTTGATGAATCAAAAGAAAGAAGAAAATCACACACAAACAGACTGAATCCACTTAACTTTACAATTAACCATGTTCCAAAATAAAACACCTCCAGTCGTCAAATCACATCGACATTGGAGGTGTTTATATTGATTTTTAATTAAGCCACACGCTCATTCGTGTTATTAGAGGTTGCAGATTTTGTTACGAAACTAACAGCAAATGTAACTACTAAATTGATAATTAATGCGATAACACCCACATTTAGATCCTTAACAAATTGCGGTAGTGCAGGGAAAAGAGTCCCAACAGTTGAAGCACTGATTGTAATGTAGGCAACCGTAAAGACCCCTACTGCGATACCTGCGAAAGCACCTGCTTTTGTAACTACGTTGTTTTTCGCTAAGCTGAAAACCAATGCTGGGAACAATTGTGTAACAAGACTGTAACCCATTAATAACAAGGTTACTAAAGTGTCCCCGCCCTTAAATGTAAAGTATAAAGCGATAATTGCAACAACTGGTACTAAGTTCTTAGCTAATTTAGAAACTTGAAGGTCTGTCGCTTTTGGTACAAAGACCTTATAGACGTTTTTCGCTAATAGAGTAGATGCGGACATCATAATCATCGAACCTGGAACAATTGCTGTTAATAGACCAGCTGCACCGATTAACCCAACTACCCAAGGATCAAACGTCTGCATTGAAAGTTTTAATAAGGCAAGGTCACCGTCTGCCCCTTCTAACCCTTTCACCTGTAGGATGGCAGCAAAACCAACGAAGAAGACAAATAATAACACTAACTGATATAACGGCATGATAATCGCATTCTTACGGAAAACCTTTGAACTTTGTGCAGAATAAATGGAACCGAAAGTGTGCGGCCACATATAGAAACCAAGTGCCGTTAATAATACAGTTGATATGAACCAGGAAACACTTAAACCAGTTTCAGGCATAGCAAGGAATCCCGGTTTTGCAGCTTCAATTGCTTCAAACATTGGTTGGAAACCGCCATAGTAATGAATTGGCAGATAAATCCCTAAGAATAAAACAATCCCCAAAATCATGATATCCTTAATAACGGCTGTCCATGCAGAACCATGGATTCCTGAGATCATTACGTAAACCGTTACAGCAATAACACCAATCCAAATCGCTGCAGTGGATGAGATCGAACCACCTGAAGCTTCAGCAACGATAATCCCTAAACCTTTTAATTGAAGGACAAGATATGGAATAAGCGCTACTACGCCAACTAGCGAGACAAAAACACCAAGTAACGGGCTTTTGTATTTACTAACAAAAAAATCAGATTGAGACATTAAATTGTTATCTTTTGCATATTTCCAAATTGCAGGAAGCAACCAATAGGACATAATATAAGCTAAACAGCCGTATCCTAGAATATAATAAGTTGGGCCTCCTTTACCATAAGCCCAGCCGCTTCCGCCTAAGAAAGTAAACGTAGTGTAAATTTCCCCTGCCATTAATAAGAAGACAAAGATGGTGCCGAAGCCGCGGCCCCCAACAGACCATTGTTCAAGACTCATATCCTTCCCTTTTTGAGCTTGAACTCCGAGGAAGATGGATAACGCTAAAAATCCGAAAATGATAATTAATGCCGTATTCATTAGATCTCCTCCTCCTTATTTGCTGGGTCCATTTTAAACACAAGCGCCATAATTCCTGAAGTAATAACTACCCAAAGAACAATGTAAAAGAGAACAAAAGGCATTCCGAACACGTAGGGAGTGACCTTATTGACGAAAGGAACTCCGCCAAGTAATCCAATAAATGGTATGATTGCAAGAAGTTGATGTAATTTCATAGATAAACCCCCAATATTAGTTTATATTGATGCCTTCTTTCTATTTATATAGGCGGACCTTCGTGGAACCTTTTTTCTATATAAATTCCACGAAGGAACTAAATTGCGTATTTTTTAAGCTAAAAATTTAAAGGTCGCATGCAGGAACGTTTTTACTCCAATTTCTAGTGCGTCTTCATCGATTGTAAAACGTTCGTGGTGATGTGGATAAGTAATACCTTTCTCCTCATTACCTGCTCCAACATAAAAGTAACAGCCTGGAGCTTTTTCCATAAATGCAGAGAAATCTTCTCCACCCATATTTGGCCTCATCATATCAAGTGCCTCTTCACCAAATACTTCTCGTACGGTTTCTTCAATGACTGCAGTCACTTCGTTATCATTGATGACAGGGCGATAGCCAAACTCATATTTGAATTCGTAAGATGCTTCATGTGCTTCAGTAATACCCTTGACCACGCGTTCCATTTTAGCTGGAATCGATTCGCGAAGTGTTGAATCAAAGCTTCGTACAGTACCCCAAAGTTTTACAGAGCCAGGAATAACATTATGAGTTGTTCCTGCAAGAAATTGGGTTACTGAAATAACTAAACTATCTAGTGGATCCGTATTCCTTGAGACGATATGCTGAAGATTGGTCACTACTTGCGCTGCGACAGCAATGGAATCAATTGTTTGATGTGGAAGTGCGGCATGCCCGCCTTTACCATTCACTGTAATCCAGAACGTATCGGGTGAAGCCATCATCGGACCGTACACAACTCCAACTTTGCCTTTTTCAATTGGTGACCATAAATGTGTCCCAATTACTAGGTCCACTCCGTCCATAACTCCTGCTTGAACCATTTCCTCCGCTCCGCCTGGGAATAACTCTTCCGCATGCTGGAACAAGAAACGAACTTCACCTTTAATATGATCCTTTAATCCTGAAAGAATTTTTGCGGTACCAAGCAGCATCGCGGTATGACCGTCATGGCCGCATGCATGCATTACACCTGGAGTTTGGGAAGCAAATTCAAAAGTGTTCTCCTCTTGAATTGGCAGGGCGTCCATATCCGCACGAATTGCAAGTGTTTTACCTGGTTCAGCACCGATTAAGCGAGCCACCACACTTGTTTTAGTCGGGCGGGAAATCTCCAAGTTCCCAAACGATTGTAAAGTATCATAGATGAATTGCGAGGTTTTTTCCTCTTGGAATGATAATTCAGGATTTTGATGTAAATGCCTTCTCCAGGCAATGACTTGTTCTTTTGTTTCTTCTGCTAGTTGATTAAGATTGACTGTTGTAGTGATACTCATGCTCGACATCTCCTATTAGTTTGTTGTTATATTCACTTTTTGGACCGCTAGACTTAGAACTGTATGATATAGAATATTTGCTCCGTCTCTGCAGTCTTCTTTTGAACTCCATTCTGCTGGGTCATGACTAATTCCATTCTTGGAACGGATGAAGATCATCCCCATTGGACATAGGTCCATTAATTGCATCCCGTCATGACCTGCGCCGCTTGGAAGATAATTACTTTCTAAGCCTAATGTATCAAAGGCGTCTTTTGCTGCATTCTTTACGATATCAGAACATGGAGCCGGTGCAACTCGCTGTAGATCTTCAATCGTTAACTTAACACCTTGATTCCTACAAATTTGCTCAGCCTGAACTCTAATCTTTGCCTCTACCTCATCGCGAACGACTTCACTAATATCACGAAGATCTAAAGAGAATTCAACCCGACCTGGAATAATGTTGATTCCACCTGGCTGCACCTGAACTTGTCCAACAGTGCCAACGGTGGTTCCAGTCTTTGCCGCTTCTTCCTCAATCACGAGCATAATTCTTGCTGCAGTTGTCAATGCATCATGTCTGATCGACATCGGGGTGGCTCCTGCATGACCAACTTCCCCTTCTAAAATAAACTTAAGCCATAATGGACCAGCTAATCCTGAAACAATCCCGGCTGAGAGATTTTGTCCTTCAAGGACTTTCCCTTGTTCAATGTGAAGTTCGACATACGCCTTCACTTCTTCAGGCTTGCGGGCTGCTTTACCGATTGCTTCCGGCTCGAGACCATTTGCGACGAATGCATCAGCAATTGAAATCCCCTGTTTATCTTTATTAAGTAATTCTTCTTGTGTAAGTGTCCCAGCGATCCCCCTGCTGCCAATCATTCCAAAACTGAATCTTGCCCCTTCTTCATCGGTAAAAGCAATGACTTCAATTGGATGTTCTGTCTCAATCCCTTGCTCATTCATGACTTGAAGGGCTTCAACAGCCGATAGAACACCAAGCGGTCCATCAAAATTCCCGCCATTAAAGACTGAATCAATATGTGAACCTGTTAATACCACTGGCGCGTCAGGGTTTACCCCTTCCTTCCTGCCTATTAGGTTTCCAACTTCATCCTCAAGTACTTGCAAACCAGCTTCTCTCATAAATGCAGCTACAAGATCTTTAGCTGCTCGTTCTTCTGGAGTGAAAGACAAACGAGTAACACCATCAGAATCGGTCTTCCCAATTTCACTTAGGAGTTGCAAACGACCCCATAATCTCTCTTCGTTAATCACTGCTTCCATCCTTTCTGCCACATTCCTACTTGTTTAACGCTTTAATAGAATGGCGTGTATTATTAATGTATTTATAATTATAGAACTTATCAGAATATTTGTTATGTTATTTTTCACAAAATTCTTAACAAACAATTTGTGTAAAAACACAAATAAATAACAAATACCATCCTAACTCCTTATAATTCCTAACAAAAACCACACATTTTATTATAGAGTTTGTTACAATAAACAAAAGATATTAAATTTTTTCATATTATTCTAAGATCATTAAATTGTGAGGTGCATGATGAAAGAAACACTTAGCCATCGTCAGTTGCAATCATTAATCCATGTTTCCAATGTGTTAAATTCATCACTAGATATTGATACGATTATTGATTCCATTATGGTTCAAACAGTGTCAGTTATCGATGCAGCGCACGGGGGGGTTCTATTCCTATATGACCCTGGTCAAGATCTGCTCATTCCAAAGTCAGACAGCAACTTTACATCTGAAATTACAAGGGTAAGGTTGAAACCAGGTGAATCGATGACAGGCTTAGCTTTTTCCGCGCAAAAATGCTTAATATTTCACAACCGGACAGAAGTTGAAAAGGCAACTGCCACATTATCGGAGAGGAATCATGCACTCATGGATCAATCGATTCCCACGCTGCCTTATTCAACCATTTGTGCTCCAATCTTATCTAAAGGAGCATGTATTGGTGTGATTACGCTTGACTCCTTTGATTCGTCGCTTCACTTTATTCCAGAAGATATACACCTTCTAACAGCGATTGCCCATCAAGCAGCTGTAGCACTTGAGAAAGCAAACCTTTATAGTGAGCAAGAAAAAGCCGTAAGACAGTTGGAAGATTTAAATAATACGATTTCAAAACAAAACGAGATGTTATCCCGCTCCGTTGATATCCATAATCGATTAGCTGCACTTGTATTGCATGGCGAAGGTCTCGATTCAATAATCACCTATCTGCACGATACATCCGGGAACACGGTCTTATTATTTGATGACCTTGGTGAGTTGATCTCTTCCGCTTTTAAAAGCAAACTGACCGACGATGAATTATATGCCATTCGAGATTTAGCACAGGACTCGATTCGAACACCTGGTAACGTCCGTTCATTGCTTGAAACAAACATGGATAAGGAAAGGCATTGTATTACCATTCTTCCCATTGGAGCAAAGCCGACTCTTTTTGGTTCACTTATTATCGTTTCCCCTGAAAAGATGCGTGATGTAGAAATTGCTGCCTTAGAGCATGCTTGTACGGTCATCTCACTTGAATTAGTAAAGGAGCAAGCTATTTTTGAGGCACAGGAAACAATCAATGGAGAACTCATTGATGTTCTATTTTCCGGTAAAATGGATGGCAACATCCTTCAAAAAGTAAAACAGCTGGATTTCGACCCATTAGGGGATTATTTAGCTGTGATGATTCGACTTGATGAAATGGACAATACTCCTAAAAAGAACAGTATCATCCGCCATCTTGTCCAAATGGCCAACCGGGTATTTTTAAAAAATCCGTTAAAAGGAATGGCCGTACGGAATCACGATCAAATTGTTGTTTTGCTAACTTTTCAACAAAAAGCTCCCTCCGCCTATACACATCAACGCGTGAAGGAACTTGTTTCAAAATTTCAGCAAGAAATCCAGATAAAAAATTGGGGAACAACGGTTTCTATCGGGATCGGCAGAATCCATTCCAGTTTATTAAAGGTTACGAAATCCATGCAGGAAGCAGCGAAATGCTTACAATTCCTACAAAGCTTTGGAGGAAGAAATCAGGTCATCAGTTATAAGGAACTTGGGGTTCAACGACTTCTCCTCCAAAATACTGAGGAGGAACTCATCGATTTTATTATCGAAGTGCTAGGACCGCTATTTGAATACGATCAATCTCGAAAAGGAGAACTCCTCCCTTCGTTATTCGCCTATCTTGAACACAATCAAAATGCGAAGGAAGCAGCAGAATCCATCCATGTTCATACTAACACTCTGATGTATCGCTTAAAACGGATTGAAGAGATTCTTTCTACTGATTTATCTGATAGTCAACAATTTTTAAATATTCATCTCGCCGTCAGTCTCTATCCTTTTTTAAAAGATAAGCTGACACAACAGGTGTAATATTGATATCAAATAACTAGGCGCCCCTATTTTTTTAGGGGCGCCTTTCACTACTCTTTAACTAATTTTTCTTTCTGAACTTTGCATAGGGTTCTCTAGTTTAGTCCAATCTATAGTATTTTCTAGGACAATCGCTAGCAAAATTCCTACGAGTAAGCCGCTAGATAGCAGTGGTTGAACCAACATTGGCAGCGAGGAAAACATTTCAGACGGAATATTCATGATGGCAATTCCCAGCAGCACTGGAGCCGCAATACGATAGATCGTTCGCTGGTTAAAAAGAATGCCATTCAGATTGGTAAGTGCACCGCTGAAAAGTTGTAAATAAGCGACAAATAAAACTGCATCGCCTACACTAATTGGTAATGATGAAAACAGGTTGCTTAATGCAGGGACCAAGCCAAGGACAATAAACAAAGCTCCACCAATGATGATAGGTGCCCGCTCAAATATAAGAGTAGACTGTAAAAATCCGAGCGAAGAAATATATGGCGCATATGGAACCATCCCAAACAGCCCCGAAACAATCGAATTTATCCCGGTTAGCACAAATGAGCGTCGGTATTGGTTATCTGTTGTTGAAGTCTTTAAGATGGGCTCAACCCCTCTTATCGACGCCATGGTATTCGTTGTATTAACTAAACCAGTGATCACCGTCATAATAATGAGACCCAAGCTAAAACTAGGTTTCCCCCAAGGAAATAAATGAAAAAATTCCGTAGACGTACTCACATTCTCAGTTGTTGTTGGGAAAAATAAAGCGTGAATCACCCACCCTGTTACAATCCCAATGAGGATGGAAAAGTTCCGAATCACACCAGGCCCCTTCAAATTAATCCAGACAACAAGGATGATTAACAGGATTGATAATCCTGCGGTTGGAATATCAATCTGTTCGCCATTACCTAAGCCAAGCATTCCTTTGGTAAAAATGACAATCAGTTGGCTAGCAAGGAGAAAAAGGACCGTACTCATCACAACGGGTGTGAATAAACGCTTTAATACTGTTCCCATCCCTAACACACCAAGGATCATAACTAGAACTCCTGAACCAATAATCCCGAGCGCAAGTCCACCTCCTAATTCTTCCAAACTAATGCCAGCGGAAGAAGCCGATGCACAAAGACTTAAGATGGCCCCCCACCACAAGCCTGATTGCCCCTCCATCAAGGGATACTTATGCCCAAACAATGCTTGCAAGATACAGGCTGTCCCTGTATAAATAAATGCTCTTTGCATCGAACTTGCTACTTCCCCTGCTGATAAATTAAAGGCATCTCCAATCGTTAACGGGATGACCACAGTATTTGCAAACATGAAAAATAACCATTGTAGACCGGCCATGAACATGGTGGTCGAGTACTTTCGGCTCAACTGCACATTCCTCCTTTTTATATTACTTCCTTAAACCACCGTAATAATAATTCCTAAAATAGTAATCACACATGCCGTTAGCTTCGCAGGAGTGATACGCTCCTTAAAATAATACCACGCCAAGAATACAGCAAATAATGGTGAAGTGAAAGCCAAGGAGACAACCAGTGTTCCATCAGCAAACTTTAAGGCTGTAAACAGGCAGACCCATTGGATGATGACGGTGAGTCCTCGTAAACTTAGATGTTTATGCAGGCTCGGAAACCATACTTTTGGACGATAAATCAGATAAGTAATCAAAGCAATCCCACAAGCCCGGTAAAAATAAAGTGTCACTGGATTAACCCAGCCATGAACAAGTAATTGCTGAGAAGGGACCATACTCACACCAAAAACAATCGCTGAAGCAATCCCTAATAAATTCCCTGGTTTCCGAAGCTCAAGAAATGGGGTCAGCGGGTTGCGGCCTTTTAAATTTAAGAAATAGACGCCCACCATAATAAACAAAACAGACACGAGCACAAATGGATGGAAACCATACAGAATAGAGTTTGGTATAAACGTGAACAATGGAGTTAAAGCCATGTAAACTGAAAGGACAGATACCTCGATTTTGTTCATTGCTTTAAAGAAAAGCAAATTTCCGAGCATATCCAGCAGGACAACCAAAATTAATAACGAAATCGAGATCGCGTTTGCTTTGAATAAATAAAGCCATGGCAATGTTAAACCAAGAAACACACCAATGTAGGCAAATGAAGTAACAATGAAACTATTATTATCCTTCATTTCTCCAACAATCTTCTTGGCATAAAGCGCATTTAGTGCATTAAAAAAAGAACTGATTAATGACAAAAACAGCATGCGAATTTTCCTTCCTCTTGTTGAATTTTAAGATAATTTCGGTTTTCTAAATATTTAATAGATTACAACAAAAGATTGTCGAAGGAAAGAAGGAATTTATTTGTCTAGTATGCTAACTGAAAAAACCGTCCATGGAAATCTCCATGAACGGTCTATTTTACTATTCACCTTTAGTAAAAATATCAGTTAAAACTGGTACAATTTGCTTTTTACGAGAAACAACACCTTTTAATGTAGCCGTGTTATCCGCTAGTGTTACATTATAGGCTTTTTCAACGGCAGTTGTTTTACTTCCTAACGCTAAACCAACTGAATCATTTGTTAAAATATCTGTTACCACGAACAAGAATAAGTCTAAGTTCTTTTCTTCGATAATGGTAGTGATCGCTGCTTCTAATTCCTCTTGGCGAGCAAGAACATCGGCAGTATCAACGACATTCACTTGAGCAATTTCTACTTTACTTGAACCCATTTCAAATCCTTTTGCGTCTAGACTTAAGAGTTCAGAAATGGATTTATCGCGAACATCTGCCCCAGCTTTGAGCATTTCAAGTCCATAAGTATCAGCGTCTACTCCAGCAATTTCAGCTAACTCGCGTGCTGCTGCCACATCCTCTGGCGTACAAGTTGGAGACTTAAATAATAAAGAGTCAGAAATAATCGCAGAAAGCATCAAACCTGCAATTGGTTTACTGATTTCTTTATTGTTTTCTTTATACATTTTATTTAAGATCGTTGCAGTACAGCCTACAGGCTCGCAGCGGTAATACAATGGATCGCTCGTTTCGAAGTTCGCAATACGGTGGTGGTCAATAACTTCTAGGACACGAACATCCGCGATATCATTGGCACTTTGCTGGCGCTCGTTGTGATCGACTAAAATAACTGAATTCACTTCACTAGCTACCGCTTCAACCAAACGTGGAACCTCTGCATTGAATTGGTTAAGCGCAAATTGTGTTTCCCCGTTAATTTGTCCTAAACGGACAGGTTCAACATCCATCCCTAATTGTTTTTTTAAGTCTGCATAGGCAATCGCAGAACAAATTGTATCGGTGTCAGGATTTTTGTGACCGAAAATAAGTACTTTTTCCATTTGTATTTCTCCTAGTCCTATTATTTTATGTAGGTCAAGCCCAATCGACCTGAGATTGGCCCTAACGAAAATTATATAATAATATGATTAAGGATTCAAAAAATTTTTATTGATTCATTTTTTTGACCATTTGGACTTGCTCTGTTGTTTTTACAAAGCCTAAATCTTGCAATATTAAAATGACAGGATTAGATAATGACGCATTTATGATCATGAAATTAATGGGATTCTTATTTTCTCTTGTGATCGTACTCAATATTGACTTAATCGATTCCTCTTTCAACTCAGCGAATATTTCAAGCTGATAGAGCACTACCTTCTCCAACTGCCCTTCTTGATTCCAAACCCTTTTGAATAAAGAGTAGCCTATTGGATTCTGATTCTCGTCATAATAAATCTGCGCTTCCCCTGACTTAACACTCTGCCACTGACACTGCCAAGGAAGATTTTCTTTGTAAAAATGGTAAGTTTGGAGCTGTTCGGGCTGAATCGATTCGTGTGAAATCGATGCGGCCTTCAAGTCTACTGTACCACTAAGATAAACAAGGGAATCAGTAATCTCATAGCCAAATCGTTGATACAATCGTATGGCCCTTTCATTTTCCTTTATGGCTTCAAGTGTGGCAACTTTGACTTCCTCTTCAGCATACACGTTTAAGGCTGCCTCCATTAACAACTTGGAAATACCCTTCCCCCGGTATTCAGTAGCAATTCCTGTTCCCCCATTCCAGGCTGTTTTTTGTCCGTCGATGACGCGAAAACCATTTAAAACAATCGCTACTGGTTTTTTTTCGTCAAAAGCTACCAATGAATGTTCTAACGATAAGCCTTCATTTACCAACCGGTTATAGAATAATTCAGGTGTCATTTCTAATTGCACAAAATAGCCTTCAAACCCTCGATTCCAAGCCGTTATTGTATCTTGGATGGTACATTCTGTTAATTTTTTAACTGTACAATTCATATGGTTCTCCCCCTCTAAAATGCAGATATACATTTTGGCTTTTCTGTGGTAAAAAATAAACTATTTACTGTGTTTAAATAAGTTGGATTTGACAGCTTTGCTTTTCCAAATTGATACAATTCTTTAAATGTAACCACACCCATTAATAGTGATGAAAAGTCTGAAACATCTAAGGAAATTTCTACATCATAATCACCATTCTCCAACACTCGAACCCATCCTTCGGTAAAATGAAGAATCAGTTCACCATCGTTCTGGGGCAGCATGGTGTCAGTAATCTCCACCTTAACTTTTGCAGTGATAGAATTGAAATTATGGTCCTTTAAATCTTTAAAAATTCCTCTGGTATCTATAATTCGATACATTAAACCCACGCCTGAAATATTACTTTCATGATAGACACTTGGTAAAAGATTATCGGATCCATTCCGTGGGTCATCAATCAAAAAGTGGACATTTTCTTCTTGTGTATTCCATACTATTCGATCGACTTGATCAGTTTGACTATGAAGGAATGTACTCATTTCTAAGAGCGCCTCTGGTGAATCGTAAATAAATTCTTTGATGACCAAGTCATTGAAGACGAAATTCGTTTGACTCTTTTTTTCAAATGAGAATAATAAATATCCTTTGATTTTCTTCCCATCATCGAACCCTATCATTCTATTTTCAAGATTACTAAACATCCCATCTAATTCAGCAGTTGTTTTCAAAAACAACCCATTGGTTCCCTTTGCTATTCTGGTATAACACTCATTCACTTTTTCTTTGTCCTCGGAACCTAAAAACCTAAGATGTAATTTACCGTGCCCCTTTGGAAAACTTTCGGGTCTGATACGATACTGATGCATTTTCGGCCCATACCCGAAGCCCATCTTCTTATAGAAATCTGGTCGGAACGGATAAAGCAGCACCATGTTTACTCCCTTTTCCAAAAAGATTTTCATAAAAAATTCGATTAGTTCTTTCGCACCTTTTTCCTTTTTATGTAAGAGATCAATGGCGACGAGACCGACCCCTCCAACCGGTATAATCTTCGAAAAAAGATTCATTCTATGAAAATGAAGCCTCATACCGCCTATTAATTTGTTATTTCGAAATAACCCATAATAATCAAGCGTGTCATCATTGGTTTGCCGTTCAATAAACCTTTTTAGGGTTTCTTCTTTCATTTCAGTTGACGGCTTCATAATCCCTGGATATGCGTTTGTAACGATTTCTATGTAATCTCTTAATTCCCTTAGATTCAATTTTCTTATTTCACTCACTAATTTCCCCACCTATATCTATGTCTTATATCCATAAAATAACAGGTCCTCCCAAAATAATCATTTAAAAACCATTATGATTTACAACACATCCATAATGGTTTTTACTGTTATCCTATTTTACTGTCAACGGAACCACCTTTTGTCCAATTGCTGCAATTAATTCTTTTGGCATAGGAAAGCTCAATGCGGCTGGATCCTTCATGACAGCTGGAATCGCAAGTTGTAGCGCCTCTTCGGTGATATTGAATTGCTTGAAATCTGCCGGTAATCCTACCTTATACTGAAGCAATTTAATTTTTCCAATCACTTTGGCTAATGCTGTTTGTGGAGTGTCCCCCTTTACGTCTACATTCAAGGCCTGGGCTAGTTCAGCAGCTTTAGGAAGATATAAATCAGGAACCAGCTCCATGACCACCGGTAAAAAGACGGCATTTGCGAGTCCATGCGGTATCCGGAACAAGGCCCCATAGGCGTGTGCCATATTATGGACAGGAATTGCGTTTAAGGCAAAACTAAAAGCGGTAATCCCCATCAAGCTTGCTTGTAATAAATCCATTCGGACATCAAGGTTCGAACCATCTGCAACGGCAATCGGCAGATTTTTTTCAATCAGGCGAATGGCGTGGAGAGCATAGGCGTCAGTTAGGCCCGTTGCTGTTGGCGATGCGAGGGCCTCAATGGCATGTGTTAAGGCATCAAATCCTGTAAATGCTGTAATCATTGGTGGAAGTCCGACGGTTAAATCCGGATCCAAGATCGCCATATCGGCATTAATAAATGGATTGATGATATTCGTCTTCATTTGGATATCTTCATTAAAAATAACGGCAATCGGTGAAACTTCTGATCCGGTACCCGCTGTTGTCGGGATAGCTATATGTGGAATTGGCATGTAGTTGGCTTTCGGAAAGGACTCATACAATAAGCCGCCTGGAATCGCCTCTTTTATATCTGTCAATCCTTTGTGGAGAGCGTATTTTACCCCTTTTACAGTATCAAGAACACTGCCCCCGCCAACGGCTAGTAGGGAATCGGCTCCGATTTCTCGTGCGTAGCGGACGGCTTCATTGATACATTGGCTTTCGGCATCCTGCTTAATATCTAAAAATTGCCCCACCAATTCAGGTCCAGAGCCAAGACCTGTCAGCGTAAAAATTTCGGCTACTTTTTCAACAATGCCTGCTGCCTCTAAGCCTCTGTCACTTAAGAGAAGTATGCGTTTAGCGCCCAGGCCTGCAAAAAGACTTGGGACCATCGCTCTTGAATTTGAACCGCTATATATTCCCGTACGTAACATAAACTGTGTTAAGGTTGTTTTCATATTCATCATCACCTCTTCATTAGTTTTGTCCAAACAGAATTCCATACCAATTACGTCGCTCTAACTCCGGTGACATCGATGTGTGTACATGCTTTACCTGGGTATAGGCATCGAGTGATTGCAGTCCCATTTCACGGCCAATTCCGCTTTGTTTGTACCCGCCAAACGGGGCATCACTACGGAGCATATGCCAATCATTTATCCAGACGACACCCGCTTGCAATTTTCTAGCGACTGCGTACGCTTTATTAACATCGCGTGTCCAGACTCCTGCGGCTAAACCATAAATGGTGTCATTCGCCATTCGAATCGCATCATCCAGGTCAGAATAGCGAATCACACAGAGGACTGGTCCGAAAATCTCTTCTTGGGCAATTATCATATCATTGGTGACATTCGTAAAAATCGTTGGTTCGATAAAATGACCTTGTTCACAGCCAGCTACCTTTATTTCCTTGCCTCCACAAAGAAGGGTAGCCCCTTCTTGTTTACCTGTTTCAATATAAGAAAGGATCATTTCCTTTTGCTTTTTTGAGATTACTGGACCAACATCGGTGGCAGCATCAAGTGGATTGCCGAGTTTTAATCTCCTAGTGAGGGAGACTAACCCTGCAACGACTTGGTCATAAAGCTTATCCGGGACAAAAAGCCGTGTCCCTGATTCACAAAGCTGTCCGGAATGGAGAAATACTCCAAACAGACTTCCAGGCAGAGCAATATTAAGATCGGCATCATCTAAAAGGATATTTGGTGATTTACCACCTAATTCCAATGTGGTTTTCTTAATTGTGCCAGCTGCAAGTCCCATAATACGTCTGCCAACCTCTGTCGAACCAGTAAAGGCCACTTTATCAACCTTTGGATGGTTAACTAAGGATTCACCGATTTCCGCACCCGGACCTGAAACCACATTGATTACACCTGAAGGGACCACGGCTGAAATAATTTCTGCTAGTTTTAGAGTCGATAGAGGTGTATAGCTGGCAGGCTTGATGACCATCGTATTCCCCATCGCTAGTGCGGGAGCAATCTTCCAGGTCGCTATCACCATCGGAAGGTTCCATGGAGTGATGGCCGTACATACTCCGATTGGCTCACGCCAAATAAAATTGTGGGCAGGTCCCGGGAATGGCGGAACAGGAAGTGTTTCTGAGAA
>Ga0182747_1000958_pt1 | contig 24059 bp, 19 predicted proteins | sample eDN3rd30CBELigBY_FD_128526 | JGI IMG/M metagenome (GOLD analysis project Ga0182747, IMG submission 128526) | Enriched backyard soil microbial communities from Emeryville, California, USA - eDNA 3rd pass 30_C BE-Lig BY (version 2) (version 2) | ecosystem: Environmental > Terrestrial > Soil >...
CACTATGCTGTATCGCTCGACGGACTGCCTTTGTCGTCGTGGCGCTGCCGTGTAGAATTTGGCCCATAGTGCATCCCTCCACTCGCTTGAGGATAATGCACCATCAATCACCGGGACCAAACATCTAGACACAACGCCAATGCCGAGCACAAAACGGAAAGCGGGCGCGAAACGTCGGCCGTGGCGGTCGTGATATCGAAGCCCGCGTCGCTCAATATCCGGGTCGCTGCCTCGGCATTTTCGGCTCTCAGATCTGCGACGAGCAGCTTCTTGCCTGCACTGATGCGCCGCACGATGGCCTGACCAATGGAACCCGAGCCGATGAGACCCACAACCTGTGACAGGGGCGCGCATTCATGGCTTCACCATCACTTTGAGGGATTCGCGTGCGTTCATGGCCTTATAGCCATCCGGAACGCCGTCGAGATCGACGATCCGGTCGAAGACCTGGCCAGGGTCGATGCGTCCCTCGAGCACATCGGGCAGCAGCGTTTCGATATAGGCGCGGACGGGCGCGGGGCCGCCGGCGATATGGACATTGTCATAGAAGGCCTTGGGATCGCCCGGAACGCCGTCATAGTGCGGAACGCCCACGCGGCCCACCGAGCCGCCCGGCCGGACAATGCCGAGCGCCGTGTCGATCGCCGATTTGGCCCCCACGCACTCCAGTACCGAATGCACGCCGGAGCTGCCCGTCATTGCGCGCACCTGCTCGATAGCTGCGTCGCCGCGCTCGCGCACGACATCGGTCGCGCCAAAGATGCGCGCGAGACCGATGCGGCTTTCATGATGGCCCAGAATGATGATCTGCTCGGCGCCAAGCCGCTTCGCCGCAATGACGCCGCATAAGCCCACGGCGCCATCACCGATGACGGCAACACGCGTGCCGGCCTGGACATTGGCGCACCGGGCTGCGTGGTGGCCAGTGCCCATCACGTCCGAGAGCGTGAGCAGCGACGGCATCAATACATCATCCTCGCCAACGCTCAGCGGGAAGAGCGTGCCGTCGGCCTGGGGAATGCGAACGGCCTCTGCCTGCGCGCCGCCCACCTGACCAACGCCGAAGAAGCCGCCATGCGTGCAGGAGGTCTGCAGACCTTCTTCGCAGAACATGCAGCTGCCGTCCGAGAAAGCGAAGGGCATGATAACAAGCTGGCCCGGCCTGATCCGCTCGACAGCGCTGCCGACTTCCATCACGACGCCGATGGCTTCGTGGCCCATGCCTCGGCCGCCCGGCGTCTGTGGAAGGTCGTTATACGGCCAAAGGTCGCTGCCGCAGATGCAGGCGCGGGTCACGCGGATCAGCGCGTCTGTCGGTTGCTCGAGCCTGGCATCAGGCACGTTCTCAACCCGGACATCGTGCGCGGCGTACATGAGGGTCGCTCTCATGGGCTTTTCCTTTCCTAAGGCACTCAGCGTCCGATGAGCGCTTGGCGGTCCGCGGGATAGCGATCGCCCTGGATCTGCACTTGGGCCAGTTCCTGCTCGATTTCGCGGAGGTCTTCGCTGGTCAACTCGGTGGCGGCGGCGCCCAGATTTTCCTCCAGCCTGTGGAGCTTTGTGGTGCCGGGGATCGGCACGATCCATGGCTTCTGCGCCAGCAGCCAGGCCAGCGCGATCTGCGCCGGCGTCACTTTCTTCCGCTCGGCAAGCGCCTTGACGTGCTCGACCAGGGCCATGTTGGCGCGGATCGCCTCCAGCTTGAAGCGCGGAACGACGCTGCGGAAGTCGCTCGCGCCGAACGTGGTGCTCGCGTCGATCTTTCCGGTGAGGAACCCCTTACCGAGCGGGCTGAACGGCACAAAGCCGATGCCTAGCTCCGCACAGATGGGCAGGACCTCCTTCTCCGGCTCGCGCCACCAGAGCGAATATTCGCTCTGCAATGCGGTCACTGGCTGGACAGCGTGGGCGCGCCGGATCGACTGTGCGCCAGCTTCTGACATACCGAAATGCTTGACCTTCCCCTCGGCGATGAGGTCGCGCACTGTGCCGGCCACCTCTTCCATCGGCACGTTCGGATCGACGCGATGCTGATAGAAGAGGTCGATGCGGTCCGTCCGCAGATTCTTGAGGGAGGCCTCGGCCACCTGACGGATGCGCTCGGGCCGGCTGTCGAGGCCCACTTCCGGCTTGCCGTCCTTGAAGCCGAATTTGGTGGCGAGGACGACCTGATCCCTGAACGACGCAACGGCTTCGCCGACGAGCTGTTCATTGGCGCCCTGGGCATAGGCCTCGGCCGTATCGAAGAAAGTGACGCCGCGCTCAAAGGCGGCGCGGATCAGCGCGATGCCCTGCGCCTTGTCCGTTGCGGGACCATAGCCATAGGACAGGCCCATGCAGCCGAGGCCGAGAGCCGAGACATGGAGGCCGCTACGGCCAAGTTCACGCGTCTGCATTGCGGGATCCCTTCAGATATTGTTCGTCCGTGACCTTCTCCATCCAGGTCACGGGAGACCCATTGAGCGCTTCCTGGACCGCGATGTGCGTCATCGCCGTGCTGTCCGTTGCGCCATGCCAATGCTTGTGGCCGGGCGGGCACCAGACCACATCGCCTTGCCGGATCTCGACGCGCGCCTCGCCTTCGCACTGGGTCCACCCCGTACCGGCGGTGACGATGAGCGTCTGCCCCAGCGGATGCGTATGCCAGGCAGTGCGTGCGCCCGGCTGAAAGGTGACGCTGGCGCAGGCCACACGCGATGGTTCGGGCGGACTGCTCAGCATCTCGATGCTGACATCTCCGGTGAAATGGTCCGCAGGCCCTGCCTGCGAGGGGCGCGATCCGGCGCGTTTGAGTTCCATCGCTTATCTCCTTGGCCGCAATTTGGCGTTTGCGCGGAATTCAGTAACGGCGCGCCGGACGATCAGTGATCTGCTCTGCGGCGCAGATGGGCGTGTCGCCCTCGGCTTTGCGCCGTGCGACCGGCAGCCTCGGCGCACCAAATGCAGTGTCGCCCTCACTCTGGCACGGGAACGTCTACTGAGCGTTATCGATCCGCATTTCGATGAAATCGAAGCAGATCTCGCCAATCTGAGCGAGCTTCGCGACCACCTGCACTTTCCGAGCCGGCATTTGGAAAGAGGTGGCTGTTCCCCGATAAGATGGAAGTACGGGCTCACGACGCGATGCCGGCCCAAGCATCTGATGGAGAACAGCCATGGGCGAATATATCGGCCTCGACGTATCGATGAAAGATACTGCGATCTCGGTTCGCTGCGACGGCAAGCGGGTCTGGCGAGGCAAGTGCGCGTCGGATCCGGAGGCCATTGCCCGAGTGATCCGCAAACATGCCCAAGAACCAGAGCGAGTTATCTTCGAGACCGGCCCTTTGTCGGCTTGGTTTTACCACGCCCTCCAGGCTGAGGGATTGCCAGCTATTTGCGTCGATGCGCGTCACGCCAAAGCGGCCTTGGACATGGCTGCCAACAAGACCGACGCCAACGACGCAGATGGCTTGGCGCATCTGGCCGAAGTCGGCTTCTATCGTGAGGTTCGGGTGAAGGGCTTCGACAGCATGCTGACCCGCACGCTGGTGGCAGCTCGCACCAAGTTGGTCAGGATCAAGACCGAGATCTCTAACCAAATCCGCGGCCTAATGAAGACGTTCGGCCTCGTTGTACCTGCAGGCAAGGGCAGTACGTTCGACGCAAACGTATGCGCAAAGCTTGGCGAGAGCTCGGATCTGGCGGGCATCATCTTGCCGCTGCTCGAGGCTTGGCGCAGTGTGCGCATGCGCGCCGCCGAACTTACGCGGCGCCTGATTGGCGACGCGCGTCAGAGCGAGGCCTGCCAGCTGCTGATGTCTATCCCAGGCGTCGGCGTCGTCACTGCGCCCGCCTTTGCGACGGCCGTGGAAGATCCAGCCAACTTCCGAACGTCGCGATCCGTCGGCGCCTGGCTCGGCCTGATCACGCGACGATACCAATCAGGCCAAGTGGACTACAACGGGCACATCTCCAGACGGGGCGATCATCAGGTGCGAAACCTTCCATACGAAGCGGCCTGCGTTATCCTGACCCGAAGCTCGGCTGACAGTACGTTGCGAGACTGGGGCCTCAAGCTTCGCCAACGCATCGGCTTCAAGCGTGCCGCGGTTGCGGTGGCGCGGAAACTCTCGGTTGTGATGCATGCCATGCTTAAGTCAGGCGAGCTATTCGACAAGACCGCTGGCGCACCAGCGTAGCAACTTCGCCGGCGAGCAGTCGGCGAGCGGATCCGTCCCTGCCGGGACGTGGGCTGAACCATTCCGCTTGATGGGATGCACCGGCTTCTGCCGAGTGCGCCGTCCACATAGGAAGGTTCCGTCCGCCGAAGACCCACCGTGCGGCGGCCCGTGCCGACCGCGAAGACGACCCTGAACCCGGCATACGGTCAGCTCAAAATCTGCTTGCAATAGGAACCGTGATTAAACGACCCCATCAGTTCACTTCGCTGGCCCTTTCTCTTCGAGGTGTCGGGAACTGTGCAGCCCTCAACCTGAAATCAGCAAGCTTGCTATATCACCGTGCATTGATCAGAACCCATGCGCCATTGTCACAGTCCGATCGACATTATGCGCCAACGCTGATCGACGATGTCGTCGTAGGATCAGAAGATGCGGTTTGACGGCCAGTTCTCGCGCATAAACTGCCAGACGTTTTCGACTGGATTCAACTGGACATCTGGGCGGGAGCGGCGTTGATCCCGTTGGCTCTTCAACAGCACGGACATGTCGTTGAAGCGCCAAAGCTTGGGAGCAATTCTACTCTTCTTCCAGAAAGCAAAGCAGCTCCAGCATCCTGTCCTGCAAAACGCGCAGTTCGCTGTCTGCGACGTCCACGTCTCCGGCTCGCAACGCATCGATAATGGCCAGTTGGCGACCCTGGAAATCCGACTGGATCGCAGGGGTGGGTTCTTCGAAACGAAGAGATATTGTGAGCCGCGCCTGATAGGATACGATGCAGCGCGCAAAAGTGTCGAGAAGTGGACAGTCGGCGATTTTCGACAGCGCCTGCTGCAAAACGATGAAGCGCTCCGGCTCCTCGGATTGGCGGATAAGCAGTTCAAGGTCATGCAACGCTGCGAGGCGTAGATTGGCGCTGAGCCTGGAGAGGCCCGCTGCGGCGGCACGCAGGTTTGCAGAGTTGAGTTCCCACATGAGGTTCGTAAGTTCGGCGGGACTGCTTTGCCGCGCGGCGAGAAACGGGAAGGATTGACGAATAATCCCGATGGGAGAAGGATCCTTGATGAGATAGCCTCCTCCCCTTCCCCGCTTGACCTGCAGCATATCGAGATCGGCCAAGATACGCAGCGCTTGCCGGACCAGACCGCGGGAAACATTGAAGGTTTCGCAAAGGTCGGCCTCATTGCCGAGCGCGCAATCGGATTTTGAGCGCGCCTTGCCGAGCATCTTTGCGGCAATGATCTTGGCGTTCGCACGGCGGCGCCATTTAACCGGACCGTCGTGGCCGGCGACCGGAATACGCTCGGGTGGCAGCTTGGATGCCAACGAGAGAAGCATCTGCTCATCTCGTCTCTCAATTGCCCCCCGAATGGCCATCTCAAGCTCTAGAACGTCGCGACTTCCTGCCAATTCATCGAAAACCACGTGAGGGAGGAACCCAAGCGTGGCGACATAGAGTTGAAGAACGGCCTCTCCGCAGGCGTCTGCCAGCCATTTGCGAATTCCCGTTTGAGAATCTCGATGCGGTAATGGCTTCTTCGCTGCCAGTTTTAGCAACATCTGGTCCAGGGCAACCACCGAACGATCAATTTGCTCCGCGCTGTATCCGCACAGATCATGATATGTTGCAAATGCCTCCGCCGCTCGCTCGAGTTCAGGCTGCGCGACAACCAGGCCGCCGGCGCGGCCCCGGCGAACCTGCATGACACCGCGACTCTCGACGATGCGAATCGCCTCCCTTAAGGCGTCTCGACCAACCCCGAACTTTCCGCGCATCTCGCCTTCGGAGCCGAGCGCCTCACCTACACGCCAGCCCAGTTCTCCAGCCGCGCTTTCTATTTGCCAGGCAGCACGCAAGGGAATGCTATGCTCGGCGACGTCATCGCCGCTCACAAAGGCATAGAAATGATTGCCGCGCTTCGCGGGCAAAGACTGTGATTTAATTCGACGACTTTTTTCCATCCACCAAACCTATACGAGACAGCGCTGTCTAAAAAGGCGGGACGCAGGATGCCGCATAGTTGCAGCTGGTCGGCATTTGCATCGTCCGGGGGGGGACGCGGCGCGCTCAACAACAACTATCTCAAAGGGGGAGGGTAATCTTGTCTAAATGGATACATCGTTCGCTTATTCTCACGACGCTCATCTCGCCGGGAATGGCTTTTGCGCAAGACAATGTCACACAGGCACAAGGCGATGAAGTCGATGGCCTCGCCCCTATCGTCGTGACGGCTCAACGCCGCGCGGAAAATCTGCAGAAAGTGGCTATCGCTGCCACCGCGCTTTCAGGCGATGATCTCAACAAACATGCGGTCGCGCGGATCGACGACCTTCAGTTCGTGGCGCCGTCCCTGACTGTCACGGATGCAGGCCTCACCCAGTCGGTGAACATCCGCGGTATCGGCATTGCCAGCGGCCAACCACAGGTGGCCAATGGCGTTGCCACCTATATAAACGGCATCTTCCAGCCGCCGGTACTCACGACCAGCAGCTTCTATGATATTCAGGGCATCGAAGTTCTGCGCGGCCCGCAGGGTACGCTGGTCGGCTCCAATTCGACAGGCGGCGCGATGCTCATCACCACGCGCGCGCCGAGTCTTTCTGGCGTCAATGGTTACGCCCAGGCGAGCCATGGCAATTACAACGATCTGGGCCTTCAAGGCGCGGTCAATCTTCCGCTGACTTCCACGCTTGCGGTGCGCGCGGCCGGCACCTTGCAAAGCCGCGACAGCTTCTACACCGACGTAGGCCCCCTTCACAACAAGGCAGGAAGCCTTGAGGAATATGCGGGTCGGGTGTCTCTTCTGTGGGAACCCTCGCCCAACTTCCGCGCGCTCGGCCATGCCGAGTGGATCGACAAGAATACCGGGGGTTATGCTTACCAGCCACTCGTTGGCACAACCTATTCCGGTGATCGAACCGCGGACGTGCGCGTCCTTCATTACAACAGTCCGACGCTCAACTACGAACGTGGGTTCACCACAGACATGGAACTGCGCTACACGACGGACAGCGGCATCGTGCTACGTTCGCTGACCGGCTACACCTTCAAGCGCATCACCAACCTCTACGACAGCGATGCCTCGACGCTCGCGACGCAGACGCTCGACCAATATACGGACGAGCGACAGATCAGCCAGGAAATCAACATCATCTCGCCGGCGAGCGACGCCTTCAACTGGATCCTCGGCGCCTATTACCAGCACAACAAGATCGGCGTCGACATCCAGTCCCTGAGCGGTTCGCCCGCCGACCCGACCGATGTCGTCCAGTCGCAGGACAAGACGACCTGGGGGCTGTTCGCGCACACGGCATACAAATTGTCCAGCGCCCTCGAATTGCAGGTCGGCGCCCGCTATTCGGGCTTCAAGGCGGAGGGCGACGGCAGCGTGACGATCGGCAATGGCTCGCCATTTTTCCCGCCTGGCGGCCTTGTCGTCGCCAATCTTGCCGGATCGCATAGCGACGGGCGCATGACTGGCAAGGTGGCGCTCAATTGGACGCCGGACGACGATAATCTCGTCTATGCCTTTGTCGCTCGGGGCTACAAGCCCGGCGGCGCCAATTCGGCAACATCCGAATTCGGGCCAGAGACGGTTTGGGACTATGAGCTTGGCTGGAAGTCTTCTTTCCTGTCCAATCATGTCCGCACCCAGCTCGGCGCGTTTTATATGAGCTACAAGGACTTCCAGTTCGACGCGCTCGACCGCGCCAGCGGACAATCCGGCGTCACCAATATCTCCAATGCCACGATCAAGGGCATTGAGGGCCAGATCCAGCTCGAATGGCACGGTTTCGGTGTCGACGGCGGCTTTGCTTACGTTGCCTCGCAGCTAGATCCCGTCACGATTGTGAATTCGCGCGCCCTCTCGCTCGCCCGGCCGGAACTGAACGGTCAATATGGTCCGCAATGCGCTGCCGGTGTGAATGAAAGTCCGCCGACCTGTTTCGACTACACGCCCTATCTGACAACCTCTGGCGGCGGGCCCAATCTGTTCTCGCCGAAATGGACCTATAATTTCGGCATCGAATATGTCGCCCGCTTCGGTGACGGATTCAAGCTGCGGCCGCGCCTCAACTATGGCTATGTGGGGTCGAGCTGGACCAACCTCTTCTATGACCGCACGACCGACTATCTTCTTGGGCGCGGCCTGCTTTCGGCGCAGATTTCGCTCAGCAAGGGCAATTGGTCCATCGAGGCCTATGGCACCAATCTCGCCGACAAAGTCTATGTGAGCGGCGGCGGTATCAATCAGTTCTACGGGGCTCCGCGCCAATATGGCGTGCGCGCAGCGATCAATTTCTAACGGGGGTATGAGGCTCCGGAAAGGGGTTCCCCCGCGATCTGGAGCCTCATGCAGATTAAAAATCCGAACTCGGCCAGATCGAAATGTGGAGGCGAGCGAAGAAACGGCAGCATTCCTAGCTGCCTCGGTGATGTGGTCGCCTAAGTGATTGCGCGACACGGCGAGAATTTCAGGCAATGAGAAGGAAGAACGAGATGCGGATCGGATTGACGGCCATGGCGGCCGTTTTCCTCACCGGCGTGGCGACGCCAGCCCTAGCACAAGGGAACAAGGTCACCGAGGGAAAGTGCGCGGCCTTTGCCAGCCGGGCGCTGGACGATACTGTCAAAATCACGTCGGCCAAGCACGTGGATGTGACACCGGCGGGAACGGTCCAACCCGGAGGTCCGCCACTGGCCTCGCCACTCCCCGCCCACTGCCGTGTCGAAGGCATCATCAACGAGCGCAAGGGCGCCGGCGGCAAGACCTATGGAATTGGTTTCGCCATTGCCTTGCCGGATGACTGGAACGGCCGCTTCCTCCTTCAGGGCGGCGGCGGCCTCAACGGCAGCGTAGGCTTTCCGGCTGGCCCGGTCGCTTCCGGCGACAAACCCGCGCTTGCTCGCGGCTTTGCCGTCATCAGCCATGATAGCGGCCACAAGGGTGCGGGATTCGACGACAGCTTCATGGTCGATCAGCGCGCGACGCTCGATTTCGCCGAGACATCGGTTCTGACGGTCGCCACGCTCGGCAAGAAGATCACCATCGCCTATTACGGCAAGCCGATCAGCCATAGCTACATGACCGGCTGTTCAACCGGCGGCCGCGAAGGCATGCTGGCGACGCAACGTTACCCCGAATTGTTCGACGGCGTGATCGTCGGCGCACCGGCCATGCGTACGGGCGATTCCAATCTGGGGCAGGAATATACCCAGGTGCTCTTCAATCAGGCAGCTCCGAAGGGACCGGACGGCAAGCCGATTATCGGCCAAGTTTTGACCGCAGCCGATCGCAAGACCATCCTCGATGGCATATTGGAGCAATGCGATGCGCTCGATGGACTTAAGGATGGAGTTATCGAGAATGTCGCCCAGTGCAAATTCCAACCGGCGAAGCTCGCCTGCAAAGGGAAGAAGGCAGACGGCTGCCTGAGCCTGGGTCAAGTCAAAGCCCTTGAGCTCGGCCTCGCAGGTCCCAAGGACAAGGCAGGCTATCCGATCTACACCGCCATGGCGGCTGACACCGGGATCATGTCGACACCTATCGGCTATCTGCCGACCGGAGGGCCCGGCCCCTTCGGTCCCCCGAGCACCGCCACCAACATCGATCTCGACGCGCGCATCCATGAGATCCGAAATCATGCTTGGCAAAGGCTGACCGATACCAATTATTGGACGACCCTCAACACCTATCTCGATCGCGGCGGGAAGATGATCTTCTACCACGGCGTCTCGGACTTCTGGTTCTCGCCGCTCGCAACGCTGGACTATTATGAGCGTGCGACGCAGGTAAACGGCAAAGCGTTCACCGACGCCAGCAGGCTCTATATGGTGCCCGGCATGTTGCATTGCGGCGGCGGCAACAGCTTCGAGCAATTCGACCTGCTTTCCAAGATCGTCGATTGGGTCGAGCAAGGCAAAGCGCCTGAGGAGGTGATCGCACAGCGCCGTCCGCCAAGCACGGAGACGCGGCCGCTTTGCCCCTTTCCGTCACACGCCGAATATGTGGGCGGAGACACTAAGGTCGCAGGTAGCTTTAGCTGTAAACGGCCCAAGAGCTGAATGTGACCTACGAGTTTGGAGGATGCAGGAACCCCTGGCTCGTCAAGAGGCTGGCGCACTGCCTGCAAGACAACAGTTAATATTCACGCACCCCGGACATGCGAGGCTGACTGATCGCATTCCGCTCATCATGCAACTGGCGGAAGAGATGGACGGCATGGGCTTTCTGAGTGGCGACCGCCTCCGAGAGGCGCTGACACTTTAATGGGAGGCGACCAACTCTCGCCGTTCCCATCCATTGCCGAGAATGTCGGCCTATGCCGAAACCGGCCAGGCCTGGTATTGGAGAGCAGATACCCCTTCCAATACCGACCGATTTCTGTTGGATACAGTTCTGGCGGCTGTACCCGCAGAAATAGGACATGCGGGAGGTGTTGTGGCAGACGACGATCAGCAGACGCGCTACGAGCGGTATGTCGAGGAGATTATCGAGGATATCACAGAAACGGTTCAGGCGATGGGCTGCCAGCCGATCCTGTTCATCGGTTCTGGCCTGCCTCGCCGCTACATGAGCGCCCCTAGCTGGGATGAGTTGCTTGGCCATTTGGCAGCGCATTGCTCTGCTATTGAGAAGGGTCTCGGCTTCTACAAGCAGTCACTAAAGACGCCTATGAAGATCGGCGAGGAGTTCGCGCGCCTTTATCAGGAATGGGCTTGGGGCGTCGGGCACAATGAATTTCCTGAAGCGATGTTCAGGGAAGACGTGAACTCCCAAGCCTACCTCAAGTTTAAGGTAGCAGAGCACTTAATAGGCCTCACGCCACAATCCCTGGACGGACTTGGCAGCGAGGATCACAAAGCTGAAATTGAGGCCCTGTGCCGGATCAAGCCGCATGCCATCATCACGACAAACTACGATCAGATGATCGAAATGATGTTCCCTGATCACGCACCCATTGTTGGCCAGCAGATACTTCGAGGTCAGCAACTATCGGTGGGTGAAGTGTACAAAATCCACGGCTCAGTGGCTGATCATGACAGCATCATGTTCACGCAAACTGATTACGACGAATTTGCGAAGAAAAAGAAGTTCCTAAGCGCCAAACTGCTCACCTTCTTCAACGAACATCCGTTACTATTTATTGGCTATAGCGCCTCCGATCCTAACATTCGGTCGATCCTGTCCGACATCGACGAAGCCCTTCCGATTAAGGGTGGCATCATTCCCAACGTTTATATTTTAGAATGGAACGCTGAGCTTGGGCCCGAAAGCAGCCCGGCGCGCGAAAAACTGATCTCCACGGAGGAGGATCGCAGCATTCGAGTTAAGCTCATCGAAGCGTCAGATTTTGGCTGGGTCTTCGATGCCTTTGCGGCGAACCCGGTTCTTAATGACGTTAACCCCAAGGTGCTGCGTGCGTTGATCGCCCGTTCCTACAACCTCGTGCGCCATGATATCCCGACGATGACGATCGAGGCCGATTTCCAGATGCTCAATCAGGCAGTGGAAGATGCTGATAGTTTTGCGAAGCTTTTCGGCATCGCCAACATCAGCGACTATAGCGCAGCATCCGCCCAATATCCGTTCAGCGCCACGCAACTTACGTCCCAGCTTGGCGGCACCGGTTCATACCTTGCTGTCTCGCTGATCAAGCGAATTATGGAAGAGACTGGCGTGGACATCAAGGCGAACGACAACCGCTATCACCGTTTGGAGAAGGTGAACAAAACGACTTTCCACAAATATTCGCCGGATATGCTCGCCATTTTAACGAAGGTGCAGGCGGGCGCCCCCTACGAGTTGAATATGGATTGAACCGAAAATCTAGCGGTTACTCTCCTCGCGCGCGTTCGCGGCGGCGGTTGCGAGCGAAGGCGTGCCTATTTAGGTCGCGGCCTGTACCCATCTTACCTCCATCGGCCGGGGAGTGACGTGGAAGTCAATTTACGAGAACTGGATGGCAATTGGGACAAAGCCTTTGCGCTAGACAAGCACGTTCTAAAAAAGTCCGCTACGTCCGAAATCATCGCAGTTCAGAGCCTCGCGAACTAACGTCAGCTTTCGGCCAACCCGGTCGTTTATTGAGTAACCTAGAAACGTCGGAAAAGTCCCATTTGCAGCCGTTCGAAGGTGAGGCTTCGAACTTTGCCATATGCGGTGTTGGTGATATTGTTGGTGTCGGCGAACTGATTGGTAGAGTTTGCTGTTTAATTCGAAGCGCCTAGATCGAACCTCCCGGTTCTCTTCTGGCACCACCCCTTTCTAAGGGGTTGAAATGACTGATTTATAAGGTTTTCAGGAACCGATAGCACACGAATCTGTCACACATGAGGCTCCTGAAATGGCTTCCAAGTCCCACCTGATCCAGCGTAACAACCGCTGGTATTTCAACCGCCGCTTCCCCAAAGAACTCTGGCCGGTCACCGGCTCTAACCCCTTCCGGATCGCCCTGCAGACTGACTCCCTGCAGTTGGCACTGCGTTCCCGTCATGATGCAGAGCGGCGCTACTGGGCCGCCGTTGACGAGGCCCGCAGGAACTCGGCGAGACCCAACCACGCCCCCTCAGCGAAGTCGAAGCAGTCGCCATTGTGTCCCGCTGGTTCGTCGAGCGAAACAATGAGCTGGACAGCGACCATCTTCATGACCCGGAACCCGCCGAGATCATGGAAGAGGTGATTAGCGGCACGGTCTACGTCATCGGCGATGATTCCCGACGGCTCCCCAAACAGTGCGGCTCCATCTTCGCCCATTAGGCGTCCGTCAAAACGTAACGATTCATCCAGAACGTGAATCACATTCGCACCCGTTTGCGAAACCCCACGCGCCCTGGTCTTAACGATCGCGCGGCGGGATCGAAGACTGGCGAACCGATCGCGACTGGAGCGCAACCAGCCGATGCTGGGGCCGCGCCCGATCCGGCTGCAAATCCTTTTTAGACTATTGGCGCCCAGACCCGATCGGATGGAAATTGGCGATCATCCAACCGCCGACCGCACAGCTGCCAAGCCACATGAGGAAAGCGGATGCGTTGCCCTGCAGCGCGAGTATAATCCCGGGCAGTAGAGCAGCCATCACGCAGAGCTGTCGACTAGCCAGCGTCAGATTACCACCGGGCAGTCGCGCGGTACGGCGTCGCTTAGGATTTTCTCGCCACAGCAGGAATAGCATTGCGAGAGAAAATACAGTGGCTGTTGTTGGCATGTCAGTTATTCCGCTGGCTTCAGACGCGCGCTGACGTTCGAGTTATCCGCCCGACTGGCCGCTATCAGCCTCCACAGGGTCCAGACTCCGGCAAGAAACGTCATAAGGTCGATTGCGACAATCATTGGTTGTCCGGCAGCGAGGGCCGCGCCCCAGCCAGGGCCGCCGGTGAGGAGCCGGATTGGCGGCATTGCAACAAGCAACGCCCCGATCGCGATCTGGTGCGCCCTCATCAGCAGACCATTGGTCGGGATCGTGAACCCTGCAAGGATCGCCGCCGCCGATACGATCAGGAACGAGGCAGGAGTCCAGAACACTGCCGTACCGAGGGGCATGGTGAAGAAAAAGCCGATTGCCGCGCCGAGCAGCGCCAGAGGCAAGCCGAAGCCGATCACGGTGACGATGCGCTCCAGCCAGCCAAGTGCGGAACCACCGTCTCTTCGGCGGACCAGCCAGAGGCGAAGGCCGGTGAATGTGACGTAACACATGGCGAAGCCCAGCCCGAACCACACAGATTTGGACGCAAGCCCGGCGAAATTGCCAAAATGCAGCGGCCCCATGATTGCGGTCAACGTCCCGCCCACCGATGGCCTGGTCCCGATCGATGGACTTTCCCGCACATATGCACCGGTCGCCCCCCGGTAGATGAGCGAAACTGGCTCGATACCGCCTGCCTTCGGATCGTGAAAGGTCGTGACCCGCGCGTCGGCCCGGCCGAACTGTTCGATCGTGATGAATGTTGGCAGTTGTCCGATACGCCCGCGCGCGTCGGCAACGATGTGATCGAGGCTGCCGGTGATGCGTGGGCTTGGGTCGGGCTTTTCGCCGCTGCCATAAACGGTCTCGTTGAATGCCTCCTGGCTTCCGCCGAAGGCTGCCATTGCGACGATCGGCACGCCCACCGTACCGTAAAAGGAAAAGAAGCTGCCGGTGAAGGCCAGGATGAAGGCGAATGGCAGGCTCCAGGTGCCGGCCACGCTATGACGATCCCGATCGACGAGCACAGCACTCGCGCTACGCCGGAGAGTGAAGATATCCTTGAACAGATGCCGGTGGATGAGCAGGCCGGATATGGCGGCGACCAGCATCGCGAGCCCCAGGATGCCGGTCAGCAGAAGGCCCCATGGATCGGGCACGTGCAGCTGTACATGGGTGTCAATCAGGAAGTGGCTGAGCGCATCATCGTTGCTCGGACCGAATACTTGCTCGCCGGTTCCGCGCTGTTCGCCGACCACGCGACCGCTCCGGTCCAGCTGATAATTGATGCCGCGTTCGATCACCTCGCCGTTCGGTGCGGTTTCGTGGAGGTGAAAGAAAAGGCCGAGATTGCGGTCTCCGACCTCGTAAACGTCCACCGCTTCATGGAATTCGGCGGGTGTGCGCCTGGCGAGTTTCTGCAAGGGGGCATCGATCGGCCGTTCGAAGGCTGCCCCTTGCGCAACATGACCTGCCGACCAGACCCCTATCTCCTCGGCGAACACCGCGACCATGCCGGTCAGCACAACGGCGTAGAGCAGCAACCCCAGGATGATCCCGGACCAACCGTGAACGGCGACCATGAGCTTGGTTTCTTCGCGCGGAAGATGGATCATTCTCGGGTCTCCGTCCGGGCCGGCTCAGCGTCAGCCAAGTTGTGCGCCACCAGCCCAAAATGCACCGCAAAGAGACCGAGCGAAACGATCGCCACCCGGCTCAGGCGGGAATCGAGACAGGCATGGAAGAACAACGCGGCCCAGATCAGCGGCACGAGGACCAGCGGGATCACGAGGTTGTCGATACCCGCTGCGCCTCTGGGGAGCCAAAGCGCCATGCCGGCCATGATGACCGGTGCGACAATCAGGGCCCCCGGACCGGCAAAGCCGATTCTGATCCATTTACGTGTTCGCGGTAACATCTTTGCCACCTCCATCGCGCCGTCGCTCATCCAACCAAAGGACTGGGCACCTTCCGATGTGCCATCGGATATTTTGCAGGCTGCCATCCCGAAGGTCAGCCAGACCCACCGTGACGTTTCACTCAGACTGACCGGCCAGCCTCGTGCCGACCTTCAATAAAATCGCCCACCGGCTTTGTTCAATATTCGAAGCGGATCGTACCGATCACGCTGCGCGGCGCGGCATAGTAGGCTTGCCCCCAGGCGAGCGAGTTCAGATATTTCTCATTGGTCACGTTACGCACATTGAGGCTGGCCTTCACATGGTCGGCCAGCTTGATGCCGGCCAGCAGATCCAGCACCGCATAAGTCTTCTGGGAAATAAGCAGACCCGATCCGGTATCGTCGGTTGCGCTGATCGCGCTCTGATAACGGAACTGCGCGCCAAGCTTGAGGTCACGCCATTCAGGCACCTCATAGGTCGCGGCCAGCTTGAAAACATTGCGCGGGATCTGGTTCTGTGTCCGCAGGCCCAGATCATCCTCGATCTTGAGGTGGGTAAAGCCGCCGCTCAATAGCCAGCGGTCCTTAATCCGGCCGGACACTTCGACCTCAAAGCCCTGCGATGTCGTATCCACGCCTTCATAATAGTCGAGGCCCAGCGGACCATCCGTCCCGTCGAACGTGCCGACATAGCTCGCCAGGCCGCGCTGCTTGGCCTTGAACAGTGCGGCCGTCGCATAAAGCCGATTGTCCAGCCAACTCCCCTTGATACCCGCTTCAAGCGAGGTGCCCTTGGCGGGCGTCAGCCTGACATTGCCGACATTCACCTGGCTCTGCGGCGCATAGATGTCGGTATAGCTCGCATAGAGCGTAAGGCTGCTGGTCAGATCGAAGAGCAGGCCGGCATAGGGGCTGACCTTGTGATCGTCTCGCGCCAGATCGGAGCCATAGGAAAAGCCGCTCGTCTTCAGCCAAACGGCCGAAGCGCCAGCCACGCCCTTTAGGCGATCGCTGAAGTTGAGATGGATCGCGCCATAGAACCGTGTCAGCCGGTTGCGCTCGCGGCCTTGCACTTCTGCCTCCGGAAAGTCCGGCTCGGGCGGCACGAAGGAACTGAGCTGGCGGATGTCGCCATAGTCGATTTCAGCTTCCGAAAAGCCTTCGGACTCGCTGCTGCGCAGCCAACCGCTCGATACCCCGAAGGCAAGTTCATGACGGCGGCCAAAAAGCTCGACACTGCCTGACGCATAGCCGTCGATCAGATACTGCTCGTTGTGGCTCGGATAGAGCCCGGCATAGCCAAGAATCCCGATGCCGGTATCGGAATCAGGCGTGCCCGTCGCATAGAGTCGCTTCGCGCGGACGTCGTTGTCGTTATACGTGAAGACCCCGCGCACAGACCAGTCGCCGCCCAGCTTATAGGTCAGCTCGCCAAAGGCGCTCTGGTAGAGGGTATCCGTGTAGGTCCACGGAGCCCCGGTGCTGGCCGAACGCTTGTACGGGATGCGGGTGCCGTCGCTGTAAACCAGCGGCAGCGCACCCCACAAAGTACCGTCGGCATTGTTCTCCTGCCGTGTATAGCCGATCGTGGCGGTCAGATCCGGCGTAATGTCCAGCGCGACAAAGCCCCCCAGAACCGTGCGATTGACTTTGTTGTAGTCTAGGTAGGAATCGCGCTCCTCATGCGCGGCAACGGCGCGGGCGCGCAACGTGCCGGAGGCGTTGATCGGTCCGGACATATCCGCCTCGAGCCGCCACATGTCGAATGAACCCAAAAGTGCCGAAACATTCGCCTGGAGCGTTTTGGTCGGCCGTTTGCGCAGATAATTGATCGTCGCGGACGGATTGCCGATGCCGGTCATCATCGCATTGGCGCCGCGCACGATCTCGACGCGTTCATACAGGACCGTGTCCAGATCGCCGTCAATGGCGCTGAGCAGCGGCAGGCCAATGCCGTCCACCTGGAAATTGGTGATGGCGAAGCCACGCGAACTATATTCGGTGCGATCGGTCTCGTTCCGCTGGACCGTCACGCCGACGCTCTGCTCGAGCAGGTCGTTGACGGTCGTCAGCGCGAAATCGTCGATCCGCTGCCGATCCACCACCGTGATCGATTGCGGCGTTTCGCGCAGCGAAAGATCAAGGCCGGTCGCCGACGCGCTTTCGTTCAGGTCCGCCTGCCTGGTTCTTGCCCCGGTGACGATGATATCCGTTCGTGAACCGTTGTCCTGCTCGCCATCGGCCGCCCAGGCTGGCGCGATTGCAAGAATCGATACGGCGGCCGTTAGAAGCGAGCGTGTCAACAAATCCGTTCTCCCTGATCCCGAAGCAAATAAAAACTTTGCTATTGCGAGTAAAGTGCAATTATGGAGATGCCGGCTGGCGAGGCTAAATTTCCGCATTGCGATTGGAATGGCGGCGTTCGAGCCATCGTCAAAGCGCACCGGACGGCAGCCAGCCTGCTCAAAAATGGGCAGTTCCAGACGTATCGGACGCGCCATATGGCCGCAGACGCGCCATCTGCTCATCCGTCAGCCAATACAGGGTGCTCATGCTCAGCCTCCTTGTGGAGCCTGAATCAGATCATCCCTCTCGGATCAATGGAGCCTGACCCTAGAAATCGACGATCAACTGGCCCGCAAGCTTGCGGGGCGCGCTGTATCGAAATGCATTGCTGCTCACCGAATCCCATCCGAAGTTGTTGAACGCATTGGCCAGCTGCAACCGAAAGACTACCGGGTTACTGCCGAGCCTGAAGCGATAACGGGCGCCGATGTCGATGATCGTTCGGCCGGGGATACGCACGATATTGTCAATATCGGCAAACTGTGGCCCTTGTTCCTGCACCCCTATGTCAAATGACAAAGCCGGGAAGGCGGGCGGACGATAATCGACATTGGCGATTAAAATACGGCCCGATGTTCCGACCGGCCGTTGCCCGATCAAGCCATCATCGACTTCCGCCCCCCTCAGCGTGGCATCCAGCAACACGGCCCCCGCAACGACGCTGACGCCCGAGAATGGAGAGCCGCTGAGCGACAATTCGACACCTCGATGCTCGACCATGCCCAACTTGCGAAAATGGCTGACCCGATCGAGCCCGTAATAGGGTTTGGTGATCCGAAACAAGCCGGCCACGATCGCCATATGCCTAGGCAGGCTCCATTGGACACCGCCATCAACCTGGCGGGTTACGATTGCGGGCGGCGCCTCGTTGCGATTGGTCGCGTTTTCCGGCGCAATGTCGCTTTCCTCCAGCCCCCGGGCGGCGCCGCCGTAAAGTCTGAGACGGGGCATCACGTCAATCGCCGTCGCGATGCTGTATAGCCAGGGATCCGCCCGCGACGTCGGCAGGCGAAGTGCCGGCGTTTCCACCTCCCGCCGATACCGGCTTTTCTGAAGACTGGCATTGACCTCGCCAACGCCCCGCCAGGCCGCGCCATAGGCGGCCCCAATGGTCAGTTGCTCGACTTTGCTCTTCGTCTTTTCATCAAAGCTGAATTCCGGCCGCGTCACAAAGGCCGCTTCGCCGAACGGCGCAGGATTGAGTTGCAGCCGGTCCGATCCGCCATAGCGGCGGCGTTGGGCCCGTCCACGCAACGACACATCGATACTATGACGAAAAGCACCCGTGTCGAAACTGCGCAGAGCTCGAAATTCCCCGCTCGTTGACCCGTTCTTGAGATCAGAATCCGCGATCACGGTTCGCGCGCCCGGAGCCCCGCCTGACGCGGCGCGATAGAGCAGCGCATGGCCTTTCGGCGTCATTTCAACGGATCGGAACAGGCCCCCACGCACGCGCCAGCCACCGATGCCCGCTCGTCCTATAACGCCATAATTATAACGGTCACTTTCGGAACTAGCCCAATCCTGACCAATGAAATGCCGCCGCCTGATCCGATCGGGCAAGGTCGTGCCGTTGCCCAGAATGATCGGCTCAACCTCCTGATCCAGAAGGATCTGCTGGCTCCAGAAGGGCATTATGTCGATATCGGGGGTGGGCCGCCAGCGCAGCACCGCTGTGTTCGAAATCATGTCGGCTGTGCCACCATAGGCATAGTCATAATGATACCAGCTGCTCCCCGCCGCGATGCCGAACTGGCTGCCGACGATGGGCAGTTGCGCGTCCACTTCGATGCTGCGTGTGTCGAAACTGTCCACTTTCACCACCAGGCTGACAATGGTCTTCGTATCCGGCTTGCGCATCCGGTAATCGACAATGCCAGTGGGCGCGGAAAACCCATATCCCAATGCGGAAGGCCCAACCCGGATACGGTTGCTCGGGGAAAGTCGTTGGGAAAAGGTCGACTGGCGATCGATATACAAGCCTTCCAGCCGGAGATTTCCCGCTTTCGTCGGTGAGAAGCCGCGCACGCGACTGGCATCATAAACGCCGAGATTCTCACCAGCCACGCTGGAGCCGAAAGCGTCCTCCGCGTCCGTTATCACATTGTCGCTAACGCGCTGCCCGTACAAAGGGGTTGCGAGCGCCGAAGTCATTAAAATGGCCCGGCTCAACCATCTCCGCATCTCCACCCCTATCGGATTCATTATGATTGTAAGATGTATTTGGAGAGCCCCCTCCAAATGACCGATCATTCTTTGCATGGTGGCTTGAACCGCCTCCCCTACAGAGATGGCTCAGTAGAGAGTTTCCGCTATTCCCAAGCCTTTCCTTGAATGGAAATATTGGGATATTCTGCGAGCGCCCGGACACCCACCATGACATGGGACGTCTCCGGCGCGCTCCAGTGAACGCCCGGCATATTTCAGCGATACCGAACGCATAGCCGTCCGGTCAGAACGACCTCTTCAATTCGGCAAAATCTTGAACAATCGGCCCTTGGGGTCGTCGGTCAGCAGGTACAAGGCCCCGTCCGGCCCCTGCACCACATCGCGAATTCGCTCACGTTGATCGAGCAACAGCCGCTCTTCGCCCACCACCCGCTCGCCCTTCAACGCCAGCCTGACCAGCGCCATACCGCGCAGGCCGCCCACAAACAGGCTGCCCTTCCAGGCTGGAAACAGCGCCCCGGTATAGAAGGTCATGCCGCTCGGGCCGATCACCGGGTCCCAATAATAGAGCGGCTGCTCCATGCCCTTTTGCGCGGTGATCCCACCCGTGATAATATTGCCATTATACTCGATGCCGTAGGCGATGGTTGGCCAGCCATAATCCTTGCCCTTGCGCGGGATGTTGAGCTCATCCCCGCCGCGCGCGCCATGCTCCATCTCCCAGAGCTCGCCGGTGGCAGGGTTGATCGCCGCCGCCTGTATATTGCGGTGTCCATAGGACCAGATTTCGGGCCGCATGCCCGCCTTGCCGACAAAGGGATTATCCTTCGGCACCGATCCATCCGGATTGATGCGGACGATCTTGCCCAACAGGCTGTCCAGCTTTTGCGCCTGCATCCGCCCGGGGGTGATGGATCGCTCCCCCAGCGTGATGAACAGTCTTCCGTCCGGTGCGAACACCAGACGGCCGCCGAAATGCAGCGTGGAATCGAGCGACGGCTGCTGGCGGAAAATCACCTGGACCTGCTCGACACGCGGCGTTGCCCCGTCGACCAGACGGCCGCGCGCAACGGCGGTATTGTTGGTCCCGTCGGCCTGCGGCTCGCTATAGCTCCAGTAGATCAGGCCGTTGGTCGCATAGCGCGGATCCCGCGCGACCCCCAGCAGGCCGCCCTGCCCTTTGACCATGACCGATGGCAGCCCTTCCACGGCGGGCGAAACCTGTCCGTCCTGTGTGATGATCCGCAACCGACCGGCCCGTTCGGTCACCAGCATGCGTCCGTCAGGAAGAAAGGCCAGCCCCCAAGGATTCTCCAACCCTTCGGCGATGGTAACGGTGGTGAAGGCGACGTTGCTGCGGGCTTCCGGTGCGCGAATCTGCCCCGCAAAGGCGGGGCGCTGGCCCGGGGCATTGGCCGGTGCCTGGTTCCAGCTCTGCCCATGCGCCATCCCCGGCACCAACAACGCCGCGCAGATCGTCCCGACAGCTATTTTCGTCCTGCTCATCTCGCCTCTTCCTGAACCATTTTATGAGAGCGGCATGGCCGCAACGACGAACGCGCCGGGATCTGCCGTCGGGTCGCGCATTTTCGCGAACTTGGCCTGAACGGCATAGACGGTATCACCGACCAGAACCGCTGCGGCCGGCCCGTCCATCAACCCGCTGCGCACGACACGCACGGCCGCCTCGTCGCCGCTTATGGTAACGGTGCTGATCTTGCCGCCACCTTCCGCCACCAATAATGTATCGGCGGCGATAGTCCGCATCGCGTCCGGTCGTTCCAGCGGTTGCGAGAGGCTGAGTTGGACCGGCGATCCGGCGCTGCCATCGGGATTGACGGCGATACGATATAGGCCGCCTTCCCGAAACGTGTTCACATATAGGGCGCCATCGGCCAGGAACGCCAGGCCATCGACCGCCGCCAGCCGCGCATCCCCCAACCAGGGCGTGAACGCCTGTTCACCGGGCTTCAGCCGGAAGATACGCGCGCCGTCGAAATCCGAGACATAGACGGTTCCGTCCGGCGCAATCGTCAGGTCGTTGCACCCGCCGTCCGCCTCGAACGGAAAGCTGGCTTGCGGCACGGCCGTGGTCGGGTCGAAGGTGCGAATGGACGCCTTGCTTTTGCCGCCATCAGCCAGCCTTTCACCGGCGTCACACACCCAAAGCAGGTTCTGAACGCTGTCATAGTACAGACCCATGACGCGTTTGAGATCGTGCGCGCCGGGGGCGATCCACGGTGTCGCCGTGCGCTCATGCGGAAGCGCCCGATAAACGGCGGCGCGGCCGACACTGCCGATCCAGAGTGTGCCATCCGGACCCGCTGCGATATTTTCGGGAAACACCCGACTATCCGCGATCACTACATCACCCCCGACCCGAAGCGCCGCATGGCCCACGCCTGCCACCATCGCCGCGCCCAGCAGGCAGGTCCAATATCCCGTCTTCCACATCTGTCGGCCTCCGAATTTGCCCCGACCGCCTAACAGCAGCGAAAGCCTCCCTTGCCGTCGCCACTAAATCGGGCGGCCTGCCGGTTGTTGAAAAACTCGCGGTAACTCATCGTCGCATCGCCAGAGTGATGTTTCGCCCTATGCGCCAGATAGGTGTCGTAGGAAGGCATGCCGACCAGCATCTGGCCGGCATGAGTGAGTTGTGCCTTCAGGCCTCGTCTCATGACAGCAGCGCTCCTGCCTCACGGGCATCGTGAGGCGCATGACTTTCCCGCGTCGTCACCCGATCGCTTAGATAAGCCTTCCGGCATGCCCGAATGCCGAAGACGATCATCGACAGCACGACAGCCATGAACAGGACGCACAATGCGGCGTCGACCCGGTCATTGAAGATGATCCTCGCCATTTCCTCTGTTGATTGGGCTGGCGCCATCACCTCACCGGCAGCCAGCTTGTCCGAAAAAACCTTGGCATGTGAGAGGAAACCGACGCGCGGATCGACCGATGCCACCTTCTGCCAGCCCGCCACCAATGTGCACAGCACCAGCCAGCTTGCCGGCAGGATCGTCGTCCAGGCGTAGCGATGCTTCTTCATGCGGAACAGGACGACCGTGCCGAGGATCAGCGCCACCGCGGCCAGCATCTGGTTCGAGATACCGAACAGCGGCCACAGCGTGTTGACCCCGCCCAGTGGGTCCGTCACGCCCTGATAAAGGAAGAACCCCCATGCGGCGACGCACAGCCCGGTCGCCGTCAGACCGGGGATCAGCGCGGATGTATCCCTGAAGGAGGGAACCGCCAGTCCGATCAAATCCTGCAGCATGAACCGGCCAGCCCGCGTGCCCGCATCAACCGCCGTGAGGATGAACAGCGCCTCGAACAGGATCGCGAAATGATACCAGAAGGCTTTCATCGCGGGCCCACCGACCATGTGGCTGAAAATCTCCGCCATCGCGACCGCAAGCGTTGGCGCGCCGCCGGTGCGGGAGATGATCGTGTGTTCGCCCATGTCCGCCGCCGTCCGCGCAATCGTGGCGCTGTCGATCGGGAAGCCCAGATTGGTCACGGCAAGCGCCGCGCTTTCCGCCGTCGTGCCGAGCAGCGCCGCCGGACTGTTCATCGCGAAATAGATGCCCGGATCGATGATCGATGCACCGATCAGCGCGATGATGGCGACGAAGCTCTCCATGAGCATCGCGCCATAGCCGATGAACCGGGCATCGCGCTCATTGTCGATCAGCTTGGGCGTCGTGCCGGACGCGATCAGCGCGTGAAAGCCCGACACGGCGCCGCAAGCGATGGTAATGAACAGAAAGGGGAAGAGCGAGCCGGACCAGACCGGACCGCTCCCGTCGATGAAGCGCGATATGGCTGGCATCTGGAGCGTCGGCTGCATGATCAGAATGCCGATCGCCAGCGCGACGATCGCGCCGATCTTGAGGAAGGTCGACAGATAATCGCGCGGCGCCAGCAAAAGCCAGACGGGCAGGACGGATGCGATCCCGCCATAAGCGATCAATATCCAGCACAGCTGCACCGGCGTCAGCGTGAAGATCGGCCCCCAGAAGGGAGATGCCGCAACATCCTGACCATAGATGATCGCGACCACCAGGCCGATCAGCCCGATCACCGACATTTCCGCAATCCGACCCGGCCGGATGAAGCGGCCGTAAATCCCCATGAACACGGCTAGCGGCATGGTCGCGGCGACCGTGAACAGTCCCCAGGGGCTTTCGGCAAGCGCCCGCACCACGATAAGCGCGAGCACGGCAAGGATGATGACCATGATCATGAACGCGCCGAACAGCGCGATGACCCCCGCCACCGCGCCCATTTCCATGCGG
>Ga0182747_1000962_pt1 | contig 24021 bp, 24 predicted proteins | sample eDN3rd30CBELigBY_FD_128526 | JGI IMG/M metagenome (GOLD analysis project Ga0182747, IMG submission 128526) | Enriched backyard soil microbial communities from Emeryville, California, USA - eDNA 3rd pass 30_C BE-Lig BY (version 2) (version 2) | ecosystem: Environmental > Terrestrial > Soil >...
CAATAAAAAAGCCCGGCGCAAGCGCCGGGCTTCGTATTCAATTCCAGACCCGACCGATTACATCGGCTGCAGGTTACCGGCGGCCTGCTTGCCACGCTCGGTGACGATCTCGAACGAGATCTTCTGGCCTTCGACCAGCGAACGCATGCCGGCCTTCTCGACAGCGGTGATGTGGACGAACACGTCCTTCGAGCCATCATCCGGCTGGATAAAGCCGTAGCCCTTCTGGGTATTGAAGAACTTCACAGTTCCGGTAGCCATCGGTAGTTCCTTTCGCGCTCCGCGTTGTACGCCAGTTCCCCTCTTTTGGGCCGGCGGCAACTATCCGAGTTTTGGGGGGATCTCTTGCAGCGCAGCCCAAAGCCGGGAGCGAACGAAGATGAGGCCGAAAACCAAGTTGCGGCGCGCCAAATAGACGTTATTCGCGGCAAGGTCAACGCCGGCCGCTGCGGCCAATGGCTGCCTGCCTCGACGCGGCGGGCCGCCGGCGGGCCGCCTGAGGCTCTTTCGCGACGCAGCAAATCGGCAGCCGGCCCGCGCCCGCTTCAGGGTTTTCTAACCCGGCGATCCCTATAACGAGCGCCGGCAACCCCGCGTTAACGCCATTCAAAGTCCCGGCCAGCCCATGAAACAGGAAAAGCGCAAAGACCGCCGGCAGACCTTGCACCATACGGCGTCGATTGTGCTCGGCCCGGACAGGGTCGTGTCCTGCGCCATTCTGGACGTGTCCGACAGCGGCGCCCGCCTCGAACCGGAGGGGTCCGATGCCGTTCCGGATCGCTTCAACCTCGTTTTGTCCGGAAACGGCACGCCCCGCCGCCACTGCCGCGTGATCTGGCGCGAGGGCAAGCAGATCGGCGTCACCTTCGAAAACCGCCCGCCGCTGGCCGAACGGCTGGTCTGAGCGCGCGGCCCAGACGACAGCGCGCCGCGCGCCCTTTTTGCGAGCGCCCGGCTGAAACGACAACGCGCGCCCCTTTTCAGGAGCGCGCGGCCGATTCATGACCGAAGGTCAGGTTTGCGGCGTCAGCCCTGCTGGATCGCCGACAGCATCCACGGCGCGCCGCGCGAGCGGCGGAAGGTCCAGAGCTCTGTCGCCTCGCCCGGCGTACCGCCCTCGACGACCTGACCGGTCGAACGCTGAACCACGCTGTCGGTCACCGCAAAGCGCATGGCAACCGTAGCGTATTCGTCGTTGTTCTCGCGCCAAGCCTCCGCGAGATCGCCCTGCAACAGCTTCACGTCGGAAACGCGGTTGACGACGCCCTGCTTGGCGTTCTCCTCGATCTCCTCGGCGAAATACGACACCATCTCCGGCATCGCATTGGCGCGCAGTGCGTTGAGATCCTCGGCCGAGTAGGCGGCCTGAATTTCCGACAGCAGACGCTCGAACTCGTTGAAGTCCGCCTCGCCGATGGTGATCGGCTCAACCGCTGGAGCAGCCTTGGCGCCGCCGCCGAACATGCCGCCGAAGGCACCGCCGGCACCAGCGCCGGCGCCGGTACCTGCACCGAGGCCGGTGAAGGCCGCGTTGTTCTGGTTCGCCGACTGCGGGCCATTCGCCGCGCCATAGGCCGGCGCCGGGTTGTTACGGCGCTGCCACCAGTTAAAGGCCAGACGGGCAACGAAGACCACCAGCACGACCTGCAGGATCAGGCCGAGGATGGAAGCAAAGCTGCCCATGCCGGCGAGGAAGCCGCCGCCGAACAGCATGCCGAACAGGCCGGCGCCGAGGAAGCCGGCGGCCAGACCGCCGAGCATGCCGCCGCCGAACAGACCGGGACGCGCCGCCTGACCGGCAGCGCCGGTAGCCGCCGCACCAGGCTGCGCAGTCTGCGAGCGCTGGATCGGCTGGGCCGCGCGCGGCGCGGTATTGGTCGCCGGCGGAGCCGAGAATGTGTTGGAACCACGGCTGCCGAACGAGCCGCCGCGCCCCGCGCGGGCATCGGCATAGTCGGCAGCAGCCAAAGTGAAGACAGTTGCAATTGCGGCAAGCGCAATCAGCCAACGTTTACGCTTCATCGTCTCTTTTTCCTCCCGGCCAAATCAGGCCAAGCGGAGAATAGGTAGCGCCGAAGACCTTTGTAAGGGTCCGCGGGGCCACTGCGCCGCAAAGCCGCAGGCAGCCTGTGGAGCGGCCCACGGCCTTGATTTTCCAAAAGGCTTTCGTGGCTCACGACTTGTTCACCACGGCGGACGGAACACGCCAATGGCTTCGTCGGTTTGTCCGTCAAACAAGGCGTCAACAGGACGATTTCGGAGTTCGCGCGATGAAAGTCGCTGTCATTGTTGTTGCGAGCGTGCTGGCCGCGTCGGCGGCTCAGGCCAAGCTCACCCCCTTCGATGGCGCACGGGAAGCCAAGACGGCGGAAAACAAAACCGACGTGGTATCGCTGTACACCGGTCCGGCCGCGGCGGAGCTGGAGCGCAGCTACTTTACCGCGCCGCAAGCCACGGCGGATCGCCCGGGCCGCTGCACCACTTCCACATTGGTCTTCGCCAAGGTGACGCTGGCGCAAGCCTGTTACTAATCAGCGGAATTCGGCGAGAGCGGGATTCGCTCCGGGCAAACGGGTGTACTAGGGTGCACCGGTTATCCGGGAAAATTGGCGTATGAACGTTCGGCCGCAGAACTGCTCCATCGCAGACGTGTACATCACGGACGAGCTGGGCCATCGCGCGCCGACTAAAACCGATTACATGCAGGAGAAGCTGGCGCTGCAGGAACTGGCGGCCAAGATGGCCGACAGCCCGGAAGAGATCCTGCCGCGTTTCGTCGACCTTGCCATGACCATGACTGGCGGCGTGTCGGCCGGGCTAAGCCTCTTCGAGAGCAACCCACCGCCGGGCGTTTTCCGTTGGCGGTTTTTACGCGGCATTCTGGCGCCATTCGAGAACGCCACCACCCCTCGCGACTTCAGCCCCTGCGGAATTACGCTCGACCGTAATGCGCCCGTACTCTCCTTGCATCCCGAGCGCGCTTACAGCTGGATATCCGACGCCAATATCGTCGTACCCGAGGTGCTGCTCGTGCCGCTTTATCTCGGCAGCAAAGAACCGCTCGGTACGCTCTGGATTGTCTCCGACAAGGAAAAGCATTTCGACAGCGGCCATGCGCGTGCCATGACCGAGCTGGCGACGTTCGTTGGCATCGCGCTGCGCATGCTCAATACCGAACGCAATTTGAAAGCCGCGTTGGAACAGCAGGAAATGCTGACCAACGAGATGAGCCACCGCATCAAGAACCTGTTCGCCCTGACCGCCGGCCTCGTGCATGCCAGCAAGAAGGGCGCGGCGACGCCGGCGGAGATGGCGCACATTCTGTCCGGCCGGCTGGAAGCATTGGCCGAGGCCGATGCGCTCGTCCGTCGCAAGCTCACCGATGGGACGGCAAGTGTCCGGACCGATCTTGCCGAACTGTTCGAAAAGATCATGCGCCCGCATGCTCCGGCCGGACGCAACTTTATCGCCGAAGGGCCAGCGGTCGCGCTGGGCGAGCGCACGACCAACGCACTGGCGCTCGTTCTGCACGAACTGGCGACCAACGCGGCGAAGTATGGCGCGCTAAGTTCGGATCAAGGCACCGTGGAACTGACCTGGAGCACGGCGGACGAACAATTGCTGATCGATTGGACCGAGCGCGGCGGCCCCGCGGTCGTCCAACCGCCGGAGAATGCCGGCTTCGGTACGCGGCTGTCGCGCTCGACCATTGTCGGGCAATTCGGCGGCGAACTCGCCTATCACTGGCGGCCGGAAGGTCTGTCGGTCGCGATGTCCATGCCGCTGTCCGCGCTGGCGGTGTGAGCGATCGCTCAGCCGCCGGTGAGCGTGCTCTTAACTTCGGCGACGAGCTGCTTGAGCGTGAACGGCTTGGCCAGGAAGTGATACTGCTGGTCCTGCGGCAGATTCTTGGCAAAGGCCTCTTCGGCGTAACCCGACACGAAAATGAACTTCACCTTCGGATCGCGCGCGCGCAGTTCGCGCAGCAAGGTCGGGCCGTCCATTTCCGGCATGACGACGTCCGACACGACGAGATCGACGTGACCCTCGCGCTCCATGACCTCCATCGCCTCGACGCCGTTGCCGGCCTCGAGCACGGTATAGCCACGCGAAGTGAGCCCGCGGGCGTTGAGTGCGCGCAGGCCTTCCTCGTCTTCCACCAGCAGAATGACGCCCTGCCCGGTCAAATCGGTGTTGGCATTCGAACTGGCCTGCGCCTGCCTGGCCATGGTCTCCGCGGCGGCCTTGGTGGCCTCGAGCGACTTTGCGGCATCGAGCGCCGGCGCAATCGACGGCGCGCCAACGGCCGGCTTGTCCTCGGCCGCCGGCACGTGACGCGGCAGGAAGATGCGAAACGTGGTGCGACCCGGCTCTGAATCGACATAGACGAAGCCGCCGGTCTGCTTGACGATGCCGTAGACCGTGGACAGGCCGAGCCCGGTGCCCTTGCCGACCTCCTTGGTCGAAAAGAACGGCTCAAAGATTTTATCGATGATGTCCTGCGGAATGCCGGTGCCGGTGTCGCTGACTTCGACCAGCACGTAATCCGCGGCCGGCATGCCCTTGTGCCCGAACTGCGCGCATTCGGCCGCCGCGACATTCGCGGTGCGCATGCTCAGCGTGCCGCCTTCCGGCATGGCATCTCTGGCATTTACGGCTAAATTGACGATCACCTGCTCGAACTGCGACAGGTCGGCCTTGACCGGCCACAGATCGCGGCCGTGCTTGACGCCGCCGAATGTCACCTTCTCGCCGATCAGCCGCTTGAGCAGCATGCCGAGATCGCCGAGCACCTCGCCGAGATCCAGCACCTGCGGCCGCAAGGTCTGCTTGCGCGAGAAGGCGAGTAACTGCCGCACCAGCGCCGCGGCGCGGTTGGCGTTCTGCTTGATCTGGATGATGTCCTGGAACGACGGGTCGGTCGGCTTGTGGGCGTTGAGCAGGAAGTCGGTCGCCATCATGATGGCCGACAGCACGTTGTTGAAGTCGTGGGCGATGCCGCCGGCGAGTTGCCCGACCGACTCCATCTTCTGCTGCTGATAGACCTTGTTCTCCAGCGTGCGCTGCGCCGTCGTCTCCAGCGCGTAGACGATGGCCGCTTCGCCGTCCGAGTCCTTGTCCTCGACCGCCAGCACGAAGAAATTGGCCCAGCGCTCGTTGGAGCCCGCAAGTTGCGCATCGACCGGCGGGATATCGCCCTGGCCGCCGGCGGCGCGCTTGATCGCCACCTCGAGCGCACCGCGGTCGCGCTCGTTGACCACCGACAGGATCGAGCGGTTGTCCCCGATCATGCCGTCAAAGGCGGCGGCAAAGCGCGCATTGGTGCGGGCGATGCGACCGTTGCGATCGACCGTGGCGATCGCCATCGGCGTGTTCTGGAAGAAGCGCATGAAGCGCACTTCGGCGTCGCGCTGTGCGTCCTCGCCGCTGTCCTTGCCGCGATTGAGCACGAGGGTGCGCGAAGCGCCCGCCGTGCCATCGGCGCCGTAAGCCACCTTGTGAAACAGCCGGACCGGCAGCGGCCGACCGGTGCGGGTGCGCAAATCGAGGTCGAGCACCTCGGTCTTCACGTCGCCAGGCGCGGCGTTCAGCGTCGTGAGCAGCGCGGCGCCTTCGCCGGCAACGATGTCGGTGAGCTTGAGCGAGCCGAGCGCGACCTGGGCCAGGTCCTGATCGAGCCAGGCCGCCAGCGTGGCGTTGAGATAGACGATGTCTCCCTGGCCATCGACCGAGAAGAACCCGGCCGGGGCGTGGTCGAGATAATCGATGGCGTGCTGCAGCTCCTGGAAAACATTTTCCTGCCGCTCGCGCTCGCGCGTGACGTCGGCGATCGACCAGACCGCGAACCTGGCATCGCGCCGCGACTCGCCGAGCGGACGCACGCGCAGCCTCAGCCAGCGCGCCGCCTCCCCGGCGACGCCGGCGATGCGGACTTCCTCCTGCAGGCGGCGACCTTCGCGGGCGGCCTTGAGCAGACGGTAGATCGCTTCGGACACTTCCGGGTCGCCGATGAACACCCGCTCGACCGGACGGACGTCGTTGTCGTCGACAGCGCCAATCAGGTCGAGATAGGTGGCGTTGGCATAGAACACGCGGCCCGCCTGGTCGGTGACGACGATACCGTCGAAGCCCTGATCGACCACGGACTTGAGCAGCGGGTTGCTCTGCTCCCGGCTGGACAGCCGCATGATGCCGGAGGCCAGCGCGAACAGCGCGAAGACGCCGATGGTGCCGAGCACCGACAACAGCCCGAGGATGTAGGTCTCGGCATGGGCCGGGCCGATATAGATCAGGCCGCCTGCGGCGCCGACCAGCAGCAGAGCGACCAGCAACACCATACCGACCGAGCCGGAGCGCGGGGCGCTCTGGCTCTTGTCGAAGGCTTGCCGCCTGCCCTGCCCGTCTCGGGGGGCGGAGCGAGGCTCATTCGGTCGCTCAGAGTTCATGACTTATCCAAGTGCCTTAAGGGGGCGGCTCCGCGCAAGGGCCGCCGGCCGGAAATCCCTGACTTTGATTGGCCTTATGCGCCGCTTTTACCCGGTTCCGGAAGCCTCGATGTGGGGGTACGTTTTCCGGACGGCGAAACGGCATCGGTGGCCCCTCATTGCCTCGTCCAGCGCGATCGGCTCACCGAAAGCCCCGACAAGCAGCCTGCGGAGGCGGCCACCTCCTAGCGGCGCGCGATCGCGGCGAACAGGACGCCGACGCCCAGATAGGCCGCGGCGAGCAGTGGCGCCGCGGCGACGATGCCGACAGCGACCTTGACCGCGTCGGGATCCGTGACCCCGACAAGCTGGCACCACCAAACCACAAACATCTGCATTGAGGATATCCTCGAATCGCGTCCGGGTTCGTTCGGAAAGGCTTTAGTTACGGACCGCCTGCCGCAGTTTCATGACATAGCCGATGACCTCGGCCACCGCCTTGTAGTGTTCGGGCGGGATGGCCTGATCGACCTCGACGGAAGCATGCAGGGCGCGGGCGAGCGGTACGTTCTCGACGATCGGCACGTCGTGCTCGGTGGCGATTTTGCGAATCTGCAGCGCCATGGCGTCAACGCCCTTGGCCACGCACAACGGCGCCTCCATGCCGCGCTCGTACTGCAGCGCCACAGCATAATGCGTCGGGTTGGTGATGATCACCGACGCCTTCGGCACCGCCGCGGACATGCGCTGCTTCATGCGCATCTGCCGGATCTGCTTGAGCTTGCCCTTGATGAACGGATCGCCCTGGGTCTGCTTGTATTCGTCCTTCAACTCCTGCAGCGACATTTTCAGTTTGCCGTACCAGCTGCGGTACTGGAACAGGAAGTCGGCGGCGGCGACAACGGCGAGCAAAGCTACCACAGCGCCGAGGACCTTGAGCGCAATCACAGTGGTGAACGGCAGCAGCGCCGCCGGGTCCATGGAGATAAGGCCCTCCATGCGGTCGCGGTCCGGCCACAGCAGCACCACCATTACCGTGCCGATAATGCCGAGCTTGGCCAGGCCTTTGACGAAGTTGGCCAGCGACTGTTTGGAAAACAGCCGCTTCATGCCGGCGAGCGGCGAAATCTTTGAAAACTTCGGCGACAGCGACTCGGACGACCAGACGAAACGATGCTGCACGATGTTGCCGGCGAGCGCCGCCAGCATGAGGATGAGAAACGGCACCGCCAGCGCGGCCAGAAGCTCAACGCCGATCTTCTCGAACAGCCGCGGCAGCGATGGCCCATCCATGGTGATGATCGCCGAATTGGCGATAAGGCCGCGCATGGTGGCGGTGAGCCCCTGCCCCATGCCGCCGGAGAACGTCATCAGCACCAAAGTCGCGCCGGCGATGATGAACCAGGTGTTGACCTCCTGGCTCTTGACGACGTTACCTTTCTCAAACGCATCGTCTAAGCGTTTTTGGGAAGGGTCTTCTGTTTTATCCTCGAGATCGGGTTCGTCTGCCATGCGCTACTCCGTCACCGGCGCGGCGCAAGATCGAGGAGCACGCCCTCGACGTAGCCGGTGAACGTCACCATCATGGCGGCGAGCACCAGCATCAGCAGCATGAACCCGAGCAGGATCGACAGCGGCAAGCCGATGAAGAACACCTGCATCTGAGGCATGAGACGGGCGAGAATGCCCAATCCCAGATTGAAGATCAGGCCGAACACCAGAAACGGCGCCGCCAGCTGAATGGCGATGCGAAACGATGTCGCGACGACGCGCGTGAAGTGCTGGGCCACATCGCCGGTCAGCGGCATCTCGCCCGGCGCGAAGATCAGATAAGAATCGTTCAGCGCGGCGATAACGAGATGATGCAGATCGGTGGCGAAGATCATCGCCACGCCGACCATGGCGAGAAAATTGCCGACGACGACGCCCTGCTGGTTTTGGGTCGGGTCGACCGCCATGGCGAAGCCAAGCCCGAGTTGCTGGGCGACCACCACGCCGGCCGTCTGCAGCGCCGAGACGGTGAGCCGCGCGGTCAGGCCGAGTACGGCGCCGACAATGATCTCCTGAAACAGGAGCAGCAGCAGCGGACCGAACGTGCCGAGGTTCACGTTATAGGCGTTCTGGTGCAGCGGCATGATGACGACCGTCAGCGCCAACGCGATCGTCAGCCGCACCCGCGAGGGCATGTTGCTCTCGCCGATACCCGGCATCAGCATCACCATCGTGCCGACGCGGGCGAAGGTCAGCATGAAAGCCGCCGCCAGCATCGGAAGGAAGGAAAGATTGATCTGCATCGATGATCAGGCCGAAAGGCTAAAGGAGCGCCTCCCGGCGCCCGCGTCACCCTGTCACGATTCGCGAGGCAATACGCAGCATTTCCGCGTGCAGCTTTTCGGCCATGAAGGGCAGCGCGATCAATAACGAGACGAAGATCGCCAGGATTTTCGGCACGAAAGCGAGCGTCATTTCCTGAATTTGGGTCAGGGCCTGCAACAGCGAGATGGCGACGCCGACGATCAGCCCCACCAGCATGACCGGCGCCGAGACGACGAGGAGCGTATAGATGGCGTCGCGGGCCACATCGAGCACTTCCGGACCGGTCATTTCACTCTCCGTGTCATCCCCGCGAAAGCGGGGATCCAGTAAACGCGGGCCGCTACCGGACCCGCAAAACGTTCGACGCACTCGGTTACTGGATGCCCGCCTGCGCGGGCATGACGGCCTCAGACTCAGATAGGCATCCGCATGATTTCTTCGTAAGCGGCGATGACCTTGTCGCGCACCGCGACCACGGCGTCGATCGCCACCTCGGTTTCCGCTACCGCGGTAACGACATCGACCATGTTCGACTGGCCCTTCACCAATTGCTGGGTCTGGGTGTCCGATTTCTGGCCGGTCTCCTGCACCGCGCCGATCGCATCCTTGAGCACGGAGGCGAAACTGGTATCGCCTTTGGACTGGGAGACGCCGATGCCGCCGAACGCCGCGGACGGGTCGGCGGCGATGCGCGCCATGTTGGCGTAAGCGCCGGCAGCGGAAATCGGGCTGGCCATGAAGGTCTATCCTTTCGAGGCGCCGCGTCGAGCCCGCCTGCGCGGGATGCGCGGCTTCAGGCTTTGAGGATGTCGAGGGTGCGCTGGATCATCCGGCGCGTCGCTGTGATGACGTTGACATTGGCTTCGTAGGAACGCTGCGCTTCACGCATGTCGGTCGTTTCAACGAGCGAATTCACATTCGGATACTTGACGTTGCCGTTGGCATCGGCCGAGGGATGCCCCGGCTCGAACTTGAGGCGGAAATCGCTCCTGTCGCTGGCGACACGGCCGAGTGACACCACGCGGGCGTCGAGCGTGCGGTCGAGCTCGGTGTTGAACGTCGGAATCTTGCGCCGGTACGGGTCGGCGCCAGGCGTCTCCGGCACGGAGTCGGCATTGGCGATGTTTTCCGAGATGATTCGCATGCGGCCGGACTGCGCCTTGAGGCCGGACGCGGCGATCGTCATCGTCTTCATGAAGTCCATCGTTCAGATCTCCTTGTCGCCGCCGCGTGCGCGGAAAGTTCGCGCCCGGAATCAGCGTTTGCCGAGCGCCACTTTGATGAGCGAGAGACTGCGCGTGTAGAGCGCGGTCGCCGCCTGATATTCCATCTGGTTGTTCGCGACCTTGATCATCTCGTCTTCGAGATTGACCGAGTTGCCGCCGGGGCGGACTTCGTAGCCCTTCCTCTCGGTCGCGTATTTCGAATAGCCGTGAAGCGACTGCCCGCCGCCGATATGGCCGGGCGCCGTCGCCGCCAAAGTCACCTGATCGACCGACCGGGTCGCCACCCCCACCGCGTCGTCAAACCTCGGCGCCACCAGGTCGCGGCCCCGATAGTTCGGGGTGTCGGAATTGGCGACGTTCTGGGCGAGCACCTTCTGCCGCTCCTGCGCCCAGGACATCTTGGTACGCAGCATTGACAGGATGGGGACATCGGTAATCGCCATTGGGCCCTCATTCGCGCTGGAAACCGCCGGTTAAGACATCGCCGGCCTGCTTCGCGACACGAAGCCAACTAGGCAGACCTTGCCGGGCTTATGGTTAACAAGTGGTAAATGGAACGATTTCCAGCCGCTTTGGGGCCCCCGCATTAACCATGTGAGGCGGTTGGCTTTTCCCGCCCCAGTGCCAAACGGCCGCCGTTTTGTTAAGATTTTGATGGCGGCCGGTCCGGCAAATCGTGCCTACTGCCGTTAACTATTCGTCTGATTCTGTCGCGTTGGGTTTAACTGGTTCACGGAGCGCATCGATGTTCGACCTCTTCGGCTCGGAAATGCCGCTCCCGGCAAAGTTCTTCATCGCCTTCGCCGCGGTGCTGGCGCTGATCGCGCTGACGGCCTGGCTGGTGCGCCGTTTCGCGGCCGACCGTCTCGGCGGCGCCAATGCGCGCGGCCGCCAGCCGCGTCTTGCCGTCATCGATGCCGCGACCGTCGATGCCCGCCGCCGGCTCGTGCTCATCCGCCGCGACAATGTCGAGCATCTGATGATGATCGGCGGCCCGACCGACGTCGTCGTCGAACAGAATATCGTGCGCGCCGCTCCTGCCGCCCCGCGTGCTCCGGAGCCGACCGCCCGCGTCGCCGAGCCGGCGATACGCCCGGCGTCGGCGGCCGACACTTTCCCGCTACAGCCGGTCAGTGAATCGGCGCCGCTGCCGCCGCCGCGGCCCTATCGTCAACCGGCCACCGAAGAGCCGTGGCATGCGCCGGAGCCGGGCGCCCGGCCGCGGCCCGCCACGTCAGAGACAAGCCTGAGCGGTCTTGCCGCCGAACTGTCGAGCCGCATCGCGCCGCCGCCCGAAGTCGTACCGGTGCGGGCCGAGCCGCCGCGCGCGGCCGCTCCGCAAATGTCGTCGCAGCCTGTGGCACCGCCGGTTGCCCCACCGGTGTCGATGGAGCACGAACCGGGCGAAGCGCCGCAGACCGACCAGAACCTCGCCGACATGGCACAGCAGCTTGAAGCCGCGCTCCGCCGCGCTCCGTCCGAAGGTCGGGCACCGGTAACCGATCCGCTGGCCGTGCCGGCGCCAAAACCCGTCGAAGTGCCGCGCCGCGACTACAAACTGCGCGTCGACCCGCGCATCGAGGCGACCCCGGCCGCCAAGCCCGACGATGACGATGGCTGGCCCGAACCGTCCTTCGAAGCGCCGCGCAGCGCCAGGCAGGAGCCTCGTCTCGATCGCCCTGCCCCTCCACAACCCCGCCCGGCGGCGCCCGCCGGCAAGTCTGTCTACGACAGCCTTGAACAGGAGATGGCCAGCCTGCTCGGCCGTCCTCCGGGTAAAACTTGAGGGAGCGTTTCGACCGCCGAGTTCGTCAACTTGTGACGGTGGCGGTTGGAGTATCAGGGACGCTTCTTCTGCTCGCCGCCCCGGCCGCGGCTCAGGACATCAGCATCAATTTCGGCGGACCCGGCAATACCGGGTTGACCGAGCGCGTCATTCAGATGATCGGGCTGCTCACGGTGCTGTCGCTGGCGCCGTCGATCCTGGTCATGATGACGTCGTTCACGCGCATCGTCGTCGTGCTGTCGCTGCTGCGCACCGCCATGGGCACCGCGACCGCGCCGCCGAACTCGGTGCTGATGGCGCTCGCTCTCTTCCTCACCGCTTTCGTGATGGCGCCGACACTGCAGACGGCCTACGACAACGCCATCCGCCCGTTGGTCGCCAACGAGATCACCACGGAGCAGGCTTTCGAGCGCGGCGCCGCGCCGCTGCGCGCCTTCATGCAGAAGCATGTGCGCGACAAGGACCTCAAGCTGTTCTCCGACATGACGCGCGAGCCGCCGCCGGCAACGCCCGAGGAAATGTCGCTGCGCATCCTGATCCCGGCCTTCATGATCTCGGAACTGAAGCGCGCCTTCGAAATCGGCTTTCTGTTGTTCATTCCGTTCCTGATCATCGACCTCGTCGTCGCCTCGGTGCTGATGTCGATGGGCATGATGATGCTGCCGCCGGTCGTGGTGTCACTCCCGTTCAAGCTGATCTTCTTCGTGCTGGTCGACGGCTGGTCGCTGGTCGCGGGATCGCTGATCCAGAGTTACGGGAGCTAGCGCGGCTTTAGCCCCGCCATTCTTACCGCTTCGGCTGATCGCGGAACGTCGCCGCGCGCGGGCGGATCGAACCGGTCGGCGCCGGATCGGCGCGCCGATCGTTTCTCGCCTCGGTGGCAGCCGGCACCGTGCGATTGCGGGCCTCCGGCGGTTTGGCGTGGTCGGCGCCGTAGCGTTCGTTGAGGTCGCGCAGGAAGGCGTCGAGCGTGTCGGTGTTGGCGATGCGGCGCGCCACCGACTGGAATTCCGCGGAGCCGGCGCCGATCGGTGCGCCGACGACATCGAAGGCCGGACCGTCCGGCGTGCCCGCCATTTTGGCCGCGTACTTTTCACGCAACCTCGCCAGGCTGATCCCCTCGTCGCTCAGCGTATAGCCGACGGCGGCACGCAACACGTCCGAGCGTTCGGAATCGCTGAGCGGCCGGAAATCCCGCCAGCGGTCGCCGAGCATCAGTTCGATCTGCTCGGCCGCAATGCGCCAGTGCTTGGCGGCCCATTCGATGTCGGCGCGCAGCCGCGTGGCCTCGCGGCCCTTGAGATTGGCGATCACCTCGAGCGCGACATCGTTGCGACCGATCTCCGACAACGCCCGCGCTTCGAGCAGCAGGCGCTGGTCGCGCAACTCATTGGACAATTCGGACAGCCGCGTCCGCTGCAGCGAAGCGAGCGCATGATCGGGCTTGTGGTTCATCAGATAGATCGTCGCCAGCCGGGTCGCGACCTGCGCTCGCGCCGCGCCCGTCAGGCGATGATCGACCTGATGCTGCAGCAACTCAGCGGCCTGATCGAGCAGATCGACCGCGACCAGCCGTTCGGCGAGTTTGCGGATCATCTCGTCGCCGCGCCGTCCGACCGGCGTCAGTTCCCGGTAGTCGTAGAACAGAGCCAGCGCCTCGATCGGCGGCAGCGCGTCGCCCTTGCCGCCGAGGAACAGAGCATCGAAGGTCTTGGCCGCCTCGTCCTGGATCTTGCGTGTTTCTTCGGCATTGGGATGCGCCAGCAGCGCGGTGCGCATGACGTGGAAAGCATCGCGATAGCGGCCGTCGCCGGTATAGAGATGAGCCAGCAGCTGCAGCCCTTGCGTCTCGGTTTCGTCCCCGCGCCATACGGTCGTGAGGGTCTCGAGCTCGTGGATCATCTCATTGCGCGGCATCGCGCCGCTCGTCGACATCAGATCGATCTCGCGCAGCCGCGCCTGCGCGCTGGCACGACGATCTTTCGACATCACCGCGGCGCGGTATTCCTTGAGCGCATCTTCCTTGCGGCCGAGATTCTCGGCAATGCGGCCGCGCAGCACCGCGACCGACGCCGTGATGTCGTCAGGAACGCCGATGGTGTCGAGATCGTTGATCATGCGCGCGGCAGCATCGAAATCCCTGACCTCGATGCCCGTGCGGATGCGGTCGAGCAGCACCATGCGCTGCAGTCCGATGGGCAATGCGCCGATTTGCTTGTCGAGCGGACCGAACGTGGCATGCGCTTCCGGCCAGCGCCCAAGCCGCGACTGCGCCATGGCCCGCCAGATCGGCGCTTCCCGCTGGTTTCCGATATCCGGACTGGCCAGATCCTTCAGCGCGTCCTCCGGACGATGCAACATCACATTGGCGAGCGCGCGCAGGATCGAGCCGGTCACTTCGTCGCCGCCATTGGCCTGATCGCCCAGCGCGACGCTGAGCACCGCTTTGGCTTCGGCGGCCAAGTCGTTGGCGAGATAGAACCGCGCGAGGTCGTAGCGGGCCGCTCGCTTGTTGCCCTCGCCGGCCGCCGCCGCATTGGCGATCAGGGCCGATTGACGCGTCTCGAATGACGCCTTGCGATCGTTCTCCCAGATCTCCGGATCGAGCGAGCCTTCGCGCAAGGTCGGCGACATCTGCTGCTGCTGAACCAGACTCTCGGCCGATAGCGTCAGGCCGCCGGGCCGCGAGATCGTGATCTGCTCTGCGTTGACGTCGGCGGTAATGTCATCGGCCAGCGGCTCGAGTGCCACGCCGTGCATGGATTGCAGCACGCGCAGTTCGACGAAATTCTGAGGCCGCATCAGGCCACGCGCCGGCGCCAGCGCCGTGACCGCCATCAGCCGGGTGCCCAGATCGCGATCGGTGAGATGATGCAGCGTGCCGGCGTTTTCGAGCGGCACCACGATGCCGCGCCTGCTGCCGTTGATCAGCCGCGCCATCGACAGCGCTTGAGGCGGCGTCGCAACGCTGTCGCCGACCTTGAGGACCCAGCCATTGTCATCGGGCTCGAGGCTGGCCAGCATCGGCCGCACCAGACGCAGGCGCACGATGCCCTCGCCGCTGCGACCGCTCTCGTAATCCGCCCGCCGCACGATATGGCCGAAGTCACGCGCGAGTTGCGATACATCGATCGGCTTGTTGCTATCGAACACCAGCCACAGCGAGTCGCCGCGCTTGAACAGAGCCGCCGGTGTCGGCGCCGCAAACGGCAGGCTGATCCGCATCTGATCGCTCGAAGCCGATGCGACGGCCTGCATCGCGCTTTCCGAAGTGACGGCCGCGGCGGCTTTCGGTTGCGGCGCGGCCTGCGGCTTGAGCTGGGCCTTTTCCGGCTCCGGCGCGCGCTGCGCGTCGGCAACCGCCACCGGCGGCTTCGCGTTCGGCGTCTTGGTCTCACCGCCATTCGCCGGCTGCGGCTCCGCAGCCGCCGCGGGCTTCACTTCGGACTTCACTTCGGACTTCGGCGCCGGCCGCGCCGCTGACGGTGCCGGCTCGGCTGCCTCCTGACGGGGAGCGTCCTTCAGGATCGGCATATCCTTCAAAGGCGGAACGGCCTCGCGCGGCTCCTCCTTGGCGGGCATCGTTTCCGGTGGCGCGATCTGCACGGTCGCCGCCGAAATGCCCGGCATCAGCGGCGTGACGGCGATCGGCTGCGCATCGGGGCCAAGTCCAATATCGACGACGAAACTCTTTTCCTCGCGGAACGAGCGCGTCTCCGGCATGCCATTGAGCGTGTAGATGACGCCGATGGAATCGAATTCGGCTTCCGGCTTCACCGACTTCACGGTGACGGGCAGCGTCGCCGCTACGTCGGCGAGATCCCATTTGGCCGGCTTGTTGAAATGCACCTTGAACTTGCCGTCCGACAACTCGGGTGTGGCTTCAATTCCCGGCGGCAGATCGAAGATGTAGCGCATGAAGGTCGGCAGCTTGACCACCTTGACCCGCACGGCCGGCATCGCGGCCGCCTGATCGGCGGCGCGTTTCTTCCGCGAGGCGAGTTCGGCGGCGCGGGCGCGGGCGGCCAGTTCGTCGACGACGTCCTGCGGCAGGCCCGGCAACATCCCGACCCACGGCTCGGGCAGCAGATCGACGAACAGCCGATCCGCCGCCGGCAGCGGGTTGATGCGGAATTTGCCGGCCAGCGCAATGCGGACCGCCTTGCCGTCGGGGTCGACGCGGGCGGCGCTGACATAGTCGCGCATGCGGCTGCCGATGCGATCAACCGCGATAGCGACCGGCTCCTTGAATTCGATGACGAGGATGGCGCCGGCCACGCGTATTTTGGCATCGACGGGATCTTCGAACTTGAAGATCAGACGGCCGTATCCCGCCTCAGCCTCGGCCTTGACTTCGCCTTGCACCGGGTCGGCAACGGCGGCATTCGCGCCGGCAAGCGCGCACAGGACCACCAGCGCGCGCGCTGCATTGCGCGCCCGCGCCATCGCGGTGGACTTGCTGCCAGGACGAGACGTCATAAGGTCTTTCGCGCGGATATTGACCGACGACCCTAAGGAGCTGCGTTTAACGGCGGATTAACCGTTGCGGTAAAACACGCCCCTAAAACGCATGGGGACACCGGACGCGACGTCAATTCTTGCCCGGCTGGCCCGCGATTTTCGGCAGATCGCCGTCGGCCTGCGTCTTCGGTCCGTTGGCGCGCGACGCAAGTTCGACCGTCAGCCGCTCGGCGGCTTCCGGGGTCATTTGCGCCAGCACCGCGGACATGGTGATAGGCTTCATCGCCGTCGACAGGTCGACCAAGACCTTGAGGTCCAGCCGGTCGAAGATGCGCGCCGCATCCTTCGGCTTCATGTTCTCATACATGGCGACCAGGCCCTTGAGACGCTCTTTCTCTTCCTTGTCCCGGGCGTCGGTCGCGGTCTTGATGCGCGTCTCTATATCCTTCAGTTCGCCGACCTTGGCTTCGAGGCGCTTCTCCGCCGCCTTGATCAGGCTCTCGCGCATGTCGAGGTCCTTGTTGCGGTTATCGAGCGTCTCGCGGCGGTCCTGCAGACGGCCGAGCAGCGCGCGCTCGGCCGGCGAATTGATCTTGCCCGGCGATAGCGGCTGCGGCTCGCCGCCGACGTCCAGCTTGGTCGGAGCCGGCGGCTGTTCGCTCGACTTCAGCGGGTCGGACGGCGCCTGCCCGGCCGGCTTGCTGGCCGCGGCCGAGCCGGTCACGATGTCGCTGTCGGCCGAACTGGCGCCGATCTTGGGCAATGTCGCGGTCCGGTCCGCGACCGAGCCGGTGACGTCCGGCTGGCTCGCGCGGTCGCCACCGAAGTTGAACATCTCCTTGGCCCATGGGTTCGGCGAGCTGGCCGCGGTCGATTCAACCGGCGCGGGCTCGCCCGCCACCACGATGCGCGGATAGTCCGGAACGTCCTTGCCGGACGTCACGGTGATGCCCGGCGGCTTGCCGCGCTGGCTCAGCTTCTCGCCCAGCGTATAGCCGCCGTCGAACACGATCCCCGTCACCTTCAGCCCGAGCAGGCAGATCGTCGCCAGAAGGACGATGGGGATGAGCCGGAATTCGCGCGCCAGCTTGATCATGCCGCCAGCCCGTTGCCCGCGCCGCCGGATTTGAGCCGCGCCTTCTGCCGCTCGGCGAGTGCCTGCGCGGCCGCGGCGAGCGCCTGCGCACGCGGCGGGATCGGCGCCGGCGGCGCATCGGGACGGCCGGCCTCGGTGATGCGGACCAGCCGCGACAGCAACGCTTCGCCGGCTTCGAGCTGCTGGCCGAGATCGGCCGAGATCGCTTCGGTGCGCTTGATGCGTTCGCCCAGGGTCTGTTCGCCCTCGCGCATGGTCGTCTTGAGGCCGCCAATCGCACGCTCGGCAATTTCCGTCGCCGTGATCAGCTCGGAGATGGTGGCGCGCAGCGACTGCTCGTCGGCTTTCAGCAGGCGGATCTGGTTATTGAGCCGCACGCAATAGAGGATGGTCATCAGCAGCAGGATGGAGACCATGCTTTCGATGAGGAAGCCGTAATGAAACATCACTGCGTCTCCATGCGGATTTTCTCGTCCGCTTTCTCGAACATCGCGAAGGTCGTGCGCGGCTTGCGCAGATTCTTGGTGACGCGCACCGCGATGCGGTCGCCGACGCGCCCCATGCGGCCCTCGGTCAGCGTGATGTCGCCGCACCGCAACTTCACCTGCGCGTCGGGCTTGAGTTCGAGCATCAATGTGTCGCCGACATTGAGCTGCATCATCTTGCGCAGCGGCAGGTGCTCCTCATAGAGCACGGCGTCGACGCCGATTTCGGCCTGGCCGATTTCGGTGGCGAGATGGCCTTCCCAGATCTGGTCGCGGCCGAACTTCTCGCCCATGAACATCTGGAGAAGCGTGGCGCGGATCGGTTCGATGGTCGCGTAGGGCAGCAGCAATTCAATGTTGCCGCCGCGGTCTTCCATGTCGATGCGCAGGCGCACCAGGATCGCGGCGTTGGCCGGCCGCGAGATCGCGGCAAAGCGCGGATTGGTCTCGAGACGGTCGATGTTGAACTTCACCGGCGACAGCGGCTTGAAGGCGAGCTCGGCATCGGCGAGCACCACCTCGATCATGCGCTTGACCAGGCTGGTTTCGATGGTCGTATAGGGCCGGCCCTCGACGCGCACCGAGCTCTGGCCGCGGCGGCCGCCGAGCAGCACGTCGATGATCGAGTAAATGAGGCTCGAGTTGACGGTGGCGAGACCGAAATTGTCCCACTCCTCCGCCTTGAACACGGCAAGGATGGCCGGCAGCGGGATCGAGTTGAGATAGTCGCCGAAACGCACCGAGGTAATGCGGTCGAGCGAGACCTCGACGTTGTCCGAGGTGAAATTGCGCAAGCTCGTCGTCATCAACCGCACCAGACGGTCGAAGACGATTTCGAGCATCGGCAGACGCTCGTAGGACACCATCGCCGAGTCGATGATGGAGCGAATGCCGGAATTGTCGTTGAGCGTCACATCCGCGAGGCTGAAGCCGAGCAGATTGTCGATTTCCTCCTGATTGAGGATGCGCTCGGCGCCGCCCTTGTTACTCGACTGAAAATTGGCGCTGTCGTCGACCATCGCCGCCCATTGCGCGGCGGCCTGATCGGCGCTGCTGGCCGGGGCCGGCGCGGCACCGCCGCCGCCCTGCTCGGCCTCGAGCGCGACGCCCCACTCCGCAGCCAGCGCGTCCTGGTCGATCTGGTCCTTGCCCGCCATGCTCGTCTTTGCCGTGCTTGTTTGTCTTGCTTGATTGTCTTGCGGTCGTTAATCGCGCGGGGCGCTATTGAACGACGATTTCCTTGAACAGAACCGCGGTGACCTTGTTGGGTGCGACCGCGACATTGACGCGGCGCGTCAGTTCTTCCTTGAGCCGGTAGAGACCCGCCGAGCCGTCGAGATCGGTCGGCCGCAATTCGCGCAGGTAAGTCTGGAAGGCGTCCATCACCCGCGGCATCAGCGGCTGGATCTTCGGCACCAGTTCCGAATCCGGCAGTTCGAGGACGACCTTCACTTTCAGGTACTGGGTGCGGTCGCCGCCCGAATTGGCGAGGTTGACCAGCACATCCGGCAGATCGACGAAGGTCGCGGGCTTGACCACTTCCTTCTTGGGCTCTTCGTGCTTGGCACCGCCCATCATCTTCATGGCGCCGAAGCCGCCGCCGCCGACCACCAGCACCGCGGCGGCCGCGATGATCATGACCTTCTTGGACGGCAGCTTGCTCTTCTTGGGGGCCTCTTCGCCTTCGGCGTCCGGTTCCGCTTCAGTCTTCGCCTTGGCCATTCAAGACCCCTGTTCCACAACAAATTTTCGGGCAATGCGCGCCATGCCGGCTTGCGCGTCGTCTCTTTGCCGGCAAGCCACCCCATCACCGCCACGTATGTGGCAGCTGCGCCACGTTAGTGGCGGTATGGTTAACAGAACCTTTCCCGGGTTCCCGAAGCGGCAATAATTGCCGGGTTAAATCGGCCGCCATGGTTGTTTTTGCCTTACCGCGCGGCCGCGTAAAAAGACTAAGATATTGAAATTGCTACGTTTTAACTGTTGGCACGGCACCTGCAATCTTCTTCCCCGAGACGACGGCTTGGGAGAGCCCGAGTTTCACCACACGGCGGCACCGGCCTCGGGAGGGCAGGCACCGTCGGGATCAAGGGGAGATGACCGATGCAGAATACTCTGCTGGTCGGACTGTCGCGTCAGGTCGTGCTGCGGCGCGAACTCGATGTCGTGGCGAACAATATCGCCAACGTGAACACCTCCGGCTTCAAGGCCGACGGCGCGGTGTTTGAGGAATTCATCGGACGGGTCGCCCGTTCCGACAACATGTCGAATCGCGACCGTCAGGTCTCGTTCGTGCGCGATCGCGCGACCTGGACCGATTTCCGCCAGGGCTCGATGGAACGCACCGGCAACGCCACCGACGTCGCCATCGATGGCAAGGGCATGTTCGCTGTGCAGACGCCGGCGGGCGAGCGCTACACCCGCAACGGCGGCTTTCAGATCGACAACACCGGCCAACTCGTCACCTCGGAAGGCTTTCCCGTCCTCGGCGAGAACGGTCCGATCCGGTTCCAGCCGAACGACGTCAATATCAAAATCAGCGGCGACGGCACCATCAGCGTCGCCGTGGCCGGCACGCCGGGCCAGGAAGCACAACGCGGCAAGCTCCGCATGGTCGGCGTCGACAATCCCGCCATGCTGCAGAAGGTCGGCCAGGGCACCTTCATGTTGAAAGACGGCGCCGCGCCGCTGGCCGACACGCAATCGAAATTCGTGCAGGGCTCGATCGAGAAATCGAACGTCCGCTCGGTGGTGGAAATGACCCGCATGATCGAGATCACGCGCACCTACACCCAGATCGCGAACATGCTGCAGCAGCAAAGCGACATGCGCAAATCCGCGATCGACAAACTCGCCGACGTGGCGGCCTGAGGAGCATAGACCATGCGCGCATTGCACACCGCCGCGACCGGCATGATGGCCCAGGAACTCAACGTCCAGGTCATCTCCAACAATATCGCCAACATGCGCACCACCGCTTTCAAGCGGCAGCGCGCCGAATTCCAGGATCTGCTCTACGAGCATGTCAGCCGCGTGGGCGCGCAGACCTCGGCGCAGGGCAACATCCTGCCCGCCGGCATCGAGCTCGGCTCCGGTGTGAAAACCGTCGGCACGCCGCGCATCATGACGCAGGGCTCGCCGACACAGACCGGCAAGGACTACGACGTGGCCATTCGCGGCGAAGGCTTCTTCAAGGTGACGATGCCGGACGGCACGACCTCCTACACCCGCGACGGCTCGTTCGAGCTCGACGCGCAGGGCCGCCTCGTCACCGCCTCCGGCAATCTGATCCAGCCCGGCATCACCATTCCGCAGAATGCCACATCCGTGACGATCAACGCCCAGGGCCAGGTGTCCGTGACCTTGCCCGGCCAGACCCAGCAAAACCAGGTCGGCCAGATCGAACTGGCGATGTTCATCAACAAGGCCGGCCTCAAGGGCATCGGCGACAACCTGTATCTGGAAACGCCGGCCTCCGGCGCACCGCAGAACGGCACGCCGCAGCTCAACGGCTTCGGCGACCTGCTGCAAGGCAATCTCGAAGCCGCCAACGTGGAGGCGGTCAGCGAAATCTCCGACCTCATCGCCGCGCAGCGCGCCTATGAGATGAACGCCAAGGTCATTTCCGCCGCCGACCAGATGCTGTCGGCCACCTCCAACCTGATGCGCTGAGGGCAAGGCCATGATCGTCACCGCCATTCGCCTCGTCACCGCCGCCGCCGCGCTGACCGTCGGCATCGCCGCCGCCGCTGCGCAATCGGCCGAGCCGGCCCGTCCGGTTCTCAAGGCGCACGTCACCGTCAATTCCGGAATCGTGCGCATTGGCGACTTGATCGACAACGCCGGCGTCGTCGCCGACGTTGCCATCTTCCGCGCGCCCGACCTCGGCACCACCGGCACGGTGCCGGTCGCCGCCGTGATCGAAGCGGTGCGCCCGCACGCTTTGGTCGGCTTCGATACCGGCGGCGCGACCGAGATCGCCGTGACCCGCGCCAGCCGCGAAATCGCGATATCGGAGATCGAACGCAGCCTCGCCGAGGCCGTGTCGGTACGCTTCCATGCCGGCCCCGCCCGCGACATCACCGTCTCGTTCGACCGCGACCCGCAGTCCATCCAGGTCGATCCCGCCGCACAGGGCAGCGTCGGCATCGCCCGCCTCTCTTACGATGCGCGCACCAGCCGGTTCGACGCCACGCTGGAAATTCCGACCGGCACGACGCAGCGCGGCTTGCTGCGGCTGGCCGGCCGCGCTTACGCCACGGTCGAAACCGTGACCGTGACGCGCTCGATCGATCGCGGCGTCGTGCTCAAAGCATCCGACCTCACGATCGAACGCCGGCCGCGCGCCCAGGTCGATCGCGACACCGTCGTCGGTATCGAGCACGCCGTGGGCTTGGCCGTGCGCAACGTCGTCCGCCCGGGCCAGGCGTTGCGCGCCGCCGACCTGACGCGGCCCGAGCTCGTGCAGCGGGGCCAGATGGTGACCCTCGTATTCGAAGCGCCTGGTCTGACGCTCACCCTGCGCGGCAAGGCAACCGAAAGCGGCGCCGAAGGCGACACCGTTTCGGTCCTCAACGAGCAATCCAAGCGCACCATCCAGGGCGTCGTGGTCGGTCCCGGCCATGTGGTGGTGTCGACGGCATCCCCGCGCTTTGCCGCCAACGTCCCGGCCGCCGCGGACAGCCGACGCTGAACGAACAAGACGCGACGGGCGGCAACGCCGCCCCTCGTCCCTGAAGTCGATGATGAACTCGAGTGAAAGTCTGTTGAGATGAGGATATTGACCTTGACCCGCCACGCCATCCTTGCGGCGCTTGCGACCACGCTGCTGAGCGGCTGCGCGGCGCTCGACCGGCTGAAGAACATCGGCGAGCAGCCCAAGCTCTCCGAGATCGACAATCCGGCGACGCGCCCGGGCTACAAGCCGGTGCAGATGCCGATGCCGGCGGCGCAGCCCGCGACCTACAATCCCAATTCGCTGTGGCGGAACGGCTCGCGCGCCTTCTTCAAGGATCAGCGCGCCCACCAGGTCGGCGACATTCTCACGGTGAAGGTCAACATCACCGACAAGGCGAACATCGCCAATGACACCAAACGCTCCAGAGCCAACAACGAAGACTCGGGCGTCGATAACTTCTTCGGCAAGAGCAAGCTGCCGATTACCAACTCCGTCTTGCCGACCCGGCTGTTTACCGCGGACTCCAACTCGTCCAGCGAGGGCAAGGGCTCGGTCGACCGCTCGGAGGCGCTGTCGACCAATGTCGCCGGTGTCGTCGTGCAGGTGCTGCCGAACGGCAACCTCGTCATCGAGGGCAAGCAGGAAATCCGCGTCAACTTCGAGATCCGCGAACTGATCGTCGGCGGCGTCGTCCGCCCCGAGGATATCGAAAGCGACAACACCATCGACTCCACCAAGATCGCCCAGGCCCGCATCGCCTATGGCGGCCGCGGCCAGATCACCGACGTGCAGCAGCCGCGCTACGGCCAGCAGGTGATGGACGTGATCCTGCCGTTCTAGCCCAAGCACCGCTCGCCCCCGAAGCGGGGGCCCAGACGCCCCAAGTCCAATACGGAGTCCCCGGCCTCGTAACGATCTCCCGAAATTCAAGTGCTCCCGCGTTGTCTTTGCGTCTCGCGAGCGTAAGTGACAACGACCAAGACACGGCCCTCGGTAGCTCCCCTGCCGAGGGCCGTGTTCTTTTTCGCTTGCTCTCCCCTCGTTATTCCGAGGCGCGAGCGCGGCGGGCTTCGTAGCCCGGAGCCATCGGGCCGGCGCGAAGCGCCGCCCGATGATAGGCTGAGCAACATCCGGGGCAGCCTGTCGATCGTTCCCGGGTTACGGTTACGCTTCGCTCCGCCCGGGCTACGGGTTCCCCCCTCGCCATTCGGGGCGCGGCGAAACGGCGAGCCCGGAATTCAGCGATGCAGATGCATAAGAGCGCAAGAACACCCTCGTCATTCCGGGACGCCACGCAGTGGCGGGCCCGGAATCCATACGCCGCAGCAGGGGTTATGGATTCCGGGCCCGGTGCTTCGCACCGTCCCGAAATGACGGAGCCCCGTCAATTTAATATTCCTAGGACTATTGACTCTCGGATCGTCCTAGCCCTATATTCCCATCCATCCCGTCCCTTCTACCGAGGGGTGTCTGTACAGCATCTTCAGATGCGGGGCGGGGAGCGGTGGCCGGCAAGGGGCGTCGGAGATGCGGCGCAAATTCCCCTCC
>Ga0182747_1000963_pt1 | contig 24010 bp, 23 predicted proteins | sample eDN3rd30CBELigBY_FD_128526 | JGI IMG/M metagenome (GOLD analysis project Ga0182747, IMG submission 128526) | Enriched backyard soil microbial communities from Emeryville, California, USA - eDNA 3rd pass 30_C BE-Lig BY (version 2) (version 2) | ecosystem: Environmental > Terrestrial > Soil >...
AGCGAGGGGATGCTCCATTCGCCATTGGCATGGAACACCAACCGCTCGTCACCGGCCAGCGTGCTTCTCAACAGGGGTCGCCAGAGATCGGCCAGACCAGTATTGCCGAAGACGAAGGCGATCAACTGGTCCTCATGGACCATTCCACCTTTGGAAAGCACGAATTCCAGCGCTCGCTCGCACAAGGTGCCGTATCGTTCTTCCTGTTGGGCTGATTCGTTCTGCATCATGATCTCAATCAGACTCTTTCCCCGCCCATGATCGCCCCGCACCTTGACTGTCCGGAACAGGCGAACTGTTGTGCTACAGTACCAGATCGATAGGGGTGCATACACATGAGGGAGTCAGGTGAATCATGGGAGAGACATCGGTATGACCGGGGACGATCTGCAGCGCCACATCAACGAGCTTCGACAACGGCTCGACCGATATGCATATGAGTATCACGTCCTGGATGAGCCAACGGTTACCGATGCCGAATATGATGCGCTCTTCAACGAACTCCGCCAGATCGAAGAAGAGCACCCCGAGCTGATCACCGAGGAATCCCCCACCCAGCAGGTCGGCGGCTTCGCGCCATCAACATTCGGCGAAATCCAGCATCCCCGGGCCATGCTTTCCCTGAGTAATGTCTTTGCTGAGGAGGAGCTGGATGCCTGGGCAGCCAGAGTCGAACGCTTTGCCGAGACATCCGACTTCCAGTTCATTACCGAACCCAAAACTGATGGCCTCGCCGTAGCCCTGACGTTTGTTGACGGCGTTTTGGATCATGCCGCGACCCGTGGCAATGGATTCGTCGGGGATGACATCACCCCCAACGTCCGCGCGCTGCGGACCATCCCTGCCCGACTCCACACGCCGACGATGCTCCCGATGCCCGGCACGATCGAGATTCGTGGCGAAATCTACATGAGGAAGTCGGACTTCGAAGCGCTCAACCTGAGAATGGAAGAAACTGGCGGCAAATCCTTCATGAATCCGCGAAACGCCGCTGCGGGATCGATTCGCCAAAAGGATCCTGGCATTACCGCCCAACGTCCGCTCCGGATGTTTGCCTACCAGATCGGCTATATCCTTGAGGGCCAGATGCCCGAAACCCATTGGGATGCCCTCGCCTTCCTGCGGGAACTCGGATTCCCGACATCGCTGGACGCCATGCGGCACGACACAATTGCCGAGGTCTGGGCACGGTGTCAATACTGGCAGGAACGGCGCGCCGCCCTCAACTTCGAAATCGACGGCACGGTGATCAAGGTCGACAACCTCAATCTGCAGGAAGAGATCGGTTATGTCGCACGCGACCCCCGGTGGGCCACAGCCTTCAAGTTCCCGGCCATCCAGCAAACGACCACCGTCAACGATATCCAGATCAATGTCGGACGCACGGGGACGCTGAATCCCCTCGCCTTTCTCGAACCCGTCAATATCGGCGGCGTCACTGTCAGCCGGGCGACGCTGCACAACGAAGACGAAATCGCCCGCAAGGACATCCGGATCGGCGACACCGTCATCGTCCAGCGCGCGGGTGACGTCATCCCACAGATCGTCAAGGTCATGGAGGATCGTCGAACAGGCAACGAAGTCCCGTTCCAGATGCCCGACACTTGCCCCGTGTGCGGCTCCCCGACGCACCGGGAACCGGGTGTGGCCATGCGTTATTGCACGAACGCCGCCTGCCCCGCCCAGTTACGGGAGCGCATCCATCACTTCGTCAGCCGGGCAGCGATGGATATCGAGGGGCTTGGTGAGAAGCTGGCTGATCGTTTTGTCGATCTCGGCTGGATTCACGATGCCAGCGACATCTATCACCTCAACTGGACGGATGTCGCCAACCTTGAGGGGCTCGGCGAGAAAAGCGCGGAGAATCTGCAGGAATCCGTGGAGAAAAGCAAGCAGCAACCCTTATGGAGATTGGTGCACGGGCTGGGTATCCGCCACGTTGGGGAACGGACCGCTCATTTGCTGGCAGACCGATTCGGTTCGCTGGATGCTATCGTGGCGGCAACCTCCGAGGAAATCGCGAATATCCCGGGTATCGGGACAGTGGTGGCGGCAAGTATCTTCGATTTCGCCCAGGAAGAACGCAACCAGGAATTAATGAGGAGGCTGGCCGAGGCTGGTCTGAACGTCGCCGAGGAACGGAATGATCAGCAATCGAACCGCCCTCTTGAAGGCTTCACCTTCGTGCTGACCGGAAAACTCGATACGATGACACGGCCCCAGGCAGAGGAGAAACTGCGTCAGGCCGGAGCAAACGTCACCTCATCCGTCTCGAAGAAAACGTCGGCGGTGATCGCCGGTGCCGACGCGGGCAGCAAGGCCGAGAAAGCTACGCAGCTTAAGGTGCCATTGCTGGACGAATCCGCAATCGAGGCAATCCTCAGCGGGAATATTCCGGAGGACGTCGAAGCCCGACGCGCGACCTGACCAACCGGTTTACAAGACACCACATTCACGGCAAAATGGACTCTAAGCAGGCGGGGCTGAGAAAAGCCAAAAGCCCGGAATCATCACGAAATCGTTAGTGTGGACCCCACGCACGTGGGGATGAACCGGGGATTGGCATTACCACCGGGCCCGGCAACAGGTGGAGCCCACGGAGTAAGAACGACTTTGGTCCGTTCCGGTCGTACTATCTCTTCGACGCCAATGCCTCAAACATCGCAGCTGAGTCGCTTTGTTTCGTTGACTCGTTGGATACAATAGTGGAGTGGAGATGATCCTTTTGGTGGGAGAGTGCCTTCCACGCCTTTTCAGGAGACCCCAGCCCCGGCCAGCTGGGAAAGGATCATCCTCACTATTCCCCTTCAAGCCACGATTCCCACCGACGATATTCGCGTACACGGCTTGTCCCGAATACTGTTATCAGGTTAAGGCTGCCATTGTTGTCCCTTCCGGCCACCAATCTATATACCCGCCCATCGTGATGGATAAGGGCGAGTAGTTCATTTCGACCCTCACGTATGTCTGGGCCTGCCAGATACGCCTGCTTAATGAAATGATCGATATTCCTGATGACAAGCGCGTCCTGTGGATGACTGGATAGAATCCTGTCCCGCTTCATTTTGGGGAATCTAAGAATGGTATCCGAAACATTCCACGCCTGCTGTACATTTAACGGTATCGATAATCGGTGCTCTGGCGACTCCCATTCGGTGATGGGATAGCTTCGAATTTCTGATGCCGATCGTCCGTACCTCTGCCACCCCTCTCCTCCCAATGCACGTCTCCAGCCTTTCTCATAGACATATGCTCCCGAAGCACATTATGCGGGAAGTTAACAACGTCCTGCATGGCATGGTGGTCACAGTTGAGCACCCCGAAAGTATCCTGACTATTATTCCCTGATTTTGCGCAGGATCCAGCCGGGAGCACACGTCGTGATCACCCTTTCCCTGGTCTGTGCAAATGGTCAGGCGTGCTGGCATACACTTTTCTGAATGCGATGCTCGATACCAACAATGCACCGATACGTCGGTGGACGAGGCTTCCTAAAAAAGGCATCACATGCCCGTCAAACATTGACATCAGATGTTGACATGAGGGCGAGTCCCGCCTTTACGTATCCGATTGCAGGATGTGGTTTTCACGCACGTGGGGATGAACCGTAAGCAAGGGGAATTTCCCTGTCGGTCCTGTTATACAGGCGAAATTACGGACAGCCATGATACGCTTTTGCCAGGTGGAAATTTACCCGAACGTCCTTCCGGACGAGACATCGTCCGCAGCAATCCGGGCGCAGAGGAGCACAGCATGAGCGGATTTTCCAAGTCGTCCTTTGAAGGCGACCCGGTGCAGATCGTGCGAACCATCGCGCGGATCTCGCAAATGCTCATCGAATTGCGGGACGAATATCTCGATCAACATCGGGATGACGCCCTGGACCAGATCGAACGACGCATCCAGGAATTACAGGGGCTGGGGGAGCAACTCCGGGCCAGTCGCGAGAACGATACCGAGTAACGGTCATCAAGGCCGGATGCAGGTGAGAGGCTCGCTTCATTGCCGGGCCCCTCACCCGCCCAGGCTCAGGCGTTCTTTCCGGGTTGCGCGGTCGTACCCGGCTTTTCCAACGGTACGTTATCAGCGCACAAGGGGCAGGCATCTGCATCCCAGGCATCAAACTTCCGGGAAGCAATTGCGACCAGTGGCACATCGCCAAAAGCCGTCGCGCCAGCACTCCTGTCTACCAGGACTCCCACGGCCACCACTTCCACAGGGTGTGATTCCAGCGCGGCGAGAGTCTCCCGCACGGAGCCGCCGGTGGTCAGGATGTCATCGACCACCACCACACGCGTTCCCGGCTCAAAGGTTGTCCCACGCCGGATTTCCCGGCCCGATTGCCCCTCGGAGGCCCGCTCGGCATAGGCTGCAGCCACCCCAAGCTGACGTGCAGTCTCGAAGGCGAGCAGAATCCCTCCAGTCGTCGGTCCGACAACCACGTCGATACGCATATCGCGGAACTGCTCCACGAAATGCTCGCAGACCGTCGAAGTCGCCACGGGATTCCGCAGGAGATTGAATTTCTCGACGTACGTATCCCCATGTTTCCCAGATGCGTAGAGAAAGTGCCCTCTCTTCAATGCCCCGATATCTTCAAGCTGCTGTAACAAATCCGGTGTACTCACGTATCCTCTTCTCCCAACTCGAACCACACGCCTATTGGTTTGCCACGCGTTACATGCTGGGTACAGATGACTGCAAATGGCGGGAGACCACCGGCCGCAGCCGCGAGGGTCCTGGGGTGAGGCCCCGGCCGAAAAGCGCAAGCGGCCCATTCCCTACCGGATCGCGACGCTCCAGACACATGCCCATGACAGACCACTACGGCATGAAATAAAACGCAATACCGATAATCACATACAACGACACCAACTGGAGACCTTCCAGCCAGTTCGACCGGCCGTCGATCGAGATCATCACGGTGATCAGGATCGCCGCCGCCAGCGCCACCAATTCGAACTGGTTGAAAACCAGCGTCATCGGGTCGGGGCCGACGAACTGGCTAACCAGCACCAACACGGGTGCGACAAAGAGGGCGATCTGGACAGCGGAGCCAATGGCAATCCCGAATGAAAGATCCATCTGGTTTTTCAGCGCCATCTGCACGGCAACCAGGTGTTCCGCCACATTCCCTACCAGCGGCACCAGCATCACACCGACAAAGAGTTCGGAGAGTCCCCAATCCTCGGCGGTCGGCTCGATCACCCCGACCAGAATCTCGCTCATGAACACGATCGCGATCGTCGCACCCGCCAGCAGCCCCAGGGCCAATGGCAATCCCATCCCGCTGTCGTGCTGCTCTTCTTCCGCCAGAGCCTTTGCAGGTGATTCCGGCGCGGCTTCTGCAGGCTTCTTCGCATCCCCACTCATAAAGATCGTGGATAGCAGGTAGAACCCATACAGCACAATCAGCACGATGGCGGTGCCATCGCTCAGTTTGACGATGTCGTCATTACTCGGACGGTGATCGGGGTTGCCCAGGGCGAAAATCGCCGGGATCATCATCGCCATCACCGCCAGCGACATGATGGAGGCATTGACACCGGCATGACGGGGATCGAACTTCTGGGTGCCGTTCTTGATACCGCCTGCCAACGCGGCCGCCCCAAGTACCAACAGCACATTCCCGATGATCGATCCGGTGATACTCGCCTTCACCACCGTCACCAACCCCTCCCGGAGCGCCACGATAGTGATAATCAGTTCGGCGGCATTCCCAAGCGTTGCATTCAGGAGTCCGCCAATTTTGGGGCCGGTGTATTCGGCAACGGTTTCTGTCGCCGATCCCAGAATCGCCGCCAATGGCACCAAAGCGAGGGCCGAAAGCACAAATGTGGTGGTGTGACCGCCAATATCCATGATCTCCATCAGGATGACCACGGGCACGAGAATGAGCAGAACGTAGAGGTATTTCATCCGGAATCTCCCCCAACCGATGAAACGCTAACTCTCCATGCTGGCACCTCGCATTGCCGGATTGGCGATCCCGACGATATCCCGCAGGCTGTCAAATCCGTTGCTGTCCAACCAGATACCCAGATCGTCGATCAGGTCCGTCAGGACGGAAGGCGTCGAGAATACCGCGGTACCAAGCTGGATGGCCGAGGCGCCAGCCATGAAGAATTCCAACGCATCCTGCAGGCCAGAGATCCCCCCGATGCCGATCACCGGGATCTTCACGACCGACGCCACCTGGTAGACCATCCGCACTGCAACCGGCTTCACCGCCGGTCCAGAAAGCCCTCCGGTGAGATTGGCCAGCTTCGAGCGCTGCGTCCGAATGTCAATGGCCATGCCCACAAGGGTGTTGATCAGCGACACCGCATCCGCTCCCGCCGCTTCCACCGCTGATGCGATCTCCATTACATCCACGGCGCCGGGGCTTAGCTTCACGATGATTGGTAACGTGGTCGCCTGCCGCACCGCCCGCGTGACCTCAGCGGACATCCGCGCATCCCAGCCAAAGCAAAATCCCCCGGCGTGGATATTCGGGCAAGAGATATTCACCTCGATCGCTGCGATGCCGGGCACGTCATCGAGTTTCCGCGCCATCATGGCGTAGTCTTCCACCGCTTCGGCCGAGATATTGACGATGGCCGGGACGTCCCAGTTCTCCCAGGTCGGGGGATATTTCTGAATGAACTTGTCGATACCCGGATTCTGCAATCCAATCGCGTTCAGCATCCCGGCCGGGGTTTCGGTAATGCGCGGCATCGGATTGCCGGATCGTGGTTCAGGGGTGATGCCCTTGCTGACAAACGCGCCGAGCCGCTGGACATCAATCACCGGGCTGTATTCGAGTCCGTACCCGAAGCAACCGGACGCCGGGATCACCGGATTCCGCAACACCAGTTCCCGCGCATTGGCCGGTGCGAGATCGACGGCGAGATCCGCCATGTAGCGCTGTTTCTCGATCGTCACCATTGCACCACATCCATATCAAACACCGGTCCATCAACGCACGACGTTTTCATGCCCCGTTTCGTCTCGACCATGCACCCCAGGCAAGCCCCGACCCCGCAGGCCATCGTCCGCTCCACGCTCACCTGCACGCCCGGACGTTTACCCATCCGATTGGCCAGCACCACCGAACGTAACGACTGGAACATCGGTCCCGGTCCGCACGAAAAAACCTGATCGGCCCATTGCAGGTAGTCCGGCACCAGATCGGTCACGAAGCCGTGATAGCCCGCCGAGCCATCCTCGGTGGCCACCACGTACTCAACCTCTTGCGGGAATTGCGAAGCATCCAGCAAGGCATCCGCCGTCATGGCCCCCAGCAAGTAGGTGACCGAAAGCCCCTGCATTACCGCTGCCCGCGAGAGCATGAAGAGCGGTGCAGCTCCTACACCACCTGCAACCATGAGGAGCCGCTGACTCCTCGGATTCACCTCAAAAGCATTTCCCAACAGACCGAGGATATCGATCTCGCCACCGATATTGCGCTCAACGATCGACCCGCCACCCCGTCCATACGGCCGCACCAGAATGGTCATCAGACCGTCGTCCGGCGATACGTCGTACACCGAGAATGGACGTCGCAAGAGCGGATCGTACACGGCTCGTTCCCGCGCCAGAACATTCACGAACTGCCCCGGCCGGGCCGATTGCAGGATCTCCTGCGGTGCGGTGAAGGTGATCAGCCAGGAGTCTCCCATCACGGGAAGCTTCGCGGTGATCTCCCCCCGGAATTCCCGGGGTCGCGCCCCTGGTCCCGGGCTACGTTGCAGTGCCGTCATGATCATGCTGCTCCTAATACCCAACGTTCTGGCGGCGATACATCTGGATCGGTTCGACGGAATACATCGAGGACGCCTTCTCCATCGCGTCCACCACCGACCGGGCTGTATCGACCGAGGTGATGCAGGGGATACCCCGCTCTACCGCCGCCCGACGGATTTCCAGCCCATCCAGCATCTCCTTGTCGGCGGGTCCCGGCGTGTTGATCACCCCGTCAACCGTGCCGTTCAGGATCACATCGAGCATATCGGGCGAGCCCCGACCGATCCGTTTCGTCACCATCTGCACTGGCACCCCGGCCCGCTCGATCATGGCGGCGGTACCCTCGGTGGCATACAACTTGAACCCCATCCGCGCCAGTTGCCCAATCATCGGTAACGCATCGACCTTGTCCTCGTCCGCGAGTGTGATCAGGATAGAGCCGTGCTTCGGAAATGAAAGTCCGGATGAGATCAGGGCCTTGAAAAAGGCGGAAGCAAAGGTGCGGTCGACTCCCATCACTTCACCGGTGGATTTCATTTCCGGCCCGAGATGGACTTCCACTCCGCGCAGCTTCGCCATCGAGAAGACTGGCGCCTTGACCGCCGTCAGCGGCTGGCGTGGCCACAACCCGCCCTCATACCCTTGCTCTTCCAGCGAGGTCCCCAGCATGATATTGGTTGCCAGCTTCACCATCGGCACCCCGGTTGCCTTGCTGAGGAATGGCACCGTCCGCGACGAACGAGGATTCACCTCGATCACGTAGAGATGCCCGGCATGAATCACATACTGGATATTCACCAGGCCCCGGGCGTTCAGCCCGAGGGCAATCCGGGTCGTGTAATCGACAATGCGCTCGACCTCGGCCGGGAAGAGATTTATCGCCGGGTAGACCGCGAACGAGTCACCGGAATGCACCCCGGCCCGCTCGATGTGCTCCATGATCCCCGGAATCAGAACCCGCTCACCATCGCAAATGGCATCGACCTCGACCTCTTTGCCGACCAAATATTTGTCGATCAGGATCGGGTGCTCAGTGGTCAGATTCGTCTGCTTGCGGATATACCGCGCCAGGTGATCCGAACTGTGAACGACCTCCATCGCCCGCCCACCAAGGACGTAACTTGGCCGCACCAGCACCGGGTATCCGATTCGGTTCGCCACGGCTTCGGCGTCATCAAGCGAGGTCACCGTCGCCCCCGGCGGTTGCGGGATGTCCAGCCGATCCAGAAATGCCTCGAATCGCTCCCGATCCTCGGCGAGATCAATGGAATCCAGCGAACTGCCGTAAATCGGCGCCCCGGCATCGCTCAACGGGCGCGCCAGGTTGATCGCCGTCTGACCGCCGAACTGGACGATCATCGGCGACATATCGGCCTGATTGCCACCTGCTTCATGCAGCAGGATTTCCTCGACGCTTTCCGGATCAAGCGGTTCGAAATAGAGCCGATCCGAAGCATCGAAATCGGTGGAGACCGTTTCCGGATTGGAGTTCACCATGATCGAGGCGACACCGGCGGCCTGCAGGGCCCGGGCGGCTTGCACGGAGCAGTAATCGAACTCGATACCCTGCCCGATCCGGATCGGTCCTGATCCGACCACGACCGCCTTCTTGCCTTCAAGCGGTGTGGCTTCATCCTCGTCCTCGTACGTGGAATAGAAGTAAGGCGTCTGCGCCGCAAATTCCCCGGCGCACGTATCCACCATCTTGTAGACGGGTGCCATGCCCAGTTCGCGTCGCTGATCCCGGATGTGCGCGGTTGCCCGACCCGCACAGATACCGATCTGCCGATCCGAGAACCCCATTTGCTTGGCGGTCCACAAGGTCTCGGGAGAAATCTCCCCCGATGCCAGGGTTCGCTCCATCTGGATGATGCGTTCGAACTTCCAGAGGAACCACTCGTCAATGGCGCTGAGTTCGTGGATTTCCTCGACGCTCATCCCGCGGCGCAGCGCGGCCATCACCGCCCAGAGGCGAATGTCGGTCGGCCTGGTCATCAGGTTCCGGAGCGTATCGAGATCGTCACCCCAGGCCGGATCCTCCCACAGGAGATCCTTTGCCGTCGTTTCCAGCGAACGCACGGCTTTCTGGATCGCACCTTCGAAGGAGCGATCGATAGCCATCACTTCGCCCGTCGCCTTCATCTGGGTGGTGACGGTCCTGTCGGCACGCGGGAACTTGTCAAACGGCCAGCGAGGAATCTTGGCCACGACATAGTCCAACGCCGGCTCGAAAGCCGCTGTGGTCTTGCCAGTCACAACGTTCGTCAGCTCATCCAGCCGCATACCAATGGCAATCTTGGCGGAGATGCGGGCAATCGGATACCCCGTGGCCTTTGAGGCCAATGCCGAGGACCGGCTCACCCGGGGATTCACCTCGATGACGCCGTATTCCATCGAATCCGGATTGAGCGCGTACTGCACATTGCAGCCGCCCTCGATGCCCAATGCCCGGATGATGTTCAGAGCCGATGTCCTCAGCATCTGGTATTCACGATCCGACAGCGTCTGTGACGGTGCCACGACGATACTGTCGCCGGTATGCACACCCATCGGGTCAATGTTTTCCATGTTACAGATCGTGATGCAGGTGTCCGCGCCATCACGCATCACCTCGTATTCGATCTCTTTCCACCCCAGCAGGGAGCGCTCCAGCAACACCTGATGAATCGGGCTGGCCCGGAGGCCGGAGGTCACGATCCGGTCGAGATCCTCCTCGGTGTAGGCAACCCCGCCGCCGGTACCACCGAGCGTGTAGGCGGGGCGAATCACAAGAGGAAGCGGAACCTGCTTCAGGAAGGCGTGCGCTTCCTCCAGCGTGTGGATCACCGCACTCTCGATCGCGGGTTCGCCGATATCAATCAGCAAATCCCGGAAGAGTTCGCGGTCTTCCGCATGTTGAATGGCGGCAAGCGGTGTACCCAGGAGACGCACATTGTAGCGATCCAGAATACCGAGTTCCGCCACTTCGACCGCGAGGTTGAGCCCCGTCTGGCCACCAAGCGTCGGCAACAGTCCTTCCGGACGTTCCCGCTGGATCACCCGGCGAATCACATCCGGTGTCAACGGCTCGATATAGACCGCATCCGCGACATCCTCGTCGGTCATGATCGTGGCAGGATTGGAGTTCACCAGGATGGTCCTGATACCCTCTTCCCGCAAAGACTGGCAGGCTTGCGTACCGGCGTAGTCAAATTCCGCCGCCTGGCCGATCACGATCGGGCCGGAGCCGATGACGAGCACGCTTTCGGGGCGTTTGGTTGTCGATCCCTGAGATGGATTGGTCACGTTCGTTCTTTCCCCCGTCGCTCTACTGCTGTGTCGCAATCAACTCAAGAAACTCATCGAAAAGCACCCCGTTGTCCGCCGGTCCCGGAGAGGCTTCCGGATGGAACTGCACCGAGAGCACCGGCAGATCCCGGTGGGCGAGCCCTTCCACCGAACCATCATTCAGGTTTCGTAGGGCAATCTGCCATCCATCATCGGTCGGTACGGAATCCGCCTTGACCTGGAAGCTGTGGTTTTGCGCCGTCATCGTCACCCGACCGCTTCGCTCATCCTTGATCGGCTGGTTTCCACCCCGGTGCCCGAATTTGAGCTTCTCGGTTTCCGAGCCGATGGCACGCGCCAGAAGCTGGTGCCCCAGACAAATGCCGAAATATGGACGTTGGTCGGCGAGCAAGGATCGAACGATATCCAGCCCCTCGTCCAGATTGGCGGGGTCGCCCGGCCCCGGTGAGACGATCACGCCATCCGGATCCAGTTCCCGCACCCGATCGTACGGCGTGCCATAGGGCAACACCGTCACCCGCGCGCCGCGCGAGGTGAGCGAATTGATGATGTTCATCTTGACGCCGCAATCGAGCACGACAACCCTGGGTCCGGCATTATCGGCACCGAATGACAATTCGCTCGCGTTCATCACTTCGCCGACCACATCGTGCTCGGCGGGCAGCTGGGCCGCCGCCGCCCGGGAGACCAGCTCCTCATCGGTCATTCCCGCGGCGTTGTGAACCAACGCCGCCCGCAGATCGCCAACCGACCGGATGTGCCGGGTCAGGGCGCGCGTATCAACACCAGAGATACCGGGCACACCGTGCTCTGCGAGGTAATCATTCAAGGTGCCTTCGGAATGCCAGTTGGAAGGCTGCGTCGCCAATTCCCGGACCACCAGGCCGGCAATCCATGGCTGCCGGGACTGACTGTCTTCCGGTGTCACACCGTAGTTGCCGATGATCGGATAGGTCATGCAGACGATTTGGCCACGAAATGAGGGGTCGGTGGCGACCTCCTGATATCCGGTCATGGACGTGGTGAAAACCACCTCACCCGATCCATCGACATCTGCGCCGAAGCCGGTTCCTCGAAACACCTTGCCATCGGCCAAGGCCAGAGCCGCATCCCATTGCGGTATGTATCGCTTCTTCGCGTCAGGCACGATGTTGAACCTTCCCGTCTACAATCGTCAGCGCGGCGCGGCCCCGTAAGGTCATCCCGAGCATTGGCGTGTTCTTGCTTTTCGTCTTCAATGATTCCGGTGTCACGGTCCAGGCTACAACCGGGTCAAACACCGCGATGTTGGCGGTCTCGCCTTCCGCGATACGAACCGGCTCGATACCGAGTATCTTCGCGGGTTCCACCGTCCATCGCCGCACCAGGTCGTTCACGTCCAGATGCCCCGCGCGGACAAGCGCGTAGGTGGAAGGGAAAGCCAACTCGATGCCGCTTAGGCCGAACGCAGCTTGCTGGTAGTCCACCGATTTTTCCGGTTCGGCATGTGGTGCGTGATCCGTGCCGAAGCAATCGAACCAGCCTGCCTGCAACGCCTCAAGCAGCAGCTTCGTGTCTTTCACCGGACGCAAGGGCGGGTTCACCTTGGTAATTGGATCTCCCGGACTGCCGGGGGCGCCGGATTCCTCATTCGTATTATGCAACTCCCGGCTGCCTGCCACCCACTCATCGCTCATTACCAGGTGATGTGGCATCACCTCGGCCGTCACCCGCACCCCGCGCTGCTTCGCCTCATGGATGAGTTCGATGCCGCGTCCGGTACTGACGTGGCACACATGGAGCCAGCCTCCGGTCAGCTCTGCCAGCATCAGGTCCCGCGAGATGATGATCTCCTCGGCCGCTGACGGTATCCCCTGAATGCCGAGCTTGCGTGAGACGTCCCCCTCATGCATGGCGCCAGAGGCAATCGCCTTGTCCTCACAATGCACGATCACCGGACGGTTCAATCGTTTGGAGGCTTCCAGCGCTTCTCTCATGATCGCACTGTTCGCCGTCGTATCACCGTCGTCCGACCAGCCAATAGCTCCCGCTGCGATGACCGCATCGAAATCAACCGCCTCACCGCCAGTCCGGCCCCGGGTGATCGAGGCGATGGGATAGACGCGAGCCACCCCGTTTGCCTCAACATCGGCTTCCAGGGCCTTGATGACATTGGGCGAGTCCAACGCCGGTTTGGTGTTGGGCATACAGGCCACCGCGAAGAACCCGCCCGCCGCCGCGGCCGCGGTTCCTGTGGCGACGGTCTCCTTCTCGTCAAAACCGGGCTGGCGCAAATGCACGTGGACATCGATCCACGCTGGTGTGACGATCATTCCACCTGCATCGATCACTTCCACACCATCAGTGGCATCAAGCTGCCCTACTCCGGCAACCTTGCCGCCAGTAACCAGCACATCGGCGACCTCATCCCTGCCGCTGGCGGGATCGATCACCCGCCCGCCCCTGATCAACACGTCTGTTCCGGTCATTATTCCGCACTTCCCTTCTGCTGGCCTGCCTGTTGCATCATCGTGCGGCGTATCATAAAAAAACACCCCCGAAGCCCGATACCGGACTCGAGGGAGAAGCTCTTCTCGATTATGGTGGTCACATACTGCTGCTTCATGCGCTGGAGTGGAACCTCTCATCTGCCGCCACGCAAAACTACGCTAGTATACATCGACATGATGAGAAATGACAGGAAGTTTCATGCCCGATTCGTCAAGCCAGCTGGACCCCACCCTCCTCGACCGGTTCGATGACGTCGAGAGAATCCTGGATGCGACGTATGGTCCACGCATCCTGCATGAACGCGGCGATCCCGTGTCAGGTCTGATCGGCACCATCCTCTCGCAAAGCACCTCCGATATCAATTCCTCCCGGGCCATGGAAACCCTGCGGGATCGATTTCCGGCCTGGAACGACGTCACCGAGGCCGCCGTGGAGGATGTTCGCGATGCCATTCGCTCTGGCGGACTCGCAAACATCAAGGCGCCCCGCATCCAGGCCGCCCTGCACACAATTGGCAAACGCCGCAGCGATATGGACCTGATCTTTCTGAAGCAGATGCCTGTCGACGACGCCATGACCTGGCTAACGAGCATCGACGGGGTTGGTCCCAAAACAGCGGCCTGTGTCTTACTCTTTAACCTGGGGATGCCCGTGATGCCGGTCGATACCCATGTGGGGAGAGTGATGACCCGCATCGGTATCCTGCCCGATCGGACCAGCACGTTACGCAAGCAACGCATGCTTGAAGCCCTGATCGGACCGGACCCGAACCGCGTCTACGCCGTGCATGTCGAAACCATCGAACATGGCCGGCTCATCTGCCGGTCCCAACGACCGCAATGCCCGATTTGTCCACTGAAGGATCACTGTGACTACTACACCGAACATTACCTCTCATAGCGACCGTATCACTGCCTCCGACCTGGTCAAAAACCCCCGGGATGGTCAGACGGAGCTTTTCCTCGTTCGTCATGGTCAGACGATAGCCAATGTCCATCACCAACTCGTGGGTTCGACGGACATCCCGCTTGATGAACTGGGTGAACGCCAGGCACAACAGGTGGCCCAGCGTTTCACCAGTATCCAGATCGACTCGATTGTCACCAGTCCTCTCGCCCGTGCGCGCAGGACCGCCGAAAGGATCAGCGAAGTCACCCGGCGCGACCCCATCGTCGTGCCGGGGCTGACCGAGATCGATTTCGGCAGGATCGAGGGTCTCACCATCCATCAGGTCCTCGCGCAATTCCCGGAACTCCGCCCCCAACTGGAAGACTTGCACGATCTCGAACTGGCGTGGCCCGGGGGAGAGTCCCGCCGGGGCTTCCACGAGCGGGTGATGGCCACATTTCTGGGCCTGATCGAACGGTACGAAAGCCAGAAAGTCGCGGTCGTTTGCCATGGCGGTGTTATCGGCTCGTTTTACGCACAACTTGAACAGGGTCCGCGAAACGACCTTGTCCGGTATGCTGTGGCGAACTGCAGCGTCAGTCACCTCGTGGTGACACCGGAAAACACACGGATTGAGCTATGGAATGACATCAGTCATCTGGACGAAGTCCAGCAGGGTCCGCTCAGGCTCACACCGTCGTTGATGGATGACAGACTGGAAAGCCGATCTCAGGAGGATGCATCATGACTCGACTCACCGTGCTCGGAGGGAGCGCCGCCGGTGTCGGCACCGGCCAGGGATGCGCCGGATACCTGGTCCAGGCGCACACCACAAATGTGGTGCTGGACCTGGGGCCAAATACCCTGCTGGAACTCCGGAAGCACACGAACTTCCGGGAACTCAACGGCATTGTGATCTCACACCTGCATATGGATCACGTCCTCGATCTTTTCGCCCTTCGCTTTGCACTGGCCTACAATCCGAAGCGGCCAGCAAATAGGGTTCCGCTTTTCCTGCCTCCCGGAGGTCTTGCGTTTATGAGCAAGGCGGCCGCGTTATTCGCGACCAACGACGAGGAAGCGGACGACTACTTTTCCACCGTCTACGACCTGCAGGAATACGATCCCGACAAACCGCTTGTGATCGATGATTTGACGATCACCTTCGCACCAACGGTTCACGCCCTGCCCTGCTGGTCAATGCGCGTCCATTCCACCGATGATTCCGGCGATCTCTTTTACACGGCGGACACTGGTGCGGATGCGGATCTCCGTGAAATCGCGGCTGGCGCCTCGGTCGTGCTGGCGGAAGCGACCGCACCGCCGGACTCAGATCCTGCCCGCATCCACGCGCTGCATATGACACCCCGCCAGGCCGCCAGCATCGCGGCGGAGGCTGGTGCCACCCATCTGGTCCTCACACACATGTGGGAAGAAAACAATCCGGCCAGCCTCCTGGAAGAAGCACGGGCCGTTTTCGAAGGTCGACTCACGATTGCAACCCCTGGAGTTTCATTCGCATGGTAATCGCAACGTCAACGATCAAGGATGTTCCCGGCGTCTCCCTGGGACACACAACACACCTCCCGGAGCGAACCGGATGCACCGTTCTCGCATTCGATGCCCCGACACTCACCGCCGCAGAAGTGCGGGGGGCGGCACCCGGCACGCGCGATCTCGACCTGCTGGCACCGGGACGCACCGTCCAGCGGTCCGATGCGATTCTCCTGACGGGAGGTAGTGCGTTCGGGCTCCGAGCCGCGGATGGGGTGATGCAAGCACTGGCAAACCTGGGCCGGGGCGTGCCAACCCCGGCGATCCCGGTCCCGATTGTGCCGGCAGCGGTCATTTTCGACCTTGCCAATGGCCAGCCGGAAGTGCCAACGGTGGACGATGGCGCCACGGCTTTCCGGACAGCGCAACCGCTTTCCCAGGCTGAAACCGGACAGGTCGGCGTCGGGACCGGAGCCCGCTGGGGCTCGATGCTCGGCCCCGAGCAATCCCGGCCAGGGGGATTCGCCATGTCCCAAATCGAGGTGGCCGGTGGCACCGTCACCGCCTTCGTCGTCGTGAACGCGTTCGGTGCGATCCTGCCGGAGCAGGACCCGAGACCGCTGGTGTTGGATTCCCTGGGCGACAACTCGCCATTTGGCCAGAACACCACGTTGATGGCGGTTGTTACCGATGTCACCTGCGGGCATGATGTCCTCACCCGGATGTGTGTGGCCGTTCATGACGGCATGGCCCGCACCATCTGGCCTTCCCACACCATCGCCGACGGTGATGTCGCCTTTGCCTCGACCGTAAACGAAGGCCCCACCGATCCCGCCACGGTGTTGCCGCTCTCCATCGCTACCGAACTCGCCGTCGAGACAGCGATTCGCAGCATCGCGGCCGTTTGAGGCGTATCACTACGATGTAGTGATGAAACAGGACACGCATCCTGTTCTGGAACCGGCCCTCATAGGGGTGCTGCCTGCCTATTTCTCCAATATGGGTCAACTTGGCCGCAACATGCATCGTACGGTCGGCCCTCGCAGCTGCGGCCGGTGGCCGACCTTCGCATAAGAACGGCGAAAATCTCGCTGAAACTGGCCACAAGGGCCAGTTCTACAAGGACCAGGCACGGAGGAAACCGGCTACGAGGCGCGTGCTTCGTAGCCGGTTTCCTCCGTGCTGACGTATTTCCAGCGTATCACAGGAAATACGTCAGCTTGTCCCAGAACCAGTTCCTGATCTCGTCACCGGTACTTGTGGAAGTATCGGCTGGTGACGATTGCTCGACGGTCGGAGCAACGAAGGTGTCGCGAACCAGATCCGCAACGTCTGCATCCTCAATCAAGAGTGAGATCTCAACATTGCGATACAGCGCCCAGGCGTCATAGTTGAGCGACCCAACAATCGCGGCGTCATCTGCAACCAGGACCTTGGCATGCAGGACCTCGGGATACTCCCAAATCCGGACGCCTGCCGATATCAACTTCGGGTAATGATGTTTGAACGCGGCTTCAGCCGGGGGATTATTCGACTCAGCCGGGACCACGACATTGACCGCCACCCCACGATCTGCCGCCGCATCGCGCAAGCGATCGATGATTCCGTGATCTGCAATATAGGGATTCAGGATATCGATGCGTTCCGATGCGTTTTCCAGCAACTGATACGTCGCCTCCGTCGCTGGCCGGAAACCGCCAGGCACATTCTGGAGCACCGTCACCCGAATCGTCCCGGCGGCATCCGGCGCCGGGAAATAACGCGCCAGGGAACCTTCACCGGTCGGCAGGGTGCCGCCATAAGCGCGAAAGCCCGTCAGGAAGACGGCTTGCAGTTGCCGGACAACGTCCCCTTGCACCCGCACGAACACATCATGATAGGCACCCGTGAAGAAGTGATCCTCAAATCCTGCTCCGCCAAGCCAGCCGACACGGCCATCAATCACCAATATCTTGCGGTGATCGACCTGCCCCACCTCATCCTGGCTAAACGTCGCGTTTCGGTCAGGGAGATATCCACTCGCCTGCATTGGAAACACATCATTGACAACGATCTCGATGCCCGCATCGGCCATGCGATTGAACATCGCTTCCGAGTCGCTGGTTGCCCGCGAACCGAACCGATCGACGCTGAGCCGGACCTCGACGCCGGCCAATGACTTCGCGATGAGCGCATCCGCGAACGTCTGCCCCCAGTCACCGGAGGTAAAGGCAAACATGGCGATGTGGATCGAGTCTTCCGCATCTGCGATATCCTCCAGCATCGCCGGAAAAAACTCCTGCGCGCCATCGAACAGCTGGATATCCAAAGCGGTACTCGGTGCGTAATCGACGGCGATGTCGTCCCGCCGGGGATCATCCCGGCGGGCGAACGCTTCCGTCATGGATTGCGCCTGGGCCGCAGTCACAGCATCCGCCGGAGGCGGCCAATGATGCCCCTGATCGATCCGCAGGACGTTCCACCAGCCGACAACCAGCAAAATCAGGAACAGGACCCCGGCGGCACGCAACACGTTGCGGATTCGCCGCCGAAGCGGTGCAGGTCGCTTATGGCGGCAATCAGGGGCAGATTCAGGCAATACATCGGAAGAATCAGTCATTGACGCTCTTTACGAAATGAAAGTAGCCGCAAGCCAGAAAGGGACGATCAGTGAAAGGAGGCTGCCGCGCTCTATTGTCTGCCAGCCTGCCATGCTCCACGCTGGATCTCGTATTCCACTTCGCCAAATTCTGTTCCCGGCAGAGGATGATCAAAGTATTCGTGGAATGTCCTGACGTACCGCATTCCACACTTTTCCATCACGCGGCGAGAACCCACGTTAACCGCCATGGTTTGCGCCCAGACACGCTGCACCTCAGGCATGCTGAACGCCATCTCAATCGCACACCGGCTGCCCTCAGTCGCCAGTCCCTGGCCCCAATACCTGCGCCGCAATCGGTATCCGAGTTCCGGCTCACCTTGCGCGTCATCATTCGCGAGACGAAGTCCGAACCAACCGACGAACTCCCGCGTTCGTTTGTCGATCGCAGCCCAATGTCCAAATCCGGGGAATCGTTCATACGTTCTGATGACACCGGGGAGAAAGGTATCGCGGATGAACTCACGTGGCGTGCGATTGTCGCTCAGGAATCGCATAACTTCGGGATCACCGTCGAGCATATACAGGTGATCGACATCATCCATAGTGAATCGTCGTAGCAGCATACGCTCGGTGACCGCCACGATGTGGGTCTTTTCAGTCATGTGGACATTCCGACAAATGCAGAAGACCACCCGCCTACTGGATAAAGCCAGCATTCCGGGTGGTCTTGGCAACCATGTGGAAGAGAAATGTCTCTACCGCTTGGTGTACTGTGGCGCCTTGCGGGCCCGCTTGAGACCGACCTTCTTGCGCTCCTTCTCCCGCGCATCGCGCGTGAGCAGCTTGGCACCCTTAAGCGCTGGCCGGAACTCATCGTCAAAGCGAAGCAGCGCCCGGGAAATGCCATGACGCACCGCGCCAGCCTGACCCGAAACACCGCCGCCGACAACGGTCGCGACCACGTCGAACTTCTCGGTGGTTCCGGTAATCCGCAGCGGCGTCATCAATGCCTGCTGGTGAACGGTGCGGCCACCAAAGTATTCGGTGCCGGGCTTACCATTCACGGTCACCTGGCCGGTGCCCGGGTAGAGGCGGACTCGTGCCACGGACGTCTTGCGGCGCCCTACCCCGTAATAGTACTGGCCCTTATTGACCTGAACTGAATCGCTCATATTTTCTCCTTCACGCCCAGGACTACCGGGCAGCCGACTCGTCAAGCTCCAGCACCGTCGGGTTTTGTGCTTCGTGCGGGTGAGACGCCCCGGCGTAGACCTTCAACTTCTTCAACTGCTGACGACCGAGATTGGATGTCGGCAGCATGCCGCGCACGGCAGACTCAATGATGCGATCCGGGAAGCGGGCCCGCATATCCTTGAGGGAGGTGGCCTTCAATCCACCGGGGTAATTCGAGTGACGGTAGTAGAACTTTTGCGTTTCCTTGTTGCCGGTCACCTTGATCTTTTCCGCATTGATCACGACAACGAAGTCGCCCGTATCAACGTGCGGGGTGTACATCGGCTTGTGCTTGCCGCGTAACGTGGCGGCGACCGTCGTCGCCAGGCGCCCCAGGGTCTTGCCCTCGGCATCCACCACATACCATTTTCGCTGCACATCGGCAGCCTTGGCTGAGTAGGTTTTACGATTCACGATTCCATGCTCCCTTAACCGATTGTCCGACCGATAAACCGTTCATCGGCCGTCTGCTCGCCGTGTGGTCCGGGGTCCGGAACCTCGTGCCCGTAACCCACTCGCCAGAGCACGAGCCCATGCGGCGGCGCTGTTTGCGGCCCCTGTCGCCGGTCTCCCAGCCCAATCAGCTGATCGATCCAGTCAACCGGACGCCGACCCGATCCAATTTCCGCGAGCGCGCTTGCGATCGTGCGCACCGAATGCGGCAAAAACCCGTCGGCGATAATCCGGATTTCCGCTCCGGAGCCCGCTCCCGGGGCGATCCCCCACCACGGCGCGATCTCCCGCACCGAACAGTGGCGAATCGTGCGGACCGTTCCCCTTGACCCGTTGCTCATTGCCGAGCCCGGCACTCCCGCGCCGAGACCGGCGAAAGATGAAAGGTCAACCGGTCCCTGAAGGGGTTCCGCTCCCTTCGCCATGACCTCGATATCCAGCGGCGAATTGCGTTGCCAGACCTGATACCGAAGTAGTGGCTGGGCTGTTCCCCACCAGATGCGATAGCGATATTCCCGCCACGTCGCATCGAATCGCGCATGGAAGGTGCGCTCTTTACGCTCACAGGCGAGAACCGCAAGGTCCCCTGCGAGGTGCGCATTGATCGCCCGTACCATCCGCTCGTCAGACAGATTCGGGCGAGCATCCCGGACACTGGCCACCTGGCCAATGGCATGCACGCCGGAATCTGTCCGACCGGCCAGGTCAACCTGTGTCTCCTGGCCAAACAATCCGGAGAGTCCATTCTCCAGATCTTCCTGGACACTGCGGCCATTTCGCTGTCGCTGCGAACCATGAAACCCGCTGCCATCATATGCAATCGTCAGTTTCAGGTTTCCGGACATCTTGACCCTGCGTCAGGAACGACGGGAGGGCGCTCCCCGCTTTCAGGAAGACGCCCACCCAGATGCACTAACTCACGAACTCGATCAGCACGACCGGGGCAGCATCGCCCTTGCGAACGCCGAGCTTGGATATGCGCGTGTATCCGCCATCGACCGACTCAAACCGCGGTGCGATATCGTTAAACAGGCGCTCCACCGAACGATCGTGATCCAGTCGGGACTTCACGATATTGCGGGTGTGCGTTGAATCCTCACGGGCAATCGTGACGAGCTTCTCCACAACGCTTCGCAACTCCTTGGCCTTCGCCTCGGTGGTGGTGATGCGCTCATTGAGAATCAGCGAGATCGCCTGCTGGCGAAGCAGCGCCTTGCGCTGTGCTGGGTTGCGGCCGAATTTGCGGCCGTTCTTGCGATGCCTCATTAGTTGTTGTCCTCATCAGACGTGGTGCCATCGGCCTGGGCCAGGGCATCCGCGAAATCAGTTTCTGTCTCGACACCGTCCTCGGATGCGGCATCCTCAGCCACCACCTCAGACAGGTAACCAAACTCGGTAAGCTTCTCACGCAGCTCCGAAAGCGATGCAGGGCCAAAGTTGCGGATCGACAACAGCTGATCCGGATCCATGGTCAGCACCTGACCCACCGTCTCGATCTGCTTGCTGCGCAATGAGTTCAGCACGCGCGGCGAGAGCCCGAGATCGGCAAGAGGCTTGTTACGGACCTCGTCCGAAATAAATGAGTTTGCAGCCGGTTCCGGCTCGGGCCGGGTGAAATCGGCGAACACCCGCGCGTGATCCATCAGGATATGCGCGGCCTGGGAGAGGGCGTCGTCCGGCTCGATGGTCCCATCCGTGAGGATCTCAAAGATGAGTCGATCGTAGTCGACTTCTGCACCCACCCGGGTCTGCTCAATGACGTAGTTCACCCGGTCGATCGGCGCGAAAATTGCATCGATCGGAATTTCGCCGAGAGCTGTGGACTCCTGCGCCTCCGCCGGCCGGTACCCCCGACCGCGGCTGATCCACAAATCCATATCCAGCACGGCGTCAGGCCCATCCAGCGTGGCGATCGGCTGATCCGGGTTCACCAGATCGACCTCAACCGGCCACTCGACATCGCCTGCGGTGACGACGCGTTCGCCATCTCCGTCGCCCTGGGCATACAGATGCGCACGGACATCACCATGCAACTCTGTCACCCGGCGCAGCCGGATAGACTTCAGGTTAAGCACGATCTCCGTCACGTCCTCCCGGACATTCGGGATGGTGGCGAATTCGTGCCAGACATTATCAATACGTATGCGCGATACCGCACAACCCTGCAGCGACCGCAACAGAATACGGCGCAAGGCATTGCCCAGTGTCGTGCCATAGCCGGGCTCGAGCGGTTCAATCCGATAGCGCCCGTAGTTGAGCCCCGTTTCGACTCGTTCAATTGTGAATTCGGGTTGCTGCAACAAGCGGACTCGCCTCCTCGCGTCACCTGTCCATCACCGATTTGTGAAGGATGGGTGCGGCCAACCAGATTCAACCCTTGAGACCTGATTGGCGAACAATGTGTGCCGTAGACCTTTCGGCGTCTCTAGACGCGTCGTCGTTTCGGCGGGCGACAACCGTTGTGCGGCACCGGCGTGGTGTCAGTGATGGAAACCACCTGCACCCCACTGGTCTGCAACGAACGCACGGCCATCTCACGACCGGAACCCGGTCCCTTAACGAACACATCAACCTGGCGAAGTCCGTGTTCCTGCGCCCGGCGAGCGGCCGCCTCAGCGGTCATTTGCGCCGCGAACGGTGTGCTCTTGCGGGACCCCTTGAACCCGTTGGCACCCGCGCTGGACCACGAAATCACGTTTCCGTTCGGATCGGTGAGGGTGACAATGGTGTTGTTGAAGGTCGCCTTGATATACGCCTTCCCTCGGGGGATATTCTTCCGATCGCGTCTACGAACCCGACCCTTAGCTGCTCCACCGCGCCGTCGTTCTGACATGCTGGATTATGCCTCCATCAATTGCTGGAAATACCATAATGACTGTAGACCCGGCCAGAGATCACCGATGAGCCCATGCCCACCTCCACCTGGCTGCGTCCGTTACGCTACTTCTTCCGGCCGCCAATCGCCCGCTTCGGACCACGACGCGTGCGCGCGTTGGTGCGCGTGCGCTGACCCCGGAGCGGCAAACCGCGGCGATGCCGCATGCCGCGATAGCAACCGATATCCATCAAACGCTTGATATTCATCGAGACTTCGCGGCGGAGATCACCCTCTACGCGAACGTCCTTATCGATCAACTCACGCAGGCGGTTCGCCTCGTCATCCGTAAGATCGCGAACGCGCGTATCCGGATTGATCCGCGTCTGCTCAAGCAGGCGCTGGCTCGTGTGAAGACCGATTCCGAAAATATAGGTTAGCGCCACCTCGATCCGCTTCTCACGCGGCAGGTCGACACCCGCGATTCTGGCCATGCTTTCCCCTCAATATATGTGGCCCGATATCAAACCCAGCGGCGCTGGTACTCCGGACCACTGTTCCATTAACCCTGGCGCTGCTTATGCCGCGGGTTTGTGCAAATCACACGCACGATGCCCTTGCGGCGGATGATGCGACAACGCTCGCACCGCTTTGAAACCGAAGCTGAAACCTTCATTGAAACCCACTCCTCTGGTCACTGCCATGCCGCTGCACGGCCCATGCATTCATTTCACAGGCGAGGAACATGGATGGCGTTTACAACGTCTTGCGGGAGGTGTCTTGCGAAACCTCACCATATCCGCGACCGGGATTCCCCTGGGATGGAATTGATGGTCTCCAACCCCATACCGGAATCCGCACACCACGCGGACAGCGCATGTCCATCGACATGCGCCCACGATCGTCTATTCTACCACCGATGCCAACCGCTTTGTCAAGATTATCGGGTCACCGTCCGTGATCGCCACCGTATGCTCGAAATGCGCCGCCAGCGATCCATCCGCGGAAACCACCGTCCAGTGATCGTCAAGCTCACGCGTATC
>Ga0182747_1000969_pt1 | contig 23833 bp, 14 predicted proteins | sample eDN3rd30CBELigBY_FD_128526 | JGI IMG/M metagenome (GOLD analysis project Ga0182747, IMG submission 128526) | Enriched backyard soil microbial communities from Emeryville, California, USA - eDNA 3rd pass 30_C BE-Lig BY (version 2) (version 2) | ecosystem: Environmental > Terrestrial > Soil >...
AAGTCCCGAAGAAAATCGGTGTGTTTTTCCAGGACTAACGTGCGAACACCTGCCCGCGCAAACAGCAGTCCAGCCATCATCCCCGCTGGGCCGCCGCCAACGACTATGACCGGAAGAGCGCTGTCCTTTGTCACGAAAACAAGCTTACGTCGCCTTTGCTTTCTGGTCCATGGCCTGAAGCTTACACCTGCGTTTCACTCAAGTGCCTGCCATGGCGATGAAGATATCCCACATCCGGTCGAAATCCTCCCTGATCCGCGTTTCGGTCCAGGGTTCCGCACTGGTGAGGGCCTGCCAACGGGGGCCCTCCGTCACTAGCCGCAAGAGCGCGGTGCGCCACAGGTCTATGGGCGCCGGTTTCAACATGCCGGCCGCCTGCGCGGATGCGATGCGCCGATCCACCTGGTCGGCGAGTTCACTCGGCAAAGACGGGATCGCCGACATCTCCTTCCGCATGGCGGCGGATGCTCCCCATATCACGATACGCTGCAGGTCGATCGCGGTAGGGCTGGTCACGAAACGGCAATAGGCTTCGGCTGTCCGGCGTAGCGCCACCAGCGGATCGTCCGATGGCAGGATGGCAGCGTCGGCCTGTGCTTCCAGTTGTGCGATCTGCAGGCGAAGAACGTGGTCGAACAATTGCCGCTTGTCCCCATGTCGCCGATAGACCGCGCTGCGTGTTAGTCCCGCCGCGCGGGCAATTCGTTCGATCGAAGCTCCGGCGAAGCCCATGTCCCGAAATTCCGCTAGCGCCGCCTTCAACACGGCTTGATCGAGGTCGCTGGCCTCATGCGATGATGGACGTCCTGTGCGCCGCCGGGTCGTTGCGGGGACTGAGCGAACTGAAATCGATCTGGAAGAAGATTTTTCGGGCATCGGCTCACCTGTCACAGCAAGGCAAAAGATTGCAATGCGATAAACGCGACATATTGTCGCTTTTTTATTCCCTTATGCGTAATCCACCGCTAGCATCCGGCCATCCAGTCGGGAGTAGAATATATGTCTGAGTCCTATGATGTCGTTATTGCCGGCGCTGGCCACAACGCATTGATAACAGGGAGCTACCTCGCAAAAGCTGGTCTGTCCGTTTGCATTGTTGAGCGCAAGGAAAAGGCTGGCGGTAGTGTCGCGACCACGGAGGACTTTACCGGCAAAGGCTTTCATCAGGACGTCTGTTCGGTGTCGCATTCGATGCTCATGGGCAACCCGCTTATCCGCAATGATGAATTGGAGCTGATTTCGAAGTTCGGGTTGGAATATGCCAATCCGGAAAAGATGACAGTCCTGTATTTCGACGATGACACACATCTGGAATTCTGGAGCGATCTCGATCGCACCTGCGCGTCGATGGCGAAGATTTCACCCAAGGACGCGGACAATTTCCGCCGCTTCTGTACCCAGGTCGACCAGACCATGGATATGTTGGTGATGGGTATGTATTCGGTGCCGCCATCCCCCGGCATGCAGGCAATGATGATGGATGCAACGCCTGAGGGGCAGGAGATGATGCGGTTGCAGGCGATCAGCGCCTGGGACTTGATCTGTGAATGGATTGAAAATCCAAAGATCAGGATCGCGCTCGCCCGCTATGCGTCGGAAGCTATGCTCAATCCCTTTGATAATGGGACGGGCTTCGGCTTCTACGTGATCCTACCCTATATGTATCGTTTCGGCACCGGCATCTGCATTGGAGGATCAGGTGCGCTTGCCGAAGCGCTGGGGCGCTGTTTCATTGCTCATGGAGGGGTCATCAGGCTCAACAGCGAAGTAAAGGAAATCCTGATCGAAAGCGGCGAGGCGAAGGGCCTGATCCTGACCAATGGCGAAACGATCAGGGCGAACAAAGCAGTGGTGGCCGGCCTGCATATCGCGCAAATCTTCCCGCATATGGTGCCCGGCTTTGAACTGCCGCCCGGTTTCCAGCACCGCGTTGACACGCTTAAATATGCCGACTTTCAACCGATGACGGTCCATCTGTCGCTCAATGAGCCGCTGGATTTCAAATATGGCAATGGGATCGAGGATTATTTCTGGGTCGAACGCTGCCATTCCGATGTGGAGGAATTCCGCCGGGGTTTCCAGAATCTGCAATATGGCATTCCCGATCGCAATTTCGCTTGTTGGGTCCAGCAGTTCCGGGCCGATCCCAGCCGCGTGCCGGAGGGCAAGGGAACCGTCCATATTTATGCCTTCATGCCGCTCGACCTCAAGGAAGGCGGCCGCGAGAAGTGGGACGAGATTGGCGCGGAGATTGCTCAGGGCTTCATTGACGATCTGCGCGAACAGGTCACCAACCTCACCGATGACAATATCATCGCAACGCATTTCATGACGCCGCTGGACATCACGCGCTACAATACGTCGCTGGTCAACGGGGATATTCAGCATATCGGTTTTTTCAGCTGGCAGTTGGGCGGCAACCGACCGGTGCCGGGCTGGGGCCAGTACCGTATGCCCGTGCCCAAGCTTTACATGACGGCGGGCTCCACTCATCCGGGCGGTGGCGTCACAGGCGGCCCGGGTCGCAATGCAGTGCAGGTCATCATGGAGGATCTGGGACTGGATTTCGAAAAGGTTTCGTCGAACTAAGCCACCGGGCACGGCGCGGGATTTGTCGGTTCGGCGCCGCGCCGGGCGTGATAGGAACAGGGCATGAAGGTATACAGCAAGGACGGCGTCGAGATGATGGACGTCAAGACGATCGAACTTGAAGGCGAAAAATTGGTCGTCAAAGGGAAGATGATGGGCGCGATGGCGGCCGTCATCCATATCAAACCTGAAGATATGTGGGAGGCTTTCGCTCTCTTTCCGATGAGCGTCAAGCTGCGCATGCCAGGCCTTTTGTGGAAGGGCTGGCGCGCCAGCCGGAAAAAAAGCGACTGAAAACGACAGCGGTGCTGCCAGAAAAAGCGGGGTCGCTGGAACCTGCGCTACCGGTGGCACCGCTTCAGGGCGCAATATATGGCGCCTGTGGAGCTTAACGCAGGTTCGGCGGATAAGTTTGACCCGATGAATGAGCGTCGTTCGGCGGGCGAGTGCCAATATTGTCCGTCAAATTCGCCTGCGGAGATGCCAGTCAGTCTGGTTACGTTATCAAGGTGCTGGATATGTGGTCGGGCGCATCAGCGACGCAAGGAAGCAAAAGGTCAGATAGGACGGAACTGACTAATCGGCGATGGTTGCGGTCAGGCTTCGCATCCGCGCCACGCCGTCGCCCCAATTCTGGATGCGTTCCCAGAACAGCGTGCGGGTATGCGCGAAATTATGCATATGCGCCATCCGTGGGCATACGAACAGTTGGACATCGCTGGCGCTTTTGAATGCCTTGGGCTCGGCCCATGGATCCGGGACGACATCGCGTTCACCAACCGCAATCAGGACGGGTACGCGGATCGACGCTGCTTCGAGCGCCACCGCGCCGGGAGCGACCATATAGACACCGCAGGCAGGCGTGGTCGCCGAACGCCATGGAGGCAGCGTATCGAGCAGCCCGGCAGAAGCCTCCATATCGAGCGTCACCCAGTCGGCTGGCTCGTCATCCCAGTGGAACGACCATTGGAATGGATGCTCGCCTTTGCGCGCAGCTTCCTTAAGCGCCTCGGCATCGCCTAGCTGTGGTCCCTTGGAGGCGGCAAGTGCGGCGAGATTGTAGATCTTTGGCGCGGCGAGCGGGCTGCGCCGCGAAATCCACGGCCATGTCGCCTCAGGCTGGCCAGGGCGCGTGGGCACGATGGTATGGATGCCGCTATAGCCCAGCGTAGCGATGCCATCGAAAGTCTCGTGATTGCCTTGCGCCACAATTGCGAAGCAGCCACCCATCGACTGGCCTATACCTATCCGTGTTGCACCCGGGACGGCCGGGAAGTTGTCGACAAGCGTACCCGCCTCGATCCGGTCCATGATTGCACGCACGGTCGCGTCATTGGCGGCAGCAACAATATCGAGGTCAAGCTTGTCGTCGTCGGGAATGGTGGAATCGCCGAAGCCCAGATGATCGCAGGCGACGACGATCCAGCCTCTTGCGTTATGATAGCCGGCTTCGCCACCGCCCGATCCGTCGGGCATATCGAAGCTGTAATAGCGGCGATTATAGCCGCCGCCTGGAAAGGCGAAACAGACAACGGGTGGTTGCGCGAGGCCATCGGCATCGGGAAGGAAGACGCTGACCGCGACATGCGCCGGCATGCCTAGCCCCGCTGCCTCCGTCACATCGATGGTCAGTTCGATTGGCGTGCCCATATCACCCCTCCTTCAACCTGCTGATCGTCGGCGATTTTCCGACCTGTCTAGGTCACCGCCGCCCGTTGGTTATCATTACTTTTGATAGGCGGCGGTTGATGCGGCAAGTGCTTTCAGCTCGATCCCGGCCTTGTCGCCGGCAGCAAGCGCGGCATTCACATCCTTCACCATGTAACGATGCGACGTATCAAGCATGCCCTGCGGATCGGCATGAATGAAATGTGCCATGACATCGCTGGCGCCGCTGCACTGGACGAGTGCCGCCGCGGTCGATTCCCGCTCCAGCCCCAGCGCGCCAGCCAGCTTGATCGCATCCGCCGCCAATTGCAGATGTCCCGCGAACAGAATATTGTTGACGAGCTTGATCGCCCGGCCGGCGCCGCTAGCGCCGACGTGGAAGATCGCGCGCGCAAAGGAATCGAAAGCAGGCCGTCCCCGCTGGATCGCGTCTGCGTCGCCGCCCACGAGAAGAGTGAGTTTGCCCGATGCCAGTTCCGACTGCATCCGGCTGAAGCAAGTGTCCAGTATCGAAATACCAGCCGGCGCTGCGGCGGCGATACGCTGGATCGATTCGATGCTGCCGGTCGTGAATACAGCGACGATGGTGCCCGGCTTCAGGTCGCCCATCACGCCTTCTGGGCCGTTCAGCACATCCTCGACCTGATCGTCGGAAAAGACGGCGATGCACAGCAGGTCGCAATCGATTGCGGCCTCACGCGGAGAGGCGCAGAGGATGAGGTCGCCAGCATCGTCCGCTGCAGGAGCATTCACGTCGAACGCTCGGACGGTATGGCCGGCGGCGGCAACGGTCTTTGCTGTTGGCAGGCCCATCTGGCCAAGGCCGATCCATGCGACTTTCATGTTCTCTCCTCGTACAATGATTACTCACTCCATGATCAGGAGTCGTGAAGCGCCGACCCTTGCAACGATCTGGGCTCAACGAAAACCCGTGAGGCGTCGCGTGGGCCCCTGAGGCCCAATTGCGATAGTCTTTGGCAGCATCAATGGGCAACGAAGCTCATCCCATGCGGGTTGGCGGCCGAGTACCCCACTAATATCAGCCGCCGTCCGCAAGAGCGCCTGATTCGGCATCAACAGTCCCGGCTATGAAACAGACCATCCCATTCTTTCTCTCTAATGGCGATGGCCATAGTGCGCGGAAAGGGGCGGCCGTAACGCGACCGCCCCTTTCCTTCTTTTTCTAAGCGTTCGATCAGAAACTGAACGAGACGGAACCGCCGAAAGTGCGTGGCATACCCTGGAATTGCACCGTGGCACCAAGGCCGGTGTAGCTGTTGAAGACATTGGTGAAATAGGGTTGATCGGTCACATTCTTCATCCAGAATGCCAGCTCCAGCTGGGGTTGGTTGAACGTGTAACTGACCTGTGCATTCACGAGGCCATAGCCGCGGATGCGCGACGCCTCGTTGGCAATGGCTACCGCCGCCTGCGCGGCTGGATCGCCGGTGGTGAAGTAGTCGAAGTAGCGCGACGAGACATAAGCATAGTCGGCGTGCAACTTTAGCTTGCCTGAATCCATCATTATCGTCTGTGTCGCGCTGAGATTCGCCGTCCACTTCGGCGCCTGCGTAATGGGTTCTCCGGACCGATCGACCTGGACGGCGGACCCGCTTACCAATTGGGTCTCGAACCGGCTACCCTTCACATAGGATGCATGCAGATAGGCAAAGCTGCCTGACAGATCCATGCCCTCCCACGGCAGCACAGTGCCTTCGAACTCGACGCCGTAGGTGCGGGCCTTGCCAGCGTTGCTGACGAACTGGGTCAGGCGGGTCGCTCCGCCGCTGTCGACGAAGGTCGTGTTGATGATCCGCTGCACGTTGGATTGCCAGGCGTGGAAAAAGGCCAGGTTGGTGCGGATGCGCCGGTTCATGAACTCGCCCTTGAAGCCGGCTTCGATGTCACGCACGTCTTCGGGCTTGAAGGAGCTGGAATAAGGCGGTGGCACAGGACGTGAGTTGAAGCCGCCGGAATTGGAAGCGCCACTGGTCTTCGCGTAGATAAAAATGTCTGGCGACAGCTTGTAATCGACGCCGGCTGTCCATGCCGGATAAGAGAAGCGCGCCGTTTCCGGGTTCTGGCACCCCCCAGCTGGAACCGGCAGGCCGGCGTTCGGACCAGCTTGGCAGTTCGGCGTGGCGGACAGGCGAGGCGTCGTGCCACGGCGATTGATGTAGCGCGTATCCCATGTATAGCGGATGCCGCCAGTCACCCGCAATTCGTCGGTGAAATTATAGTTCACCTGCGCGAACAGCCCCTTGGACGTACTTTCGAAATCGCCGAGCGTGTGGTCGCCGCCGGTGGCGACCGGGGTGTTGTAGAAAATGGCGGAATCGGAAAGTTCCGTGCCTGACTCGCGGAAATATATGCCCCCGAGAATATACTGCAGCTTACCGACATCGCCGGAGATCTGGAGTTCCTCGCTGAACTGATGTTGACGGTATTGGCTGATGAAGGCGCCCACGCCGGTGTTGGTGCCAGTCAGGTCCAGGTTGCTGCTGGTGTTCGACCAGCGATAGCCGGTGATCGACTTTATGGTTACCGCGTCGAGATCGATAGCCAGATTGGCGGTTGCCGACCAGGCCTCGTTGAAATTACCCAGTTCATCGATCCGGCGTTCACCGGTGGAGGGGGCGCCGAAATTATATTTCCAGTTCTTGGCGAGCAGCGTCGCTTTCTGGGCGTCAGTGGCAAATTCCGGATTGAGATATTGAGTAACGGGGCCGATCGGTCCCTGAGAGAAGTTGGTGAAGGTAGATGCCGGCACCGAAAAGGTCGGCGAAAGTGGGATCGGCGTGTCTCCAGGGATCGCACCCGACCGAACACCCTGCGAGATACCGTAGAAGCTGGCGAGCGGACCTGTAGGATTGATCGCGGCGACCGCTGTAGCGTTTCCGGTGTCCCGGTAATGCATATAGTCGCCGATCAGGTTCAAGGTTATGGGGAGCGCCTTCGATTCCCATTTCAGCGATCCGCGGCCATAATATTCGCCCTTCACGCCGCCATTGGCGTAGCCGAGCGCGGGATTGGGGAAATAGCCGTCATGGCGATCATAGCGACCGGCGAAACGCACCGCGACCTCGTCGCTGAGAGGCGCGTTTAACACGCCCTCGATATTGACCGCGTCATAATCCCCATAGCCGGCCTTTACATAGCCACTCAAAGTGTCGGTTGGTTGCGCCGAGGTCAGGTTAAGCGCGCCGCCCGTCGTGTTGCGACCGAACAACGTTCCCTGCGGACCACGCAGCACTTCGGCCGAGCCAGGGTCTAGAAAGCCGAGATTGCCTACTATTGGCCGGGCGACATAAACGCCGTCGATATAGATGCCGACTGCCGCGTCGGAAAAGGAATTCGGGCTGTTCTGCGCCTGACCGCGAATGGCGAGATAGACGATAGTGGACGGGCCTGTGCCACCGGTGCCGATGCTGAGGCTTGGTGCCGTGCGGGCAAGATCGGTCACTTGCGAAACCTGCCGCTCTTGCAGCAGTGCGCTGGAGAGGGCGGTCACTGCGACCGGCACCGTCTGCTGATTTTCACCGACGCGGCGGGCAGTCACTACGATATCGTCGAGCGATCCGCTTTCAGAGGCGGTTCGTGCCTGTCGAGCCGCTGGGCGTTGCTCACTTCCAGCGGATGTTGTGCCCTCAGGAGCGGCCTGTCCGCTCTGGCCATAGGCATGGCCCGCTGTGATAAGTGCTGTCGAAGTAACGGATGCGCGCAGAAATGCAGCAAGCAACTGCCTGTTCATGTCATTCTCCCCCATCGCTGCTTTATTGCAGCTTTCATTCAATTCGATCTGTGATTGCGCTAACTGCGAGGCAGATCAAATCAAACAAGTCGAACGTAGCACAGCGAGAAATTATTGCAACCCAAGCAGATAATGCACATGTCGCTTAATTTGTACCAAAAATGGCAATTTCTTCGGCGACTCTCTAAAATAAGGTGAGACTTGAGGGTGCCATCGACAACGCCCTCAATCACCTGTCGCAATGCTGGTCGACATACTAAGTGTATGAAAGATGGGGGCGTACCGGATCGACGCAGACGGGAAACAACATTGAGTATGGGCAAGTAAACAGTGGTATATTCTTCTAGAATGACTGCTTGACTGAATTTCAAGAATTTTGATCGTGATGCCGCAGGTATGTAGGAAACAATCTACCGCAAGCCCGATAAGCGAACCTTAGTTCGTTTCGTTACCTGTCTATGATGTCGGTTTGGGCTGATGGTTGATTTTCGTTTGTTTACTATCAGTGCATGCTGGCCGGAGGTTGACGGAATTCCTTCGGCGTTTGTCCGGTTGCGGTGCGGAATGCTGCCGAGAAAGCCGACGTGCTGCTGAATCCGCAACGCCAACTGATTTCCTTTATCCGGGTGTCCTCGGAGCGCAGCATTTCCTTGGCCATCGCGATACGGCTGCGCGCAACGAAATCGCCCAAGCTAATACCGGTAGCTTCCTTGAATACGCGCGACACGTGGCGAACGCTCATGTTGCAGCCCCGCGCGATGTCGGCGACGCCCAATGGTCCCGACAGATTACCCATTATATAGTCAGAGATATGTCGCACCTGGCGCGTGCATCGAGAGGCGGGGCTGCGCGTTTCCTCCGACCCAACATGCCTCACCAGTTCGACGGCCAGGTTCATGAGCATGGATTCGATTACGGTCTTGCTGGCGAAGCCCGGTGATCGCAATTCGATTGCAATCCCCTCGAACAAGCGGCGCATCACGACATTCTGGATATCCGCGCAGGGATCGAGCTTTTGCATAGGGCGCTGGCCATCGAATATGTTTTCCAAAAAAGCTTCGCCCATTGCGACGCAAACGAGGTGTCGTTCCTGCAAGGCAGGCTGACCGATATATGGCCGGTGAGGTGGCAGATAAAGCACGTCCCCACTCAACGCGCGCCTGTCGTTCCGACCCATTGTGATGAGGCTTCGCCGGGGTTGCCGGTCCAAAGAATAATCGAGATAGTGCTTCTCGGGACTGAATGGCCCGCTGCTGGGCAGTGCCCAGTTGAAATGCCGAATGTCGACCCGTGTGTCCAGGATGCTGGCCGTGGCTTCGATGTTAAAATCCGTTACGCCGAATCTCTCCTGTTTAGTCCAGTCGCTCTCCGGTCGGAACATCTTGCCCTCTGTGCACCTGCTGTCTTTGATCTGCATTCCGCATAGCGTAGTTCGCGCATCGCGTCCTGCGCGAAATATCGCCGACTGGCTTGTAAGCTCGTCGATGAAGATTGGTGATCAGTGATCCCCATTTTGATGCTTCCTGCCGATGCCGCCGGTGCTGATCGTGACTTGCCCCCGAAGCTGTGCCTCTTTCTAGTTCTTTATGGCGCTGGCATTCTCAGAACGATTTTGCCGAACTGCTCATTTGATTCCAGGTAGCGAAAGCTGTCCACGATGTCGGCGAGTTCAAAGACCTTATCAATGTTGGGCCTTATGCCACCTTCTTCGACAGCTTTTACGATGTCGGCGATCGCCCCGCTCAGGTCGATGATGGACGGGTCCAGCACCGATGTTCGGATCGTTAGATGGTTCGCGAACAGCGCCGCCACGGGCAGGGGCGTCGGTTCTCTGCTCAATATGCCATACAGGACATAACGTCCCTGAAAGGCTATGGCCGCGGCAAGATCGTTTATGCCAGCCCCGGCAACTGCGTCGATCACGAGTTCGGCTCCCTTGCCGTTCGTCAACCGCCGGATCGCGGTGCCGATTTCTTCCTCTCCAGCTACGATCACATGGCGAGCGCCTGCCGTCCGTAGTTGGTCAGCCTTACTTCGATTGCGTGTCACGGCAATCGGGATGGCGCCCGCCAGATTGACGAACTGGATCGCTGCCAGGCCCACGCTGCTCGATGCGGCGGTGATGACGACATGCTCGCCTCGCTTCACATTCCCCGCCCCGAACAGGCATCCATGTGCTGTCAGGAATGGCGCCCAGAGGGCGGCTGCTTCGATCATGCTCAGATTTTCGGGATGCCTGATCACATAGCGAGCCGGAACGACGATCAAAGATCCCATCGTTCCGAACTCCGGTGCCATACGGGGGATGACGCTTGCGGCGTCGCCAACAGCCAGCCCGGTCACACCGGCACCAATGCTCTCGATCCTACCTGCCGCTTCCTGACCCAATAAGGATGGCAGGCATGGAATTACCGGATGCTGACCATGATAGTAGATCGAATCCGATCGGTTGAGTCCCACGGCTTCGACGCGAATACGGACCTCGCCTTGGTGCGGCGGCCTGACATCGATCCGCTCAATCTGCAAAACCTCCGGGCCGCCTGTCTCGTGGAAGCGTATTACCTGTGCCATGATCGGCATTCCTTCCGTTAGAAGCCGTAGAAAGATCCGGTATCCAGATCCTTCGCTGCCGTGCCGAAGCGGTCAAGGCTGGCGACCGTATCCTCGTTGGGGTTGATATTGAGATGCCAGGCTATCAGTCCCCATAGAATCCAGCGCCGGTAATCGTCCCAGGCCGTATCGAAATCCAGCCTGACGCCGTGGCCCGACATTTCATCGCAATAATGGCGGATGAGCGCGCGCTCTGATGCCCGGCGCTGATCGATGCCAAGCGAACCGACCATGAAATAGGCGACATCCCGCCAAGGACGCGCCTTACGCACGATTTGCCAGTCGAACCACATCCTCGCTCCGTCGGGACGCAGATAACTGTTGCCGATATGCGCGTCCCCATGAACGAGGCAAAGGGGGCTGTGGTCGCCAGCTTCCCTTTCGCATAATTGCCTATAGGCCTTATGAAGCCGTTGCGGGTCAGCACTGGCCCAGGCGGGAAGAACCGCGAGATGTTCCGGCTTTTCATTGTGCCGCGCAACATAGTCGCGCATTAACGTCCAATAGTCGTCGCCTGCGGTTGCCGGCGTGGTCCCTGTCAGAAGCCATCGCTGACGATCAAGATCGGGCAGGGCCCATGTCATACCATGGAGCCGAGCCATTTCCGTCAATGCGCTGGCCATGGCATCGTGCGTCAGGCTTTGTCCCGACGTGCCGAATTCGCCGCCCAATGGCACCAGATCCTCAAGGATGACCAGCCCCTGCTGGCCTTCCGCATCATCATCCCAGTCGGCAAGGAAGCAGCGCGGTGCCGGCAGGTCGAGCGTGCCGCTAAACAACCCGTAAAAGCGTGCTTCATTGACGCAGGCATTGCTGCTGAGCGGATCGCCGGTCAGGTTGGCCTTAAGGCAGATCTGATCGGGCAATCCCGCATCCAGCGCGGCCTGATTGCGATCGATGGCATAGCGTGCCTTGCTGGTGTGGCCCTTGATCTCACTGAGCAGGTGCATATCGCTAATGACTGTACCTGGATATTGATGCCGCAACAGCTCGGTCAGCCATGCCGGGGTAATGGCGTCGAATGAGAGGGGCAGGCGTTCGGTCCGGCGCGGTTCGCCGCGGGATTTTTCAAAGGATGCCACGGTTTCCCTCTCTCCTTGCAATTTCAGTCATTGCGCGCGATCTCTCGGGCCGCATCGTGTCCTTGCCGTTATCCGATCGACAGGAAAAGGCGTCCATCTCAACAAATGTTTCGCACTCGCCTACCACTTGCCGGATCGGAGCCAGCATTTGAGACCGGTCCATTATGACCGTCTTTACGTTCTGAGCACCGATCTATGCACCGGGCAAACCATCCATGTCGACCTCAATGTCCGCCGAGCAGTATGGCGATCTGGCCGTGCATTTCCATATAATGCCGGTCGGCGGCCAAGAGATTGCGGCCGCGCATGAAGTCGACATGCTCGAGCGCCTTCTGCTGCAATAAATCGATGTCGCTGATCCCGACAAAGATCTTCAATCCGGCACGGCGCGCGCGATAAGCGGATAAGGCCTGTTCCAGCAAGCTGAGGGCCGGATTGTTGATCACGGGCCATTCGATATGCATGCGCCGGATATGGGTAGCCGGATTGCGCCAATCCTTGCGTTTGATCATATGCTGTAGCGCGTCGAAGCGCGAAACGTCGGCCTTTGATGCAAACAGGCTGCGATTGATGCGATCAAGCGTCGCCAATATGTGCCGAAAATCGTCGTCGGCCAGACGCTGCCTTGCGAAGGCATCGCTTAGGCTGCGGACGATATTGGCCGGATGCGCCGCTGCTGTGACGATTCCGTTGCTGCGGCCCCGGCGGCAGGTAAGCAAGCCTCGATCCTCCAGCAATCGCATCGCCTGCCGCAGAACCTGCCGGCTGACGCCGATGCGTTCGGCTAATTGCTGTTCGCTGCCCAACTTCTTGATTCCCATGCGACGCAATCGCGCTACTTCGCCAGCCAGGAATTCGGCCGAAAGACCAACCAGGCCCTGATCCCGGGCGCAGCCGGGCGTCTCGGGAGCATCGTTCGCCGCCAGAAGCGCATCGAGCGCTGTGACAAAGGGCTTCAAGCAAGGATGAACTGCCGCGTCGGCCCAGGGCCCCAAGGGTAGAGCCTTGCTGACCGCAGACTGGCCGTCAAGCAACAGGCTTTGGAAAAGGCTTTCGAAGTCTGCGCTTCGGCCTTGGCCGACGTGATAGTCATGTATCTGCAGCAGTTCGATGGCCCGGCGCGCTTCGACAATTTGATCAACCGTGATGCCTGCGCCGGGGAGGTAGCGCTGGAGCAGCGAAGAAGCATCATGGATCGGTTGTCCCAGGGCGATCAGGCCGCCCTTCGCTCCGCGTCGCATGCGGGCAATGCCGCGATCCTCCAGCAGACGTGTCGCTTCGAGCAGCGTTTCCTTGCCGATGCCGAATTGGTCGCACAGACCCGGTGACGTTCCCAGGGATTCGCCCGGTGTTACGCCATCTTCGTCGATTGCCTGTTCGATGCGCCGTGCGATTACCTGTGCGAACTTCTCGCGCGTCGCCGTTTCGAACAGCACGGAATCATATATTTTGGGCCAGTCGAATCGAATCTCCATGGGCATCCTCTCTTTCTTCGGAGATGTTTTTGCTCTCTCCTTTTCTTGCCTCCGCATTGAACCGCGCAAGATGGACCCAGCCTATTGAGTCTGACGGAGAAATGCCAGCAAACAGGAGCGGAATTCTAAGGTTGGCCCGTGTCAGGTGGGAAATTGATGCGGCGCAATATTCTATTATGCCAGGCCCTATCTATGTTAATGCTAATTTAATTTGGATTTTTCGCGATCTGACAAAGCGACATAATGCGCTGCAACATGTATTGCCTGCGGAAATCGCCGGAAGATAGGAATTGATAAATAGGCGGTCAATTCACGCGGCAATTCTAACCGACAAAATCCATTGCTATGGATTGATGATCGACGACATCCAAATCCCGTTTGATCGAAGGATCGGTTGAGAATATTTTTGTTCCAGATATATAAGTAAAATTCAAAAAATTGGAGCATAATTTATAAGATTTTCTCGTGAGTGATTTGAAATAGCTGTATATTATCCATAATAATCAAATCATTCCGGGATAAAATAGCATGGGTTTGTGTCCTGCGATTCTCGGAGGGGTCGTGTCGATACACCGCGCGCAATAAAATGACGGTTCGCAAATGTGCGATCATGTCGAACAGGGGAGGGGCTTGGGATGAAATTACTGCACTCGTCCGCGGCACGGATGGCCGCGCTTGGAGGGATTTGCTGGCTCATGCCGGCCGTTGCTGCCGCGCAATCGGCTTCGCCGCGTGTGCCTCAGGTGGGAAGCGATCGGGCGGCGTCTGAAGCTTTTTCAGACATCGTCGTCACTGCCCGCCGGCGTGAGGAAGCGCTGCAAAATGTGCCCGTATCGATTACTGCGATCACGCCGGAACAGTTGCGCGAAAAGGCGGTCAATGATCCCTATGACCTCACTATGTCCGTGCCGGGCCTGAACGTCCGCGTCGGGGGCGCCACGCGTGAGACGCCCGACTACTTTATTCGCGGGCAGGGCAACACGTTCTCGGGCAATCCGGGGGTGCTCGTCTATTTCAACGAAGTGCCGCTTGGCAGCCTCAATCCCAATCTGCAAAGCGCTGCTGCCAATCTGATGATCTTCGATATGGCGTCAGTGCAGGTGTTGAAAGGGCCCCAAGGGACGCTGTTTGGCAAGAGCAGTACCGGCGGCGCCGTATTGTTCAGTCCGCAAAAGCCCAAGGACGAATTCGGCGGTTATCTCGATGTTCAAGTGGGCAACTATAATTTGCGAGAGTTTCAGGGCGCCGTTGATATCCCGATAATCGAGGGCAAGATCGCAGTGCGTTTCGCATTTGACATTGCCCGCCGCGATGGTTTTACCGTCAGCCAGAGCACTGGCCAGAAGCTCGATCAGAAGCATCGTGAAACATTTCGTCTAGGTATCAATTTGACACCGACCGAATGGCTGGAAAGCTATTTCATGCTGCAGCAGTTTGAAGCGGACGAAGCATCCGTCGGCGGAGTTTTTACGGATTTCAATCCGAACTTTGCCCTATTCAACACGACGCCCGGCGTAGGCGTCGGCTATTTCGCGGTGGCGGGCCTTTGTGCTAGCATATCCGCGCCGACCGCCGTGCCGGGGTGCATCGCGACGCGAACCGGCAGGATCGCGGATCTGGTTGCGGAGCTTAAGGCTGAACAGGCGCGACTTGCAGCCGGTGGCTCAAAGCGCCGGAATCTGACGTCTCGACGGGATTATCAGAATTTCAAGACCCAGCAGATCACGAATACCACTAGTGTCAATATCGGCGAGGTGCCGGTCATCGGGGATGTGACATTTAAGAATATCGGGTCGATGTTTCGAGTATTAGAAAATAACGTCATCCGAGAATTCGGGACAAACTCGAAAAATCATGGCGTCGTTATCAATCAATATGATCTCATCGGGATGCCACAAGAAATATCTGTGTCAGATCAGGCTCAGAAATCTCCATTTCATCGAAATTTCACTGAGGAATTTCAGGTCCTCGGAGATATAGATGGCAAGCACAGTTGGATATTGGGCTATTTTCTGGCTCAGGCATCAAACAACAATGTTGGCATGCCGCCCATATTCCAGACTTTCAACAACGCCCTGACGGTTCCATTGGACAGCCTTAACTTCATATTCCCCACGACCACTACGTACAGCAAGCGCAAGGAGATGGGCTATTATGGACAGTTCACAGCAGACCTGTCGGACTTGATGCTCGATGGGCTACATTTGACAGCCGGTTACCGCTTGACCAAAGATTCAACCTATCAGGTTTTCCGGAATTTTACGCCTTCGCCAACTGGATTGCAGCCCGGTACGATCAGTTCAATCCAGGATTTCAGGGAAAAGGCGTCGAGCTACACGTTTACGCTGGATTATAAGGCCAACAATGACTTGCTCGTCTATGTGACAACACGCAAAGGCTTTAAGCCGGGTGGCGTCAATGGCACGGCGGCCAGCGCTGGCATTCCCGGTGTACGCCCGACTTTTGACCCTGAAACACTGAAGGATGTCGAAGGCGGTGTTAAATGGGATTGGCTGCTGGGTGGCGTGCGCGGCCGTATCAACTTGGCGGCTTATCAGAGCTGGTACAGTAATGTTCAGCGGGCAGAGACGATTGCGTTGCCGGTTTCGCTGGGCGGCGGTGTAACAACGCAGACGAATAATATTGCGGAGGCGAAGATCGGTGGCGTCGAACTGGAAGGTAATTTCCAGTTCAGCCGACACTTGTCTGCCTTCATCAACTACGCCTACACCGATGCCCGATATACTAAATATCCCGGTTGCACGACCAATACTCTCGGCGTATGCACGCCAAATATTCAGACGCCTTATGTCGGGGTTCCTAAGCATCAAATATCGTTTGGCGGTCGTTATGTATTGCCGGTTGATGAATCTATAGGCGAGATCGCTATATCTACCAATATATACTATCAGTCGAGGACACTATTTGATGATTCCGTTCTACAAGATCCAAAGCAATTGGGTTTTCAGAGCGGATATGCTATGGCAGATTCGCGTCTGGACTGGAATAAAATCGGTGGATCGCCACTGGATTTGGCTTTTTTCATTCGCAACATTACCGACCACACGCACTATGTTGGCTATGGCAACACGCTGACTTCACTCGGGGCAAGCCAGGCGACCTACAACGAGCCCCGGACCTATGGCTTGCAACTTCGCATGCAATTTAACTGATGAACCGGGCAGGCGTCGCGCGGCGGCGTCTGCCCTGTGGACAAGCCACATTTACGGATCGGGCGACATGATAGGACGTGAAGCGCGATAAGCAACTCGGGAGACAATGGGCTAATGGCAACGGAAGCACTGACGGCATCAGCAATCAACCCGGACGGTTACGCAGTCGCAGACGCCTATTTCGGCAGGCCCTATATCGATCGCGACGAATGGCGTGAGCAGCCCTACCCGCACCGCAATATCCACGGCGGCTTTGAGAACACGGATACGCGTTTTACTTTCTATTTCCCGGCTATCGAAGCGTGGGAGGGGCGGATGTATCATCCGATCGAAGGTGCCCATGCCGGACATGAAGAAGCTTTTGCCGGGATGATGGGGCAGTTGCTGGGTGGCCTTCCCATGATTGCCCGGCTCGGCGGTTATATGGTGGAATCGAATTGCGGTCATATCGGTGATGATATCGACCGGCGTGCGGGTGATGACCCGACTCTTTATGGCCATCGCGCTGGTGTTGAGGCAGCGCGTTTTTCGAAGCATGTCTGCAAGCAGGTTTATGGTCGTGAGCCCGCTTATAGCTATGTCTGGGGCGGTAGCGGGGGAGGACGGCGATCACCCCTCCATCTGGAATATGGGGCCGGTGTTTATGATGGTGCGTTGCCGTTCATGGGCGGCGGCGACATCGCCGAATATGGTACGACTGCGCGTGTCCGCAGCGAACAGCCAGTGCATTTCGGCGCGATGTTCAATGTCCAGAGGCTGTTGGAAGGCGATAAGCTTGATCGGGTGATCGACGCCATGCAGCCCGGTGGAAGCGGTAATCCATTCGGAGGCCTTTCCGCCCACGAACGGGAAGAATTGGCGAACCTCTACCGCCTTGGCTATCCTCGTGGTGACGAGTTCATGATCGCCAAGCCCATGGGGCAGATTTGGCTCTGGTCTTCGATTGCCGACATGTTGATCGCCGAGGATGGCGACTATTTCCGAAATTTCTGGACTAAGCCAGGCTATCTGGGCTTCGATGAGCCCCAGCATGTGCAGGAAGACCTGATCGACCAGCACTGCACGATAGTCCGGGTCGTCACGCCGCGCGACCTCACGACGGATGCATTTGCTGCGCCCGAATATGCAGAGATGCGCGCGCGGATGACCTTGAGCGCATCGGGTAGCGGCAATTGGGACCTGCCCATTGCGATCGAGTTGGCTGACCTCCCGCCGGGCTACCGGCTGGGCGCGGGGGTCCGCATCACCAATGGCGATGCTGCTGGACGGCAGCTCTATTGCACGGGTTTCGTCGGGAACCTGTTGTTCTGCGACGGGCATGGGGATGCAAACCTTATCCGGTTCACCGGTGTGAAACCGGGCGACCAGATACATGTCGACAATCATGCGTTCCTCGCTTTTTGCTATTATTATCGGCATCATCTGTCGAGCGATGCGCTGAACGATTTCCTGCGTCTCGATGGCGTGCCGATCTATCCTCAGCATGATGTGCCGCTAGCCTCGCCGCTGATGGGTGTCCCCTATTCCGGCCGCTATGAAGGCAAGCTGCTCTGGATACATCATACGCACGACGCGTCGCTCTGGCCACCGCAGGGGATCATCTACAAGCAGGCAGTCGAAGCGGCGCAAGGTCATGAAAAGGCACGCGAATGTTTCCGTCTGCAATGGACCGAAAATGCGGAGCATGTCACGCCGCTGTTGTTGCCAACCCATCCGGCGCGCGCCACAAATACGTGGTTGATCGACTACCTGCCAAGTGTTGAGCAAGGCCTCGCTGATCTCGCCGCCTGGGTTGAGAAAGGGATCCCGCCTGCGGAGACCAATTTCACCATGGTGGACGGCAAGGTCAGCCTGCCCCCCACCGCCGCCGAACGCGGCGGGACACAGCCGGTCGCGGGGGTCACTGTCAATGGCGGCGCGCGGACGGAAGTGGCGGCAGGGCAGCCCGTCACGATCCAACTCGACGCGGAAGCACCGCCGGGCGCAGGCACGATCACGCAGATCCAGTGGGACTTCGATAATTCCGGCCGTTTCGCCATCGAGCAGCCGATCATGCAGGGGGAGACCAAACTCTCCCTGTCGATGACCCACGCCTACGACCAGCCAGGCACCTATTTCGCTGTCGCCCGTGTTCGATTGAATCGGGAAGGCGATCCGACTGCGGCGCGCCAGGTCGAAAATCTCGCCGCAGCCCGCATAGTGGTGTCCTGATGGCCCGTTCCCCTCATCCTTCCCTTCTCACCTTGCGAGGAAGATCGATATGATGCGCTTTTCAAGACGCGATGCGGTTGCATTCAAATGTCTGATAGCGGCGGGAGCCAGCCTGCTGGCGGGCCCGGCTCTGACTCAGACAGGAGCCGGACAGTGCAGCGTCGCCACCATCCAGGCGATGACGACGCCGGACGCGACGATTACCTCGGCGGTCCCGACGGCTGCGCCGGTGCCTCATTGCCGCGTCGACGGCTATGTGACGACCACGAACCCTGGACCGAACCGCGTAAACTTCCGCCTGCAATTGCCCGATACAGGTTGGAATGGGCGCTATTATTTCATCGGCATGGGGGCCACTGCGGGCTTCGTCCCCACGGATTCGCAGGTTCCGGCGGGCAATCCGCTGATCAAGGGTTTCGCGGTTGCTGGCACGGATACGGGTCAGCAGAACCGTGCCAACTGGCGCTTCATTGGTGAAAACCCGGCCCAGGCCATCGACTATATTCATCGCGGCGGCCATGTGACCGCCGCTGCGACGCAACAGATTACGCGCAAATATTATGGGCGGGAGAAGATCTGGCGCTATCATTCGGGCTGTTCGGGCGGCGGACGCATGGGCATGGAGGCTTTGGCCCATCATCCCGGCGACTATGACGGTATCCTTCTCGGTGCACCCGGCATCGGCCCGACCTTCGGCTCTGAAACGATGCTGGCCTTCATTTACATGGGGCAGCAGATGTTGCGCGAACCCGGCGCATGGGTGTCGCCTGCCAAGCTTGGGATGCTTGACAAGAAGGTTACGGCGATCTGCGATGGCCTGGATGGGGCTGAGGATGGCATCATAGCCGATAACAAGGCCTGCAAGGTCGACATGAAGCAGTTCGAGTGTAAGGCCGGCGACGGCGCCGACTGTCTGACCGCACCAGAACGGCGCACGGTAGAGGCGTTGCTGCGCGGGCCTCGTGGCCCCAATGGGCAGCAGATCAAGGATGGCCTGCCGATCAGCAATATCAGTGTATGGTCCGGTTTCATCGGCGGGCCGCCGCCATGGGATCTGAATGTCGATACCAACAAGATGACGTTCGACCAGATGAAAGCATTGCCGATCGGCTATCTTATGGGAAATTCGCTGGCCCAGGCCTATTTCGGTAAGGACTATCAGGCGATCAAGCAGTTTGATTTCAACAAGCAGTCCGATCTCGATGCTTGGTGGGCGGCTGGCGACCGCCTGGGTTACACGCGTTATTCTCCTGATATCTCGGCTTTTCAGAAGCAGGGTGGCAAGATCATCTTCTGGAATGGGGAAAGCGACCCCTGTTGCCTCGTCCAGGATCTACGCAGCTATTACAATGCTGTCGGAAAAGCCGTCGGGGGACCGAGCATGCTCGACGCCTTCGCTCGCTTTTATCAGGTGCCTGGTATGGCCCATTGCGGCAGCGGAACTGGCCCGCAGGATGCACCCGACGCCATGCTGGCATCGCTGATCGACTGGGTGGAGAACAAGAAGGCGCCGGCCAGCATCGTGACTCATCGCGGTGACCGAGCGAAGATGGCCTTCGCCGATCCCAAGACGGGCACTGTTTCAGGGGTCATCGTGCCGCCGTCGACGGGCACGCCGCGCGACTTCCTGCTCTGCCCCGATCCGACGGTCGCCACTTTCAACGGCAAGCCTGGCGGCGAGAGCGAAAGCGAAAACTGGACCTGCAAGCCGCGCAAGTAGCGGCCGGTGCAGTCGTCCGCTCCGCCGGTGGGTGAATAGGGGACCGCTGGCGGAGCGGACATACAGAACAGGCCGCATATTCGGGATAGGAACGCCACATGATGGAACGCAGAGAAGTGATCGCCGGCGGCGTAGGCATAGCTGGCTTGGCTGCTACGGGATCACTGTTAGCGCAGCCCGCCGCTAGCCTCAGCGCCAAGCCGATCGAACTTGATGGCTACAAGGTGACTGACGCGTTCTTTGGTCGACCTTTTATCGATGCGGATGAGCAACGGGGGGAGGGGACTCCCTATCGCTATATCCACGGCGGCTTCGAAGGGACGGATACGCGCTTCACATATTGCTTTCCGTCTACTGAGCATTACCGAGGGCGTCTTTTTCAGCCTCTCGAAGGCGCGAACGCCGGGCATGAGAATGTGAATGCCGGTCCCCTCGGGCCGATCACAGGCGGCCTGGAGATGACGTTTCGGCTAGGTGGTTACTGCGTGGAATCCAATATGGGCCATATCGGGGATGTCGAAGACCCGAAGGCTGGACCGGACCCGACGATCTACGGTTTTCGCGCTGCGGCGGAATCTGCACGCTTTTCTAAATATGTGGCCAGGCAGATTTATGGAGAGGCTCCGCATCACGCTTATGTCTATGGCGGCAGCGGTGGCGCGCGCCGGTCGCCGCTGTGCCTCGCCTATGGGGAGGGTACATGGGACGCCGCTCTCCCCTATATGGGCGATGCCATGGACGGCGAGCATGGCGACATGCGTCGGCTTCGCACGGGCACGCCAAACTTTTCATCCATGTTTAACGTGCAACGCGTGCTGGGTGCGAAGCTCCTCGATGTCATCGATGCGATGCAACCGGGCGGCAGTGGGAATCCCTTCGCAGGTTTGGACACGCATCAGGCAGAAGAACTGGCGACGCTATATCGCCTTGGTTATCCGCGCGGCGACGAGTTCATGATTATGCAGCCCATGGGGCAAGCCTGGTTGTGGGCCTCTATGGCCGAGCGGCTGGAGGCCGAGGATCCCTATTTCAAGTCCTTCTGGACTGAACCCGGCCATGTCGGCCACGATCAGCCGGATCTGGTTCGCAAGGACATCATAAACCTCAAGACCCGAATCAAACGCCCTCTTTTTGCACGTCAACTCGCTGAGGAAGCGGAATTTCGCGCGCCCGAATATGCCCGCGTCGTCGCGCTGGCCAGCGTGTTCGCGGGCATGGAGAATATGTGGGACGTGCCGATGGCAGTCGAACTGGAGCAGGATCCGGGCGGCTATCCACAGGGGGCCGGTATCAAATTCCTGAGTGGCAAGGCGAATGGCCGGCAGCTTTATTATATGTCCGGCGTCCGCACTGTCTGGCTTGGAGCGGGCGCTGGCGAGGCGCAGAATCTGCGCTTCAAAGGGGTTCAGGCAGGTGATGAGGTCCAACTCGATAACCGCGCCTTTCTCGCTTATTGCTATTATTATCGCCACCACATCATGAACCATGTCGAATGGGACGCGCTGCGGATCGGTGGCAAACCGATTTACAAGCAATATCGGCAGCCGGAGGCGTCACCTTTCATGGGCGTGTTACACACAGGTCGGTTCGAGGGTAAAATGATGTGGGTCCATCACACCCACGATGCGTCTCTCTGGCCGGTGCAGGGCGTCGGCATGAAGAATAATGTCGAGCGTGAATATGGCGCGGTCGAGGCGCGAAAGAAGTTCCGGCTGCGCTGGACCGAGAATGCCGAACATGTCCCGCCTCATATGGCGGCGTCTGCGCCGGGCCGCGCCAACACCACCTGGCTGATCGACTATCAGCCGGTGATTGAACAGTGCTTGTTGGATCTCGTCGATTGGGTGGAAAATGACATCGAGCCGATCGATAGCAATTTTTCGCTGGTTGATGGTCAGATAACGCTGCCGCCGACAGCGAGGGAGCGCGGTGGAATCCAGCCGGTCGTGTCAGTCACCGCCGATGGCGGAGTGCGCGCGGATGTGCGCGTAGGGGAAAGCGTCGCCTTGATCGTGAAGGCCGAAGTGCCTGAGGGAACCGGGAAGATCATCGGTGTGAAATGGGATTTCGATGGAACGGGAAGCTATCCCCGCGAGGAAGTCGTGGATGGCACACGCACCGCGCTCATGCTCAGTACGAGCCACAGCTTCGATAGGCCGGGCACCTATTTCGTTACGGCACTGGTAGAATCGCACCGTGAAGGCGAGGTCAATGCGAAGTTTCGTCGCGTTTCGAACGTCGCCTCCGCGCGCGTGGTGGTCAGTTGACGGTTTCCGTCTTCGGTCATGCCCGGAGCGGCGATAGTCATTCGCCGCATCCGGGTCACAATCTTCTCTATAATGAATGAGGCAGCCGAGTTTCGCCGGCAGGCTCTTGGTCGGTATCCGGTTGGTCGTATACCATGCAAATGGCGTTCGGTCCCCTTATCGGTTCCAGATGAGGGGAAGGCTGTCCACATGGATGATGTTGCTGAGGTAAAAGGGTACCTCGAAGCCCGATTCCACGGAGAATTCGGGCAGTGCGGCGAGCATTTCCTGCATCGCGATTTGCAGTTCCCGACGTGCAAGATGGGCGCCCAAGCAACGGTGCGGGCCGTAACCAAAGGTCAGATGGGATGGACGACGGTCGAAGCGGACTTCTGTCGGCGCCTCGAACGCTTCAGGGTCGTTTGATCCCAGCGGCGTCGACATCGCCACCCTGTCGCCGGCGCGGATATTCACGCCATACAGGTCGATATCGTGCGTGCAGATGCGGAAGGTGGTGACTGCAGCGTAGGCCCGCAGCAATTCTTCGATCGCGAGAGTCGCGCCCGCTGGGTTCTCGCGTAGTTGGTTCTGATGTGCCGGATTGGTTGCGAGATGGAAGAAATGCAGGCCGATATTGGCCGATACTGTATCCAGTCCACCCAGATATAGATTGAAACAGTGGCCGAACACTTCCTCCGGCGACCATTTGCGGCCGTCAACTTCCAGTTGAAGCGCGATGCTGATCAGGTCATCGCCCGGGGTCCGGCGCCGCTCATCGATCGCATTGAGCAGATAGGCTTTGACCGCGCGCGTGCCCTGAACGCGATCTTCCATGTCGTCGGTGTGCAGGAGGGAAAATTCCCAGTCGAGAAACTGCTGCATCTCCTCCTGCGGCAATCCCAGCAAGTCGAGGAAGATCGATACGGGGAACGGAACCGCGAAATCCTTGACGAAATCGCAGCTGCCCTTGTCCTTGAAGCGGTCAATATATTCGCGCGCGCGCAGCCGCACCTTGCCGTCCAACTCCCCCATGCGCTTGGGTGAAAAGACAGGATTGAGCGCATTGCGGAACCCCGTGTGGCGCGGCGGGTCAAGCTCGGTGGGGATGATATCCCAACTCTCGCCGATGCCGGCCGCAAAGCCCGTATTGCCCCGCTTGTGGAAATTCTCGGTGTCGGCGTAGATTTTTCGCAGGTCTTCGGCGCGGCGAACGACCCATCCGCCCTGTCGGCCCGGAAACACATCCGTTCCCCAGAAAATCGGCGGCCCTTCGTGAAGCCGGGGAATGATGTCCGTATAGGGATTGAT
>Ga0182747_1000972_pt1 | contig 23813 bp, 18 predicted proteins | sample eDN3rd30CBELigBY_FD_128526 | JGI IMG/M metagenome (GOLD analysis project Ga0182747, IMG submission 128526) | Enriched backyard soil microbial communities from Emeryville, California, USA - eDNA 3rd pass 30_C BE-Lig BY (version 2) (version 2) | ecosystem: Environmental > Terrestrial > Soil >...
CGGTGACGTCGGAGGAGAGGAGTTGTCCGTGGCCGGGGTGTTGGGCGAGGACGGGGGTGAGGTTGATGATGGCGGCGTCGCCGGGGTTGCCGGTGACGGGGAAGCAGCGTCGCGCGCCGGGCGTGATGATTGCCTGTGGCGGGGGCGCTCCGAGGCGCATCGCGCCGTCGACACCGACGCCGATCGAGCGTGGGAGGTCGGTGGCGAGATCGATGATCCAACCGCCGTCGACCGGCCGTGCTGTGGCGGTGACCGGCTCGCCGACCGGTGTGGTCGTGATGACGGTGATCATCTTCAACGCGGTACCGGTGCGTGTCATCCGGACGACTGGTGCCGGCGTCCGATGGCCGTCGGCGTTCGAGAACCAGCCGAGGGGTGGGTTGGTCTGGCCTTCGACGACCGATGTCGAGCCAACGTCCTGGCCGGGTAGGGGGACCTGGAGGATGTGCACGTCGACGTTGCCCGAGGGGTGTCGGGCGACGACCGAACCGGGTTCGGAGCGCAGCACACGGGAGCCTGGCGGAAGATGCCACAGCTGGTCGAACGGCCCCGGTGTGGAACGGGTGGCGGCATCATGTACGACCATGACACCGTCGTCGGGCAACACGAGCACCCCACGGGTCCGGGGCGCGGCGTACGGCTGGTCGCGAACCTCGTCGAACCGCCACCCGTCGCCGGTGGCCGACCTGACCAACTGTGTCGGCTGGCGGAGGCGGAACGGCGTGTCGGGGAGGAGCAGGACGTTGTGTGCCTCCGCCGAACGGAGTGCTTCCCGGTAGCCGGCGTCGCGGTAGCCGGAGTGGCCGGAGTCGATGAGCACCTCATGTCCCTCGACCCAGAACGTCACCGAGGTGTGGTCTTCATGACCATGCAGGTCCCGGCCCGGGCCGAACCTCAGCGTCCAGTACGTGGAGTCGGCGAAGTTCTCCCAGCTATTGCGGCCGACGACGTAGCCGCCCCGGAACACCCGTTGGGTTCCCGTGGGCGGCTCCCCTGCCGTACCCCGCGATACGGTGTAGACGGTGGGAGAACCTTCGGGTGTCGGGGCCTCGGTCGTGGTGAAGCTGTCGCCGATCGGGGTGGTCGTCCCGTCGGGTGCGCTCATCCAGGCCAGCCATTCGAGCAGGGCGGCCCGGCGCGACGCGATCTCGGGAATCGGCGCCTGCCCGCACACCTCGAGCTGGCGTTCCACGTTCCCCCACTGCTCCCACACGAAGCGTCCGTAGCCGGGCGCCTGTTCGAGCAGCACCCCGTCGGCGTCGATCATGGTTGTGATCAGGCGGCTGAAGCCGTCGCGTGCCTGTGCCAGCCAGTCGGCGTTGTCGAGCTCGCAGCCTGCCATCAGCAGGCCGAGGTACGGTGGCAGGGCCTGATTCCAGTCGGCGATCGCTCCGGCCTGTCCCGCGAGCCACTGTGCATGCGACGCAAGGGCGCTGCGAACTTGGGTGTCCCCGCTGGCCGACGCGACACAGGCCAACGCGGTCGCCCGTTGGCCAGCGTACATGGGGTACCAGGCCTCGGCCGGACGGGGCCCGCTGGCGGGAGGGTTGTCGGCGGCGAAGTCCAACGAGATCTGCACCGCCCGTGCGAGGTAGCGCTGATCACCCGTGCGTCGGTACCCACGCACGAGTTCCTCGAGCCACTTCAGGCTGTAGAAGAGCAGCGCCGACTGCGTGTCGAGGGAGGGCTGGTTCCAGTCGACATCGCCGGTGCCGATCTGGACCGTGACCGACGACGGCAGACGTACCGTGCCGCGCAGCAAGCCGTCGGCGGTGTTGATCGTCATCAGTCCGTTTGCCGGGAGGCAGACCCCGTCGGCCGAAGCGCCGACTGCCGGCGGCCGAGTGACGATCGCCCCACTCAGCGCGATCAAGAAGGCGAGCAACACGCGGAATCGCATCGACATACTTGTCGGTGCGCGCCGGCTTGATCTCAAACGCAGAGGCACTCCATCGAGGCTACGGCCCGCTGGCCCTCACGTCGCCGGACGGATCGCTAGCCTTCCAGGCGTGCTTCAGGAACCGCCGGCCAGCGCTGACTCGTCAACGTTGGTAGCCGTCGGCTCACCGTTGCAGGAACTCCACGCGGTACCGGCCACCCCTGAGTATCTCCGACGTATGTGGGAAAAGCGCGACTTCATCGCCGCCCTTCCCATCGAGCAGTTGCGCACGTCGCATCAAGCGACCCTGCTTGGCAACGTCTGGCACCTGGGGAACCCGATGTTGTCGGTGGCGGTGTACTACGTCATCTTCGGCATCCTGCTGAACTCCAGCCGCGGGATCGACAACTACATCTTGTGGCTGGTCATCGGTGTGTTCGTCTATCGACTGACCAGTTCTGCGATGAGCGGTGGTGCGAGTGCGGTGTCGTCGAACACAGGACTGATGCGATCTGTGCGATTCCCTCGTGCGGTCCTGCCCCTCTCGTCGGTGTTCAGCCACTTGCTCACGTTTGGTTTCGAGCTCTCGATCATCGCTGCCGTGGCCATGCTGACCGGTGAGGGGATGCACCAGCGTTGGTTGTTGCTGCCGTTGGTGATCCTTCTCCAGACGACCCTGAACCTGGGACTGGCCTTCTTCACCGCCCGGCTGAACGACATGTTCCGCGATGTCCAACAGATCATTCCGTTCCTGATGCGGCTGTTGATGTACGCCTCCGGCGTCATGTTCGACGTGCGATCGCGTGCCGCTGACGGTCCGGGCTGGGTCCACACGATCATTGAATGGAACCCATTGCTGGCCTTGATCGATACATATCGCTGGGTCTTCCTGGGCACCCCCGTCAGCGGTGGGGAACTGCTTCGGCTCGTGATCGTGGCGCTCGCCACGTTGATTGTCGGTTTTCGCTTCTTCGTTGCCGCCGAGTCCAGCTACGGGCGCGGCTGATGACCAGCATGGCCGAGTTGGAGGAGCTGGCGCGGCAGGACCCGGCGTCCGAGTACGGGAAGGCGTATCGGCGCGCAAAGCGGGCCGAGGCGTTGGTGGCGCAGGAGCTAGCCGCGGCGCCGGCGATCGAGCGGGTACCCCGCGAGCTCGGAGGCGTAGCGATTCGGGTGGAGGACCTGCATCTGAACTACGAGGTGTTCGAGGACCGTCGTGCGGCGTTGCGCGAGCGGATTGTCAACCGCAAGGGCAGCGGGCGAAGTGTCGTCCGGGCGCTCCGCGGTGTCTCGTTCGAGATCCGCGAAGGTGAATCGGTCGGTGTCATGGGGGTGAACGGGTCGGGGAAGTCGACACTGCTGGCAGCCCTGGCCGGCTTGCTTCCCGCCACGTCGGGGCAGATCCTGGTATCGGACGAACCCAAGTTGCTCGGAGTGAACGCGGCTCTCTTGCCGGGTGCACCCGGTCGCCGGAACATCCGCCTCGGGCTGCTGGCTCTCGGTGTCCGACGGGACGACGTCGATGGAGTCGCTGAGCAGATCATTGAGTGGACCGAGCTCGGTGAGGCAATCGATCGACCGCTGAGGACGTACTCATCGGGTATGCGCGCCCGGCTGCACTTCGCGATCGCCACCGCCGTCAAACCGAGAATCCTTCTGATCGACGAGGCGCTGAGCGTCGGGGACAAGAACTTCCGGGCGAAGTCAATGGAGCGCATGCGCGAACTCCAGGCCTCGGCGGGTGTGCTGATGATGGTGAACCACTCCGCGGCAGAGTTGCGCCTGTCGTGCGATCGCGGGATCTGGATCGACGACGGAGTGGTGGCCGCCGACGGCCCGATCGACGACGTGCTCGCGGCCTACGAGGCGTCGTAGCTCAACGTCGAAGGGCGTCGACGACCGCTGACTCGGCCGTCGTGCCGATGCCGACGCGCTCGTTGACGACCGCCAGGACCGAATGCAGGCGCGGTGTCGCGGTCCCGGTGGTACCGACTACGAACACAGGCCGGATCCAAGCGAACGAGCGGTCGCCGAGGATCGGCGTCATCGGCCCGAAGAACACCTTCGAGCCGTTGCTGTTGAGCAACGTGAACAGCTGCGACACGTCGGAGTCGGACGCGATCAGGCTCTGCGCCACGCGTGGGCTCGTGAGCTGCTCTCCGTTGTCGAGCTGAAGTCGCACCAGATCGAGCTGACCGGTGTCGTTGTCACCCACGGCGATCGCGATCATCTCGTCTCGCCCCGAGGCGGGGTTCCCGGCGGCACCCGGGCTGTAGGTGCGATAACTCACCCAGTCCGCGCCGGCCTCCGATCCGGCGAGCATCGTGACGGCCGCGGCGGGACCCTTGCCCGGATCCTCTGCCGAGGTTCCTGCCGACGGCGACACGATCCACGAGTCGGTGCCCGAGAACAAGGCTTCGGCGTCGTCGACGTGGTACTGGGCGAGCATGTTGGTGGTGACAGTGAACAGGTCGTGCCCGAATCGACGGTGCGCTTCGACCTCCGCGGGAACCGTGCTGATGTCCTCGAACAGTCCGGGAAGGATGCGGTCCCAGAGTTGCAGCACCGGGTCGGTGGCGCCGGCTGCCGTGCGGTAGAAGTGCACGCTGCCGTCGTAGCCGTCGACGGTCACCAGAGCTGCCCGACGGAGGTAGTTGACTTCGCCGACCTCGGTCGCTCGGGGCAGACCGGACCGATCCGCGAACTGGGCGAAGGGGTAGTTCGTCGAGGTGGTGTAGGCGTCGATCAGCCAGACGATTCGGCCGTCGACCACCACCGGATACGGGTCGCCGTCGAGTGCGAGGAACGGTGCCAGGGCGTGCACCCGCTCGCGCAGGTCGCGGCGGTATAACAACTGCGTGTCGCTGGTGAACTCCGACGTCGCGGCGACGTTGTAGTCGCGCAGGGCAAGCGCGGCGACCAGCCGGCGCCACGTCGAACCGACCGGGACTCCGGTGGTCCCGTCGAAGACCGAGCCGTTAACCTCGGTTCGCTTGGTTCCGGTGAAGGCGTACCACCCGGGACTTCCCTCTCCGAAGTACACCGCGGGTTCTTCCAAACCGAGGTCGCTCGAGGGATCGAGGAACGTGAGGACGCCAGCCTCGCTGACGTCGTCGGCCGGCGCGATGATCGCACCTTCTCCGTGGGTGTAGACGAGATGCTCCTGTACCCAGCCGTGCTCGGGAAGTTCGGTGCGGGCGAGGCCGCGCACGGCAATCGCCACCGGTTGCGTGGTCCCGTCGAGGTCGTAGCGGTCGAGATCGACGTCACCGACCCGTGTGCCACGGCTCCCCTGGAGGATCTGGAAGGCGGCAGGGAGCTGATCCGTGTCGAACAACGGCAGTCGTTCCGTGTCGAGCGAGGCGGCGCCGTCCGTGGAGAGGACACGAGTGGACGTACCGACCTCCGCGAGCGCGTAAGCCTCCTTGGTCGCGGCGAGGTTGAGTGCGATGTAGGTGCTCTCACGTTCCGCTTCGGCCGGTGCGACGACGGTGCGTTGGAGCAGGGTCGGCAGTGCGACGACGACGACGAGGTGAGTGATCAGCACCGTGCCAAGCGTCGCTGCCGGCCATGCCGGACCGAGCCGCCGGTACGCGAACAGCAGCAGGGTGACGGCTCCGGCGATGGCGGCGATGGCCAGGGGCCGATAGGCGACACCTGCGCTGTGCAGCAGTGCCCAGCCGGCGCCGTGGAAGCGACCCTCCGGCTTCGAAGCTAACGAGGGGTACTTCACAAACCAGTAGTCGACGGCGCGCACGACGAGCCACGCGGCCCCGAGCGCCGACAAGTGGGCGACCGCTCGCGGCGACGACCGCCGCCCCCGGATGGGGAGCCGTACTGCCCCCCGGAAGAAGAAGATGGCCCAGGCCATGATCAACGTGACCATCAGCAGCGACATCAACCACGCGGTGACCGCCGACAGGAACGGCAGACGGAACAGGTGGAAGCTCAGGTCGTAGCCGACCACCGGCGTCGTGACGTCCAGATCCTCGGCCGAGGTGAACATCAGCCATTCCTGCCAGTATCCGCCCGCCGCTCGGGCGATGAGCGCGGTGAACCACAACGGCAGCAAGTAGGCCAGCCAGCTCAGCGACGGTCCGAGGCGAGCCGCCGCGAGCGCGATCGGGCGAAACGTCTTCTGCCCCTCGGGCGGATCGGTGGCCAGCGCCCGCCGATTCGACACGACCATTACCGCGAGCGAGACGACACCGGCGACGGCGATCAGCGTCAACCGTGCGCCGAAGCGTCTGCTCCACACCGGAGCGTCGGTGAGCTCGGCGTACCACCACCGGTCGAGCAGCGCCCCCGCCAAGAAGTGCAGCCCGCGATAGCCCAGGTAGACGAGTACCACAGCAAGGGCACATCGCCGCTGGAGCCGACTTCGCCGATCCAGCCACGCTACGAGCGGGAACGATCGAAGGTCCTCCGTTGGCACGATCGGTGAGGCTACCCGCGGCTCTGATGGCCGCCCTACGCTGTGGCTGCCGGTGTGCGTGGGTTGATCGGGATCTCCATGAGGTCGGGCCAGGCGATCGTGATCAGTTCGTGCAGAACTCGACCGGCAGCGCGATCCGGCTCGGGTGCAGCGAGCATCGCGTCCAGGATGCGGCGGCAGTTGAACAACGAGAAGGTCTCGAACGCCGGGTCCGACTCGATCGCCACCAGTGCGTGCCACGCGCCCATGCGGTGCTCCCAGTACTGGAGATCGAGGGCTGATCGGAGCTGCGACGCGCTGGAGAAGCTGGTTGCCTGACGGAAGTCGTCAAACGCCGCACTCATCTCGAGTTCCACTTCGACCGGGAGCGCTGCCCGCCTCGGCCGCAGGTACACGTCGGTCATCATCGCTCCACTGTTCGGCTCGTCGGTGACCTTGCGACTCGTCTTGTAGAAGCAGCGACCGATCTCGGGCAGATTCGATCGGATATGCGCGTCGGCGGCCGGGTCGGCGATCGTCTGGTAGGCGCTGACGGCGGCGGACTGGTGCCGGTGGTAGGTGTTGAGCTCCCACCGGTCGTGGCCAGGCCCGAGCTGGAGTACCTCGTGACGCAGTCCGAACCTTGCGGCCAGCGCGAGCGAGACGGACACGTCGACGGCGTCGGCTTTGATCCCGCTGGCGAGCGCCTTGCCCTGGAGCTCGTCGGAGAGCTCTGCTGACCAGTCGACGTCGTGGGATGCTTGACGGGCGTGTGTTGTCGGATGGCGGGTGTAGGTGAAGTACCTGGCGTGATCGGTAACGAGCCGCAACCCGGCCAACGTCGCCCGGCTGTCGACACCCGCGGTGACCGAGACGAGTGGCGAGGGGAACCGTGTCCGGATCGCATCGGCGACGCACTGGAGGTGCGCCAACAACTCGGCGGCGGCTTGCTCGGCCGTGAGCGGAGCGAGGTCATGGCGAGGCCAGATGCGGGTGAGCGCGCCGCTGCTCACCTCGAGTTCCTGGTTGGGAGGGAGCAGCACGATCTCCCCGTAGGGGGTCATGCGGCCTGGAAATCCGTACTTCGTGAAGCGCGCGAAACCGACGCTCGGTCCCTGTCTCCCCAGTACCAAGGCTGCCAGCGCGGCGTGCGAGGCAACGACGGGGCCGTCGATCTGATGGAACACGGCACGCATGCCGGTTGCGTCCGAGGTCACTCGCCAACCGCTCCGTTCGCTCCGTCGATAGATCAGCGTCCACCTTCCGTTGAGATTGTCGAGCGCCTCGTAGAACGCCCCGGGTGAGTGCGCCAGGTAGGTCGCCAACCGGTCGGCTACGGCAGCGTTGGTCGTCTGCGGCCGATCCCCGTCGAATGCATGACCGATGAGCACCAGTGAGGTCTCGCTGGCGGTCGCTCGGCAGGCGGCGGTGAACGGGTGGAGGTGCAGGGTCAACGTGTCGAGGTACTCGGTGCGCCATCCGGGCAACGGACAGGGGTACGCGTTCGGGGCCAGCAGAAAGCCCCTTGCGAACAGATCGTCGCCGAGTTCGTGCACTGCCCGGTCGACCTTGTCGCCCAGGTTGATCCCCCGATCGGGCTCACCCACCATCTTCAGTCACTCAGACTGCCGTCTACTGCGCGCGAGCTGGCGTCGCCACCGCCCGACCCGGTTGGCGAAGCGGATTGCCTTCCGGGACTCGAGTCGTCGCAGCTCTTGCCGGAGCCCCGCGACCTGTTGCTCGAGCTGCTCCGTGCGGAGCCGCAGACGGTCGACTTCCGACGTGCAGAAGCTCCGGATTGCACCGAGGTCTTCGATCGCCAGCAGCCACCGCGCGTCGGGCGACTCGAGCCAGGTGAGGGCGCCGAGCGGCGACAGGGCACGCATCCCGTCTTCGGTCCAGCCGTCGTGTGGAGCGGACGCGGCGATGATCAACCGTTGGCGGCAGTGCTGTCGAACCTCGGCAAGACGTGCGGTGAGGGAGATGCCTTCGCTGGCAGGTACTTCGAGAATCACCACGTCGAACTGCAGGCCCGGAAAGGGAGAAGCTCGGTGGAGTGTGACGTCTGGGGCGGAGACGGCAGCGTCAGCGAAGGGGGAAGCATCCCAGCCGTGGACCTCGTTGAATCGACCGACGGCGGACAGCAGGTTCAGCAGCTCTCCCGTGCCATGAGTGATGCCGAGCACCGTTCCGCCGGCACCAGCAGCGTCGAGCAGTGCCGACAGGTACTTCCAATGGTCTCGATGCTCGGCACCGGAGAGGGCGACATACTGCCCGATGACCTCGGCCGTGGTTGATGTGATCGGGCGGCGTCGAAGGGCGATCGACGCTGTCGCTGTGGCCATCACAAGCGTTCAACGTTGTCGGCCTCGGCGCGGCCGCGTGTGTCGAACACGAGTGAACTGAGCCGAGCGATCTCGGTGAGGTCATAGCCTTGGTGGTGCTGAAGCAGCACGGTCAGGTCGGCCCGGGTGAGGTCGGTGTCGAGATCGCTGCTCATCTCGACCGCAACGTCGTCGACCACGAATGCTGATAAGTGTGGATCGTGCCCGATCACGTTCGCGCCAAGCTTGCGCAACTCGGTGATTACGGCTCGGGCGGGCGTCTCGCGGTCGTCAGCGATATCAGGCTTGTAGGTCAACCCGAGCACCAGTACCGTCGACCCGTTGACCGCCTTGCGGTGGCGATTGAGTAGATCCTGCGAGCGCCGTACGACGTAGGCTGGCATTCGCTGGCTGATTTCCTGGGCTAGTTCGACAAACCGGAACTGATAGCCCAGGGTGCGTACCTGGTGCGACAGGTAGTTCGGATCGATCGGGATGCAGTGCCCACCGACTCCTGGCCCAGGGTAGAACGCGGCGAACCCGAACGGCTTCGACCTGGCGGCGTCGATCGCCGCCCACAGGTCGATGCCCAGTTCGTGGGAGAACACCGCCATCTCATTGACCAAGGCAATGTTGACGTGGCGGTAGGTGTTCTCGAGGAGCTTGGCGAGTTCGGCTTCGCGGGGTCCCTTGGTCGGCACCACTGTGTCGACCACGCGCTGGTAGAACTGGGCCGCCCGGGTCGTGCAGCCGGGGGTGAGACCACCGACGATCTTGGGCGTGTTCCGCAGCGTGTAGGTCGGGTTTCCTGGGTCAATCCGTTCAGGTGAGAACGCCAACGCGAAGTCGACGCCGGCAACGAGGCCGGACTCCTCCAGGATCATCTTCACCGGACCGTCGGTGGTGCCCGGATAGGTGGTGGACTCGAGGACCACGAGCATGCCGGTGTGCAGGTGGTCGCGGATCGCACGGGTGGCCCCTTCGACCGCCCGCAGATCGGGCGCCTGATGTTCGTCGAGCGGAGTCGGCACACAGATCACGGCGACCTCGGCCTCGGCGAGGCATGCCGCGTCGGTCGTCGCCGTGAACGAGCCAGCCGGCAACGCGGCGAGTTGTTCGTCGGAGATGTCGTCGACATGGGACCGGCCGGCGTTCAGCCCGTCGACGGTCTGCTGGTTGACGTCGAGCCCCACGCAGGACAGACCGGCGCGGGCTGCTTCGACTGCCAGAGGAAGGCCAACGTACCCAAGACCGATGACGACGACGCGGCGGTCAGGAGCGGTGGGAGCCGGAGCGTTGATCATCCTCGGCGAGTGTAGAGGCGTCCTACCTGACGGCCGCGTAGGACGATGTCGCCGCTGCAATCATCTCGAGATCCATGTCTCGACTGCTCCGGGGTTGCTCATCGGTGTGATGCCGAGCTTGCGCAGGCGGCGAAGGTACCGGCGCCGGAGCGGTTCCGGCACATAGCCGATCGCCGGTGGGTACCAGCCACCGGCCCAGGCCGCGTCCTTCTCGATGGCATCGAGGATCGGGTGGCTGAGCCCGTGGTGGTCGCGGGCCCACAGGAGCCCGGGCAGCATGGGAATCAGATCCTTCTCGAGGCGCGACTGCTGTTCGTCGTTGATCGGGATCGGACTGCCCCCGAGCGCGGACTTCCGGTAGCACTTGGCGCAGTTCCGGCACGGTTCCCCACCGACACCTCGCACGCATCCCATCGCATAGCGCGCTCCCCGCGCGATCTCGGTCGTGGACACCTCGGTCAGGCCGGCGCACGGCATCACGTACTCGAGCCCTGCCGACCGGAAGCGTTCCAGCAGCGCCGAATGGTCGTGAGGGTTGTACTTCGTCCCGTGGCCGGCTGCCGAGTGCAGGTAGACGGTCTCCAAGACGTCGCCATCGGCCACGTACCCGAGGTTCAGGTGGTCGGCGAGGAGAACGCTGGGAACGGTCCAGGCTCCCTTCCCGAAGAAGCCCCGCCGTCGATCGTGCAGCGTGGGAATCTCGTCCGAGTCGGTGACGATCGCGATCCCCCCGACCTCCTCGAGTGCGAGCAGGGCATTCTCGAGCTTGTGGGATCTCGACGGGTTCGCCACTTGTGTATGGATCGGTAGGGGGCGGTGCAGCAACCGGACGGCTGCCGTCGAGTCGACGCCACCGGAGTAGGCCACGGCGATCTTGCGTCCCTTCGCCGGGCGGGTCGTGGCCGGTGGCGCCAGGTCCTCACCGAGTTTGCGGAGCAGGAGGAACTCGGCGAGCTCGAGCAGTGCCGGGTGCGGCATGCGGTAGCCCGCGGGCATCCGCCAGAAGAAGGCGCGGCCGCGGTGCGTGAACGTCAGCACACCATCGCGCAGGGCCCACGCGCCCATCTCCTGTGCATCCGCCTGCAGACTCGGCATGGTCCGAGAGTACCCGGGGGCTAAGCTCGGCGCTCGTGCGCGGCGAATGGTCCGGTCGAGGATGCTCACGTGTGGTGGCCGCCGGCACCAGGCCACCCCGATCTGCATGAGGCTCCGGCATGTGGGCCAGACCACGCGGATGTTGTGGCTGGGGTTCGAGGAGCGGGCGCTGGCTCGCCTGACGGATGTCGCCAGTGGCTCGTACGGCCTCGACTTCCGCACCGCAGCTCTCGTCGAGCTCGCCCGATGGCATGCGACCTACGGGCGTGTGGAGGAGTCGCTCGCGACCATCGACGATGTGATCGCGTCGAGTGGGCAGGCAGAACTGAACGACGACGCCCGTGCCCTCGCGATCGACCTGCTCACCACTGCCGAGCGAGTGCCGGAGGCGGCTGCCCTGCTCGACGCCGCCCCGGCCCACTTCCGCGAGTCGTCCGACGGGATCCTGAGGCGAGCCAACATTGTCCGCCGGTCCGGCGCCGTCGACGTCGACGCGGAGGTGCTGCGCGTCGTGAACGAGATCTACGGCCGGCGAGGCGTCGCCGGAATCGAGCGGATCGACACCACGCGGCCGCTGAGCCTCGACAACGTGCGGGGCGCGGCCACGACGACTGCGGTCGAGGCGGCCGAGAAGGTGTCGGTCGTGATGCCTGCCTACAACGCCGAGTACCTGATCGGGTACGCGATCCGCGGGCTACTCGAACAGACCTGGGTGAACCTCGAGATCATCGTCGTCGATGACCACAGCGCTGACGGGACCGCCGATGTGGTGGCCAGCTTCGGTGATGAACGGATCCGGCTGGCGACCAACCCGGGCAAGGGCGCCTACGCAGCCCGCAACCACGGATTGTCGTTGGCCTCGGGACGGTTCGTCACCGTGCACGATGCCGACGACTGGTCGCACCCCGAGAAGCTCGAGCGGCAGGTGCAGGTCCTTCAGCGCCGCCACTCCGTCGTCGGTTCACACAGCGCGTGTGTGCGGGTGTCGGAAGCATTCGACTTCGTCGAACCGTCGCTTCGCCCTCGGCGCAACAAGGTGATCACCAACACGTCGTCGTTCCTGGCCCACCGGCGGATGTTCGACGTCATCGGTGGGTGGGACGAGCCCTCCACGTCCGCTGACAACGAGCTGATCGAACGCTGTCGTCAGTTCTATGGGCCTCGGTCCGTGGTCGACGTCCTCGACGACGTGCCGCTCAGCTTGTGCCTCCGTGCAGCGACTTCGTTGACGTCGTCCACTGCCGGCACCGGCATCTTGTCGTTACAGCACTGCATGGGCGCGCGGCGGGTCTACCGTGATGCCTACACGCGCTGGCACCGCGGCACCGGGTTCGTCCGGTCGTTGCCGCTCGACACCACCCAGGGCGCTGGGCAGATTGTGCGGCCCCTGCTGCTCGAGCCGCACAAGCCACTTGCCCCGGTACTCGACGCGATCGTCCTCGGCGACTTCACCCTCGCCGCCGACGCCACCGAGACCACGGTCGACGAGGTCCGGGCCTTGACCGCGGTCGGCTTGCGCGTCGGGCTCGTACACGTCCCGATCTACGAGAGCGAGTTCGATCGCTACCGTGAGAAGGACGAGTTGCCGCTCGGGCCGCTGCGTTCCGAGCTGGTCGATCTGGTCGACGGCGACTCGGTGCGCTTCGTGACGTCAGGCGAAACCGTCGCGGCAACAACACTCGTGATCCGGCCGGCTCGCGTGCTCGGGGACCATCTCGTCGGTCTTCCCGACATCGATGCAGAATCGGTTGCCGTCGTCGTCGACGAGCTCGATTCCGTCGAGCTGGTCGATGGGCCGACCGGTGGCGCTGCGTGGGCCGAGACCCTGGCGCTCATGGGGTTCGCCCATGCGTCGTGGCACCCGGCCGACCCGGTAGCGCGCGCTGCTGTGTCGGCAGCGGTGGCCTCTCCGGTCCTCGCAGCGGACGACTGGTGCGCGCTGTCCGGACGGGGTATGACGTTGGCCCACTCTCTACGAGGTGTTGCTGTCAGCGCCACCGAAGGAAGCACATGCTGAGCCAAGTACCTCGCCGCTACCTCGTCGCCGTCCTCGCGGTCACGGCGACATCGGTCTTGGCAATGATCACCGTTGCCTGCATCCTGCTCGCGGTCGACACCGACGGAGCTGCTCGGGCAGGGTTCGCGCTGCTGGCTGCCGCCGGCTCGATCGTCACGGCGGCGAGTGTGGCCGGCATCTTCTTGCTGCCGAGGCTTCGTCGGATCTGGATCCGGAATCGGCGTGCGCGGCGTCGGACCCTCGACGACCTCGCCCGGCTCCGTGGCGCCGACGGTGGCGTGGCGGGTGCCCGCGCGGTCCGCGGCGTGAACGACAAGGCGACCCAGGCCGTTGCCCTCGCCCGCGACTTGCAGGCGTCGGTCGCCCGCCTCGAGACGGCAATGAAGTCGGTGCCGGACGTGGCCCGGCTGCACCGGTTGCTCGATGTCACCTCGCAGCAGACCAGATCGCTCGTCCAGAGGGAAGCCGACGCGACGCGCAAGGAAGTGGGCACGAGCCGGACCGAGATCCTGCGGGTCCGCAAGGAGGGGGATGCGGCACAGCGTGAGTCGGCGCGGCGGTTCGACCGCGTCGAGCGCGTGACCGCCGAGCAGATGCGCCACCTGTACGGCCATGTCGACGGGCTTGCCGCGCTGTACACGATGCTCGGGCCGGCCCAGGCGCTGCCGCCGCTACTCGCCGACTGGGCGGTCGGGGCCGATCTCGGGGCGCATCTCGTGCGCCACGTGCTCCGGGAGCGGCCGGCCGCGATCGTCGAGCTCGGCAGCGGGGTGTCGACCGTGCTGCTGGCGATGGCCGCGCGCCAGGCCGGTCACGGCCACGTGACCTCGGTCGAGCACGACCAGCAGTACGCCCTGCGAACCGAGCAGATGCTGCGCGAATTCGGTGTCACCGAGTACGCCACCGTTCAGATCTCGCCCCTCGTACCGACCGTCGTCGGTGACGAGACCTACTCGTGGTACGACCTCGCGCAGATGACTCTTCCGGCGACGATCGACCTGTTGATCGTGGACGGCCCTCCCGGACGAACCGGCCCGATGGCCCGGTTCCCCGCTGTTCCCCAGTTGCGGGACCGCTTCGCCCGGGACTGCGTGGTCGTGCTCGACGACGCCCGACGCGACGACGAGGTCCGCACCATCGACCGGTGGCTGGCCGAGTACGACCTGAAGCTCACCGGCGGAGTCCGGTTCATGACCGGCACTGCCGAGCTGGTTCCGTCGGACGCGACGACCTCGGAGATCACTCACGACTGAAGCACCCCGTGCCGGGGTGCTGGCCACCGGTCAACTCAGCCGGAGTATCTCGGCGGCGAGGATGACCGCGTGCACGGGTTGAGCATCTGCCGGATGCGTGAACCGTCCGGTCTCGGCTGCCTGGCGCGCCACCGGTTCGGCACGCTCGACGATGTGCTCCGGAAATCCCGGGCGGGATCGGACCTCCCACGCAGCACGTTCGAACGCCTCGTACAAGACAGGCAGTGCTGCGGTGTCCGTGGTAGCCGGTGGGGAGGCCGGTGTGAGCGGCTGTCCAAAGACCTGGCCGGTGCAATCGCTCTGCCTGACTGCGAACCTGACATCGACGGCATCGTCGTGGTGACGCTGATCGAAGGACTTGGCTTCCGTCTCGTACGGCACCTCGGCGAGCTCGGGGGCGAGGTTCAGCATCAGGTCAGCGATGACTTGCGAGCGCTCGCGTAACTCGGCGCCGAGTGCAGTCGATGCCTTCCGCAGGACGTGGCTGGCGAGCGGCGCGATCGTGGTCCGTAGCTGCGACATCCTGCCGCCATGGAGCCGGTCCCGGAAGTATCGATAGTGCAGAATCCGCGGATCGAGGCCTGCTTCGAACCCTGTGTCGAGTTGGCGGAGTTCGACCTCGAGGTCCTTGCGTACTCGGTCGAGTGCTTCGGCCGAATAGAAGTGCCGGCCGCGGAACTTGAGCAAGCTGTCGATCGTCGGTTGCTTGTAGAAGAGCCGAGCGGCCTCGCCGCCTGCGCCACCCATTCCGATCTCGGGCGACGCGCGGTTCGGAAGGTAGATCGGCCCGTACACACCGAGACATTCGCGGCGCCACAGCCGGTAGTTGTCCACTGCCGATCGAGGCACCGTCGTCGGTCCGGACCTGCTGTTCACTCCGAGGTCGTACCTACCGCTTAGGTCTTGCGCCACGGGGAGATCAGTTGCCGGGCGGGGGGAGCACGTGAACCGTACGAGGTCGCCGAGTTTGCGCCCGGTGTGGTCGTGGGCACAGAGCAGCGCCGCCAGGATCACTCGAGAGTCTCGCCCGCCGGTGATGTCGCTGGAGATGGATACTCCCGATCGCAGGAGCGTGGACATTCGGCCGACGAGGAGTGAGATGCATTCAGCCAGCAAGGCTGGGTATGAGGTGGACCCGGGCCCTGTCGCGTCGGGATACGGATGATGTTCGAGCTTCGCTCGACGCCAACCTTTCGTGACCGCGAGATGGCGGTTCGCTGGCACCAGCGTGATCTGGTCGAAGACGGTGCGGTGGGTGACGAGTTGGTTGCCGAGCGAGCCCCTCATGAGGAACGTCTGGAAGTGGTCGGTATTCGGCGTCAAAGGCCACCGCCGCTTTGCGGCTTGTTCGACCACTTCGATGAGCGACGTCCCGAGGATCCAGTCGGAACCATGTCGGTACTCGAACAGGCGGCCGTAGCCGGCACGGTCGGTTCCGATCGCCACACCTCGTGGTGAGTTGGCGACCGCGACGTACGCCCCATCGCCCCCCGGTTCGACCTGCCGTCCTCGCGCCGTGGCGTACGCCGCTGCACCCTCCTGACCGATCGCCAGGTCCACACCTTGAAAGGCATGGCCGAAGACCGTCGCTTCGGGTAGAGGGTCGCGGCTGGACAAGAGAAAAGAAGGGGGGACTCCGTTCATCCTCGGGCGACCCTATCGAGTCGGCCGTCGGACCACGTGTAGCGACAGGATGCGGAGTTCGCGGGCCCTAACTGGTGGTGACGATGTCCGCGAACTGGAGATCGAGGCCGTCTCGGGTCAGGGTGCTCGTGCTCAGGAAGTGCTCGTCGTCAACGCTCCACGTGTGCGAGTGACCCGGGCGGCCATCACGTCGAAGGACGTACTGAAAGCCGTGGGTGCGGTAGGCCTGTCCCCCGGCGCGCTTCGTCGCGGCGAGTAGGCCCCGATCGACCCCACGGGGCAGCCGGGGCCAGCCACCGAGGCTGTCGAGCCAAGCTCGAGACGTCAAGATCGTCCCTCCGGCGATCGTCCACCGGAACGACTCGGCCCCGGTCGCGAAGCGTCGAACCGTGCGATCCGAGGCACCGAGATAGACGAACTCGGCCGCCTTGCCGACGAGTTCGGCACCCGAATACTCGTACGCCAGTGCTGAGTCGACCAGGTGCTCATCGCCATACCAGTCGTCGTCGTCCCACTTCGTCACCAGCTCACCGTCGCTACGCCTCGTCAATTCGTTGAGAACCTCGCCGAGGTTGTCTGTATCGGGTGCGCGCACGACGACGACGGGGCCTGCCCAGCGGTCCGCGATCGTTCCTTCCGCGCTGGACTCCCAATCGGGACCGTGCAGCCCGACGACGAGTTGGACATCAGTACCGCGTTGCGCCGCGACCTGCGTGATCGCGGCTGGGAGCGCTCTCGGTCGTCGTGATGCAAGCAGCACAGAGATCGGAGGCAGTCGGATTTCGGTGCCATCGAGGCTATGCCAATAGCGGGGGAGCGCGGCCCTTCGCAGCCGGATCGAGTGCAGTTCGCGACCCGTTTCGTCGGCAATCGGGTGCTGGACGAGGAGTTTGCTGAGCTGTGGACCCAGGTGGGCTTCCAGGTCGGGTGGCACGGTCGTCAGTTCGAGTGGCACACCTGCAGCTGCGAGCGCCACGATCGTCTCTGCGTCCAATTCTTGCGGGTCAAGGGCGACGACGCGCTGTCGCGCTCGTGCCCGTAGCGCGAGGTGGGGGAGGTCGCCCGCGGCATCGGCCTGCTTACGATCGAGCACGAGTGTGCCGTGGCCGTGCTGTGGGAAATGCACGGGCCGAATGGCCGCATGTCCTCCCTTGCGTGAGCGCCGCGGTGCGAGCCAGGAGGTCACTGGCCCGGATATGAGTGGAGCGAGGACTGCGTGACGGTAGACGCTCTGAGCGACCCGGCCCCCCCACATGCTGAGCGATGGGCGGACAGCGGCGATCACGTCGGGCGGCGGGTCGTGTGAAACGCAAAGTGGCCGCAGAACTGGAGCATACGATTGTTCACCAGTGCAGCGTTACGTTTGGTTTGCCGACCCCACTCGATGATCTCTGCATTGCGAGGAGATGTTTCTGAGAAGTACTTCGACATTTCCGGTGGTCGGTTGCGGATCTGGCGCTCGATCAATGTTGGTCCGTCGATACCCGGCCGGACTTCGACGACGTCGAGCCCGGCTTCGCGGGCAATCGTGACGAAGCCGTAGAGCGTGAAGTTCCACAGGCTGTACGAGTGGTAGGGCTCGAGGTTCGATGTCGTACCGATCATCGGTGCACCAGGCTTGAGCACCCGAGCAGCTTCGGCGAGCACCTGTTCGGGATGGCGGACGTGCTCGAGCACCTGCTGGCACGAGATGCAGTCGACCGAGGCAGTGGCGAACGGTAACCGTATGCCGTCGTAGGTCACCAAGGGGGCGTCGCTGACCGGCCGTAGCTCGACTTCAGGAGAGGAGGCGATGTCGACCCCGATCCAAGACACCTGAGGGGCGTATCGGCGCCACTTGCGTCGCCCGCGCCCGTCGCCACTACCGAGATCAACGACGACCGCTCCCGCCAGGAGTTGCTTGGAGACCACGTTGATGTGGAACGTCTCGTTGACCTGGATCGCTGCATCGGTGGGAATCACGTCGGCGATGAGGTCCCACTGTGAGGCCATAGCTCTCCTTCACCTCGGCGGATGCGACCCCGCGCACGCTATCCGCTCTCCGACCCTCGCCCGACCCAGCGGAGCGCACGCTGGTAGCATTGGGGTGATGCCTGCCGATCCCCCGGTTGGCCGGTCGCGGCATATCGCGCTGGCCATCGAGTCGATGCACAACACGTCGGGAGGGGCCGAGCGGGTGCTGGCAGACGTGGCCAACGGGCTGTTCCGCCGGGGTCACCGGGTGACGGTGCTGACGTACCAGGACCGCAACGGCCCTCCTTTCTATCCGCTCGACTTCGGCATTGAGCGCCTCGATGCCCGGGCTCGCCACGCCGCCCGCCGGACCGGCACTCCGCTCGGTTCCCTGAACCGGCCGGCGGCGCGCCGATGGCTGGTTGCCGTGCCGTTGTGGGGGCTCAAGTACCTGCCGAGGGTGCGTCGGGTCCGCAAGCTTCTCCGGGTTGCCAAGCCCGATGTTGTAATCGGATTTATGCCGTCGATGTTCCCCTACGTCACGCTGGCTGCTATGGGTACACGTACCAAGGCGGTCGCCTCGATGCACAACGTGCCGAATCGCGACCTCGGCGACGACCCGGAGAGGTGGGACCAAAACCTTCTCGACATCGAGGTCAGGCGCCGCAGTCTGAACTGGGTCGCGGCCACCACCGTGTTGCTGCCATCGTTCGTGGAACAGCTCCCACCGTCGGCGCGCGCGAGGGCCCGGGTGATCCCCAACATGATCCAGCCGTACCGAGGTGAGTTGGCCGACGTGGCGACTGCTGCGTCGGGCAATACGATCCTTGCCGTGGGGCGGTTGTCCGCCGCCAAGGATCACGCAACGCTCATCAGAGCGTGGAGCGAGATCGAATCGCGGTTTCCGGCGTGGGACGTCCGGATCATCGGCGGTGGTCCGCTGCACGACGAGCTCACCGCGCTCGTCGCCGAGCGCAGGCTCGCGCGGGTCACCATCGACCAGCCGACGACAGAGATCCATGACGCGTACGTGTCGGCCAAATTGCTGGCGATGCCCTCCGTGCACGAGGGGTTCGGGCTCGTGACGGCTGAGGCGATGGCGTGTGGGCTGCCCGTCGTCGGGTTTGCCGATTGCGAGGGCACCAACGAGATCGTCCGTCCCGGTGTGAACGGCGTGCTCGTCGAACCCGGCAGCGACCGTGCTGCGGCATACGCGAAGGCGCTTGCCGAACTGATCGAGAACGAGGAGGAACGGATCCGACTCGGTCGGCAGGCACCGAGCAGCGTCGAGACGTTCGCTCCCGACGAGACGCTCGACCTGTGGGAACGGCTGATCGTCGACGTGTTGGGGCCACGATGACGGATCTCGTCGAGTCGGCGCCCGCCGTCACCGTCTGCATCCCGGCGTTCGACGCCGAAGCCGTCATCGAGCGGGCGATCCGATCGGTCACCGGACAAGCAGTCGCAGGTTCGATCGAAATCCTCGTCTGCGACGACGGGTCGACGGACCGAACCGGCACCATCTTGAACGAGTTGCAGGCAGAGCTGCCCGGTCTGCGGCTTCTGACGAACGCTCGCAACATGGGGCGGCCATATACCCGCAACCGTCTGATGGCCGAAGCCCGCGGTCGGTTCCTCACGTGGCTCGACGCTGACGACGAGAAGTACCCGGGAATGCTGGCAGCGCAGGTCGACAAGCTCGAGGAGATCGAGCGGGAGCACGGAGCCGACGCGTTGGCTGGTCTGCTCGTCTTCACGAACTTTCACTGGTGGCGGCCCACGATGGGTAGGCCCCGCGTGGTCGAGCCCGCCGTCGGCGACGACCCGATGGAGCACCTGCTCAGCGCCCAGTTTGGCGGGTATCTGTGGTTGATGATGGGCACCACCGACAGTTGGCGCGCCGTCGGCTCGTTCGACGAGTCGCTGCCCCGTCTCCAGGACCTCGCGTTCTTCATCCGGTTCGCCGAGCTCGGCGGTCGTTTCGTTCGGGTCGACTCAGACGCGCCGCTGTGCGTGTACCACAAGGAAGATGCCGGGCGTGACGCGGCTGCGGTCTGGGCGTCGTGGAACCGGATCTGGCGGAAGTACCGTCATCACTTCGAGTCGTATGGCATGGCCAACGCCCGCGCCTGGCGACGCAACCATTACCGGGTCTCGCGTCGGTTTGCCCGTGCCAATGGCGATGACCTCACGTTCGCACGGGTCGCGTTGTGGGAGGTGCTGTTCGTCGTGCGTGGTCGCTTACGTCGTGTCCTGTTCGATGCATAGGAACTTGTGCGAAGGCGACCCACCAGAGGGGCGCGCACCGGGGGCGGCAGCCGCGCCGCCATATTGGTGTCCGGTCTGTCGCCGGGAGGTCGCTGCGTGGAACCCGGGGCCGGGTGGGCGGCTGAACGAGGAGTGTCCTCACTGCCGCTCGCTCAAGCGCAATCGGTTACTCGTTCTGACGTTCGAACGGTTGGCGCCGCTGTTCGAGTCGGCCGAGATCGTGCTCGATGTCGCTCCGACTCCAGGGGTCGAGGTGAGACTACGTGAGCTCGTGGATGATGACGCCTACGTGAGCTTCGACCTTGGTCTCGACAAGCGACCTGTCAAGGTCCGGGGCGACTTGACCAAGATTCCCTTGCGGGATGACTCCGTCGACGTACTCGTGTCGTTCCATGTACTCGAGCACATCCCTGATGACCGTGCCGCGATGCGGGAGATCGCCCGGGTGGTCGGCGCGCATGGAATCGCGGTACTCCAGGTTCCGTGGGTTCGCGACCGGCTGACGGACGAAGATCCATCGGCGGATCGCGAGGAGCGCATTCAGCGGTTCGGTCGCCACGACCACGTCCGACAGTACGGAACCGACTTCGAGGATCGGCTTCGCGAGGCGGGGTTGACGATCAGTCGCTTCACCGCCGGGGTGCAGTTTCCAGCCGACCTACGCGAGCGCGTCAACATCAACTCCCTGCTCTGGCTGGCCACGGGAGTGCCGGATGACCCTACCGATCCCAACGAAATGATTGCCGCGGTGCTCACCCGCCGAGCGAGTCGTTTGACGAGCGAGGCCACACTCGACTCACTTCGCCGCCAGCGCGAGATCTATCGCCGTCGGCTACGCGAGCGCGAGCGCGAGTTGCGCGTCCTGCGCCGTCAGCGCGACGCAAGCCGTCAGGCGATGGACCGGTTGACCGGACGCACCTGGTACCGCGCGCTTCGAGTACTGCGGAAGCCAGTGAGCAAAGTTCGACGCCTCGCCAACCGTGCCTGATGCTGCCAGAGCCCGTCTCAGCGCGGTAGTGCTGACACAAGGCACCCGCCCACATGAGTTCGCTGCAGCCTGCCGGAGTGTGCTTGCCGTGTACGGCGGCGAAAGCAATGAGCTCGAAATCATCGTGGTATGGAACACCGATGCGGCCCTGCCAGAGATGCTGCTGGACCTCGGTACAGCGGCCACGATCGTGCACCTCCGCCCGGGCTCGAATCTGGGCATTCCCGGTGGCCGAAACCTCGGTCTGCGACACGCATCGGCAGATGTGGTGCTCTTCCTCGACGACGATGCTGAGGTGCGAGACGACCTCAAGGACGTGCTCGAACAGTTTGACGAAGACCCGGTGCTTGGCATTGTGGCATTGCGGCTTGTCGACGAGCGCGGTGCGACTCAGGCTCGCCATGTACCTCGGCTCGGTGGGCGCTCGGCCGGCCGGGCGGGGCCTGTGGCGCTGTTCCTCGGCGGAGCGTCATTGCACCGCCGCGCCGCCTTCGAGCAGGTTGGCGGCTACGCCGACGCTTTCGTGTATGCGATGGAAGAGAGCGACCTGGCGCTGCGGCTCATCGATGGAGGCTGGTCGATCTCGTATGAACCTGGGGTACGGGTGTTCCACCCCCGTTCGACACCCGGGCGGCACACTGGAGCCGTCGAGCGGACCGCGCGCAATCGGGTTTGGCTTGCTCACCGGAACCTTCCGTTGCCACTTGCGGTCGCCTACGTGGCGAACTGGACCGTGGTCACGCTCGTCCGCAACGTTCGTCACTTGGAGACGGTTCGAGCCCACTGGCGTGGGACGATCGACGGGCTTCGTGCTCCGGTCGGGCCGCGCCGCCCGATCGGCTGGCGGACTGCGTGGCGGCTTGCCCGGCTTGGTCGCCCGCCGGTCATCTAGTGAACCAACGCCTCCGTCGGTTCACCGTCCATTCGTACGTCGGCGAGGCGTTGAACACACGACCGGTGCGAGAGTAGCCGAGTGGGTCGAGTACCTCTGACTGTGCCAACACCTCCTGGTCGGTGTGGGCCTCGACGTAGAGCATTGGCTTCGACGTCCGTAAGGTCTCGCGCATGCCCTCGAGCGCTGGAACCTCCATACCCTCGATGTCGATCTTCACCACTGCCACGTCGGTCAGGCCCAGGTCATCGAGCGCGACCACATCAAAGTGGTAGTCAGTGTCGAAGATCGTATGCAAGACATGTGCACGTTCTCGGCCGATTCCCAACTGATGTGTCTCGAACGACAGGTCGTTGAGGTCGCGGACCTGTTCGAGCACACGAAACGCGCTACTCAAGGGTTCGAATGCGATCACTTTGGTCGTCGGGCAGAACATCTCGAAGTACGTCGAGTGGTTACCGATATTGGCGCCGACGTCGACGTACACACCGACTCGGCCCAGGTCGGCGATCGCCTCCAGCATCCCAGCCTCATAGAAGGCTCCAGCCGTGTGATAGCGGGCTTGGTGGCCCTTGGTATCGGGAAATCGGACCTGTCGCCCTCGGTGCTCGATCGTCAGTGTGCCCATCGGCTCGACCGTACCGTTTCGCTGACGGCGCGCACCGTCGCCAGGGCGAAGCCGAGGCCCCAGGCGAGGTGCATGGTGGTGGTGGCGAGGACGACGCGGGGGTTGAGCTTCGACCCGATCGCGACCGCGGCCGCGTATCCGGCGGGAACCAGCCAGGCAGGTCGCCACCATCGCCCGGCGACGGCCGCCGCGGCGAGCACCGCCGGGAGCGCGGCGGGTGCGGCTTGGCGGGCCTTGAGGCTGCTCGGGTGCTGGCGGAGCACCTCGGCCTTCCACCAGCCGTACTCGTAGTACTGCTTGGCGAGTGCCCGCAGGGTGCTGCGGGGGCGGTAGGTCACCGACAACTCTGGGTCGAACCAGACGGTGCCACCCGCCTCGCGCAGGCGGATGTTGAGCTCGTAGTCCTGGTTGCGGATCAGGCGTTCGTCGAACCAGCCGACGGCATCGCCGGCGGCCCGGTCGAACACGCCGAGGTACACGGTGTCGACTGGGCCCGGCTGGCCCCCGACGTGAAACCGCGAGCCGCCGGTACCGAGCAACGACGTCATCGCCGTGGCGACGGCCTGCTCGAACGGCGTCTCGCCGACCGCGGCCTGCACGCCGCCGACGTTGACGGCCCCGGTGGCGCGCAGCGTCGTGACCGCCTGGCGGATGTAGCCGGGGGAGAGGCGCGCGTGCCCGTCGACCCGTACCACGACGTCGCCGGTGGTCGCCGCGATCGCGGCGTTCAACCCGGCCGGGGTGGCGCCGGCCGGGTTCGGCACCACCCGAACCCGTGCATCGGCAGCCGCGAGCTCGGCGGCGATCCGCTCGGTGCCGTCGTCGGAGGGGGCCACGGCCAGGCACACGTCGAACGCCAGTGGGTAGTCCTGGGTGAGCACCGCCGCGACCGCCGCGGCGAGCCCCTCGGCCTCGTTGCGCACCGGCATCACCACCGACACGGTCGGCCAACCCACAACGGCGGTGTGATGCACCGGAAAACCCTACAGATTCTGGAGTACTCGACACTCCGGAATCCGGAGGGTGGTTTCGACAGGCTCAACCACCGAACGGGCTCAACCACCGAACGGGCTCAACCACCGGACGGGCTCAACCACCGGACGGGCTCAACCACCGGACGGGCTCAACCACCGGACGGGCTCAACCACCGGACG
>Ga0182747_1000975_pt1 | contig 23793 bp, 19 predicted proteins | sample eDN3rd30CBELigBY_FD_128526 | JGI IMG/M metagenome (GOLD analysis project Ga0182747, IMG submission 128526) | Enriched backyard soil microbial communities from Emeryville, California, USA - eDNA 3rd pass 30_C BE-Lig BY (version 2) (version 2) | ecosystem: Environmental > Terrestrial > Soil >...
CGGCGAGCGACGTGGCGCGCGACATCGAGGCCTGGCGGGTGGAGTGCGAAGCGCAGGGCGAGGCCGCGATCCTGTACTGCTACGCGCTGGGAAAGGCGCAGCGCGTGCTGGCCGAACTGGCGCCGATCAGCCCGCGCCCCGCACTGCTGCACGGCGCGATCGACGCCGGGGTCGCGGTATACCGCGATGCGGGCGTGGAAATGCTGCCCACGCAGCGGGTGAGCGAGCTTGCGCGCGATGCCGACGTGGCCGGCGCGCTGGTGCTGGCGCCGCCGTCGGCGGCAGGCAGTCCCTGGATCCGGCGCTTCCGCCGCGCGCAGCAGGGCTTTGCGTCGGGCTGGATGCGCATCCGCGGCAATCGGCGGCGCCGCAATCTCGATCGTGGCTTCGTGGTGTCCGACCACGCCGACTGGCCGTCGCTGCTGCGCACGGTCGAGCAGACCGGCGCGCGGCGCGTGGTGGCCATGCATGGCGACAGCGCCGCGCTGGTGCGGGTGCTGTGCAGCCGCGGCCTGGACGCGGCGACACTGGATGCCGGCTACGGCGAGGACGACTGATGCGCCGCTTTGCCGCGCTGTACGAACGGCTTGACCGCAGCACCGGGACCGGCGACAAGCGCCGTGCGCTGGTCGACTACTTCCGGCAGGCGCCGGCGGCCGATGCGGCCTGGGCGGCATGGCTGCTGTCGGGCGGCAAGGTCGGCGGCGCGCGCGCGCGCATTGCGTCCGGCGGCGAGCTGCGCGCATGGGCAGCGGCCGAATCCGGTTTGCCGGACTGGCTCGTGGAGGACTGCTACCACCAGGTGGGGGACCTGGCCGAAACCCTGGCCCTGCTGTTCGACGACCCGGCGCCTGCGCAACTCGCGCCGGACGCGGGACTCGCGCAGTGGATCGAAACGCGGCTGGCGCCGCTGGCCAATGCCGACGAGGCGCCGCGCCGCGCACTGGTGGTCGGGGCTTGGCGAAGCCTGCGCTTCGGCGAGCGGCTGGTCTTCAACAAGCTGCTGACCGGTGCGCTGCGCGTGGGCGTGTCGCAAGGCCTGGTACAGCAGGCGTTGGCTGCGTTTTCCGGGGTGGAGATCGCGCTGCTCGCCCAGCGCATGCTCGGCACGTGGACGCCGGATGCCGCGTTCTTCGAAGCGCTCGTTTCGCCCGAACCACAACCCGGCGACGGGCAGCTGCCGTATCCGTTCTTCCTCGCGTCTCCACTGGAAGCTTCGCCCGAATCGCTGGGCGACGCGCGCCAGTGGTGGCTGGAGTGGAAATGGGACGGCATTCGCCTGCAGGTGCTCCGCCGGGCCGACGGCGTGGTGCTGTGGTCGCGCGGCGAGGAACGGATGGATGGGCGCTTCCCCGAGATCGAGGCGGCCGCCGCTGCGCTCCCGGCCGGCTGCGTGCTGGACGGGGAGCTGCTGGCCTGGCGACCCGGCGCCGCGGAGCCGCTGCCTTTCAGCGTCCTGCAGACCCGTATCCAGCGCCGCAGGCCCGGGCCGAAGACACTGGCCGACGCGCCGGTACGCGTGCTGGCCTATGACCTGCTGGAGCAGGACGGGCAGGACCTGCGCGCGCTGCCGCTGGCGCAGCGGCGTGCGCGCCTGGCGGCGCTGTTGGAAGGATGCGACACGGACCGGCTGGCGCTGTCGCCGCGCCTGGCCGCCGACGACTGGACCAGGGCGTCTTCGCTGCGCGACCAGGCCCGCGCGCTGGGCGTGGAGGGACTGATGCTCAAGGCTGCGCAGTCGCCCTACCGGCACGGGCGCAAGCGCGGCGACTGGTGGAAGTGGAAGGTCGATCCGCTCAACGTCGACGCGGTGCTGCTTTACGCGCAGTCCGGCCACGGGCGTCGCAGCACGCTGTTCACCGACTACACGTTCGGGCTCTGGGACGGGGGCGCGCTGGTGCCGGTGGCGAAGGCGTATTCCGGCCTGGACGACGCCAGCATCCTGCGCCTGGACCGCTGGATCCGCGCGCACACCCGCGAGCGCTTCGGCCCGGTGCGCGCGGTCGAGCCGGTGCAGGTGTTCGAGCTGGGGTTCGAAGGCGTCAACCGCTCGGCCCGCCACAAGTCGGGGGTCGCGGTCCGGTTCCCGCGCATCCTGCGCTGGCGAGAGGACAAGTCCGCGGCCGAGGCGGACGCGGTCGACCGCCTGCGGGCGCTGGCGCGGTGACGCCCGGTCCCCGCCCGCGCGCCGGGCCGCAGGCGCCGCTGCTGGCGTGGTTCGACCAGCGCGGGTGGCGCGCCGCCCCGTTCCAGCGCGAAGCCTGGCGGCGCTACCTGGCTGGCGACAGCGGCCTGCTGGTCACGCCGACCGGCAGCGGCAAGACCCTCGCGGCGCTGGGTGGACCTTTGCTCGAAGCGCTGCGGATGGGCGACGCGCCGCCGCGCAAGCGGCGCGGCGTGCCGCTGCCGCCCCGCCTGCGCGTGCTGTGGATCACGCCGTTGCGCGCGCTGGCCGCCGATACGGTGCGCGCGATGTCCGAGCCGATCGCCGGTCTGGGCGTGCCGTGGACGGTGGCGATGCGCACCGCCGACGCCAGCGCCCGCGACCGGCGGCTGGCGCAGGCCGGCCATGCCGACGTGCTGGTGACGACGCCCGAATCGTTCGCGCTGTCGCTGTCCTATCCGGACTCGCCCACGCGGCTTGCCGGCGTGCGCGCGGTGGTGGTGGACGAGTGGCACGAACTGCTCGGCAACAAGCGCGGCGTGCTGCTGCAGCTGGGCCTGGCGCGGCTGCGCGCCATCGCCCCGGGCGCGCGCATCTGGGGCCTGTCGGCGACCCTGGGCAACCTGGCGCAGGCGCGCGACGTGCTGCTGCCGCACACACCGTCGGCGCCGATCATCGCCGCGCCGCGCCGACGCCCCACGCTGGAGACATTGCTGCCCGATGCCGGCGAGCGATTCCCGTGGGCCGGTCACCTCGGCCTGTCGCAGCTGGCGCGTGTGACCGCGGTACTGCAGCGTGTCCGCAGCAGCTTGTTGTTCACCAACACCCGCGCGCAGGCGGAGCTGTGGCACAAGGCCCTGCAGTCGGTGTGGCTGGATGCGCCGGAAACGCTGGCGCTGCACCACGGCTCGCTCGACGCCGGCCTGCGCGCGGCCGCCGAGGCGGGTTTGCGCGACGGCAGCGTGCGCTGCGTGGTCGCCACCTCCAGCCTGGACCTGGGCGTGGATTTCCCGGCCGTCGACCAGGTGCTGCAGGTCGGCAGCCCCAAAGGGGTGGCGCGCCTGCTGCAGCGCGCCGGCCGCGCGCGCCACCGCCCGGGCGAAACGGGGCACGTGGTGTGCGTGCCCACGCATGCGTTGGAGCTGGCCGAATACGCCGCTGCGCGCGTGGCCCTGGCGCACGACCGGATCGAAGACCGGCCGCCGCCGCGGCTGTCGCTGGACGTGCTGGCGCAGCACTGCGTGACCTTGGCGCTGGGCGGTGGATTCGAGCCGGAGGCGCTGCTGGCCGAGGTGCGCGACACCGATGCGTTCCGCGGCCTGGACGAAAGCGCCTGGCAGGCAGTGCTCGACTTCATCGTGCGCGGCGGCGGCGCGCTGGAGCATTACCCCGACTACCACCGCGTGGTGCGCGACGACGACGGCGTCTACCGCGTGCATGACCGCCGGGTGGCGTTCCGGCACAGGCTGTCGATCGGCACCATCGGCAGCGACGGCAGCGTGCAGGTGCGGTTCGCCAAGGGCGGGCACCTGGGCAGCGTCGAAGAGGCCTTCGTCGCCCGGCTCAAGCCGCGCGACCGTTTCCAGTTCGCCGGTCGCACGCTCGAGCTGATGCAGCTCAAGGACATGACCGCGTATGTGCGCCTGGCAACAGGCGGCGAAGGCCTCGTGCCGCGCTGGCAGGGCGGGCGGATGCCCCTGTCCACGGCGCTGGCGGCCGAGGTGGAGGCGATCCTGGCGAAGCCCGCGGGCAGTCCCGAGATGCGCGCGCTGGCTCCGCTGCTGGCCTTGCAGGCCGGGCTGTCCGCGCTGCCTGCCCCGGACCGCCTGCTGGCCGAGGCGCTGCGCACGCGCCAGGGCTGGCATCTGTTCCTGTATCCCTTCGCCGGACGCGCGGTGCACGAGGGCCTGGCTGCGCTGCTGGCATTGCGCTGGGCGCGCAGCGCGCCGAACAGCTTCACGTGGGCGGTCAACGACTACGGACTGGCGCTGACGGCGCAGGCCGAGACCTGGCCCGCGCCCGGACAGCTCGAACGGCTGCTTGCGCCGGAGCATCTGCTGGATGACCTCGAGGCCAGCCTCAACCTTGCCGAATTGGCGCGCCGCCAGTTCCGCGACGTGGCGCGCGTGGCCGGCCTGCTGCCGCCTTCGCTGCCCGGCCGGGCGGCGCGGTCGCTGCGCCAGTTGCAGGCCTCGAGTGGCCTGCTGTTCGACGTGCTGTCGCGCCACGATCCGGGCCATGTGCTGCTCGCCCAGGCCCGGCGCGAAGTGCTGGAGCAGCAGCTTGAGGTGCGCGCGCTCGACGCCACGCTGCGCGCGTGCGGCCAGCGCAGGATCGTGCTGCGTCGGCCGCGCGGGCTCACCCCGCTGTCGTTCCCGCTGTGGGCCGAGGCGCTGCGCGGGCAGCTGAGCACGGAGGACTGGCGCACGCGCGTGCAGCGTGCCGCCGCGCGACTGGAGGTGGGCCATGGACGCGCTTGACGTCCACGTCGAAGGCGAGCGGCTGCGCCTGCTGGCGGGTCGCGCGCTGTTCTGGCCGGCGCGTTCGCGGCTGATGCTGGCGGACCTGCACCTGGGCAAGGGCGACATCCTGCGTGCGGCGGGCATTCCGGTGCCCAGCGGCGGCACCCGGGCCGACCTTGCGCGACTGGATGCGTTGTTGGCCGCCACCGGCGCCCGCGAGCTGTGGATCCTCGGCGACTTCCTGCACGGCCGGCGTGGCGCGCGCGTGGATGCGGCGTGGCGCGCATGGCGCCACGCGCACGCGGACTGCGCGGTGGCAGTCATCGCCGGCAACCACGACCGCGCGCTGGACGCCGCCGCGGCGGGCGTGGACGCACTGGCCGACGCGACGGTCGACGGTCCGTTCGTCTTCCGCCACGCGCCGGTCGCCGGCGGGTCCGGACGATTCGTGGTATGCGGGCACGTGCACCCGGTGGTGCGCCTGCCCGGCCTGCCCGGGCGCCATCCCGCGTTCTGGCGACGATCCGGGGTGCTGGTGTTGCCGGCGTTCTCCGCTTTCACCGGTGGCCACCTCCTGCCACCGCGCGAATGCTGGGTTGCCTGCGCCGGCGGCATGCTGGTCGACCACCGCCCCTCGACGTGCGCATGACGAGCAGCCGGATATGAAGTCAACACCTGTTCCGGAGAACGACATGGCCCCGATGCGACGTAACGACTGGCTGGCCCTGGGAGGCTGGCTGCTGCTGACCTTCGCCGCCGCCGCGCTCGGCAGCGCGGCTTCCATCCGCGCCGCCGACTTCTACGCCACCCTGGCGCAGCCGCACTGGGCGCCGCCGGCGACGGTGTTCGGCCCGGTGTGGGGCGTGCTGTACCTGCTCATGGCGCTGGCCGCCTGGCTGGCGTGGCGCCACGGCGGCGGCTGGCGCGGCGCGCGTGCCGCACTCGGGCTGTTCGTGTTCCAACTGGTGGCGAACACGCTGTGGAGCTGGCTGTTCTTCGCCTGGCACCTGGGCGCGCTGGCCTTCATCGACATCATCCTGTTGTGGGCGCTGCTGGCGTGCACGCTCGTCGCGTTCTGGCGCATCCGCGCGCTCGCGGGCCTGCTGTTGCTGCCATACCTGGCCTGGGTGAGCTTTGCCGCCGCGCTGTGCTTCAGCGTCTGGCGGCTCAACCCGCAGGCGCTGTGATTCCTTGCCGCGCGGCCGTCAGTTGCCGCGCAGCGCCGAGAACGCCTCCAGCGCCGACGCGCGGCCGGAGGCCAGGTCGATCACCGGCGCCATCGGATAGTCGTGCACGCGCCCGGCCAGCCCTGCGGGCGCTTCCCACGGCGCGGCGCGGTACTTCGCCGGCAGGCCGGCCAGCTGCGGCAGCCAGCGCGCGATGTAGGCGCCGTCCGGATCGAACCTGCGCGCCTGCAGCACCGGGTTGAACACGCGGAAATAGGGCGCGGCGTCGACGCCGGTGCCCGCCACCCATTGCCAGCCCAGCGTGTTGTTGGCCAGGTCCGCGTCCACCAGCGTGTCCCAGAACCAGCGCGCCCCGTGCTGCCAGTGGACGCGCAGGTGCTTGGACAGGAAGCTGGCGGCGATCATGCGCACCCGGTTGTGCATCCAGCCGGTCGCCCAGAGCTGGCGCATGCCGGCGTCGACCAGCGGTACGCCGGTGCGGCCGCGTCGCCATGCTTCGAGCAGGCCCGGGTCGGCATCGGCCCATTCGAACCGGTCGAAGCGCGGGTTGAAGTTGGACTCCGGCGTGTCCGGGAAATGGTGCAACACGTGGTGGGCGAACTCGCGCCAGCCCAGCTCGCGGATGAAGGCCTCGCCGGCCGCGCCGGCCCCGGCGGCGCGCACCGCCTCCACGATGCGCCACGGGCTGATCTCGCCGAAGTGCAGATGCGGGGACAGGCGCGAGGTCATCGGGAGGTCGGGCCGGTCGCGGCCGTCGGCGTATCGCGCCAGCGCCGCGTCGACGAACGCGCGCAGCGCGCGCTCGGCACCCGCCTCGCCCGGCGTCCACTCGTTCCAGAACGGCGCGTCCCAGCGCGGGGCCGGCGCCAGCCCGAGCGCTTCCAGACTGGTTTCGCCCGGCAGCGCCGCGATGCCAGGCAGCCGCTCGGGCGCGGGGCGCGTGCGCGGCGGGTTCCAGTGCGCCAGTGCCGCCTTCCAGAACGGCGTGAACACGCGGAACGGATCGCCCGCCTGCGTTCCCAACTGCCACGGCTCGAACAGCAGGCTGCCGTTGAACGCGTCGGCACGCAGGCCGTCGGCACGCAGCGCGCGCCGCACTTCGGCGTCCCGCGCGGCGCGCGTCGGTTCGTGGCTGCGGTGCCAGAAGATGGCCGCCGCGCCCGCGTGTGCCGCGATCGCGCGCAGCGTCGGCAGGCTGCCGCCGCGGAACACGTGCAGCCGCGTCCCCCGTTTGCGCAGGTCAGCGTCCAGTGCGCGCAGCGCCCGCAGCCGCCACGCGTCGGATGCCGCGCCGGGTCGCCAGCGGCCGTCTTCCTGCGGCGCATGGATATAGACGGGCACCGGAGCCAAACCCGCCTGCAGCGCGGCGTGCAGCGCCGCGTGGTCGCGCAGGCGCAGGTCGTCGCTGAACCAGATGAGGGCGGTTGCCATGGAAAGGACGTCGGTGCGCACGCGGCGCGATGCCCGTCATCGTGGCGTCGCGCGCCGCGGCCGTCCAGCGGCGCAGCCGTCGTCCAGCTTCGCGCCGCAGTGTGGGCACCGAAGTGCGCGAAACCGACGCGACGAGCGCGGTGCGTTGGTTCGATGCGTCCTCAGGCCCGCGTGGCCTGATTGCGTTGCGCAGCGAGGAACGCCCGCAGCGACGCCGGCTTGATCGGCTTGGTCAGCACCCGGTAGCCGCGTGCGCGGGCGGCCTGCTTGAGGGTGTCGCTGCCGTCGGCGGTGACCAGGGCGCCGGGCAGGTGCGGGTGGCCTTCGCGCAGTGCGTCGAGCGTGTCGAGGCCGTCGAGCCGGTCGTGCAGGTGGTAGTCGACCAGCAGCACGTCGGGCTTGTCGGCCATTTTCGCCAGCGCTTCGTCGACGGTGGCCGCGCGCAGCACCTCGACCTGCCAGCGGCCGAGCAGCGCGGCCATGCCGGCGAGGATGTCGGAGTCGTTGTCCACGCACAGCACGCGCATGCCCGACAGCGAATCGGGCAGGCCGCCGCGCGACTGTTCCAGCGCCGCCACCGGGCCGTGCGCGCGCGGCACGAAGATCGAGAACATGCTGCCGCGCCCGGGGGTGGAACGCACGTGCATCGGCTGGTCGAGGATGTGCGAGATGCGCTGGCAGATCGACAGCCCCAGGCCGAGGCCCTGCTCGCCCCAGTTGGTCGGCTGCTCGTAGCGCATGAACTCTTCGAAGATCTGCCCGAGGTGGTGGTCGGGGATGCCCGGCCCGGTATCCCACACCTGCAGTTCGACGCGGTCGCCGCGCGCGCGCGTGGCCAGCACGATGCGGCCCTCGCGGGTGTAGCGCAGCGCGTTGGCGAGGAAGTTCTGCAGCACGCGGCGCAGCAGGCGGCGGTCGCTGCGTACCGGCGTGGGCCGCAGGTGCAGGCGCAGGTCGATGCCGCGCGCGGCGGCCATCGGCGCGTACTGCGCGGCCAGCTCGCGCAGCAGTTCGCCGGCGTCGAAGTCGGTCGGTTCCGGCTGCAGCGCGCCGGCGTCCAGGCGCGAGACGTCGAGCAGGCCGTCGAGCAGTTCTTCCGCGGCACGCAGCGAGGTGTCGACGCGTTCGGCCAGGTGGCGCTGCTCGGCGGGTTCCTCGGCTTCCCGCAATGCGGAAGTGAACAGGCGCGCGGCGTTGAGCGGCTGCAGCACGTCGTGGCTCAGCGCGGCGAGGAAGCGGGTGCGCGACTGCTGCGCGTCGGTCGCTTCGCGGGTACGGGCGGCAACGCGCTGCTCCAGCGTTTCGTTGACCTCGCGCAGCGCGGACTCGACGCGCTTGTAGTCGGTGACGTCGCTGTAGCTGGTCACGTAACCGCCGCCGGGCAGCGGCTGGCCGCGCATCTCGATCACCTGACCGGATGCGCGAACGCGCTCGAACACGTGCGGCGAGCCGGCGCGCATGTAGCCGATGCGCTTGTCGACCTGCGCCTGCACGTCGTCGTCGACCGCTTCGCTGCGGCCCAGTTCGCCGCGCTCGGCGTTGTAGCGGATCAGGTCGGCGGCCGGCCGGCCGACGTAGAGCATGCCGTCGGGGTATTCGAACATCTCCTGATAGCGCCGGTTCCACGACACCAGGCGCATGTCGTGGTCGACCACGCTCACGCCCTGGCCGAGGTTTTCCAGCGTGCTCGACAGGATCTCGCGGTTGAAGCGCATCTCCTGCCCGGCTTCGTCGAGCACCGCGACCACTTCGGCCACGTCCATGCCCGAGCCCTTGAGCGCGCGCGTGAGCACCAGGCGCGCGCTTGACGAACCGATCGCGGCGGCGAGCATGCGTTCGGTGAACTGCACCCAGTGGCGATCGGCTGGTGCATGAGGTGCGAGCGCGTCGCCGCGCGCTTCGGCCTGCTCGGCGAATGCGCGCCGCGCCGGCTGTTCGCCGACGATGCGCGCGGCCAGCGCCAGCAGGTCGGCGACCTGCACGCCGCTGTGCGAAGCACCGGGCACCAGCGCAGGACGCGTTGCATAGGGATCGAGAAACGGCGCGTTGCGCAGGCGTTCGTCAAAGCCCGGTCGCCAGCGCGCCGACACCAGGAACAGCGCGCCGATGTTGAGCAGGAGCGACCAGAACGTGCCGTGGGTCAGCGAATCTCAGCCGACCAGCCCGAACAGCTGGCGCGGCCGCAACCAGCCGATGTTGAACGGGCCGTGGTCGATCCAGCCGCGGTCGAACCAGCCGGCATCGGTCAGCGCCGGCAGCAGCAGCGTGTACAGCCACGCCGCGAAGCCGAGCAGCAGGCCGGCCTCCACGCCCTGGCGGCTGGCACCGCGCCAGTACAGGCCGCCGATCAGCGCTGGCGCAAACTGCGCCACCGCCGCGAACGACATCAGGCCATATGCCGCCAGCGTGGTGTCGCTGCCGCTGACGCGGTAGTAGCCGTAGGCCATCGCGGCGAAGCACACGATCGCGATGCGGCGGATCCACAGCACGGTCGATGCGACGTTGCCGCCGTGGCGCTGCGCCCAGCCGCGCCGCAGCAGCGGCGGCATGACCAGGTCGTTGCTGACCATCGTCGCCAGCGCGACGCTGGCCACGATCACCATGCCGGTGGCCGCGGAGAAGCCGCCGATGTAGGCGGCCAGCGCCAGCCAGTCGCGGCCTTCCGCCAGCGGCAGCGCCAGCACGATGCTGTCCGGTGCAACGTCGGGGTCGCCGTTGAACAGCGCGACGCCGGCGCTGGCGATCGGCAGCACCATCAGCGAGATCACCGCGAGGTAGGTGCCGAACATCCAGCGCGCACGGCGGATGTCGGCCACTTCCACGCACTCGACCACGGCGACGTGGAACTGCCGCGGCAGGCAGATGATGGCGGCAAAGGCGAGCAGGGTCTGGCCGATGAAGCCGACCGGACGGTGCTCGACCATCAGCGAACGAGTGGCTTCGACCAGGTGCAGGTCGCGGCTGGAGAACCAGCTGATCGCGAAGATCCCGACCGCGACCAGCGCCACCAGCTTGACCATCGATTCAAGCGCGATCGCCAGCATCATGCCCGGCCGGTGTTCGCTGGCGTCGACCTGGCGGGTGCCGTAGAGGATCGCGAACACCGCCATCAGCGCCGCCACGTACAGGGCCGGGTCGCCGAGCGCCGAATGCGACACCGCGCGCCCGCCGAGCACGCCCAGGCTCACCGCGACCGCCTTGTACTGCAGCGCCAGGTACGGCACCGCCGCGATCAGCGCGATCACCGACACCATCGCCGCCAGCCGCTGCGAGCGGCCGTAGCGCGCGGCGATGAAGTCGGCGATCGAGACCGTGCCCTGCGTCTGCGCGACCAGAGCCAGGCGCTCCAGGATGCGCCAGCCGAACAGCAGCATCAGCAGCGGGCCAAGGTAGATCGGGAGGTAGCCGATGCCGGTCCGCGCCGCGGTGCCGACCGCGCCGTAGAACGTCCACGACGAGCAGTACACCGCCAGCGACAGGCTGTAGACCAGCGGCCGCAGCCAGGTGCGGCCCTGCGAGTACTGCGGATGGCGGTCGCCCCACCACGCCACCACGAACAGCAGCGCGGCGTAGGCCACGGAAACCAGCAGCAGGATCCAGCCAGGCAGCATGCGGTGCCCTCGACGGCGACAGGGCGAGTGTAGCCGGGAGCCCGGCGTGCGCGATCGTGTCCGGCACTTTTGTAGGAGCGGCTTAAGCCGCGAGTTCTTGATCTTCGCAGCGCCGGGAGAGCTCGCCGCTGAAGCCGCTCCTACGAAAGACTGGAGCGGGCGCAGGCAAAAGAAAACGCGCCTTGCGGCGAGTGTTCTCCAAAGCTCAAGGCGCTGGATTCCGACTGGAGTATTGAGGATGACGCATCGGCACAGGCGAACGTGCGACGTGTGGACAAACAGAAATCCGCCATGGGGCGGGCTTCTTCGGAGCTCGGGTCGCTGGTCCCCGGCTAAAGCACTCGGGGATGACGATTCGCTGGCGCCATCGCTGCGCGTTGGCTGGTCGGCGAAAAGCAAAGGCCCGCCTTGCGGCGGGCCCTGGATCCCCGATTGAAGTGCTCGGGGATGCCGATTTGCTGGCGCCAACGCTATCGCGTTGGCTGGCAAATCGTTACTTGATCTTGCCTTCCTTGTAGATCACGTGCTTGCGGACGACGGGGTCGTACTTCTTGACCTCCATCTTGCCGGGCGTGTTCTTCTTGTTCTTGTCGGTGGTGTAGAAGTGGCCGGTGTTGGCCGAGGAGATCAGACGGATCTTGTCGCGCTTGGTAGCCATGGTGTCCTCCTCAGACCTTTTCGCCGCGGGCGCGGAGGTCGGCCAGAACGACGTCGATGCCGTTCTTGTCGATGGTGCGCATGGCGGCTGCGGAAACGCGCAGTTTCACCCAACGGTTCTCACTGGCGACCCAGAAGCGGCGCTCGTGCAGGTTGGGGAGGAAACGACGACGGGTTTTGTTGTTGGCGTGCGAGACGTTGTTGCCGCTCATCACGCGCTTGCCGGTGACCTGACAAGTCCGGGACATGACGCACCTCGAAGTAAGTTGTTGTCGCCCATGGCCTGGGAGACGGCGGCCCCGGCGCACCCCGGATGGGAAGGCGCCACGCAAGACGGGTTGGATCCTCGCTGCCGGCGGCGGGCCGGAATCGCGCTTCCGGGCCCACCCGGTCACAGGCCTGGAAGGGCCGACCGGACGCAGTGAGCCGCGCATTATGCCGGCAGGCGGCGCCCCGGGCAAGGATTTGCGGGTGCCGGGCACCTCAATTCACTGCCCGGGGGAGCGGCGACAGCCCCGCGCTTTCCGCGCTGCCGGCCGGCGCCACCGCCTGCGCCGCGCCGGAGCGGGCCTGCCCAATCCCGTCCCGCAGCCGGCCCCGGGACCGTGCCTCGGCGCCGCGCGCGAGCCGGCGAGCACGGCCCGTTCGCCGCGGGTCAGCGGCTGGCGCCCGGGGCGGCGGGCACCCCGGACGCCACGATCCCGGCTTCGGCGATATACGCCCGCACCTGGCTTTCCAGCACCGGCAGCGGCACCGAGCCCTGCGCCAGCACCACGTCGTGGAACCGCTTCAGGTCGAAGCGCGGCCCCAGTGCCTGTTCGGCCTCCCTGCGCAGCCGCGAGATGGCCAGCTCGCCGAGCTTGTAGCTCAGCGCCTGCGCCGGCCACGAGATGTAGCGGTCGACCTCGGTGGTGACCTCGTGCTCGGACAGCGCGGTGCGGTCGCGCAGGTAAGCCAGCGCCTGGTCGCGGGTCCAGCCCTTGTGGTGCACGCCGGTGTCGATGACCAGCCGGCAGGCGCGCCACATGGCGTAGGTCAGGCGGCCGAAGTCCTCGTAGGGCGTCTGGTAGATGCCCATGTCCACGCCGAGGTCCTCGCTGTACAGGCCCCAGCCCTCGCCGTAGGCGGAGATGTAGTTCTTGCGCCGGAACGCCGGCTGCGCGTCCTGCTCGCGGGCCAGCGAGCCCTGCAGCGAGTGGCCGGGCGCCGATTCGTGCAGGGTCAGCGCCGGCAGGTTGTACAGCGGGCGCGAGGGCAGGTCGTAGGTGTTGACCCAGTAGGTGTCGGCGCCGCCGCGACCGGCGGTCCAGAACGGGGCGATGTCGTCCGGCACCGGCACGATGGTGAAGCGCCCGCGCGGCAGGGTGCCGATGATCTTGCCGATCTCGCCATCCACGCGCTTGCTGATCCATGCGGCGCGGCGCAGCAGTTCTTCCGGCGTCCTGGCGTAGAACTGCGGATCGGTGCGCAGGAAGTGCAGGAACGCGGCGAACGTGTCCTTGCCGGCCGGCGCCTTGAAGCCGACCTCGCGGATGATCGCGTCCATCCCGGCCTGGATCCGGGCCACCTCGCGCAGGCCGACCTGGTGGATTTCCTCCGGCGTCATGTCCAGCGTGGTGTATTCGCGGATCTGCTGCCGGTACCAGGCTTCGCCGTCGGGCATCGCCTCGGCGGCCAGGGTGTCGCGCGCGCCGGGCATGTATTCGCTGCGGAAGAACGCCAGCAGCTTGCCGTAGGCCGGCACCAGCCGTGCGCTGATCGCTTCGCGCGCGTCCGCGCGCAGCCGCTGCTGTTCGGCGGCGGGAATCGACGCCGGCATCTTCTCGAACGGCTTCCAGAACGCCGACTTCTCCGGGTCGCGGAGATCGGCGACGTTGGCGATCGACACGTCGCGCCCGGCCAGCACCGCCTTCGGCACGCTGAAGCCGCGCGCCAGGCCCGCGCGCATGTTGTCGACCTGCTGGTCGAAGTAGCGCGGCACGTCGTTCAGCCGGCCGATGTAGTTGCGATAGGCCTGCGCGTCGTGCATCGGCTGCCGCGCCATGAACGCCAGGTTCGACCAGAACGAACTGTCGGCGTTGAACGGCATCTCGTAGTCGCGGAAGCGGACGCTGGCGGCGAGGTTTTCGACCTGTGGCCTGTAGACGGCAAAGTTGATCCGTTCGGCGGGCGACAGCGCGGCCGGGTCGACGCCCTGCAGCTTTTCCAGCACGCCGTCCCACGTCGCCAGCCGGCGCTGCTGCGCCTCGGCGCCGACGTCGGGCAGGCGCGGCAGGTCGGCGCCGCCTTCATCGTCCTCGTCGCCGGCGATGCCGAACTCGCGCTCGCGCCAGGCCCATTCGGCTTCGTAGATGGCGCGGAACGCCGCGTCGGCGGCGGACGCTGCGGAGGAGGCAGGCGTGGTGGCGGTGTCCGCGGCGAGTGCGGACGCGGTGAGCGGCGCGGCCAGCGCGATTGCGAGCACGCAGGACAGTCGAATTTGGTTCAAGGCAGGAACCCCCGGGAAATATCTCCCCATCCTATCCGCGCCCCGGATTTCGTGCCCATGGCGAAAGTCCGTGGCGCGGCCGGCTCAGTGGCTGGCGCGGTCGCGGTTCCAGCCGCGGTGGCGGATGTCCAGGTACAGGCTGTAGGCCGCGGTGAAGGCGGGGAACAGGTTCTGCACCACGCCGACCGAGTCCTGCTTCTGCGAGAACACGAAATAGCTCAGCGTCATCACGCTGCCGACCAGGCTCATGTACCAGAACAGGCGCGGGATCACCGGCTTGCGCTGCCTGCGCGACGCGAGGAACTGCACCACCCAGCGGCCGCCGAACATCAGTGCGCCGGTCAGCCCGATCAGCTTCCATGGCGACATGTGCAGGCCGGTCCATGCGAGCCACTCGATCGGGCTGTTCATGAAATCGGTGGCGGGGATCATCGACGGTACTCCGGGTAGTGCCTTGGGGTGTCATCCCGGTTCCCGTGGAGGCAGGGTCGATCCGGGCGTGGAAAAGATCCCCCGCTGCGCCGGGGATGACAAGCCGGGTCCGGGACGAGGCCCGTGCCCGCGCAGCCGCCGCGCGGGACCGCGCGGGACGGTCGCGCGGCGCAGGCGCTCAGTCGGCTTCCTCGACGGCGGTGACCTTGCTGCGGCGGATCAGCCACGCCACGCCGCGCAGGTCGCCGATGCCCACCAGCGCGCGGTTGAGGTTGTTGTACTTCGATACGCCGGTGGTGCGGTGGCGATGGTTCACCGGCACGCTGGTGGTTTGCCAGCCGGCGCGCTGCATCAGCGCCGGCAGGTAGCGGTGCATGTGGTCGAAATACGGCAGGTCGAGGAACGCGGCGCGTTCGAACAGCTTGATCCCGCAGCCGGTGTCGGGAGTGTCGTCGCGCAGCATCCGCGAGCGGATCGCGTTGGCCCACTTCGATGCCCAGCGCTTGCTGCCCGAGTCCTGGCGGTTGACGCGCCAGCCGGCGAACAGCTTGACCTCGGCCGGCGACTGCGCGCGCTGCGCGAGCAGCCCGGGAATGTCGGCCGGATCGTTCTGGCCGTCGCCGTCGAGGGTCGCGATCCACGCCCCGCGCGCGGCCTTCACGCCGTTGCGGATCGCGGTGCTCTGGCCGCTCTGAACGGCGTGGCGCAGCACCCGCAGCTCGGGCGTTGTGGCCCTCAGGCGCTGCAGCGCGTCGAAGGTGCCGTCGCGCGAATGGTCGTCGACGTAGACGATTTCGAAGTCGCCGCCGTCATCCGCCGCGCGTCCGCGCAGCGCGGCCAGTATCTCGGCGACCAGCGGCGCGACGTTGTCCTGCTCGTTGAACACCGGCACGACGATGGACAGCTGCGGTGTGCTCATGGATGGTGGCGGACGGGAGCGATGGGAGCCGGACGGCGCGCGTGCAGGTTCGTGCTCAGGCCTTGGCGCGCAGCCGTTCGAGCACGCCGTCGAGCGTGTCCAGGTCGCTGTAGTGGATCACCAGCCGGCCCTTGCCGCCGCGACCGTGGACCACGCTGACCCGGGTGCCGAGCGATTCGGACAGCTCGGTTTCGAGCGAGGCGATGTCGGCCTGCGGGCGCGCCTTGCCGCCGCCGGCCTTCTTCGCGGCCACGGGCAGCTTGCCGGCCGCGAACTGCTGCGCGCGGTGCTCCACCTCGCGCACCGACCAGCCGTTCTCGGCCGCGTCCGAGGCCAGCTTGCTGGCCAGCTCCGGCGACAGCGTCAGCAGCGCGCGGGCGTGGCCCATCTCCAGTCGCCGCGCTTCGAGCAGCGCGCGGATCGCCGGCGGCAGCTCCAGCAGCCGCAGCAGGTTGGACACCGCCGCGCGCGAGCGCCCGACCGCGCCTGCCGCCTGCGCGTGGGTGAGGTCGAATTCGTCGATCAGCCGCTGCAGCGCCTGCGCTTCCTCCAGCGGGTTGAGGTCCTCGCGCTGGATGTTCTCGATCAGCGCCATCGCCACCACGGTGCGGTCGTCGGCGCGGCGCACCACCGCCGGGATCTCGGCCAGCCCGGCCAGGCGCGAGGCGCGCCAGCGGCGTTCGCCGGCGATGATCTCGAAGGTGCGGTCGGGCAGCTCGCGCACCACGATCGGCTGGATCACGCCCTGGGCGCGGATCGACTCGGCCAGTTCGTCGAGCTTGTCCTGGTCCCACTGCTTGCGCGGCTGGTACTTGCCCGGCGCGATCGCATCGACCGGCAGCGCGCGCAGGGTGTCGCCCGGGGTGGCTTCCAGCGCCGGGGCCTCGGCCGCGGCCTTGGGGCCCAGCAGCGCTTCCAGGCCCCGGCCGAGGCCGCGCTTCTTGGCGGGCGCCTTGGCGCTCATGCCGGGTTCTCCATCGGTGCGGGTTCCTGTTGCCTGCTGGTTTCGCGCTGGCCCTTCTCGCGTTCGCGCTGGCGCCGCAGCAGCTCGCCGGCCAGGCCCAGGTAGGCGACCGAGCCGCGGCTGCCGCGGTCGTAGCCGACGATGCTCTGGCCGTGGCTGGGCGCCTCGGCCAGGCGCACGTTGCGCGGCACGATGGTGCGGAAGACCTTGTCGCCGAAATGGTTGGTGAGTTCGAGCGAGACCGCGTTGGCCAGGTTGTTGCGCACGTCGAACATGGTCCGCAGCACGCCCTCGATCTCCAGCCCCGGGTTGAGCCGCGCCTTGAGCGCGTCGATGGTCTGCAGGAGCGCGGTCAGCCCTTCGAGCGCGTAGTACTCGCACTGCATCGGCACCAGCACCGAGTCGGCGGCGGTCAGCGCGTTCAAGGTGAGCAGCGACAGCGCCGGCGGGCAGTCGATGATGATGAAGTCGTAGTCCGGGCGCAGCGGGTCGAGCGCGCGCTTGAGCCGCTGCTCGCGGCCGTCCTCGTCCATCAGCTCGATCTCGGCCGCGGTCAGGTCGGTGTTGCCCGGCATCAGGTCCAGCCCTTCGGGCGTGCGCACGATCGCGTCGCGCGCGTGCACTTCCTCCAGCAGCACGTCGCAGGTCGAGGCCTGCACTTCGCGCTTGTCCACGCCGCTGCCCATGGTGGCGTTGCCCTGCGCATCCAGGTCGACCAGCAGCACGCGCTTGGGCGTGCGCGACAGCGCCGCGGCAAGATTCACCGCCGTCGTCGTCTTTCCGACGCCGCCTTTCTGGTTGGCGATGGCGATGATGCGGGCCATGGGGTCCGGAGCCTCGGTGCGTAGGGTGCGGACGCGGGCGCGGGCCAGCGATCCGGGCCGATGATTATGCATCACCCCAGCCGCCTGCCCCGGGGACGGGGCCATGGCTGGCGGCCGGCGCGTGGCCGTCCGCCCCCGGCCTGGCGGCGCACGGCACGCGCGGCGGTCGATGCCGGCGGCGCGCGCGGCTGTCTTCAGTGCGGTGCCCGGCCGACCACGACCAGGTGCCGCTCCGCGGCCAGCCCCGGCACGACCAGCGGATGCACGGCCTGCACCTGCCAGCCGGGCGGCAGCGCGGCGATCTCGTCGTCCGGCACCACGCCTTTCATAGCCAGCAGCCGTCCGCCCGGGCGCAGCAGGTGTGCGCCGGCGGCGAGCAGGTCGGCCAGGGTCGCCATCGCGCGCGCGGTGATGGCGTCGAACGCGCCCGGCTGCGCCAGCGCTTCGGCGCGCGATTCGGCCACCCGCACGTTGCCCAGCGCCAGCGTGCGCGCCGCCTCGCGCAGGAAGCGCGCCTTCTTGCCGTTGGACTCGACCAGGGTGACCTGCAGCGCCGGCACCGCGATCGCCAGCGGAATGCCCGGCAGGCCGGCGCCGCTGCCGAGGTCGGCCAGGTTGCCCAGGTCGCGCACGAACGGATGCATCGCCAGCGAATCGAGCAGGTGCAGCGACACCATCGCGCGCGGGTCGCGGATCGCGGTGAGGTTGTAGGTGCGGTTCCAGCGGTCGAGCAGGGCGAGGTAGGCCAGCAGCGGCGCGGCCAGCGCGGCGTCGAGGCCGAGTGCGGCGAGGCCGGCGTCGAGTTCGGCGCGCAGGGCGGGATCGGAGGCAGCAGCATTCATCGGCACATTGTAGGAGCGGCCCATGGCCGCGAGCGCTTGCCCCGTCGAGCCCTCGCCTGCCTCTGCGGAAGAGAGCAACGGCAAGCGCTCGCGGCCATGGGCCGCTCCTACGGGGGCTGCGGGAGCTTTCGCCAGGCGAGGCTGGCCAGATAGCCCGGCATCGGCGTGAACGCGTGCAGCGTCCAGTCCGGTGGTGCGCCCAGTTCCGGATCGCAGGCCACCAGCGCCCAGTCGCCGCCGCGCAGGGCGAACTCGAGCCGGTGCAGGCCGAACGCCAGCCCACGGCCGTGCGCCTTGAGCACCGCTTCCTTGGCACACCACAGGCGCACGAACGCCGCTTCCTGCGCCGCAGCCGGCAGCGCCGCCAGCGCCTGGGTTTCGGCGCGGACGAAGAAGCGTTCGGCCAGCGCCAGCGCGCGCGGGCGCGGGCGCAGCAGTTCGAGGTCGGCGCCGACCTGCACGCCGTGGCCCAGCGCCACCAGCAGCCTTTCGCCGCTGTGGCTCCAGCTCACGTCGGCGTCGGCGGCCGGCGGATCGAATCTCGGGCGCCCATGCACGTCGCGCCGCAGCGGCAGCGCGTCGGCAGGCAGGCCCAGCGCTTCGACCAGCCATGGCCGCACCAGCGCCTCGGCCGGCGTGCCGTGGCGATACGGGCCCCAGGCGCAGCGCAGCGGACCGATGGCGCGCTCGTCGGACAGGCTGAACATGAATCGCGGCTTGGCGTCTGGCACGCCGCTCAGCGTAAGCTAATCGACGGGGATCTACGGATAGGGACACAGGGCGGCGATCGGCGCCCGGCCAGAACCACGCAATGTCGGCAGTCATCGAAAGCCAGCCAGGGCCGTCCGCGACGGCGCCCGCTTCCGCACAGCCACTCGCCCGCGGCGACGGGGCGCGCGCGGTCGCGTTCGACGCGGCGGGCGCGGTGTCGCTCGATACCTTTTTCTCGCACGTGCGCGGCCTGGCGCGGCAGCTGCCCGAGGCGGGCCATGCGATCAACCTGTGCGAGGACCGCTACCGCTTCCTGGTCGCGTTCTGCGCGGTCGCGCTGCGTGGCCAGACCACGCTGCTGCCGCCGTCGCGCACGCGCGCCGCGATCGACGAGGTGCGCGCGCAGCACCCGCAAAGCTATTGCCTGGGCGATGGCGACCATTGCGGCTGCCCGCACGCTTCGCTCGCGCCACTGCCGCACTACGTGCGCATGCCCGGCGTGCTGCCGAAGTGCGACGGCGAGCGCCCGCAGATCGACGACGACGCGCTGGTCGCGATCGGCTTCACCTCCGGCAGCACCGGCGCGCCAAAGCCGAATGCCAAGACCTGGCGCAGCTTCCGCACCAGCACCGCGCAGAACCTGGCCGCGCTGTCGGGCCTGTGGCCCGACGACGCCATCGCGCAGGCCGTGGCCACGGTGCCGCCGCAGCACATGTACGGCATGGAGATGTCGGTGTTGTTGCCGCTGCTGGGCAACGTGGCCGTGCACAACGCGCGTCCGTTCTTCCCGCAGGACGTCGCCGAAGCGCTGGCCCAGGCCCGCGCGCCGCGGCTGCTGGTGACCACGCCGGTGCACCTGCGCGCGCTGGTCGAGGCACGGGTGTCACTGCCGCCGATGGCCGCGATCGTCACCGCGACCGCGCCGCTGCCGCAGCCGCTGGCCGCCGCGGCCGAAGCGCGTTTCGGCTGCGAGGTGCGCGAGCTGTTCGGCTCCACCGAGACCTGCGTGATCGCGCGCCGCCGCACCGCGCTGGAGGAGGCGTGGACGCCGCTGCCCGGCGTGCGCGTCGCACCGCAGCCCGATGGCACCCTCGTGTACGCCGCGCACCTGCCGCAGCCGGTGGTGCTGGCCGATCTGGTGGAACTTCTCGACAGCGGTCGCGAAGCCGCAGGCCGCTTCGTGCTGCGCGGCCGCCAGGGCGACCTGCTCGAGATCGCCGGCAAGCGCGCCTCGCTCGGCGACCTGACGCGGCGCTTGCTGGCCATCGCCGGGGTGCGCGATGGCGTGGTGTTCCAGCTCGACGACGCCGACGGCATCGGCGTGCATCGCATCGCCGCGCTGGTGGTCGCCCCGGCGCTGACCGAGGCCGACATCCTGCGTGCACTGCGCCGCAGCATCGATCCAGTGTTCCTGCCGCGCCGCCTGCGCTGCGTCGAGGCCCTGCCCCGCAACGAGACCGGCAAGCTGCCGCGCGCCGCGCTGCTGCGGTTGCTGCACGGCAACAACGGCTGACCCTCCTCGCCCGACCTCCGCGACGCGGTCGTCACGCGGCCGCCGACAGACTCCATGCTGCCTCCTGCGAGGAGGCGTCGGGTCTCTCGCCAAAAAACTGAAGGAGTCGCAGCATGAGTTTCATCATCTGGTTGATCGTGGGTGGGATCATCGGCTGGCTTGCAAGCATGATCATGAAGACCGACGCGCAGCAGGGAGTGATCCTGAACATCGTGGTCGGCATCGTCGGTTCGTTCCTGGGCGGCTTCTTCATCGCGCCCCTGCTGGGCACGGGAACGGTCAACAGCGGTGATTTCAGCATCATGGGGCTGCTCGCCTCGCTGATCGGCGCAATCATCCTGCTGGCGATCGTCAATCTGTTCAGGCGTGGTCGCGTGCGCTGAGCATGCGTTCGCGCGTTAGCAAAGGCCCGGCATCGCCGGGCCTTTGTTTTTGGATCCGCCGCCGCCGTTGCTTCCTTGCTTTTAATGATCACGCCGGACTGTCGATATCCGCAGACCCGGAGGGCGGCGCACATGGATGTGCGCCGTTTTTCTACGAGGCAGGATGCCGATTAGAAAAATCCCCGCGTCGACGAATCGCCGGGTGAGCTCTGTACGAGGAAGCGTTTTTCTTTGCTTCGTTTCTTTTGACGCTTATCAAAAGAAATGAAGTCGCCGAAGGCGAAAGCTTCTGATTTTCGCCGTTTGCTTTCGCCGTTGGTTTCGATCTCAGAAACCGTAGAAGAAGCAAGGATCAAGGGCGTTTCGCCCGCTTCGCGGGCGAGTTCATTTCTTTGATAAGCGTCAAAGAAACGAACCAAAGAAAACGCTTTTCCCGTACACACCTCCCGCAGCAGCGTCACGTTGCGCGGGGATTTTTCTAATCGGCATCCTGCCTCATAGAAAAACGCCGCACGTCCTGTGCGGCGCCCTCCGGGTCTACGAATACTGGTGGCGCGGTGTGATCTTCAGAAGCAATATCACCGCAACCGCAACCGCAACCGCAACCGCAACCGCAACAACAACAACAACAACGTATGTCGTTGCTGGCGGGTTGTCGGCGGGTGCCTTCGATTCGCCGTGTGACGCGACGTGCCGGCTTGCTCACGCGCCCAGCGTGACCCACGCCGGCGCGTGGTCGCTCGGGCGTTCCCAGGTCCTCGGCTCGCGGTCGATGCCGGCTTCGATCGCGTGCGGGCGCAGGGCGTCGGACACCAGGGTCAGGTCGATGCGCAGGCCGAGGTCGCGGCGGAAGCCGGCCTGGCGATAGTCCCACCAGCTGAAGATGCCGGCGGCGTCGTGGTGCAGGCGGAAGCCGTCGTGCAGCCCCAGTGCCTGCAGCCGCTGCAGCGCGGCGCGCTCGTCGGTGGAGGTGAGGATGTGGGTGTCGTTCCAGACCGCCGGGTCGTGCACGTCGCGGTCGTCCGGGGCGATGTTGAAGTCGCCGAGGACCACCATCCGCGGGTGCGCCTTGATCTCTTCGGCCAGCCAGTCGTGCACGGCATCGAGCCAGCGCAGCTTGTAGGCGTACTTGTCGGTGCCGACGTCCTGGCCGTTGACCACGTACAGGTTGACCACGCGCACGCCGTCGACGGTGGCGGCGATCACCCGCTTCTGTTCGTCGTCGAAGCCGGGAATGCCGGCCTGCACGTCGTCGATCGCGCGGTCGCGCGCAAGGATCGCCACGCCGTTGTAGGTCTTCTGGCCGGAGAACACGCTGCGGTAGCCGAGGCCGGCGAGCGCAGCGTCGGGGAACTTGTCGTCGGACAGCTTGGTTTCCTGGATGCCGACCACATCGGGCTGCGCGTCGCGCAGCCACTGTTCGAGGTGCGGCAGGCGCACGTTGAGCGAGTTGACGTTCCAGCTGGCGATTTTCATGTGCGTGCCCTGTAGGAGCGCCCCATGGGCGCGATCAGCCTTCATCGGCAAAACGTCGCGCCCATGGGGCGCTCCTGCAGGATACGGGGTCTCATCCGGCGAGGAATTGCACCATGCGCTCGACGAATCCCCGATACGGCGGCTTGAGCAGGTCGCTCGCCGCCTTCCGCGGCTGCCACAGCACCGGCATCGCGTGGGTCATCGCGTCGAAGCCGGCGCGGCCGTGGTACTGGCCCATGCCGCTGGCGCCGACGCCGCCGAACGGCAGGTTGCCGGCGGCGAAATGCAGCAGGGTGTCGTTGACGGTGACGCCGCCGGCAATCAGGCGGCCGAGGATCCTTTCCACCGTCGCGCGGTCGCGGCTGAAGGGATACAGCGCCAGCGGCCGGTCGCCGGCCTCGACCCAGGCGAGCGCTTCGTCGAGGTTCCGATAGCTGCGGATCGGCAGGATCGGGCCGAAGATCTCCTCGCGCATCACGCTGGCGTCGTCGCCCGGTTCCAGCACCAGTGTGGGCGCGATCATGCGTTCGGCTTCCGCGCGCACGGGGTCGAGCGCGATCAGCTCGATCACCTCCAGCCCGCGCGCGCGCGCGTCGTCGAGGTAGCCGCGCAGGCGTCGGTACTGGCCTTCGTTGATGATGCGGGTGAGGTCGTCGGCCTGCTTCAGGTCGCCGTAGCGCGCACGCGCCTGTTCGCGCAGCGCGGCGACCAGCGCGTCGCGGCTGGCATGGTCGACCAGCACGTAGTCGGGCGCGATGCAGGTCTGGCCGGCGTTGAGCCACTTGCCGGTCGCCAGCCGCGCGGCGGCCTGCGCGGGCGGGAAATCCGCGGCCACGATCGCCGGCGACTTGCCGCCCAGCTCCAGCGTCAGCGGGGTGAGGTTGGGCGCCGCGGCCGCCATCACCTTGCGGCCCACGGCGGTGGAGCCCGTGAACACGAGGTGGTCGAACGGCAGCGCCGAGAACTGCGCGCCCAGCGTGGCGTCGCCGAGCGCGACCGCGACGCGATCGGCGGGGAACACCTGCGCCAGCAGGTCGCGCAGCCAGGCGCTGGTGCGCGGGGTGTGCTCGGACGGCTTGAGGTAGACGTGGTTGCCGGCGGCGATCGCGGTGGCCAGCGGGATCAGCGCCAGGTTGATCGGATAGTTCCATGGCGACATCACCCCGACCACGCCCAGCGGTTCGGGCCGCAGCTGCGCGCGCGCCGGCCAAAGCCGCCAGCCGCTGCCGACCCGGCGCGGCTTCATCCAGCTGCGCAGCTTGCCGCGCAGGTGGTCGAGTTCGGCGGTTACCGGCATCGATTCGCCGAGCAGGGTTTCGTGCGCGGATCGATGGCCGAAGTCGGCGCTGACCGCGTCGAGCATGGCGCCGCGGCCGGCCTTGAAGGCGTCGCGCAGGCGGGCCAGGTCGTCGAGGCGCTGGCGCGCATCGGGGCGGTTGTTCCGCCAGGCATCGCGCAGGCGGTCAAGGGTGGGGCGCAGTTCGGAAGCGGGGCTGTCGAGGGTGTCCATTGCAGGACTATACGTCGCCGCATGGGCATTTGTAGGAGCGCCCCGAGGGCGCGATCACTTCACCGGGAACTCCCCGTCGCGCCTGTGGGCGCTCCCGCCAGGCGGCTAGAATCCGGGCATGAACAGCCTCCTCCCTTATCGCGACGTGTTCCCCGGCCTCGGCGCGCGCGTCTACATCGACCCGGATGCCAGCGTCATCGGCGACGTGGTGCTCGGCGA